>Ga0116170_10002842_pt1 | contig 16463 bp, 13 predicted proteins | sample AD_JPNHW1_MetaG_FD_89797 | JGI IMG/M metagenome (GOLD analysis project Ga0116170, IMG submission 89797) | Active sludge microbial communities of municipal wastewater-treating anaerobic digesters from Japan - AD_JPNHW1_MetaG | ecosystem: Engineered > Bioreactor > Anaerobic > Digestate | place...
CTTTAATATTCATTTTAAGCTTTACCGCTTCCGATATAACCCCCATATCATTCCGGTATCGTTCCCGTATCGCGATATGGGAATTATAAGGGAACTTATTGAAAAGTATAGCGTTAGCAAGTATAGGCAAATAACCCCTGGAAAAATGAATTCTCTAAGGGGCTGTAGGCAATTGAGTTATTATTATTTATCACTTATACAGGCATTGGGGAGTTTAAATTCTGATCTTCAGCGGGAGTAAAAAGAGAACAATAAATTTACAGAAAAACTGCAAAAAATAGCTTGACATTATAATATGCTCAATTTTATTGGTATCAGTATGCAGAAAAAGTGCACAACAAGGAGTCAAAAAAATGATTATCACCTTCAGTGTCCAAAACTTCCTTTCCATCAGGGATAAAGTAACTTTGGATTTTCGTGCCACCAGTGATAAAACCCTGGAGGAATATTATGTAGTTTCAGTTGAAAAACCAAAGCGAAGAATCTTAAGAGCGGCTATGATTTATGGAGCAAATGCTTCCGGAAAAACTAATCTACTTATGGCTTTGGATTTTTTACAACAATTTATAAGTGATACATCTACTAATAAAGAAATTCCAATTCCTATAGTTCCGTTTGCAATGGATGAAGATAAGCCCTCAATTTTTGAGGTTGAATTTCTGCAAAAGGGGATTGTTTATAGCTACTATCTGGAATTAAACGAAAAATGTATCATCCAGGAAAATCTAAGCTATTTTCCCCAAGGAAGAAGGTCAACTGTCTTCTCGCGCAACCTTATAGATAAGAATGAATTCAAGTATCAATATAGCTGGAAGAATGCCTCTGTTGATAAGAAACAACAAGATGCTTTGGAATTAACTGTCCAAAACCAGTCCATTCTTTCAAAAATAGCCACAATGCAATATTCTGGGGTTCTTCAGGAAGCAAGGAATTGGTTTACTGGAACTATGAATCCTATTTTGGATTATACAACCGATCTTTTGAACTTCAATTATCTTACTTATTTAGACAGTTCGGAACAGAAAAAAAAATATAAACCTCTATATTTAGAACTCTTGAAGAGGGCTGATTTCTGGATAGAAGATTTTAATATGGAAAAAAAGATAATATCGTTAGGAGATTTACCACCAAGTTTAAGAGCAGAAATAGAAGAAAAACATAAAGAAAGAGAAGGAAATAAACAGATAGGTGAATTATATCGTCTTAAAAAAGAATTTACCCATAAAACCCCTTCAGGAACTTTTGTTCTAAATTATAATCTGGAATCAGCCGGAACTCAGAGTTTTTTTGGCTTGATTGGAATTCTATTTGAGCTAATATATAAAAACCGGATAGTTCCTATAGATGAAATTGAGAGTTCTTTGCATATTGATCTTATCATTCATTTCATCACTACTTTTTTAAGAAATAAAGGTGGGGGACAATTAATATTCACCTCTCAAAATACGGCTATCTTAAAAGAAAAAGATATCCTACGCAGAGATGCTATCTGGATTACTGATAGAAAAGAAGATGGAAGCACTTCTCTAACCAGCGTTTCTGATTATCCTGTGCGCAAAGAACATTCCATAGAAAGTATTTACAGAAAAGGATTGATAGGCGGTTTACCAAATTTGGGAAGCACTCTCTTGGAGGATGAAAATGACACAGAATAGAGGTAAACACTCCAGACCTTTCAGACCTGTAATATTAGTTTATTGTGAAGGCGAAACAGAAAAAGAATATTTAACTTGCCTTAAAAAAGATAGATATAAGAACTTAGGCATTAGGATAGAACCAAAGCTAAGTAATAATAATTTTAAGGAAATATTCCAGCAAATAGAACAACAACTCTCTAAACGCAAGGAACCAAATTACTTATATATCTTTTATGTTTTAGACCTGGATGTTATCTATAACAATTACCAAACAACTGAATACAATGAGAGAAAGAAAAAAGTGGAATCTATGGCTAAAGCAAAAGAAAGATTAACAATAATTGAATCCAAGCCCTGTATAGAGTTTTGGTTTCTTTTACACTTTAAAAATACCGATAAATGCTTTACTTCTTTTGATGAAGTTAAAAATGAACTATGCAAAGCATATCCTGATTACTGTAAAAGTCAGAAATATATTGCCGGTCTCTATATAAAATTGCAAGGTGGTCTGGAAACAGCCATCCAAAACTCCCAAAGAATATGCTCCAAACCCAGAATAAACAATGAAGATTATTCTTATACTGAAATGCATAATTTGATACTGTTTCTGGATGATTTACAGAAAGGAATTTCATAAAAACTATCAGGTTAATTTAGAACCTTAATGATTCATAAAAACCCGAGGAATACTATAACTTTAAATAACAAGTATATTCTGCGGTTTAGTAGCCGGATTCCGATTCTGCAAATTCAGTTTCTCCAGTTCTTATAGAATACTCCATTTTCGGTAGAGAAGAAGGATTTGCCCTTCCATTTTTCCCGGCTGCATTATTTGGGTTTAACTTTTCCCGAAAGCTATCTCTATATTTTACTTACTCACTTCAAACTAACCAGTTCGTATATTTTAACTGCAATGTTTTTTCCTTTAACCTTCACTTCATCCAGGTAGTTGGCATTGACCAGGTCTTGAACTTTTTCATAGGTGAACTCACTGATGATTATATGATTGAAGGTATTATATTCTTTATTCAGTCCTTCCAGCCGTGCTCCCAAATTAATTGTATCGCCAATAGCCGTGTAATCAAAGATTTGTTCGCTACCCAAATTTCCTACAACAGCCATTCCGGTATTAATTCCGATACCTATATCAAATGGTTCAATGCCTTCGCTTTGCCATTTTTCCTGTAATTGAGAGAGGCGGGTGCGCATTTGCAAAGCTGTTTTACAGGCATCAAAAGAATGATTGGGTAGAGCAACCGGGGTTCCATAAAGAGCCATAACTTCGTCACCTACGAATTTATCCAGAATACCGTGATTATTGATTATTATTTTAACCATTTCCGTAAGGTATTCATGGAGGATATTTACTGTTTCTTCCGGAGAATGTTTTTCGGAATAGGTAGTAAAACTGCGGATATCAGAAAACAGAACAGTTATTTCCTGTAAAGAACCACCGAATTTTAAACTTTTAGGATTGGCAAGAAGCTGACTGACCAGTTCCGGGGCAAGATATTGCTGAAACGCATTTCGGATAAAGCGTTTTTCTTTCATCGTTACCCAATAGTGATTTAAAATGCTGGCAACATAGATAAGAATTAACAGAATAACCGTTTGCGCTATGGGACAAATAATACCGGCTTTGTTAAATAGCAAGAGATTGATAATAAATAAAATAATCAGCAGTCCGATTAGAGCCAAGGCAGAAAACTGGGGCTTTAACACTTTAAAAAGTAACCAAAGCCCAAGCAGCAGAATAATTTCTATCAGCAAAAACAGCCAGGGATTCATTTTTTTCAAGTAATTTCCGGTTAGAACCATATCCAGAAAGTTAGCTTGAATTTCCACTCCAGAAGTCCATTCGCCACCGTAAGGAGTAGGAAATTTATCGTGTAATTCATCAATAGTTGCTCCCACCAGAACTATTTTATCTTTTAAAACGCCACTATCTCTGATTTCGTAGAATTCATCTATTTCCGCACCCTGATAACCAGGCATAGTAAAAGTGGAATCATCCAAAATGCTGGCATAAGAAAAAGCAGGATAAGTTCCCGCAGGACCTCTGAAATTGATGATTGCTTTGTTTCTATCCGCAAGGGGAATGCTTTTATCAGTTAAATGCAATGCTTTGCCGTTCACTTTAATATGCTCAGCCCAAGTATCTTGATAGACCCTATAGTTTGCCAGCGAAGCAATGCCGATGCTGTAGAGTTTTGTTTTATCAAATTGCTCAAATAGAGTGTATTTACGAATAAAGCCATCAGCATCAGCTTCCATATTCACAATTCCCCAAGGCAGATTGAAATCGGTTATAGCTTTAATTGGAGGAATCATCTGAGTTGGTTCTCCGGGATGTTTGGCAGGTAAAATCTTACCGGCAAAAATTACATTTTGATATTTAGCTGCCGTTTCTGCTAACTGATAATCACTTTCGGGAAAACCTTTTTCGGTAAATTCCACATCAAAAACTATTTGCCTTGCTCCCGCCTGGTTCAAGTTCTCAATTAACTTGGAATGATAAGAACGGGGAAAGGGCCAGGTTTCATTTAAGGCACTAAAGCTGTCATCATCAATTCCAATAATAACTATTTTATCGGAAACAGGCAATTTGCCTCGCAGGCAGAAAAGCAAATCCTGGGCTTTAGATTCAATGTTCTTAAAGAAGGGGATAGCAAAGATGATTTTTACTATCAGCAATATAATTAACAGATAGAAGAGGACTTTTTTTAATGGCATATAAACCTCAACAGGCAAGACCCCGTTTGGCAGCAATAAAATAGCATCCTGATTTTACCGGAAAACAGGAAAAATTATCCTGCAGTTTTATTATAATATGCTGCAAAACAGGGAGCTGCATTTGTTCTTTCATTATTATTTTAGAACCGCTGCGAAAGCAGAACTCTCCAAACAAAATTATTGTAGTTATAAACACTGTTCTCTTTATTCTTATAATTTGCCAAGGCAATATTGGTATTGATGCATAAAGCTTTCCAGGGATATGCTTCAACCCCCAAAGTGTAATATTGATAAGTTCTATCACCTTGAGCTCCATCAGCTGTTACAATCTGGAAATTGGTATAGGGTTTAATATTATCTTCCCATAAGCTGTAAGAAGCTCCCATAAAGAAATTATTATTCTTGCCCTTTTTATTGGTAATGGCTAAAGGGTCTTTATTGTTATTCAGGGACATCGTAAATTGCAAAGTAAGAGGTATCATTTGCAAACGATTTAACATCGTTAAATTAAAACCGCTATTTTTATTGTCGCTTAGCTCTTCGTTACTTTTCTTGCTGTTATCGGTTCCCGTTTTGTAGCTGATATCCAATTGCGTAGGCACATAAGGAATTTGCGTGATATTATAGCCGATCCCGAAAATTATGTTTTGGGAGCTGTTTTTTGCTTTCTGGAAAGTGGAAGCGATGTTTTTGTTTTGCTTGTTTTCACTTAGATTATTGTAATAAGCCAGTTTGAAATAGGGCAGGTTGGTTAAACGCAAGATAGATTGCAGATACCAGGAAGTGGTATTGTTAGTTTCGCTTTTATGTCCTGAAAGGTTATCCTCAATTAAGTTCAAACCACCGCTTAAGATAAAATAGCGGGAAACATTGAAGTTATCGGTAAGAGAAATAACTCTGCTATCAGGCATTTGATAGGAAGCGCCAAAAGCATTGAAAGCAGAGCCGGTTTCGGAATATTGAATACCGAACATATTATTCCGAAAGTAATTCCGGTAATATATAAGCCAGGCAATACTTTCCCGACAGGGCAGAAAAGGAATCATATTTTTATTGAAAACGAACAAATCGCTGAAATCTTGAGGATCAACAGGAATATCCTCGCCGGTATAATCTTCCAAATCCTGCTGAGATATGGCTCCTGGAATAGTATTGGTGTTCAAAAGAGAAGTGGCAATTTCTGCTCCTAAAACTGCTTTCTGTGCAGGTATATTAATTCGGGCATCCATTCCCAAAACTGCATTCTCTTGTGCTTTAGTAGTGTAAATGATACTCTTGTTACCAATGCTGTCTGCTTTCGTATATTGATAGTAAGTGCTATCCAGAGAACTGATTACATCGTTATGCCGGGTAAAACTAAAACCGATGAAAAAGGGCTCTTCATAGCCAATTTGTAAACGGGTTCCGAATGCCTCCTGTTTGAAAGTTCCCGATTTTTGCATACCTTCTACTTCGGAATCAAGATCAAGTTCGTTTTTCGTTTTGCGAACTGTTTGTCCGTGAGTTACAGATAGCGATAGGGCTTTGTAGTATAAGCGGGAATAAATTCCCTTCATATTTTTGCCGTTTAAGGTTAATTGACTGAAAGTGGGAGCATAGTCCCCGGCAAAAAAATCCAGATAAGGAATATTAAATCCAATTGTATAGCGGTTAACGGGTTGACTGTTACTGTGTTCCAGAGAGGATAAATAGAGGTTTGCCTGCATAGAATATATTCCGTAACTTCCATAGAAATCAGTCCAGGTAGCGGCATCACTTTTTGTGTAACCAAGAGCATCCTCATCGGAATAATTATAATAATTGGAGGCAAAATTCACAGTTCCCTGATAAATAAATTGCTTTAGTGTTTTACTTGAGGGTAAAACTTCGGTTGACCAGACAGGAGAATGGATAGTTTTTCCATCTTTTTTTGCCCGAATAACTGCTTTTTTGTTTCCGCTTTGAGGGTTTTCGTCTTTATAAACAATCAGGGGAGAGCTAATATTAGCTGAAGCGGTAACATCCTTTCCTCCTACCCAAACCTCAATGCTGGCAGAATCAATTTCTTCACTTAAGGCAAAGAAAGAAACTACCAGCAAATAGCCCTCTGCTGCTGAAATAATTGGATTATCGGTTAAGAGAACGAAGCCGGGTTCTGCTTCTCCGGAGGCAATATCCGGTTCCAGAAAGTAGTTTGGGGCTGTTTCATTTTGAGGGGGAAAGTATTCTTTGTTTCCTTGGTTCAGCTCAGCACAAAAGTAATATTCTATGGTTTCAGTAGTTAAATATTGGACGGGGATGGAAGCCGAAAAATAAATTGCCCCGGGGTTATCCTGTTTCATTTCTTCGCTATACCAACGTTCAGTTTTACCGATACGATAATAGACCTTCATTTTGGCTATGTCACTTAAGCCCTGTTGAACCTCTACCCTCAAATCGCAAGCCCTGTTAAAATTATAGGTCTGAGGAGAAATATTTAAGAGAGCAACGCTAAAAAGTTGGGTAATAAAGACAATGGAGAGCAGCATTAAAATTTGCTTTTTCATTCTAATACCCTCCTACCAGGTTATTTCAATATACCTGGTTTGTCCGTTGGGATCAACAACCGGGATGCGCATTTTCTTGTTTTCTTTTTCCTGCAGGGATTGCTGTTCTACCTGTTTCAGTTCCTCTAATTCTACTGCTGAAACAGGTCTTATTTCACAAGTTCCATCTGCTTGAATGATAGCAGTATTTCCTGCGGCAACGGATTGAGTTTCCGTTTTATCCAAAATCTTTAATTCCAGTTCTCCTTCGGTAACGATGAATTTGGTTTGTTTATGCTCATCAAATTCTGCCAGAAAACCGGTTCCTTTAACGGAGGCAACAGTAGTTGGTGTTTGCACAGCAAAAGGTCCTGTATCACTTTTTATTTGGGAAAAGACACTACCTTTGTTCAGTTTAACTATTTTAGCCAGTTTATTATTGCTGGTGGAAGCGAGAACCTTCACTACGGAATGGGAAAAGATTTTTACCGTGGAAGAACCATCTATATATTTAAAGGCAGCGAAGGATTCTCCTCCGGTGCGTATTTCATCGTTGTTTTGCAACATATCGCCGGTTTTATGTTTAATTACTTTAGTAGCTCTGTGTAAATCCACTTTTCCCTTGGAAGCGGAAATAATTGCTACCGAATCCAGTGCCAGCAAATTGACAGCCAGAATGAGGATTATAGCGAAAAGAAATAGCTTTTTCATTTTTACCTCCTCAGTCCTTTAGCTCAACTGAGATATCCTGTCCTAACAAAGCATCAATTAGCTTAATCGCATCCTGACCGCTATATGCTCTATCGTCAATAATCACAATGCCTGTTGGCAGATAACCTTCAGTGTAAAGATTCAGCAATGTATCATTTTGCAGCATATTGAGGTGGGTTTGAAATTCGGAAATACTGGTGGAAGCACTTTTTTCATCTACAAACTGAAAAACATACCAGTTACTGGAAAGGATATTATTACCGGTGTTTTGCTTTTGGGGGTTAAATTCAGTTGTTAAAGCGGTTGTCACTTTCCAGGCATAATAGTTGCCTCCTGTAAAAGGCAGGAAATCGGCAAAACCGATGTTTTCATTTTCGCCATCCGGGGTTTCATAAAAAACAGCTCCCGTTCTTTCTACAGTGTTTACAGAAGGAGGATTTCCAGGAGGAAACTCTTTAATAATGAGCTTATACTTGTTAAAATCAGTCAGCTGGGAATTCCATAAAAAGCTTAGCGGAAAACCGCTGACTAATGCCGGTGTTTTGCCAATGGGAACTCCGGGGGAAAGCAAAGTGATATTTCCGGCATTGCGAATTATTATTGTAAAATCATCGGAGACCGCATTATTATCATCAAAGTCAGTTTCTGAATATTCTCTTACCCAAACCTTGAATTTGAGTTCTCCATCGGGAAAATAGCCCGCTAAAACAGCTGATTTTAAAGTAGAACTCTTTTCTATTGCCTGCTGAACCGTTATTCCACCGCTGCCGGGTTTAAAATCAAAAGAAGAGCTTGCTTTGTTGGTTATTAAATCTCTGTTGGTTAAAATCCAGGAGTTCAAATTCTCTTTGGAGCTGAAGATTGTCTCCACCAGTGAGATATTATTCCACGCCAAAACCAATTTCAGGTCTATTTTTACAGGAGTAGTGCCTGTATTTCTAATATTTAGAGTAGTTAGAACAGGTTGCAGTTCCGGTACAAAAGGATCAAAGCTGGCAGAACTGAAACTGTTTACCCTAATGGTTTTGGGTGAGAAAGTAACCTCAAAATCTGCTCTTGCTGCAGCTAAAACTGGCAGCATTAAAACGATACAAAAAATTAGTATCCGGCGTTTCATTTTTTACCTCCCTGCCTTAGCAGTTACAGTAATTATTTTTTGCAGTAAATCCTGAAAAGACATTCCTGCTGCCTTAGCAGCCATCGGAGTTAAAGAAAGGGAAGTCATTCCAGGCAAAGTATTTACTTCCAGAAAATAGGGCTTAAGGTCATCGTAGCGAAAATCAATTCTGGCATAACCGCTTAAACCGAATGCTTTCCATAACCTTAAAGCATAGAGCTGTAAAAGTTTGGCTACGGTATCATCAATTTGAGCTGGTGCCTCGTATTTTGTTTTGCCGTGCGTATATTTATTGGTATAGTCATACCAACCCTCCAGCGGTATAATTTCTACCACGGGATATGCTTCAGCATCAATAATTGTGACGGTTAATTCCCTACCCGGGATATATTCTTCCAAAAGCACGCTTTGTGAATATTGCAATGCTTTTTGGACTGCTGGTTTCAAATCCTCCAAACATTCTACTCTACTAATTCCGACAGAAGAACCGGCATCGTTTGGTTTTACTATTATGGGTAGTCCCAATTGACTGGAAAAGCCGGAATAATCTTCAGTTTCCTGATAGTCCTCCAAAAGGTCTTCCCGCATTAGAATATATTTGGGAACGGGAATTCCTTCCGCACTTGCTATCAGTTTGGAAATATATTTATCCATACTTAGGCAGCTGGCTTTGAAGCCGGAACCGGTAACTTTAATTCCTGCCAAAGAAAGAGCTGCCTGAAGTTCACCATTTTCTCCGCTGCCACCATGTAAACCATTAAAAACAAGCAGCGGTTGTTCATATTGGATGGCAGATAATAAATCAGAAACTTTGGAATAATCGGCAGGGTCTATTTCTATAACGGAATAACCCATATTTTTTAAGGCAGAGGCAATTTCTGCACCGCTAACGAGAGATACTTCTCTTTCGGGAGATAATCCCCCTTTCAGAACAACTATTTTTCCCATTTGGCACTAATCCTTTTCTCCTGCCGTAGTTTTTCCCCGGCAGATAAGCAAATTATCCATTTTGAAACCATAACTTAAGACCGAATTTGAAAGAATAATTTCAGCTGCAGACCGATAGCGCTATTAAATCTGGCTATTTCAGGAATGCTGCTACCGCAAAAATCCAGTTCTTGAAAGCCCTCTGACTGTAATAAATCAATCAGTTTAACGGTATGCCAGCTGCTGGCTCCTTTTTTTAAAGCATTGGAGGCAGTTGCCTGATAGATATTGTAAACCCTGCTGCCATCTTGTAAAATAAGGTTACTGCTCACTATTTCCTTGTCCAGTTTCAAATTCATTTGGCGTAATATCTTCTCCTGATATAAAATACGGATAAATTCTGCCAAACCTTGGTAATCACAATCGGGATTCCAGCTTTTTTTTGCTTTCAACTGCTTCAATAAATTGATGAATTCCTCAATATTCAGTTCTTCAATAAAGGTATAGTTTTGTTTTTCAGCTAAAACAAGGTCTCTTCGTTTATCCGGAAGGGGATTTAGCGTTTCGCCCAAATTGTGAATAAAGGTATAAAATGGAATTACTTTCATCTTATTCCATAAGAAACCTCTAATATCATAGGTTTCGGGAGTAAGGTTAATCCGATAGCGTTTATAATTTCTGTTGATATATTTGGCTATTGCTGTTGTAATTTGTAAGGCATCCAGTAATTTCCTTGCCGGGGAGGAATCGTTTTCCAGCCAGAGATTTAAACCCTGATAGTAAGATAGAGAGGAGCGTTTTAAGATGGGGTAACCCAGGATTTTCTTTTCATATAAAGGCAGAACGGCAACTATTGTAGTTCCTTTGTAACAGATTAAATGCCAGGGGCGAAAAGCAGATATATCCGCTACCGTTTGCATAAAAACAGGATTGCTCCAAACATTTAACTTCCGATTGGGAATAAGCTTAGGTGAGGATAGTTCAATTTCCAGCATTAAATGTAGGAACCGATAGTATTTAATAGTTCTTTCAGCTGAAACGGTTTGATGATATAATCAGACGCACCATCCACCATAGATTGAAAAGCAGAATCAGCTGTCGGGTAGCCGGTCATAATCAGACAAAATATTTTCGGGTCTTGTTTCATAATAATCTTCATTAGTTCCAATCCATTCATTCCAGGCATTAGATAATCAATTAAAGCTAAACGGTATTTTCCGGGTTCAAATTTTTCCAAAGCGCTATCTGCATTTTCAGCCAAATCAACTTCATAACCGTGCGACGATAAAAAATCACCCGTAACTTCACGCAGTAATTTATCATCATCTACTAATAGAAGTTTAGGCCTCATATAAGCTCCTCAAAATTTATTGATTATCTTATGTATCCTATTATAATCAAATATCTCAACTCGTCAACCTAAAAATGCAAAACGCTCTGCAGACAGTGGGCAGATTGGATTTAACAAAAAAAAGGACAATCCTCTGCAAATTAGTGAGGTTACATCTTTATGAGGGGCTGTTTTAAAAACCCCCCAAAAAACTTTTTTTGCTGAGTTTAGCTATCCTCAAATATAGCTCCAAAGAGAGAAAGGTAAATAAAGCAGGTTATTTAATAGTCCTACAACTAATTTTCGTTTCGGGACAGCTGAAGTATTGCAAAAATCAAAAAAAATACAGGCAAAGCATATTTTTACTTTATGCCGGCTGAAGGAATGTCCTTTCAATGTCCAGTAACGATGCCTCCGTTAATTTTTTTCCTTATTCTGATAAGCAACGGACATTTTTGTTGACATAATCAGCCCTATATTTTTTTATGGTATCAAGATAAATATATACGAGGTGAGTATGAAAGGAAAAGTTAAATGGTTTAACAAGAATAAAGGTTATGGCTTTATTATTACTGAAGACAACAAGGAATACTTTGTTCATTGGAAATCTATAGTTACCAATTCTCCCAGAGAATTGAAAGTTCTGGAGCAAGACGAATTGGTTACTTTTGATCTGATGGAAACGGACAAAGGCATTCAGGCAATCAATATTATCAGGGTCAATCCCTGATTAGATGCCTACCTTTTTTCAGGGGTAATGGCAAGTGAAACAAGCCGTTACCCCTTTTTAATTGATGCCTTTTTTACCTGTTAACCAATCCGACCTGAAAACAAGAGGTTGGGATGATTTAGACATTATTCTGATTAGCGGAGATGCCTACATAGACCATCCTGCCTTTGCTGCAGCAATAATTGGACGCACTTTGGAGGCAGCGGGTTTTAGAGTGGGGATTATTGCTCAGCCAAACTGGAAAGAGGATTCTGCTTTCACAGTTTTAGGAAAACCGCGTCTTTTTTTTGGTATAACCGCAGGCAATATGGATTCTATGGTAAATCATTGGACAGCACAAAGAAAAATCAGAACCGATGATGCCTACAGTCCCGATGGAAAAACCGGCAAGCGTCCAGACCGGGCTACCATTATTTACACCAATATTTTAAGGCGTCTTTTTAAGGGAGTGCCAATTGTTATTGGAGGCATTGAATCATCCTTGCGCCGAATTGCCCATTACGATTATTGGCAGGATAAAGTTCGCAACAGCATTTTAGCAGATAGCAAAGCCGATATTTTATTATATGGAATGGGTGAAAGACCGGTAACGGAACTGGCTGCCCTATTGCAAAATGGAGTTCCCCTAAAATCTATTCAGAATTTACCTTCCAGCGTTGTTTTTGCTGCTAATCCTCCGGGAAAAGATGATATTGTATTACCCGAGGCAGAAAATTGTTTCGCAAAGGATACTTTTTACAGGATGACCAGGCAATTTGAGGAAAACTACAAAACTACAACCATCTATCAAAAAACAGCAGGACGCTGGTTAAAGCATAATCCTCCCGCAAAACCTCTTTCCTCTGAAGAAATGGATGCTATTTACGGTTTGCCTTTTACTTATTATCCTCATCCTGAATATGCCGGACATCCAATTCCTGCTTATGAACAAATAAAGGAATCCATCACTTCTCACCGGGGATGTTATGGCGGATGTAATTTTTGTGCTATATCCTGTCATCAGGGACGCAATATTCAATCCCGATCAGAAGAATCGCTATTACAAGAAGCACAAAAACATAACGGCACAATTTCCGATGTGGGAGGTCCTACAGCTAATATGTATGCTTCTTTTTGTAAACTTGGCTTTCCTGCAAATTGTAAAAGAAGTTCCTGTCTGGTTCCTGGGCTATGTCCCAATTTGCAAATTAACCATTCAGTCCAGCTGAAACTTTTGGATAAGATAAGCAGCTTACCTAATATCAAACATTTGTTCATTGCCTCGGGAATCCGTCACGATATGGCAGTTACAGATGATAACTACATTGAAGCTATTGCTACAAAATATACGGGTGGACGGCTAAAACTTGCGCCGGAACATTCTGTTCCTAAGGTTCTACGCCTGATGAATAAGCCCAACATCAATAGCTTTGAAGCATTTAGCCGCAAGTTCTATTTCTATACTAATAAAGCAGGACTAAAAAGACAACTTATTCCCTATCTTATAATTGGGCATCCCGGAACTACGATGGATGATGCTTATAAACTGCGTAACTGGCTGCAAAGAAATAAACTGAAGGTGGAACAAGTGCAGGAATTTACTCCTACTCCAATGACAATTTCCACCTGTATGTTTTACACCGGGTTGGATTATGAAACGGGAGAACCAATCCATATTCCCAAACCCTCCGAAATCCGCAAACAAAAGGAACTAATTCTTTCTTCTACGGATTCTTTTACACCCGGAACACCCGGAAAGCCAAAACATAAGAAATGAATGCTAAATCAGCACTAATGATGGTTACACTATTATTTGTTTACCGGGCAAACAAGCATATCAGTAAAATTTAATTGATTTTCTGCTGTTTTTTATTTATTGCGGTTCCATTTTGCATTATTCACTTACTCCCTTGCTTTGTAATAGCTATAATTAGCCGATAAGATTCCCGTATCGGATACGGGAACGATACGAGAATGATACGGGCAGTATATGGGGTAGGGCAAGGAGTAAACAAAAGGGGAAAAAAGGGGGAAAATGGGTGCATTTTGTCCCGCCGCAAAAATAAAATTTTTAAGCCATTATAACCCATTGAAAGATAGAAGGTTATAAAAGCAAAAGAGAGAAAGAAAATGCTTGACAATAACCTTATATCATTTAGTATGGCAACAAATTAAGGATACAAATTTGATAGCTCATCAGCAGCTCGGAGAAAAATCCTTAGCATTATTCATAACATTATAGGAGACAATAGAATATGCAAAGCTCAACTTATACAGCCAGCAATATTAAAGTGCTGAAAGGTTTGGAAGCAGTCCGAAAACGCCCTGCAATGTATATTGGAGGCACCGGAGAACGCTGATTGCATCATCTTGTTTATGAAGTGGTAGATAATTCCATTGATGAAGCATTGGCAGGTTTTTGCGATTTAATCACTTGCACTATAACCCAGGAAGGATATGTGAAAGTGGAGGATAATGGACGCGGAATTCCTGTGGATATTCAAAAAGATATGGGAGTTCCAGCAGTGCAGGTGGTTCTAACAGTTCTGCATGCAGGCGGCAAATTTGATGACAAAAGTTATAAGGTTTCGGGAGGTCTGCATGGTGTAGGCGTTTCCGTAGTAAATGCCCTTTCGGACTTTTTGGAAGTGAATATTTTCAAAGACGGCAAGGAATACTATATGCGTTTTGAAAGAGGCATCCCGGTAACCGAATTGAAGGTTTTAGGCGATACTGATAAAACAGGCACAGTGGTAACTTTTCACCCGGACCCGCTCATTTTTGAGACCACGGAATTTAGTTTTGATTACTTAACATCGCGTTTAAGAGAGCTTGCCTTTTTGAATTGCGGCTTGCGGATTATTTTGAAAGATGAACGCAGCGGCAGAATGCATGATTTTAAATATGACGGTGGCATTAAAAGCTTTGTGGAATATCTAAATCAGAACAAAAAACCGCTCTTTCCCAATCCGATATACATTTCCAGCATTAGGGAAGGGATGGAATTTGAAGTAGCCGTGCAATACAATGAGGGCTATCAGGAAAATATCTTCAGTTTTGCCAATAATATTAATACTACTGAAGGGGGAACACATTTAAGCGGATTTAAAAGTGGCTTAACGCGTGCGGTCAATACTTATATCAAAAATGCCGATCTGCTTAAAAATGAGAAAGTTACTCCTTCCGGAGAAGATATCAGAGAAGGGCTTACAGCCGTAATTTCACTAAAAATTACTAATCCCCAGTTTGAGGGTCAAACCAAAACCAAACTGCAAAATTCGGAAGTGGAAGGGATTGTAAATAGTGCCGTTTATGAGAAACTGATGGAATATTTTGAAGAACATCCCGCAGAAGCTAAAAATATTGCCCAGAAAAGTATCTTAGCTGCTCGCGGAAGAGAAGCAGCCAGAAAAGCCAGAGAACTTACCCGTCGCAAAACAGTTTTGGAAAGTGGCTCCCTGCCTGGAAAACTGGCGGACTGCACTTTAAGTGATCCGGAAAAAACAGAACTCTTTTTAGTGGAAGGAGATTCTGCAGGTGGAAGTGCTAAACAGGGTAGAGACCGTTCTTTTCAAGCCATTCTTCCGCTATGGGGAAAAATGCTGAATACAGAAAAAGCAAGAGTGGATAAGGTGCTGAATAATGAAAAAATACAGCCGATAATTTTAGCTTTAGGAGCTGGAATTGGACAGGATTTTGACATTAAAAAGATACGCTATCATAAAGTTATCATTATGGCTGATGCTGATGTGGATGGCTCGCATATAGCCACTTTGCTGATGACCTTTTTCTATCGCTATATGCGTTCCGTGATTGAAGAAGGTAAACTGTATATTGCTATGCCTCCTCTTTTTCTGGTTAGAAAAGGCAAACAGAAAGTTTATGTGTATAATGAAGACGAACGCGATGAAGCAATTCGGGAATTTGGCGAAAAAGGGGTGTTCGTGCAACGCTATAAAGGTCTGGGAGAAATGAATGCAGAACAGCTTTGGGAAACCACTCTGGACCCTGAAAACCGAAAATTGATTGCAATTAAGATGGATGATGCTATAGAAGCGGATAGAATGTTTACTATTTTAATGGGTGATGAAGTTGAACCCCGCCGGGAATTTATCCAGGAAAATGCCCGGTATGTAAAAAATCTGGATGTTTAAGGAGTAAAATAGATGTCTGATCAATCAAAAATTATCCCCGTGCAAATTGAAGAACAGCTAAAACAGGCATACCTGGATTATTCTATGAGTGTGATCGTTTCTCGCGCTTTACCTGATATTCGGGATGGCTTGAAACCCTCTCAACGCAGAATAATTTATGCGATGCACGAATTGAATTTAACCCCGGGAGGTCATTTTCGTAAATGTGCCAAAATTGCCGGTGACACCAGTGGTAACTATCATCCACATGGAGAACAGGTTGTATATCCCACTTTGGTGCGTTTGGCTCAGCCCTGGATTATGCGCTATCCTCTTATTGACGGTCAGGGAAATTTCGGTTCCATAGATGGAGACCCGCCTGCCGCAATGCGATATACAGAAGCCCGCTTGCAAAAAATAACGATGGAATTGCTGGCAGAATTGGATCAGGAAACAGTTGATTTTAGAAGTAACTATGATGAAACACGCCAAGAACCGGTAGTTTTTCCTGCTCGTTTTCCTAATTTACTGGTAAATGGTTCTTCCGGAATTGCTGTGGGAATGGCTACCAATATGCCTCCTCACAATATCGGTGAGGTCTGTGATGCGGTTATCGCCTTAATAGATAATCCCGATTTGCAGCCACTGGATTTACTGCAATA
>Ga0116170_10002849_pt1 | contig 16438 bp, 12 predicted proteins | sample AD_JPNHW1_MetaG_FD_89797 | JGI IMG/M metagenome (GOLD analysis project Ga0116170, IMG submission 89797) | Active sludge microbial communities of municipal wastewater-treating anaerobic digesters from Japan - AD_JPNHW1_MetaG | ecosystem: Engineered > Bioreactor > Anaerobic > Digestate | place...
AAATGCGTTCTTACGCCGACGGCGTCGAAAAAAAATTCGGCGTTAAGATCGAATTCTCATATCCGCAGAAGGAACAGGCCGCTCCGGCTACATCGATGGATGCCGAGGTCGTAAAGCTTCTTTCGGCCGGCATAAAGGATGTTTATGGCGGCAACCCTAAACCGGAAGGCATAGGCGGCGGAACCGTCGCGGCGTATTTCAGAAGGGCCGGCATTCCCTGCGCGGTCTGGAGCCGGTTGGAAGAAGTATGCCATCAGCCCAACGAATATTGCATGATAGAAAATATGATCGGCGATACGAAGGTTTTCGTACACGCCATATGCGCTATGAAATAAGGACGGAAAATGAGCGAACCTACGCAAACCGGTATTTCTATCGAGGAAAATGAGCTTCTGTTCGGGCATTCCGATATGTCGAGCGTTACCTCGATAGAATTTTCAGAAAATTTAAATATAATAAGGTATTATCGCGGCTCTGACGGAAAGACTCATTCGAATGATATCAAATTCGAGCCTTTTCTTCTTTTGCATGACGAAATTTCTATCTATGGCGCCAAGCATAAGCCGCTTGAGATGCTTGAATTGAAGGGCGGCGGGTATTATAAATATCTCGCCCGTTTTCACGGCTGGAGCGCGCTGGAGGACGCCGTCAAACATCTCGTCATAACTACCGGATGCAAGCCCTCGGCGCCTAACGCTCCTTATCTTTATATTTCCGATCCGGTCCATCAGTATATGCTCGCCTCGGGCGATACTCATTTCAAGGGAATGCGCTTTTCGGATCTGAAGCGCCTGACGATAGATATTGAAACGGACTGCGCCGATGAATATGATTTTTCTAACGCCAAGCGCGAATCGGACAGGATACTTCTGATCGGCATAAATATTTCGTCGAAGCCGGGCGTCGTCGAATACGCCTCCGTCCGGGATATGGATGAAAAGGCCATGCTTTTATGGTTGTGCGAAAAAATAAAAGAATACGATCCCGACACCATCGAGGGGCACAACATATTTAAATTCGATATTCCTTATATAGCCGAACGCGCGAAGCGCCATAAGGTTAAGCTCGACTGGGGCCGCAACGGGTCCGAGATAAAATTCAGGAAATCCCGCGTTCAGGTCGCCGAGCGGACCCTGGACTATACAAGATGCGACGTCTTTGGAAGAAATATCGTCGATACGTGGTTTCTGGCCCAATTTTACGACGTTCAGACAAGGGCTCTCGAATCGTTCAATCTGAAGCATCTCGCGGTCCATTTCGGGGTGGCCCCAGCCGGAAGGGTTTATATCGAAAGTTCAAAAATCAAGACGTGTTTTTTGAATGATTACGACAATTTCGTTAAATATAACAGAGACGATATAATTGAAACCGTCGCCATCTCGGAAATATTGTCATACGGGCATTTCATCCAGTCGCGGATATTTCCATATTCCTATCAAAACAATATAGTCCGCGGCAACGCGACGAAGATAAATTCGCTGTTCATACGCGAATATATCAGAAACGGATGGTCGATACCTAAAAACGACAATAAAGGCCAGGCCATGGATTTTGAAGGCGGCTATACGGATATCTTCATAGAGGGTATCGTGAAAAACGTCGGCCATTGCGACGTAAGATCGCTTTATCCTTCGATAATGATCACTTATAAGGTGGCCCCTAAAACGGACCTGATGGAAATTTTTATTCCTATGCTCATTACGCTCCGTGATTTCCGCATTTCGGCGAAGGTAATGATGAAAAAAGCGACTGATGAACATGATAAAAGGTATTACGAGGCGCTTCAGAACACTTTTAAAGTGCTTATAAATTCATTTTATGGCTATCTCGGTTCATCCATACATAATTTTTCAGATGTTGAGGCGGCCGGAAAGGTTACGGAAATCGGACGCGATACGATAAGGAAAATGGTTTCGATGCTCAAGGAAATGAACTGTCAGCCCGTCGAAATAGATACGGACGGCGTTTATTTCGTTCCTCCGGCTGGAGTTTCAGATGATTCCGGCTTTGAAAAGATCGTCAACAATATAAATAAAGAACTCCCGAAAGGCATCGAGGTCGAGTACGACGGCCGGTTCAAATCAATGCTGAGCTTTAAAATGAAAAATTACGCTCTTCTTGATTATGAAAACAAGCTGACGATAAAAGGTTCAGCCTTGAAATCTCGCGGCCTCGAAAAATTCCTGCGCAAGTTCACCCAGGAAATGATCCATCTGATGCTCAGCGACCGTGAAGGGGAAATACCGGCGTTATACGAAAGTTATCGTGCCGATGTGGAATCGAAAAAAATGTCGATTGATAACATTTGTAAAAGCGAGACTTTGACCGAGTCGCCCGCGGCCTATCAGGTTAAGATAAAGGAAGGGAAAAGAAATCCTTCGGCCCAGTATGAACTCGCGTTGAAGTCTTCAAAGTCATATCAGGCGGGGGATTCGGTTTCGTTTTACGTCACCGGTACCGCGAAAAAAGTGACGGCTTATTCCAACTGTAAAATGAAGGAAGAATTTGACGAGAAAACGCCTGATTACAATACGGCTTATTATGCCGACAAACTGGCTCAGCAATATAAAAAATTCAAGGATGTTTTAAAATTCGATGGCGGCGCTTCGCCTGAAGGCGGAGATTCGAAATCCGATCAGGGCGAACTTTTCTAATGCTTTAAGGAGAAGTAGATGCCAAAGCGTATTGAAAAAGATTTTATAGGCGAGGTTGAAGTTCCGAATATCACGTATTTCGGTATGCAGACCGTTCGCGCCATTGAAAGTTTCAACGCTTCTGAACTCAAGGAACCGGTTGAATTTATAATATCTTTCGTTCAGGTAAAAAAAGCCTGCGCTCTGGCGAATATCGAACTTGAAATGCTTTCGCTGGAAAAAGGTAACGCGATAGTAAAAGCTTGTGACGAAATTATAGCCGGCGCTCATTTTTCGCAGTTCGCGATCGATGTTTTTCACGCCGGCGGCGGGACCTCGCTTAACATGAATATAAACGAGGTCATCGCCAACAGGGCGCTTGAAATATTAGCTTATCCAAAGGGAACGTACGGCGTCCTGTCGCCGTTTGACGACGTAAATATGTCCCAGGCCGATACGGATGTTTTTTCTACGGCGCTGCGCGTAGCGCTCCTTTCGGGATCGGTTAAAATGCTCAATGCGCTTGGCGAATTAAAAAACGCGTTTTTGAAAAAAAGCATTGAATTCGATCTGACCATTAAAGCGGCGCGGGCCGGCTTTCAGGATTCCGTTCCGATGACGCTCGGTCAGGAGTTTCTGGCTTTCGCGGAGATAATCAAGAAGAGCGCCGAGGATATCGATCATGCCAGGGGGCGTTTGAAAAATTTGAATATCGGGGGTACCGAGGTCGGGACGGGATTGAATACGCACGCGAATTTTCAGGAAGTTTCGGTCCGAAAGTTATGCGAAATAACTAAGCTTTCGCTTGAAAAATCTGAAAATATGGTTGAACTGGCCGCATTTTCTTATGATTTTATGAATTATTCCGCGCAGCTTAAAAACCTCGCCTTGAATTTGATAAAGATATCATCCGATATATGCGTAATGGCATCAGGCCCTAATACCGGATTAAACGAGATACGCGTTCCGCCGGTCCACGCCGGATCTTCGGCGGTTCCAGGCATGGTCGCTCCGGCGATGCTTGAGATGCTTTCAATGGTAGGCATGCAGGTTATGGGGGCTGATTACGTGGTGGCTCAGGCGTCGGCATTCGCGCCGCGGAATCTGAACATATATATTCCGGTCATATCATATAACATGTTGTTCGCGCAAAAACTTATTTCAAATTCGGTTTTGAGCGTCACCGATAGATGCATTCCTTATATAAAGGCTAATGATAAGGTTTTATCGGCTTATTTCGAAAGCACTTCCGGGCACGCGGCAGTATTATTGAGAAAACTAGGTTATTCGGAGGCGTCTAAGCTGGTTCAGGAAGCCAGGATGTCAAAAAGGACCGTCCTGGATCTTGCGATAGACCGAAAACTTTTAAGCGACGAAGAACTCGAAAAAATAAGGGCGCCTAGAAAAATAACGGAGCCCGGCTTAATTTAAGAAAATAAAAATAACTTACAGGGAGATAATTATCATGTTCTTATTTTCCGCCAAAGCAACGGGTCGGGTGAAAAAACTAAAAGCTTTTTCCTTGATCTTTCTTATGATCGCCATATCCTTTTCAGCTGTTTTTAATTTTTCCGAAGCTTCGGCGAAGGAAAAAAAGAAAAAGGTCAAAGTAGGCCTCGTGGTTGATGTCGGCGGCCTTGGCGATAAGTCCTTCAACGATTCGGCTTATCTCGGACTTCTGGAGGCCGAAAAAAAATTGAAAATATTATCCGATGTAGGCCAGCCTTCCAATAAGATGGAGGAAGAGCAGCATCTGACGGCGTTTTCGCAAAACGATTACGATCTTATCGTCGGCGTCGGTTTCGCTATGCAGGACGCGATCTCAAAGATCGCCAGGGAATATCCGGAAAAACGCTTCGCGATAATCGACGGCTGTATCGACCTTCCGAACGTGGCTTCGCTTCTTTTTAAGGAACATGAAGGATCGTTTCTGGTCGGCGCCCTTGGCATCATGATGTCTAAAACTAAAAAAATAGGTTTTGTCGGCGGAATGGACATACCATTGATACATAAATTCGAGACGGGCTATATAGAGGGAGCGAAATATGTTAACGGCTCGGCCGAGGTAATGGTGAAATATACGGGTTCAGACCCTTCCGCGTGGAATGATCCGGTAAAGGGCCGTGAAATAACGCTTTCACTTATCACTCAGGGCTGCGACGTCGTGTTTCATGCGGCCGGCGGCACTGGCGGCGGCGTTATAAAAGCATGCAAGGAACAGAACGTATTCGCGATAGGCGTCGATTCGGACCAGGACGGAGTTATTCCCGGAACGGTCCTTACCTCGATGGTAAAACGCTGTAACGTGGCCGTTTATAACACTATAAAAGATATCGTCGAGGGAAAGTTCGCCGGCGGCATTCATAACTTTGGAATAGCCGAGAACGGCGTCGATACTTCTGAATTTAAATATACGAAGGACAGGATACCGCCGGAATATTTAAATAGGCTCGGGGAAATAAAAAAGGACATAGTGGCCGGAAAGATAAAAATCACGGATTATATGGTCGAGATGGAAAAGAAAAATAAGAAGTAATAAATAATGAAGGAGACGGTTTGATGAATGCCCTTTCAATGAAAGGAATTACCAAAAGGTTTAAAAACGTCGTCGCTAACGACGATATAACCTTTGCCGTGGCCAAAAACACCATACATGGACTTGTAGGCGAGAACGGCGCCGGAAAATCGACACTGATGAATATTTTATACGGGCTTCTCGAACCGGATGAAGGCGAAATATTCGTGAATGAAAAGATCGCCGGATTCAAGGGTCCGAAGGATGCCATAGAAGCCGGAATAGGAATGGTCCATCAGCATTTCATGCTCGCCGGGCCTCTTACCGTAACCGAGAATATAATACTTGGAAGCGAGCCGGAAGGCGGACTTTTTCTAAATTATAAAAAAGCCAGGGAAATGGTGGCCGAGCTGTCGGATCGGTACGGGCTGATAGTCGATCCGGACGCCAGAATAGAGTCTATACCGGTCGGCCTCGCCCAGCGCGTTGAAATACTTAAAACGCTATACCGCGGCGCGAAGATAATCATTTTGGACGAACCGACGGCCGTTTTAACGCCGCAGGAGGTCCGCGAACTTTTAAAGATAATGGATAACCTTCGGAAAAACGGCGTCACTATAATCTTTATAAGCCATAAGCTCAAGGAGATCAAGCGTATCACGGACGAGATAACCGTTATACGCCATGGCAAAACCATCGGCACCGAGCCGACGTCGAAAGTTACCGAGAACGATATCGCCAGAATGATGGTCGGGCGCGACGTCGTTTTCAATGTAGAGAAAGGAAAAGCCAGGATTCTCGGGCAGGGCCTTACGCTCGACGGCATAGTCGCGAAAAACGATAAAGGCCTTACGTGCCTGAAGCACGTGTCGCTGGAAGTTAAGCGCGGCGAGATATTCGGCATCGCCGGCGTCGAAGGGAACGGCCAGTCGGAGCTTTTAGAGGTTATATCCGGCCTCAGAAAGCCCGTGTCGGGTAACGTTATGGTATGCGACAGGACGAACCCCGATACCGGCGAAAAAGATATAACCGGCATGACGCCTGATGAAATATATGAGTCCGGCGTTGCCCATGTTCCGGAGGATCGTCACAAGCGCGGGCTTCAATTGAATTTTAACATAGAGGAAAATCTGGTTACGAGCCTTATACATAAAAAGCCTTTTTCGAGTTTCGGCATGATATGTTCCGACGCGCTCGCAAATAACGCGGCCGAAAAAATAAAAGAATACGATATCAGATGCGGTTCTTCACGCGTGAAGGCTCAGAACCTTTCCGGCGGCAACCAGCAGAAGGTCGTCATAGCGCGCGAACTTTCAAAGCAGCCGCGCGTAATTATAATAGCCCAGCCGACCCGGGGCGTCGATATAGGCGCGATCGAATTCATCCACCAGAAAATAATCGAGCTGCGTGACTCAGGCGTCGCCGTGCTTCTGATATCGGCGGAGCTTTCGGAAATAATGAATCTTTCTGACAGGATAGGCGTCATATACGAAGGCGAGATACTTGAAACTATGGACGCGGCGGACGCTACCGAGGAAAAACTGGGGCTTTTAATGGCCGGTATAAAAAAGGGCGTGAACGCTAATGCTTAATAATATGACAAATTTAAAATTGTCCGTCAAAATAGCCGTTATCTTTATCCTCGCGTTTTTTCTTATGGCCGCGCAATTTACGGGCGCGGTTTCTTCCGCTATTGCCGGAGAGACGCGTTGGATCAACGTCAGCTCTAAAATATCCGCTGACGGCTCGATGACGCGTGAAGTTAAATTATCGCCGGATGCGGAACTTTTGAAGTTCGCTAAAGCCGAATTTCTGGGAGATTTTCCGGATCTTATCGAAGAAAAATGTTCCGACGGTTTAGTGAAGATGACAAAAAAATTCGTCGATCTTGAAGAATGCGTCGGCGTTTTAATGGTCCAGAAAGATCTTTATTTTACCGATCGTTATCAGATAAGACAGAGTTTGCCGTTGTATCCGGATGAAAAAGTTATGCGCGACATAAAGGTTCGCTTTGAATTCGAGCTTCCAAACGGCGTTATAAAGATATTAAAGGATAGAAAGCTCCAGTCGCGCCAGTTAGGCTCTCAGACCGTGAATGAATTTACGCTTGATCACGCCGGAAATATGGACCTTTATTACCAGTTCAATAATTATAAACCTATAACCGCCGTCTTATTAGCCGCTTTTCTTATATTTATCGCGGCCAGGATGACGAGGCGCTTCAACTTCATATTGATTCCGGTTCTGGCTGTTTTAATAGCCTTCTTTTTCGCGGGCATCGCTATAATAGTGATAGGCGAATCGCCGGTTTCCGCCATGGGAGCCATGTATGAAGGCGTATTCGCGAGCAGGACGAATTTTTTGAATATGCTTCTGGCCACTACGCCGCTCATATTCACCGGCCTCGCCGTTTCGTTCGCCTTCAATTGCGGTCTTTTCAATATAGGCGGCGAGGGTCAGGTAATGATAGGCGGTTTCGCCGCCGCGTTAGTCGGAATCGTCGGGTTGAAATTTGCTATAAATCCCATGGTTCATGTTATAATGGCGATATTAGCCGCCGGTCTCGCGGCCGGCCTTTATTCGCTCATAGCCGGCGTGTTCCGCGCCAAATTCAACGTCCACGAGGTCATAAGCACTATAATGCTCAATTACATAGCTTATACGCTTCTCGGATTTCTCGTGGTGCATCCGTGGTTCAAGGAAAACGGTCCGAATCCTCAGACTCCGGAGATCGCTCACAGCGCGTTTCTTCCGGCTTTCTTCGCGCGTCACGACTTCAATTACGGTTTTATACTCGCCCTTGTGATGGCGGTTTTTATGTGGTTCATACTATATAAGACGAGCTTCGGGTTTAACATAAGATCGGTCGGCCTGAACGCGAAAGCGGCCGAGTATAGCGGCATAAACATCTCGAAAACTATAATGCTCACGATGTTCATATCGGGCATGCTCGCGGGCCTCGCCGGGTCCGAGCGCGTCATGGGCCTTTTTCATAAATATAACAGTACGGCTTTTGTGGGATATGGTATCGACGGCATCGCCGTTTCGCTTCTTGTCAACAATAACCCGCTTGGAATAATACTGAGCGCGTTGCTTTTTGGATTTTTAAAAACCGGCGGCTCTTATATGAATCGTGAGATTGGCGTTCCGGTGGAACTTGTCGTTGTAGTTCAGGCGGTAATAATCTTTTTCATAGCCGCCGATAAGATCGTCCGCAATATGTTAAACGTCAAGGAATCAAGGTGATAATATGGAATTTTTAATAAGATTGATAATCTCTACGCTTTCGATGGCCGCGCCGCTCTTTATAACCGCGGTCGGCGGAATTTTCAGCGAACGCAGCGGCGTCATAAATATCGCTCTCGAAGGCATGATGCTCATTGGCGCGTTCTTCGGCGTCGTTGGATGCTTCTATACCGGTTCGCCCTGGCTTGGCCTTTTGATAGCGGTTATCGCCGGCGGTCTTTTCGCCGCAATTCACGCCGTAATTTCGATAAAATATCATTCGAACCAGGTCGTATCCGGCGTAGCCCTAAATATGCTCGCATCCGGTCTCACGGTATTTTTGCTCGACATAATTTTCGGCATCAAGGGCACTTCAGAAAACGTCGCGACCATACCTAACATGAACGCCATACTCGGCGTCGTAAAGCCCGCCGCTGAAGCGGTAAAGCAGGCTGGCTTCGATAACCGGATGCTTCTTTATAAGGCGCTTGATTTTTCGCCGATAATCCTCATCGGCATAGCCGTCGTTTTTATCGCTCATACGGTTTTATTCAAAACCGTCTTCGGCCTTCGCCTGCGCGCTACCGGTGAACACGCTAAAGCCGCCGATACTCTCGGCATAAGCGTTTCTAAGATGCGTTACGCCGGCGTTATAATTTCAGGCATTCTCGCCGGACTCGCCGGCGCCTATCTATCGCTTTCCCTTACCGGCGCTTTCCGTAAGGATATGTCCGCCGGGCGCGGCTATATCGCTCTTGCCGCCATGATAACCGGAAAATGGAGTCCTATAAACGCTTTTATCGCGTCCCTCTTCTTCGGTTTCGCGCAGGCGCTTGAATTTTTCATAAGCGAACCGGTGATTCTGGGCGTTAAGATACCTCAGCAGTTTATCCAGATGCTGCCGTATATTCTTACGATGATCGTTCTCGCGGGTTTTATCGGGAAATCGGTATCGCCGCACGATCTTGGAAAACCTTACGTGAAGGATGAAAAACTTTAAAAATAAGAAAGCGTATTAGTATAAAAAAGCCATGCGATCAAGATCGACCGCATGGCTTTTTTATATCATTGATATTTAGTCTAACTTTATGCTGAAAATTAACTCGAATTATATTTCGCCGTCAGGCGTTAAATCATAAACTCGCATATCACGGCCGCAAAAAGCTTTATTCCATTGATTATATCATTGTTTTCGACGTTGAATCCCGGATGGTGCAGCGGGAAGTTATCGCCCGATTCTTTCCCCGTCCCGAAAAAAACGAATGCGCCTGGAACTTTTTCCGCGTAATAAGCGAAATCCTCGGCGCCCATGGATTTAGTCGCGGGATCGATAATATTATTTTTTCCGAATATTTTAACCGCCGCTTTTTTATAAATTGCCGAAGCGGCAATATCGTTAACCGTTACGGGGTATCCATATATCCATTCTATATTATATTTCACCCCGAATTCCTCGCATTTCAGTTTTATCACTTGTTCCAGTCTTTTGGGCAGATATTCGCGAAGCTCCGGATCGAGGCTTCGGATGGTTCCAGCCAGGTTTAATCTGGCCGGAAGAATATTTCGAGCGGACCCGGCGCTTATCGTGCAGAAGCTTATTACTCCGGCCGCGAGAGGGCTGATGTTTCGCGATATGATCTTTTGAGCCGATACGATAAGTTCGGAGGCGAGAAGAAGAAGGTCATTAGATTCGTCAGGTTTCGCCGCATGCCCTCCGCGCCCCGAAAATTCTATTTCGAATTCGTCCACGGCCGCCATTATGCCGCCATCGCAAAAACCGGCCGTACCCGATAAAAGACCCGGCATTACGTGCAGCCCGAATATATATTTGACGTCCGTTAAAACGCCTTTTTTAATGAGCGGCAGCGCGCCGCCGGGAGCCTCTTCCTCGGAGGCCTGAAATATAAAACGAATGGCTCCGGCATTGATATGTTTTTTAACGGTTTCATAATTTATGGTCACCGCGCACAACGCTCCGAAAAGCATCGCTGTGTGGGCGTCGTGGCCGCAGGCGTGCATCACGCCTTTATTTAGCGAACTAAACGCGGCGCCGGTTTCCTCTTCTATAGGAAGCGCGTCCATGTCGGAGCGTATCGCGATGATCCCGTCCTGCGCGATTTCCTTTTTAAATTTTACGTCGACCCAGAATCCGTATGTGTCCTCAAACGTTATAATATCAACATATTCTTTTTTTATAATATTCGAAATGATGAATTCACGCGTTTTTTCTTCTTTCTGAGAAAGTTCGGGATGAGCGTGGATGTGCTCGCGAAATTTTAAAAAAATTCCGGCATTTTCGTCTATGTAAGCTTTCAAAATTTCAAGGGCATTATTTTTCAAATCGAGTTATTCCTTTTAATTATATTATTTCGAGTCGGATTTTAGCTTGTTGGGTTTCGTGGGCGCATCGGTATACGCCCTTACGATTTCGATTATAGCCTTGTTATATTTTTTATACGCTTCTTCGATGGCTCTTCTTCCCTTAAGGCTTTTATACTTGGTGTCGCTGCCGGCTTCCAGGAGCAATTTTACGCAGTCGTAGTTTTTCGCGAATATCGCGTAAAAAAGCGGCGGTTCGTCATAACTGTTCTTTGCCCAGCTGTCGGCGCCCTTTTTAAGAAGAAATTTGACCGCTTCGGCTTTTCCGGCTCTGGCGGCAAAATGAAGCGGAGTTTCTCCCTTGGAATTTTTGTTGTTTATCTTTGCTCCTCCGTCCAGGGCTTTTTTGATTCTAGTAACGTCGCCATCCCTGGCGGCCGCGAAAAGGTCGTTGGGAGCGTCGACTATGCTTGGGGAAAGATTGATGAACGCGCATGAAAGGCCGGCGTCGTCGCCGCTGACCTTCAATTTACATTCTCCGGCCGTCTTCGGTATTTCAAAGCTCAACGATATAATAGCCGAAGAGTTTTTTCCAAGACTGGATTGATCTTCCTTTTGTGAAAGTTCCTTTCCTTTGTCGTCCACGATCTTTACCTGAGGTATCTTGCCCGATAAAAACTCGCTTTTATTCATTACATTGATTTTTACGTAATAAAAATCCGCTTTGGCTTCTTTTTTTCTTTCCGAATTTATAACCGTATACGAATAATCTCCCGTCGCCGCGGTTTCATTTACCTCATAGGTAGAAGGTTCCTCCGCCGCCGGCGCGGACGCGCCCGTCGGATTAAAAAGAAAAACGGCTATGAATATAAACAGTAAGCATATCTTTTTCATTTATTTTTTCCTCCTTGAAAAACAAAAAAAATCTTTTACGCGCTGCCCGGCGCTTGATTTTACCGTGATCGCGCCATGGGGGCACATTTCCTGACAGCAGAAGCATCTGATGCATTTTTTCAGATCGAAATCGAGATTTTTTGGCCCGGTCTCGGTTATCGCCTTCGCCGGGCACAGGTCTTTACAGATCATGCAGAATTTGCAGGCATTCTTGTGATAGTCCGGCGCCGGGGTGAAAAAAGATTTCAGAAACCTTTTAAGGAACCCGAACATAGGCCAGTCCGCGTCCATTATATGTGGCAGTTTAAAGTTTTCAACATTGAAATTTGCGACCGGGTCTCCGATAACTTCTATGTCCGAAAGAATGGCTCCGGCAAGTCCCATGTTTATGGCCGCGCGTCCGGTAAAATAGTTTTTCGAATCGACATTTAAAAGCGAAGCCGCTACCGCGTCTATCGCCACGCAGTTCTTTCCGCCCAGAAGAATGTTCAATTCGCGCACGTCGCCGTTGGACGGGCCGTTGCCCTCCATTCCGTAAATTCCATCAAGTATCGTGAAGGCCGGGGCGATAGCCAGGTTTAGTTCTACGAGCATTCTCGCGAAAAAGTCGGCGTCGCTTCCGGCTTTAAAGTGCCATTGCGGCTTTAAAAGGCCTACGACGGACCCGAACATATTTTTAACGCTCATCGTAAGAAGCATCTGCGCGTGGGATTTCAATTTAGCCAGATTGACTATTTTATCGGCCTCCAAAATTTCCTTCGCGACCTCGAAACGCTTAAATATTCTGTTTTCTGAATTTACTTTTAGTTCGGCGCTCGTTTCGAACGATACGAGCTTCGCGCCCAATTCTTTCGCTACGGCCGCTATGCCGCATTTATTGGCGACGGATATCGCGTTTCCAATGCCGGGGCTGTCGCCTATCGTAAGAGAGCATCCTATGTCTTTTAGTATCGAGCCCGCCGCGAAAACGATTTCGGGGTGGGTAGTGACGTGCCGGCTGTAATCCCGTCCCAGGAGAAGATTCGGCTTTAATAAAACCCTGTCTCCGCTTTTAAACATGCCGGAGGCGCCGCCGAAAGCATCGAAGATCGCGGCGATTTTTTCGCGCAAAATATTTCTGTCGTAATTTTTAACTTTGAATAAAGCTACTTTTTCCAGGGTGCCCGTCCTTCCGGTTAAAACAAGCCTTGCTTTAAAAAATTATGCCGTTATTTCGAAGCTTCCACGAAATTCAACCGCAGGTTCGTTATGAGCCCCTGGATCTCGTTGCTTTCCTGAGCCGTAATGTGACTTTTAAGATGTTCGTATATCGCCGCTATGCAGTCTATCGAAAATCTTGCCTGAGCCATATCGACCTTCGTTTCAGACGATTTTGAATCCGCCGCTATTTTCCCGAGGTTTATCCATGCTTTTTGCGCCATCATCATGATAAAGGACGTGGCGAGGGTATAAGACGTCATGTGCGCCATCATTTCTTCCGGATCCTGCTGAGGTTTTTGCTGCTGGTTTTCAGCCGTTGCTTTTTCATTTTCCGACATTTTACATTACACCTCTTATGATTTTTTTATTAGTAAAGGCGGAAAACGGGATTATGCTGTCCGCCGTTTTCCGCCCTTGTTAATTTATTGTTTTTTTACCGCGTACCTTTTATTTATTATTTGATTTTAGCGGGTTTTTTAGCGCCCTTGGCGTCCGTTTTAACGGGTTCTGCGGGAGGAGCCGGCATTGTAGGATCAGCGGGTGTCATAGCGTCGGCCGGAGCGGGCATTGTGTCGGGAGCCGGAGGCATGGCGTTAGCATCCGGAGCCTGAGCGGGAGCGGGAGTGGTTTCAGCTACCGGAGCTGGAGCTGCGGGAGCTTCGGCTTTAGCCTTTTTGTCTTTTTTTGAATCTTTGGCTTTTTTAGGCTCTTCTTTCTTAGGTTCGGCGGGAGCCGGAGCGGGAGCTTCAGGCGCTGGCGCCGGTTCGACGGCTACAGGAGCCGGAGCCGCTTCAACGGGAGCAGGGGCTGGCGCGTTTGTTGAAACGTCGCTGGTTTTGCTTTCAGCGGCTTTTTCAGTTTTAGGTTTTGCAGCGCTTTTATTGTGTCTGGCTCTTCTCTTGTGTTTTTTAACGGCCTTTTTTTCTACGGCGATAGTCTTGATTTCTTTTACTTCGATAGCTTCCTTTATTACATAAGCGTTTTCCGCTACAGCCTGAGTGATGACGGCGTTGACGTTTTCAAGACGGTCGAAGTTGGCTTTTTCGAATATTTCAGGATACTTTGTCATGAATTCGGCGACCTGGCGTTCGAAATCCATCTGATCGGCGTCCTGCGCCCATTTGCCGAGCGAGCTGAAGTGGGTATTTATCTTGCTGTGATCGCGTGAGAAGCATGGGTTCGAGTGGCTGAAATAAGGCTTGGTTTTTATGTCAGAGATCTGAGCCATCATGAAATCGAGGAAAAGGTCGTCCGACGCGTTTTCCCATATAGCCTGAGCTATTTTGATTCTTGATTTTAAAAGCTGCGCGAGGTTGCAATCGCAGTCGAGGATGGCGAGTTTTCTTTCATAGCTTGCCACGAGCGTGTCGAGCTGGGCTTTTAATATGTCGCGATTGTCGAAATTAAGGTTTCTGAATATCGTTTCAGGGAATTTAAGCTGGCTCATCGAAGCGTCTCCGCCTGCTATCGAGAAATCAGGCATGAATATGCCGGGGGAGAATATTATTGGAATTACTACGATCATAAAGAGGATCGCGACGAGCGAGCGTGGGATATTGATGGGCAGGATTTTCGTGATCTCGGAGATTTTCGATTTAGCTATTCCCGCGTAATCGAGTTCCGGCTCGTTTCCAGTAACTACGAGGATCTTGGTTTTGTAAACGGGATGCTCGGTTTCAACGACGTTTTTAGTCGATATAACTTTCACCCTGTTTTCGGGCGTTACCGAACCTGTGATATTTTGTTCTAAAGTACTCTTTTTTGGGGTTGTAGGGTTGTTCTGCATGTTATCCACTCCTTTTAAAATAGTGTTTTAGCCGTACATCCTTGTGGATAAAATCCTTAAATATATAAAGTGCTTAATTAATAGGGTTTGATTTTAACAAAAAAAAATTCAAATGTCAAATTCTCCGGATAAAGCAAATACCGTCCCATTTCAATATGAATGAGGCGGTATCATCATGATCTTGATTTTCTTCCTTGAAAACTAAAAAGTGCGCTACATTTTTGATTATAGCACTTAATTTTCACTTTTGACAAGATATATTTCACTTATTTTTGAAGTCCGGCCATTCGAGATGTTTCCAGCGGGAAATACCGGCGTTTTTTCTTTTTTTATGCCTGCCGTATTTAAAAATGCGGCTATTTTTTCATTATCCGCGTTTCGCTTTTCCGCTACGGTCTGCGGCCGGTGTTATTTAATTCCGTCGATTTTAATCTCGCCAAGGCATGCGTTTTTTCCGTCTGAATAGAGCATGATAAGTTTTCCGGGTTCGTAAGCTTCGCAATTTTTGGTCGCGTCGTCTAAAAAGTTTAATTTATCTACGGCGAAACTTTTAAGTTCGAATTTTTTATTCTTTTCGGAAATGACGTCTATCGAAGAGCCCGCTTTTTTTTCAACGTAGAAATAATAGTTTCCGGCCGTATCCGCGTCGAGGGCTACGACCGCCTGCGCGTCTTTCCAGACGTTCATCGAAGCGATCTCGTCGCTTCCGCCCACGGGCGTTATCACCGCTTCGAAAATTCCCTTGCGTTCTTCGAGCATAACGATCTTGCGGTTTGAATAAATTAAAGAATCGGCTTCGCAGATAAACTCGGAGCCGGCCTTATCGGGTTCTTCCCTTATAAGCGTATGTTTAATATCTCTTATATAGGCGTTGTGAAGGCCCTTGTCATATATAAGAAAGAAGCTTCCCGGCATTTTCCATGCTCTCTGGACGATCGCGCCTTCCTTGGCGCTCATCATATAAAAATTATCGATATTACCTGAAAGATCAGCCAATCTTAGCGTCGCGGTCGATTGCTCGAGAAGGTATATTAAGTTATTCTTATCCATCATTATATCGATGAAAAATCTTGCGTCGAATTTATTATCTTTTGCGTGTTTTAATTTTATTACTCCGGCCGGAGTTCCGTCGATCGAAAATTTTGCTATGAGCGGTTCGTAGCGGTTAATGGCATAAATAAACCCGTCTTTTACGGTGAAACTCTGTGGCATGAATTTTATTTTATCTTTTCCGACCGTAAGTTCTCCGCCTTCGTTTTCCTTGATCTCGACGCTCGTCAATTTTTTTACGTCGAGTTTTTTTGCGTCTTCGGCGTAAGCGCATATTAAGCCCTGGTCAAATATTCGAGCGTTAACTATAAAACAAATTATAAAAACTAAAGCCGCGAGTTTTGTTTTGAAGTTAAACATATATTTTTCTTCCTTTCAAAATTTTTAGGGACGGAAACAAAGTTCCATCCCTATTTTATAATATAGTTTATGATAATTCAACCTTTAATTTAAAAGTCATGTTTTTTTGCTCGAAGAGCGTTGATTCAACTAATCATTACAGGTTTTAATCTTAAGAAATAAGATTTTAAAGGTATCTCAAAGTTATTTTTCCGGGTACTTTATAAGTTTCTTTTTCATTAGCGCAGCAGATATCGACGTGATTGCCTTTTATTGCGCCGCCTACGTCGCACGCTAAAAATTTGACGCCGGGGTATTCGTCTATCGTAAAATAAGTGCCTGTCTTGATAACGCGCGGGTCGGTAGCGCAGCTGACATAACTTCCGGGCTTATAATCCTGAAGCGTTCTGAGTTTATTGCCGCGGCAATCATTCGCCCCGCCTTCCATGGCGGCTTCAGCTTTTGATTTATATCCGC
>Ga0116170_10002858_pt1 | contig 16418 bp, 18 predicted proteins | sample AD_JPNHW1_MetaG_FD_89797 | JGI IMG/M metagenome (GOLD analysis project Ga0116170, IMG submission 89797) | Active sludge microbial communities of municipal wastewater-treating anaerobic digesters from Japan - AD_JPNHW1_MetaG | ecosystem: Engineered > Bioreactor > Anaerobic > Digestate | place...
AAAGCCCTGAAGACGTCAATTTGACCCGCGCGGTCATCGAAGCCGGACGGCTGCTGGACATGCGCGTGCACGACCACATCATTATTGGCAGGGATGACTTCAACTCCATTAAGAAGAACCACCCCGCTTTGTGGGTTTAGAGACTGCTTAGTTTTTTCTCGAAATCCTGCGGATAAGGCGCCCGAAAACTAAGCTCCAAACCTGAGCTCGGGTGTTTGAAGCCGATTTCATAGGCATGCAACATCATGCGCTCTGCTTGCAAGCGCGCATCCTCCGTATTGAGCGCTTTGGGATGATAGAGCGCGTCTCCCAGGATTCCCAGGCCGGCTGCGTACAAATGCGCGCGGATTTGATGCGTGTACCCTGAAAAAAGCGCACATTCCAGCAGCGCAAAACTTTCCCCGCGCTGCAGGACGTTTACGAGCGTACGGGCGGGTTTGCCGCGCTTCAGGTCCACGCGCGTGCGGTGGGCGCGGTCCGCGTTCACCCGTAAGGGCAGGTCCAGGTCTTGCGACTGCCACTGCGGGTTTGGAGCAGCCAGGCAGTGATAAAGTTTCCTCAGCGCGCGTTCCCGGAAACTCTGGTTAAGCTGGCGGTGGGCTTCAGCGCTGCGCGCCAGCAGCATCACCCCGCTGGTTTCCTTATCCAGGCGGTGTACAATCCAAAGCTTCCCCACTGCTGGCGAGAGCGCCTGCGCGAGATGCGGCAGCCCGGGGTGGTAGCCGTCCGGGATGGAGAGCAATCCTGCAGGTTTGTTTACCACCAGCAGGTCCGCGTCCGCGTATAAAATCCAGGCATTCGGGTCACTAATGTCCGGGGGGGTGTTCATCAAGTACAATCATACCATCGCGAGCCCGGGAAATTTGATGCGCAGCCAACCGGGATAAGGAGCAGCCATGTTCACAGTTATTGTTACTATCCAGGTTGTACCGGAATGCGTTCAGGACTTCATTTCTATCACGCGTTACAATGCATCAAACAGCCGTCTGGAGGCTGGTGTGGTGCGTTTCGATTTCTTTCAGGAGCTTGACCGGCCGGAGAGCTTTCGGTTGGTGGAAATTTATCGCGAGCAGGCGGACCAGGCTGCCCATCAGCAGACCGAGCACTACCTCAAATGGCGCGAAGCCGCCACGCCGATGATGGCCGCAGAGCGCACGCGGGTTTTCCTGCGGAACCTGGATCCGACGGACGCGGAATGGCTGTAAGCTCTTTCCCTGGCTGATTCAGCTTCTGGCATCCGAGGAAATTACAAGCCTGGCCGCGGTAACGATAAATAAGCAGCGGTTTTGCGACCGCTGCCTACGCCCTCTTGAGACCAGGTAGAAAAGTTCCGGCTATTCCGGCGCGCTGAAACAACTGGTAGTAACGACGCCTGGGCCGACATGCACCACAATCGCCGGGGGCACAACGAAGATTGGAATGTCAGTCAAATACAGCTCTTTTTCCAACTGGGCTTTCAACTGAATGGCCTGTTCTTCCGCGGCGCACTGGCTGATGGTCAGATGTCCGTTGGGGTTGTTCCTGAGGATTGCCCGGTCGAGATCGACAATCGTCGCCAGGGCTTGCTTCAGGGTGCGCACCTTGTCAAAGGGTTCTACCTGCCCGTCCTTGATGGTGAGAATAGGCTTGATTTGCAGCACACTGCCGACCAAACGAGACGCGCCGCCAATTCGTCCGCCTTTGTGCAAATACTCCAGGGTATCAACCACGAAATAGACATTTTCCCGGGCTGCCATCGCGCTGAGCTTGCTTTTGAGGGTTTCAATTTCCATGCCTTGTTTTGCCCAGCAGCTGGCTTGCAAGACGAGCGAACCCAAGCCGCCGGCAATCGTTTTTGTATTCAGAATATGGATGCGGTCGCTGTGGAATTCTTCCGCCGCCACTAAGGCGCTGCGGTACGTGCCGCTCATTTTGTCAGAAGGGGTGATGACCAGAGCGGTATCCCCGGCATCCAGGATTTTCTGGAAGGTGGGCGCGTACATGGCTGGCGGGGGAGCGGCGGTTCCGGGGAGCTGTTTGGAGGCCGCCAGTTTCGTAAGGAAGGTCTCGGTATCAATTTCGGTGTCATCCCGATAGGATACATCCCCAAAGGTGATGATTTGCGGCAGAACGTGGATCCCTTGCGCGGATAACCGGGTGAGCGGGATGCCGCAGGTTGTATCAACAACAATCTGTATCATACTAAAAGTCCTTTCTGTCAGGCGGCCGTACGATAAGTTATCGGCCTGGATAAAAAAGAAATTAATGGTAAAAACAGCAGATGCTGAACTTGGCAAGCGTGGCAGCTGCTAAGGGGCCTCAGGACCTGGGCTGCCCGCAGTTCGGGCAGATTTTTTCCTTCTTTTCGAGGATAAAGCCGCATTTGGCGCAGGTGGAAGCCTGGTTTTCCCCCAGCGGCGCGCCGCAAGCCAGGCAGCGCGCGGAGGCAATCGGGTTGGCGGTCAGGCAGTAGGGGCAGACGGTGCGCGCCAGACGCTCGCTGAGCTCCTGGCCTGTGCCGTGCTGCCGCGCGAAGCTGTCCACCACCTGCCAGACGTTCTCCTGCAGCTGCAGGGATTCTACGTCCTGAACGATATCGTCCATCCGTCCGATTAGCGTCCACGGGTTGCGCAGCGCGTTGAGGGCGGTCATCCCGAGGCTGGCAGCCAGCCCAAACCAGGCTTGATTGGAAAGCTGCACGCTCACGCCGTCCGCCACCTTTTGGAGGCTTACGGTCAGGGCTGTGGCGCCGCCGCTGGTGAGGTTCCGGCGGGTGGCAATCTGCACAGCCATATTGTCCGGGCCGCCGAGGCGCTGGACCTGGTAATTACCGCGGTGGAAATATGAGATCAAATCGCGGGCAATATCCTCAGGGGAAAAACTTCCATGGTAGATGCGTGGTGTCATCGCTGCCTTTTCTTGTTTGCAGATAGATTATAATCGGGATATCTGGAAGCAAGGATAGATTTTATGAATTTTCTGAAAAAACACCGTTTGCCTTGGTTGTTCTCCGTGTTGATTTTGCTCCTTCTGACGGCGCTCAGCCTGCTGCCGGCGCTGGAAAACCCGGTGTTGGCGCAGTTTCCTACAGTTTCGATTCCGACGGTGACCAGCTCTCCGCGCGGCGCGTATATCCGCGTTCTGTTGACGACCACCGAGTACGACCCTATCAACGTGCGTTCCGGCCCCGGCTCCGTCTACGAGCTGGTCGGGATTTTGCTGGTAGGCCAGGAAGCCAAAGCTTACGGTTACTACGACCAGTATATTCAAATCGAGTACCCGGGCGGTCCAGGCGGAAGAGGCTGGGTCTTTGCCAACAACGTGGATGTGATTGGCGGTCCAATTCCGCTTCTGGAACCGCCGGCAACCGCGACGCCGGCTGTCACCAAAACAATTGACCCTACCCTTGCAGCGCAGTTTATCTACACCTCGCAGCCTTCCAGGCTGCCAACCTTCACCGAACCGCCGGCTCTGAACCTGCCCACCTATCAGAATATCACCGGCAACACAGCCCCGGGCGGGCTGCCCTTGGGGCTGGTGATTGTGGTGTTGGCCGGGCTGGGGGTCTTCCTGACGCTGATAGCCATCCTGCGCCGGGGCTAGACCTCGTCGGGTTTTGCCGCCTCCCTCTCAGAGCCTTTGATCTTCATTCCACGCACGGACATTCCACGCACGGACAGGCCAGGTGCCTGCCCTTTATGTTAAAATGAATGCCTATGGACGTTAAGACAGTTTCTACCAACCGCAAAGCGCGTTTTGAATATTTCCTGCAGGAGACCTTTGAGGCCGGGCTTGAGTTGAAAGGCACGGAAATCAAATCCATTCGCAAGGGGCAAATCAGCTTGCAGGAAGCGTACGTGCGCACCGACGGCAAACAAGCCTGGTTGGTCGGCGCGCATGTCGCACCGTACGAGCATGCCAGCGCTTACCAGCACGATCCGGATCGTGAGCGCAGACTCTTGCTGCACAAGCGCGAAATCCGGGAGCTATGGGACGCGGTGCGCATTAAGGGCATGACTATCGTGCCTGTGCGTGTGTACCTGAAGGCCGGCCGCGCCAAGCTCGAGCTTGCCATCGCGAAGGGCAAAAAACAGTACGACAAGCGCGAAGCGATTAAACAGAAGGATATCGAACGGGAAGAGTCGCGTGACGAACGACGTTACTAAACCGGCACGCGTATAAGCCTGCGCGGACCAGAAGCTTCTGTCCGTTATAATAGCCGCATGAAACCTGATAACAAGATCACCCGCAGAGAATTCCTCAAGCTTTCCGGCATGTTCATCGGAGCGATGATGCTTCCGCGCCCCAAGGGCGTGTTTGCCGCAGCGGCGCGCCAATTCCCGCAGGCGGATAAGCTCGGGCGTATTTGTGTCGGGATGGAAGGCGCCTGGTTCAAACTCAAGACCGAACCCAATGTTAACGCGCCGGAAGCCGGCACGGTCTGGCGGGATGACGTGCTTGTTTGGAGCCGTGAGGTCGTTGCCAACCAGCTGGATTTGAACGTGTACAACCAGCGTTGGGTGGAGACGCCTGGAGGGTACCTGCAGTCCTCCATGGTCCAACCGGTTAAAAACCTTCCCAACCAGCCCTTGCAGAGCTTGCCCGTCAATCCGGACGGCAGCCAAGGGATGTGGGTGGAAATCACTGTACCTTTAGTGGATATCAAACCAACCCGGGTGCCCGCTGCCTCCTTCTGGATCCGGGAAGTGAACAAGCCGCGCATCTACTACAGCCAGGTTTTCTGGGCTTACGACGTGCGTCAGGAGAACGGAATCACCGAATACCTGCTTACGGAAAAATGGGGCGCTGAACCCGATTCCTACTGGGTAGACGCTTCAGCCTGCCGCCCGATTACTGCGGACGAGATTACCCCAATCCATCCGGACGCGGGCGATAAACTTATCCGCGTAAACATGAATTATCAGACGCTTTCCTGCTTGGAGGGAGGAAGGGAAGTCTACTTCTGTGAGGTTTCCTCCGGCGGGCCTTCCACGCCGCTTGGAACCACTCTCATTTGGCGCAAGATGATATCGACGCACATGAGCGCGGGCGGATTAATAGCCTACGACACCGGTGGTATCGGCTGGACGACGCTTTTCCACGGCGAAGGCTCCGCCATCCATGCCGCCTTCTGGCACAACAACTTTGGCACCGCGCTTTCCCACGGCTGCATCAACTGCTTGCCGGAGGACGCGAAGTGGATCTGGCGCTGGACCAATCCGGTCGTGGATTACTACCCGGGCGAGCTGACCGTCAGCGACGGCGGGCAGAATTCCACACGCGTGGAAGTTTTCTACTAAAGCTTACGCGGCCGGATTATTCACCCTGTCTGACGCGGGGAATGGATAAGCAGTGATGAACGATGAGGTTATTCAGGTTACCCTTTACTCGCGTCCGTCGTTGGCGGAACAAAACGAGGCTGTCCTTGAGCGGCTGGCAGAGCTCGCGCAGGAATACCCGCATCAGCTGACTTGTATCGATATTGACCGGAATAATTATCTCAAACGGAGCATTGGTGAACAAATTCCGCGCCTGGAGATTGGTCCATATTTCCTGATTGAAAGTTTTGATAGCGGGGATATCCGCACGGCGCTCAAAGAAACGCGGGCGAAGATTGACGACGCGCACACATCCGCTAATCCATGGGTCCTGCGGCAATATGCCCGGCCGCGTTCGTTTCCGCTCAGGGACAGATTTTCCTTGTGGTTCGCGCGCCATTACGTCATGCTGTTTACTCTGCTGGTATTTCTGTACCTTGGCGGAGCTTTTCTGGCACCGACCTTGATGAAGCTTAAGCTTGAACCAGCAGCGCGGGCGTTGTACAGCTTTTACCGACCGGTTTGCCACCAGTTGGGCTATCGCTCCTTCTATTTATTTGGCGGGCAGCCCTTTTATCCGCGCGAATTAGCCGGGCTGGAATCTTACCAGACCTTCTCGCAAGCCACCGGCATTAACGAATTGGACAATCGCGCGGCTTCAGAATTCCTTGGCAGCGAAACCCTTGGGTATAAAGTTGCGCTTTGTCAGCGGGACACGGCAATTTATACGCTCATGCTGCTTTTCGGGCTCATTTTCGGCGCGTCGGGGGGCAGAATCAAAGAAATACGCTGGTACATCTGGGTTTTGCTTGGCATCCTTCCCATCGCGCTGGACGGCGGTACCCAGATGCTCAGCCAGATGGGACTGGCTTTCCTAAGCTGGTTCCCGGCGCGGGAGAGCACTCCGTTTCTGCGCGTGCTCACCGGCGGACTGTTCGGCCTCTTTACCGCCTGGCTTGGTTATCCTCTGGTGGAAAGCAGCGTGCAGATCAGCCGGCCGCAGCTGGAAAGGCAGTACGCGTTGAACAGCGGGGCAGCGTTCGAGCCCGGGAGGCGTCCATGATTCGCTGCGACGTCGACGGCTGCCGTTATTACCGCTTCGAACAACTGCCCAACCAGCAGGTTGACCATGCCGTGTTCACGCGCCTGGGAGGCGCGAGCGCCGGCCCTTACGCCGCCCTCAACCTTGGCGGAACCGTAGGCGACAAACCCGAGGCAGTCCTGGAAAACCACCAGCGCTTGTTTCAGGTTTTTGGCAGGCCGTATGAGAGCCGCTTTGATGTCTGGCAGGTACACGGCACGACCATGGTGTATTCCGACCAACCCAGACCGCGCGACCAGAAGCACCGGCCGGCGGACGGAATTTTCACCGATAACCCGGAGGTCACCCTGATTATGCGCTTCGCCGACTGCGTCCCGCTGGTATTTTTCGATCCAACCCACCATGTGGTGGGGCTGGTGCACGCGGGCTGGCAGGGCACAGCCCAAAAAATTGGCGAGCTGGCGGTGAATTACATGCGCGAGCGTTTTAACTCCGATCCGGCTGCCTTGTTTGCCGGGATTGGGCCGTCCATTTGCGGCAGCTGCTACCAGACAGGCGAGGAGGTACGCGCGCGCTTTTTACAGGCTTACGGCGCAGACGCGCTGGATTTTTTCATGGAACGGGAGGGCTCGCTCTACCTGGATTTGTGGCGCGCCAATGCGTACTGCCTGCAGCGGGCTGGCGTTCAGCAGCTGGAACAATGCGGATTGTGTACCGCCGAAGACCTGGATCAATGGTATTCCTACCGCAAGGAAAAAGGCATCACCGGGCGTTTTGCCGTGGTAATCGGGTTGAAACATGCTGCACAGTGAGGATGAAAGTAGATTCATCAGGACGATAGGGGCCAGGCTTGCCCTGGTCCGCGAGAATATCGCGCGGAGTGCTGCGAAAGCCGGCCGGCGCGCGGAGGCAGTGGAGATTGTGACCATCTCCAAACGCCAGCCAGAGGTATACATCCAGGCCGCTTACGCCTGCGGTCTGCGCTGTTTTGGTGAGAACTACGCGGAAGAAGCGCTCGTCAAGATGAACAACCTGAGCGGTTTGCCCGACCTGCAGTGGGATATCGTCGGCCATATCCAGAGCCGGAAGGCCAGACTGATAGCCGACCGCGTCGCGCGCGTGCATTCCGTGGACAGCCTGAAGCTGGCGGGGCTGCTTTCTCAACTGCGTCCAGCGGACATGCCAGCGTTGGATGTGCTCCTTGAAGTGAACGTCAGCGGGGAAGAAAGCAAAGGCGGCTTCCCGGCGGTTTCTCAAGCTGACTGGAGCGCGCTGCTGCCGGCTGCCGACGCGGTCAGCCGCCTGCCGCGGCTGCGCCTGCGCGGCCTGATGTGCATGCCCCCCTTGCAGACGGAAATGGAAAACAACCGGAGCTACTTCAGTAAAACGCGCGAGCTTTTGGACTTCCTGAAAGCGGCTCTCCCCGGGCTGGAGCTGAGCGAACTTTCCATGGGAACCTCAAGCGATTATCCCGTCGCCGTCGAGGAAGGCGCCACACTGGTTCGTCTGGGTGAAGCCATTCTTGGGCCTCGACCGGTGAAAGCAGAGTAGACAAATATGACCATTGCGTTGACCATCATTCATACTATCGGGCAGGCGCTCAGCTTGCTCGTAATCCTTTCCACCGTGCTGAGTTATTTCCTCGCCTGGGATCATCCGGTGCGCCGGGGGTTGGACAAGATTGTTACCCCCATGCTGCGGCCGATCCGCAGTCTGATCAAACCAGTCGGTGGATTGGATTTTTCGCCGTTTGTGCTAATTCTGCTGATTTACATGCTGGAGCAGCTGCTCTCATCTTTGGTTCGAGCGCTCTTCCGATAGAGATTCTCAGGGCTTATAGAGAATTCGCCCGCAGGTTTTACAGCGCAGCAGGGTGGTGGCTGAGCGGACTGCCTGCATGTCTCGTGGGGAAAGCTCAAGCCCGCAAGCTTCGCAGCCGTCATCCACGATGGCTGCCACCGCTTTCCCACCCTTGGTCTTCAGCAAATTTTCATATTGCGCCACGATGTCCGCCGGTAAGGTTTGGGTAAGGGCTTCGCGTTGGGAGTTAAGATTACTCATTTCCGTCAAAAGCGTTCCGCGTTCACCAGCCAGGAGTGAATTTTCCGCTGCTTTTTGGTTCAGCGCTGCCAGGTAGGCTGTTTCAGCTTCCACAAGCGTTTTCTGGGCGGTTTCCTGTGCCATTAAAGCTTCAAATTGCGATTCTTCCAGCTTCTGGATGTAGCGCCGCAGGGCTTCGCTTTCCGCCTGGAGGTCCTGTAATTCTTTGGGATTGCGGATTTTTCCCCCGAAGAGCTGAACCTGGTTCAATTCAAGCTTCAGGCGCTTTTCAGCCGTTTCCGCCGCAATTTGGTTGACCGCCTGCTGCCTTGCCGTGAGGTTCGCCTCTGCCTGCGTCTTTTCCCGCAAGCTCGCTTGCACCGCCTCATCGGCGTTCAGGATAGCTTCTATTTGTGCCAGTCGTTTGGTGATTTTCTGGCGCTGGGTGTCGAGAGTCTGCAGTCGGAAAAGGCTGAATGTAAGGTTCATAGGCTCCTCGGCTTGGGAAAGAACACGATAAATGATTATTTATTGTATCACTTCCAGATTCTGGAACTGCCTGCTTTCGGACGCAAATAGTATTTTCAGATGGAATTGCTGCAGCTTTTTGTGACCCCGGATGCTTGGTGGGATTAATTTTGGAAAAAATCCGCCGCGCAGCTGGCGCGCTTTGGATGGGACAGCGCTCTGCCGCGCGCAAGCAAGGTTTCCACCAAGCGTGTCTACCCCTGTGGCGGCGCGCCGTTTGCGTTATGCTGATTATGTTATAATCTGAGCGTTAACTACGCAGTTAATCCATGTGATGGAGATATAACAATTTGGCTTTCAATCCGATTAATTGGCTGTTAGGTTTATTTTCGCTCGATATTGGAATTGACCTGGGAACAGCCAATACGCTTGTTAATGTAAAAGGAAAAGGAATTGTCATCAACGAGCCTTCGTGGGTGGCAATTGACAAACGTACGCGCGAACCCTTAAAAATCGGCGCGGCTGCCAAGGCCATGGTCGGCCGGGCGCCTGCCAACGTCGTGACGCTGCGTCCCCTGCGCGACGGCGTTATCTCCGAATATGATATCACCCAGGCGATGCTCGAATTCTTTATCGGTCGGGCGCACCAACACAGCATCGTGCCCTTCCCACGCCCGCGCGTGGTGGTCGGCATCCCCTCAGGCGCCACTGAGGTTGAAAAACGCGCGGTATACGACGCGGCGATGGCAGCTGGCGCGCGGGAAGCCTACATGATTCACGAACCCGCCGCGGCCGCGATTGGCGCGGGTTTGCCGGTGAACGACGGCAACGGCAACATGATTGTGGATATTGGCGGCGGCACCACAGAAGTCGCGGTGATATCCATGGGGGGCATCGTCATTTCGCGCTCCCTGCGCGTAGCTGGTGACGAGCTGGACCAGGACATCATCGAATACCTGCGCAGCAAGTACAACCTGTTTATTGGTGAGCAGATGGCGGAAAAGGTGAAAATCGCTATCGGTTCAGCCTACCCCTTGAAAGATGAAAAAACTGTGGATGTGCGCGGACGCAACCTGATCACCGGCCTGCCGGAAGCGATTGAAGTTTCCTCTGTCGAAATCCGCGAGGCGCTTTCTGCGTCTGTCCAGGTTATCATCGATACGATCAAAGACGCTTTGGACGAATCCCCACCTGAGATCCTCTCGGACCTGATGGATAACGGCATCTGCATGGCTGGCGGCATGTCCCAACTGCAAGGGCTGGCGGAACGCGTTTCCAATGAGGTCCGGGTGCGCGTGTGGGTTGCGGAAGATCCGATGACCTGCGTCGCGCGCGGAGCGGGCATCGTCCTGGACGACCTGGAAGAGTACGAACAGCTCCTGGTTGGCATAGAGCGGGATCCGTACACGAGCCTGACCAAGGGGTAGTTCGCCTGCCTCCAGCAGGTCTTATCCAATCTACAATGCGCAATCTGTTTACATCCGGTAACATCAGAAATTTCATCATCCTGCTGGTGGTGGCTGGCATTTTGCTGATGGCAGTTTCAGGCTACCTGACCCCGCTGTTCAGCCTGACCTTCAGCCCGCTGATTTCGACCCAGAGCTGGCTTTCCCAACGCTACCTTGCCATCCGGGATTTTTTCACATCCCCGCGGGATATGGCCAGCCTGCGCGAGCGCAACGCCCAGCTGGAAAACGAAGTCTCGCAGCTGCAGAGCCAGATTGTGGAGCTGCAGGAAAACCTGAGCCAGGCTCAAATCCTGTATACCCTGCTGGACTTCGCGCGCACAAACCCGCAGCATGAGTACACTGCCGCGACCGTGATTGGACGGGAAATCAGCCCCTATTATCAGTACATCATCATCGACAAAGGGTCCAACCAGGGCATCATGCACGGCATGCCGGTGGTGACCCAGCAAGGTCTGGTTGGCCGCATCGATGCGGTCATCGCGAACGCATCCCGCGTGCAGCTGATCAGCGACGCGGAGTCTGTCGTAAACGTCCACTTGCAAAACGCCAAAGTGGAAGGGCAAATTGTCGGTTCAATCACCGGAGAAATCACCCTGGAAATGATTCCACAGGACGCTGAAGTTCAAATTGGCGACGTGCTGCTGACCTCCGGGCTGGGCGGCAATTATCCGCCCAACATCTTCGTCGGGCAGGTTTTAAGCATGCAAAGCCAGCAAAACCGTTTGTTTCTCTCCGGTTCGGTGCAATCGATTGTGGATTTTTCTTCGCTCAGCGCGGTGTTGATTATTACCAATTTTGAAGCAGTGGATATTACGCCCCTGGTACCCTGAGAGTCAGCATGTTTTTCTACATTTCCAGCAGCATCGGCTTTTTGATCGCCATCATGCTCCAAATGGGTGTAATCAGCCGCGCGGCACTGCTCTCGGGCACGGCCGATGTGGTGCTGCTCTTTCTGGCCGCCTGGAGTTTGCACCAACGTCAGAAATACAGTTGGATGCTTGTGGTAATATTCGGGTTGGTGCTCGGCGCGATTTCGGCCTCGCCCACGCTCTTATTCTTAATTGTTTATCTCAGCGTTTTTCTGGCAGCCACCCGACTCCAAATGAGTTTCTGGCATAGTCCGCTTCTGTCGATGTTTTTATTGGTCTTTTTTGGCACTTTTTTGGAGCACGGCGTTTTGATACTGGGGTTGTTTGTGCAGGGAGTTTCCATCAACCTGATTGAAATCTTTACCCAGGTGCTTCTGCCCAGCGTCTTGCTCAATATGCTGCTAACAATACCAATTCACGCGCTGGTTCAGGAGGCATTCCGGAACGCAGCGCCCGCGGGCACAGAAATATGAATAACACTCATTTTGAAAAACCAACCATCAACCGCTCCCGCATCCGGGGGGTTATCTTTCTGGTCGCGATCGTGGTTTTCTATTACATCTTCCAGCTGTTTAACTACCAGATTGTGAACGGCGCGCTCTACCGCGCCCAGGCGGAGGACAACCGCACCTCCGAAATCAGCGACCCAACCCAACGCGGGATTATTTACGACCGAAACGGTGTTGTGCTGGCGCGCAACGAACCCGCCTACAACATAACGGTGACTCCCGCGAACCTGCCCGAATCTGACGGAGAGCTGCGGAAGATTTACTCTGAGCTTTCGGAACTGCTCAAAATCCCGGTCAGCAATGGTGTGGTGGACGCGGTCACCGCCTCCAGCTTTACCCCTTGCAACACGACGCTGGGGATTGAACAAATTGTGTACATTGCCGATACCAACTGGCCTTTCAGCGCTACCCGCTTGAGCTGCGATGTCTCCAAGGAAATCGCAATGGCAATCAAGGAAAAGGCAATGGATTGGCCTGGTATTGATGTGGAAATTGAATCCATCCGGGTGTACCCGACCGGCAACTTGACTGCGGAAATCGTTGGCTTCCTGGGCCCGGTGCCGGAATCGATGGTGGATTACTACACCGGGCTCGGTTTTGTGGCCGGCCGGGATAAAGTCGGATACGCCGGCGTGGAGAACACGATGCAGGATGTTTTGGGGGGCACCAACGGTAAGCGTGTGGTTGAGGTTACCGTTGGCGGCGAGGTGGTGCGCAACCTGGAAGAGCCGGTGGACCCGGTGCCCGGGCAAAACATTTACCTCACCATTGACACCCGCCTGCAGTCTGCCGCGCGGGACGCCCTAATCATGAACCTGGATTACTGGAACCGCTACCTCGGCTACACATTAAGCACCAGCGGCTCGGTGGTGGCGCTGAACGCCAAGACGGGCGAAGTGCTGGCGATGGTCTCATACCCTAATTATGAGAATAACCGTATGTCCAAGGTCATCCCCGGTTATTACTACAACCAACTGACGCTCGACCAGGCCAAGCCGCTTGTCAACCAGGCTATTTCTGCCGAACTGCCGCCGGGCTCGGTGTTTAAATTGGTCTCGGCTTTGGGCATTCTGAACGAAGGCGTCGTCACGCCGGAATACACAGTCGACGACCCCGGCACGATTTCGCTTGTGCAGAGGTTCTACCAGAACGATCCCGGCAGCCTGCAGACCTATTACTGCTGGGACCGCGCCGGGCATGGGCCCGTGGATTACTTGCACGGGATTGCCTGGTCCTGTAATGTGTATTGGTACAAGGTGACTGGCGGGTATGGTACTGAAATCCCGGGCAATGGGCTTGGGATCTGGCGTTTGGGTACGTACGCCCGGGCGCTGGGCTACGGAGCTCTGACCGGAATTGAACTGCCCGGCGAGACCGACGGATTGATCCCAGACCCCACCTGGAAACGCCTGAGCCAGGGCGAAAACTGGGCAACTGGCGATACGTACCTGGCAGCTGTGGGACAGGGCTATGTTTTGGCGACGCCGGTGCAGGTGGTGCATTCCATAGCCACCATCGCGAACGATGGAAAGTTGATGAAATTATCGATTATCAGCAAGGTAGAGGCCGCGGACGGCACGGTGACCCGGCAATTTGAACCGACCATGCTGTGGGATATTACCAAAGATCCAAAAATAGAAGTCTACGACGACAACATTCCAACCGGTGAGTTGAAAACCGTGCAGCCCTGGGTAATTGAATTGGCAAAAAAAGGCATGGAAATGGTTACCCAACCCGGAGGCACCGCCGCTCTTGAGTTCAAAGACGATACGAACAAGGTTGCAGGAAAAACTGGCACGGCGGAGTACTGCGACGATTTTGCGCTGGCAAACCGGCTGTGCGGGGTCGGCATTGGCGGCTGGCCGGCGCATGCCTGGTTTGTGGGCTACGCGCCGTATGACGACCCGGAGATTGTGGTGGTTGCCTTCGCGTACAACGGTAAGGAAGGCTCTACGCTGGCCGCGCCGATTGTCCGCAAGGTGATTGAGTCCTATTTCAGCTTGAAAGCCGCGGACGCGGATAATCCGGGATATTAATAGGGACGGCAGAATGAGCAAACGGACTGAGCTCTTGGTGCGCGGAATCAGGGGTGGAGTGCTGGTAATCCTGCCAGATGCCCCCTGGTATCAGCAGCGTGATATGCTCATTTCCCGCATCCAGAGCCAGGAGCGCTTCTTTAAAGGCGGCCGCATTGCGTTGGACCTGGGCGGGACGGACTGGAGCGAGGAACATCTGGATAAATTACTGAGGGACCTGGCGGATGAGGGCATTTGCCTGCGCGCGGTCCTTTCCAGCTCCCAAATTACGCTTGTTTCGGCGCAGGTTTTCGGGCTGCCGCCCAGTATCGAAGGCGATGAAAGACCGAAAGCAGCAGCCCCGGAAGCTGAAGCCGGACCGCGGGTGGTGTGGATCGACCGCCCTCTGGAAAATGCCGAAAAACTGATTGTGGATGGCAACCTGGCGCTCTTTTCTGACCTGCCTGCAGGCGCGGAAGTCATTTGCTCCGGGAGCGCGGCGCTTTGGGGCTGTCTGGACGGCATTTTGCGGGCAGGCTGCGCTGGGGACCCTGATAGCGCGGTGAACATCCTGAAATTGGGCCTTGGAAGCGTTTCTTTAAACGGTGAAGCGGTCAAAATTCCGCGCAAATTGCACAAGACCGTTGGAATCATGATCAGAAGACAGGACGGGGCGATTAACGTCGTGCCGTTGGTGAAGAAGTAAGGCGTATGTTTACAACCAGACAGCAGTGGCAGCATTTTGATTTCCCCTTATTCGCGGCAGTATTATTTCTGTCAATTTTTGGAGTGGCATTGATCAGCTCAGCGATCGCGGGTAACCCGACTCTGGCGAACCATCCCCAGCGCCAGATTGTGTTCCTGATTATCGGGCTGGCAGCGCTGTTTATCTTTGCGGGTCTGGACTATAAAATCTGGCTGGTGCTCACGCGGCCTTTCTATATCGTCGTGGCGCTTTTCCTTATCCTGGTTTTTGTGAGCGGCGCGGCCAGGTTCGGCGCTGCGCGCTGGCTGACCATTGGTTCGGAAGCTATTCAACCGGCTGAGCTGGCTAAAATCGTCATCATCATGGCGCTGGCGCAGTTCTTTGCCAGCAAGATATCCAGCATCAACGAATGGAAGACGGTCGGTCAGAGCCTGCTGCTGACCGGCGGGATTGTTATCTGGATCATCCTGCAGCCAAATTTGAGCACATCCATCGTGATTATGGTCATCTGGTTCGCCATGCTGTGGATTAGCGGCTGGAAGACCAAAAACATCCTGATTCTTGCCGGGGTGGCGATTGTGTTACTGGGGCTGTTTGCCGCGCTGGATTTCCCTTTTCTGGCGGATTACCAGAAGGCGCGTATCACCAACTTCATCAACCCGGATGAAAACGCGCGTTACGGGGATACGTATAACGTAGACCAGGCGCTCATCAGCATCGGGTCCGGCAGCTGGTTTGGGCAGGGCTACGGGCAGGGCTCCCAGGTGCAGCTGCGTTTCCTCAAGATCCGGCACAACGACTTCATTTTCTCCGTGCTGGCGCACGAGTTCGGCTTTGTGGGCACTGTGGCGGTGCTGCTTTTGCTGTTATTTGTGATTTTCCGCTGTTTTCAGATTGCCGCGAGGGCGCCGGACGCCTACGGCGCACTGATTGCCTACGGCTTTGGGGTGTTGATGGCTTTCCAGACGCTGGTGAACGTGGGCGTGAATTTGCGCCTGCTGCCGGTCACCGGGCTGACCTTGCCGTTCATCAGCTACGGAGGCAGCTCGCTGGTGACGCTGCTGATGGGCATCGGGCTGGTGCAGAGCGTGCGGATGCGTTCGGAACAGAGGCCGGGGTAATGGCGCTTTTGCCCTTGTAAGGCTGGGAAATTGCTGGTAAAATAGGGATTCGTTAGTGGGGGCTCGTCTAATGGCAGGACAGCAGACTCTGAATCTGTATGTAGAGGTTCGACTCCTTTGCCCCCAGCCTGAGAGGTTGACCGGAATGGTCAGCCTCTTTTTTATTTAATCCGGGACAAAATTGTTGATTTCTGGGGATTCCCGGGAAAAAGCAACACAGGATAAGTGCTTTCCTCCTTCTTGCTGTCAACCTTATCTCCTGAAGGGAACAACCGCAATGAAGGATTTTGCCTGGTAAAAGCATTCTTCTGCGCCTTAGAACATCAATGTAGAGACTTGATAAGTAACGCAAGAGGTACAGAGGATTATTCCTCACCTAATTCAGGATTTCCTCAACCGCATCCGTGTTTCTAGCATCAAGTCTCTTTACCAAGATTGCAGCGATCTCCTTAAGGGATGGAGATGCATGATAGGTAGCGCTGATGTTGCCCCGTCGTAGGTCGGGTGGAGCGGCAGCGCAACCCGACAAGCTTTGCCCAGCGGGTTTGTGTAGCCGCTGTTGGGTTTCGCTCCCGCGCCTCTGCACCCAGCTAAAACGGATTGTCATCCTGAACGCGGTGGAGCAGCTCTGGCGTGTAGCGATTCTTCATTTGCTCCTCAGAATGACAGGAAAACCGCTCAAACCACCCGCCCCGAAACCCCGCTATAATTGGGGCATGCCAGAAACCTCAGCACCCGTCCTCGATACCCACGACAAAAAGCGCGCCGCAGCCCTGACCGCGACTGTCTTCCTGGCCGGCGCGGTCACCATGGCGGTGGAGTTTGGCGCGTCGCGCCTGCTGGGCAACGTGTTTGGCACCAGCAACATCGTCTGGGCGGTGG
>Ga0116170_10002859_pt1 | contig 16410 bp, 19 predicted proteins | sample AD_JPNHW1_MetaG_FD_89797 | JGI IMG/M metagenome (GOLD analysis project Ga0116170, IMG submission 89797) | Active sludge microbial communities of municipal wastewater-treating anaerobic digesters from Japan - AD_JPNHW1_MetaG | ecosystem: Engineered > Bioreactor > Anaerobic > Digestate | place...
CAATAGATGATTTATTAAAATCGCCATTTGAGAAAATTAAAAAATTAAGCACTGAGGGATATGAATTTTGGTCCGCAAGAGATTTATCTGTTTTGCTTGACTATTCAGAGTATGGCAAATTTAAAAACGTTATAGAAAAAGCAAAAGAAGCATGTAAAAACAGTGGTGAAGATACTTTGAACCATTTCGCCCATGTGAGCGATATGGTCGAAATCGGCTCCGGAGCTAAAAGAGAAATAGAAGATGTTAGGCTATCTCGTTTTGCTTGTTATTTGATTATTCAAAATTCAGACCCATCAAAAAAAATAGTGGCATTAGGTCAAGCCTATTTTGCAGTAAAAACAAGACAAAAAGAACTTATAGAAATTGAAGAAAAGAAACTTATCGAATCAGAAGAAAACCAAAGAAGATTATTTTTAAGAGAAGAAATGAAAAAACATAATAAGCATTTAGCTGATGCGGCAAATAATGCAGGAGTTAAAGACCCTTTTGATTATGCAATATTTCAAGATTTTGGCTATAAAGGATTATATGGTGGAATGGGGCAAAAAGATATTCATGCAAAAAAAGGACTTAAGAAAAGTCAGAAAATATTAGACCATATGGGAAGTACAGAGCTTGCAGCTAATTTATTCCGAGCAACACAAACAGAAGAAAAATTAAGGCGGGAAAATATAAAGGGTAAAACAAGAGCCAATCAAACCCATTATGAAGTTGGAAAAAAGGTTAGAGAAACGATTAAAGAATTAGGTGGAACAATGCCAGAAGATTTGCCGGTTGTTGAGGGTATTCAAAAAATAGAACGTCAAGAACAAAAACGCATTGAAGCTGATAAATAAGTTACTTAGGTACTGGCATGAATTATATTAGTTATTTATCATTTTGGTACTTTTGAATATAATTGTCCCCAAATTGTCCCCGATTAAGTTATGTAAATTTTTTAGTGTAACGAGACTGGTAAAACCATAAAAATGTAATTGAAGAAAAAACGCAGAAAGCGAGGCTGCGGCGGGGAAGTTGGGCTGTTCCGCAATGTCTGGAAATATGTAATTAAATTAACGCAATTAACTATTTTTTACCATTATTTTTAACGCTTTTTCCGCCTCCACCGCTACTTAAACCCACATTTAGGCGACGTGCCTATAACATCGGCATAGGAAATTTGGGTAAATTTTCAATTACATTTTATGTAATTGAAGTTATATTTCCCACTAGATAGGAAATGTGTTTAAATCAACACTTCGGCTTTTAAAAACACTAAAATCGGATGCAAAAATTTGTCAGTAATGATGCCTTATTCAAGTAAATTAAAATTTATTTCTGACTGGTATGTCCAACTTTGGGCAGAATCATTGGTTAAAGAATTTGATAAAGACGGAAACAAAATAAATGTAGGTCCAACTCCTCTTGAAGCACTAGGTGCAACAGACCAGCACTCACAAATCCAACTTTACAATGAAGGGGCTAATGATAAAGTAATTAACTTTATTAGAGTTGAAAAATTCGATACAACCTTAAAAATTCCTCAAGTATTCGAATATACCGGCATCGGTTATTTAGGCGGGAAAACAATAAACGACCTCATTAATGCAGAAGCTGATGCTGTAAGAGTTGAACATTGCCCGAATCAAACGCGAGAAACATTGCAAAATTAAATGTTGACTTTTATGGAGCAAAGCTATATAATCAAGTGTGGTTTAGGATTTAAATTTAAAATTGGGTGTGTGTATGAAAAATAAAACTGGTTTTACTTTGGCAGAAACACTTATTACACTCGTGATAATCGGTGTTGTCGCGGCTTTAACAATATCAACGCTAATCAACAATACTCAAGACAGAGAGTTTAAGTCTGCTTGGAAAAAAGCATATGCATCTGTGTCTAGCGCTTTTATCAGGTATTATACTGATTATGGAGCATATACAGGTGCCACATCTGTGGATAATTTTGCAAATGCGTTTTTACCCTATTTTCAGGTCTCAGCCCGTTATCTAACGACTGATAATGACATGACACATGGCTGGATTCCCACTTATTACACCAAAAATCACACTGCAGATTATACCTATAAATCTGGGGATTCAGTTTATTATTCAAGAGCCGTTTTAGCTGATGGGACATATTTATTATTCGGTTCATTCGCTCCAAACAATTGTAATTATAATTCTTGGCCTATTTCCGCGCCGAAATCTTGTGGTTTTGCATGTGTTGATGTTAATGGAGGCAAAAAGCCAAATACAGCAGGCCGCGATGTTTATTGCTCTTGGGTTACAAATACAAAAATTATTCCTTATGGGGCAAATATTGATAACGCCTACAAAAATACTTGTGATACAACAGGATACGGTTGTGCTTCAGAATATCTAACAAGCGGCTAGAAAATTTAAGCCCTATTCCTCAGTTATCAGCCTTTTCATCCTTGTCACTTTCTCCTTTATGTTTTTCTGCAATGTAATAACTTGCAACTACTCACAAAAGCCCCCCAGGAGCTGCTGTTGAGTATGAGATTAAGTGATAAAAAGCAGCCAGGTTTTGGGAGAGGGGAGAACCCTTGGGTGAGATTTCGAGACGCAATAAAAAAAGACCCCGTTAGGAGTCTTTTTAAATTATAACGAGACAGGTAAAACCATAAAAATGTAATTGAAGAAAAAACGCCGAAAGCGAGGCTGCTGTTTGATATTGAGGCAGTTCCGCTTTGTCCAGAAATATGTAATCGAAATTAACGGAATTAACGATTTTTTACCAATATTTTTAACGCTTTTTCCTTTGAAACACTTGTCAAATGCCGCATTTGGGCGACACACCTATAACCTCGGCGTAGGAAATTTCGGTAAATTTTCAATTACATTTTATGTAATTGAAGCAATATTTCCATCTTCGCCGGAAATGTGTTTAAACCAACGCTTTCGGCTTTTAAAAACCTTAAAATTGGACACAAAAATTTTTCTCAAAAAATGTAATCGAAAAGAAATTTGGTGCAAAAAATCGCATCCTGCAAGCTTTTACTTTCAGAAATCAATTTATGTAATTCAAGGGTGAATATAATTAATTTTTAACATTTCATTGATTTTTTCTTTAATTAGTTCTGTGGTAACATTCTCCCAATAATTTATATATACGAGTTTAATGCCATGTTTTTCGCTTAAATATTTCTTTAACTTATCACGTTCGAGTGTCTTCTGGTAAGCCATTTCGCCTCCAAAAAATTCAACTGGTTCAAAATGTTGTTTCCCTTGATATTCTACTGCAATATTTAGACCAGTTATAAAAATATCGTATGACATTTGCCCCCCAGTTTCTCCTCTCAAAAAAAATGGACGGTGCTGATATATTACTCTATTTTCTTTAAACGTTTTTTTACATAATTTATACACAAGTTCTTCTGTAACCCATTTATTTGTTGGTTTTAAATACGTGCATCTTTCAATATCTCCAAAAGAGTTTGTGCAAACTTTTTTGGAGATTTCATGAGCGTATAACATTGCATCATCTTTATCACGGAAATCTTTTTCAAAATAAAAATATTTTAGATAATTTTCTAAGAGAAATTGTTTTTTAACCCCTTTTCCTTTCCAAGTCTCAAAGGCTTTTTCTATATGACATGAATATCTGCCATTTATGTCGTGTATCATGTTCATATTACCATTACAAAAACCGAGTGTTATCCATTCTTTGCACTTATTCATAATATAAGTTTGTGGTTTTTGGGTTGTATAGAAAATACCAACTCCTAAGCTTTTATCATAAGCCTCAAATTCTATAACTATTATATAATAATGTAACCCTTCCCAAGCCTCATATCGATCTTTTATTTTTAGTTCAGGTAAAATGGCATTTATTTCTGCGGCTATTGTTGGGGTTTTAACATAATTTCCATTACAACAATCCCATATTTGTCGAGAATATCCACAAAATTTAAAATAATTAAACCATATATAATCAATTCCAGTAATTGATTCCATTTTCTTCTTAAATTTTGTATGATTGTATTTGAATCCTATTGAATTATAAGTTAATTCTTCTATTTGCAAATAATAATATTTTCCATCCTTTTGAGGAATATCCCAATATTTATTATTTTTTTTATTAGAGTAAATTTCCTCTGCATTCACACATATAGGATTTTCATCGGGCAAAATTCTAACAGAAAGAATCAAGCTATCCTCAATAAGTAGAATTTTTTCAAAGTCATTTATGATATATGTTTCAACGGAATAACCTACTAATTCTTTTTCAAATTCTGTTTCTACAAAAATTATTGTATGTAGTGGTAAATACATTTTTCTCCTGGATATTTATACAAATTGAATGCTATAATATTATCATAAAACTTCTGGTTTTATGTGTCCCATGTTCTGGTTTTATGTGTCCCATTATATTTAGAAAAATGTAAAACAGCTAAAACCCTTGTAAATAAAGGCAAAAAATATGCCGCAACTCGGAATTGAACCAAGGACACAGGGATTTTCAGTCGCTGTATATTAAAAATCAGTAAAAATTTATATTAATGTATATTAAAGCTATATCTTGACTTTAGCCTTTTCTTGTGATAGAATAAATTAGAAAAAATTATAAATTATTAGAAATTATTGCACCAAAATTGCACCACGAATTTTAATAAAATAAATCAAAGAGGTATACATTATGGCATTAATTGAAGAAAGAAAAACCAAAAACGGAAAAATAAAGTACAGAGTTCTTATAAGAGTTAAGGGCTATCCTACAATGTCGGCTACTTTTGAAAAGAAAACAGATGCAAGAATATGGGCAAGTAATAATGAAAGTGCAATGAAACTGGGCAAACATATTAAAGATGCGGAAGCTAAAAAGCACACTTTAGCTGATTTAATAGACCGCTATATTGCAACGGAACTACCTAGAAGAAAATCCGACCAAGAAAAATTTAAGATGCAGTTATTATGGTGGAAAGATAAAATCGGTGCTTATTTACTATCTGATATTACACCGCCTTTATTATCAAAGTGTAAAGAAGTTTTAGGGACGGAAGAAAGCCCAAAGCCTAAGAACGGGAATACAACACGCTCAAATGCTACTGTAAACCGTTATATGGCTTGCTTATCTATTGTTTTGACAAAAGCAGTTAAGGAATGGCAATGGATAGATGAAAACCCTATGTTTAAGGTAACTAAATTAAAAGAGCCAAGGGGCAGAGTGCGTTTTTTAACAGATGATGAAAGAAAAAATTTGTTAGATGAATGTAAAAAGATTTCCCATGAATTGTACATAGTTGTTTTAATTGCAATAACTACGGGGGCAAGATACGGTGAAATAGTTAATCTAAAATGGCAACACATAGATTTTAAAAATAATTTGTTTCATTTTTTAGATACCAAAAACGGTGATGACAGGGGTGTGCCTATTCCTCATATTGTACAGGAAGAATTAAAAGCGTTTTCAAAGGTAAGAAGTATTAAATCAGATTATATCTTTATCAGACCTGATGGCAAAAAACTAATTTATTTTAGAAATCAATTTGATGATGCGGTCGAAAATGCTAATATTAGTGATTTTCATTTCCATGATTTAAGACACACAGCGGCAAGTTATTTGGCAATGAACGGTGCAGGAATAAGAGAACTTGCAGAAATTTTAGGTCATAAAACAATGGCAATGGTGCAAAGATATTCACATTTAACCCAAAAACATACTGCAAAATTAATGGATGATATGGCAGAAAAGATGATAAGAGGATTAGTGTAAAAATGGAAAAGCTTACTGAAGAAAACAAGTATGAAATAATTGCTCAATTAAGAGAGTATCAACACATAATCTTAAATCCCTCATTATCTCAAAATGATTTTGATTTATTACAACCTGAAATAAAAGGTTATCTTTTTTCGATTAAACAATTTAAAAATCATTTTTTAGAACAAATTAAATTTTTTAATGAAGTTTCAACTAGTTCGGATTTCAAAACTAAACTTACAGATTTTTGCAATTATTTAGATAAAAAATATCCCAATGATTTTATGTGTGTATTTAATTGTGCTTTAAAATCTTTTTTTGAAAATTGTAGCTTCGAGTCTGATTTCTATGTTGAAAATTCCTTTGAAGAAATTGTAGAATTAGAAAACTGGAAGCATCATATTGATATAATATCTTATTTAGTAGATGGGTTTTGCTGTATGATATGTTCCACGACATATCCTGAAAGTGTAAATAGATTTCACAGAGAATACATAAAAAGATTATTTGAAGAATTTAAAGATAGTATAATTTTTAAAATTGTTGACTCGGATAGCTATCTGAAACCCTCATTAAAAAATGAAGATTTCTTAAAAATAGCACTAATAAATGTATTAAAATCATTAGAAAATTTAGCAAATGGTTATACAAATGAACAAACTGACGTAAAAACAATATTACTATATAATGATGAAAATCAAAAAATAAAAATTGATAATGTAGAATATTCATTAAAAGAAGATAAATATAAGCTTATCAAAATATTTATTGACAAACTCCCAGAAAAACTTACAAGCCAAGAAATTGCAACAGCATTTACTGTTACCGCAGATACGGCAAGGCAAAAAATCAAAACATTAAAAAAAACTGTTCCAGAATTTATAAAATATATTCCAAACTCCACAAAACATTCTAATGGTTATGAATTAGCTATCCCAATAGACAAAATACAAAATTACTAATTTATTACGTGATATTACGTGATTATTTTTAATAAAAGTCTTTGTATTTATACTCGTTTTTAATTCACGTGAAAAATCACGCGTGATTACCTATCTAAGGCTCTTTCAAATATTTAAAATGGCATTATAATGAGAGTGTGAGGTTAAGGGCGATACCCCAAAGTTATACCCCTTATATAGCCTTACTTGTAATGCAAATTTTTTAAAAAGAATGGAGGCAAAAATGAACAAAGGAACTTACAAAACAAAGAAAGAGAGGGTTATATGGAACAAAATACATTAGAAAATCTTTATTCGTTAAAACAATTTACAGAAAAATTCCCGTTTATGACAATGTCGGGACTTAGATATGTAATCTTTAATGCGGAGAAAAATGGTTTTGATAAGGTTATCAGGCGTATAGGCTCAAAGGTGCTTATTAATGCGGAAAAATTTGCTCAATGGCTTGAAGAAAACAACGGGCGAAACATTGTAACAGGACAATTTAAAAGAGAACGGGGGTAAAAATGAATAATTATTATACTTTAATACCACATACAATCTGGGCTACGAAGCTAAAGGGGCTTAGCTTTAGAGAAAAATTACTTTATATCTATTTAATAACTAATGAAAAAACACATCTAACAGGGCTTTACTACATACCTATATGGCAAATAAATCAAGAATGTGGACTGCAAACAAATACTATAAAAAAAGCTATAAAAGCATTAATTAGTAATTCGTTAATCGCTTATTGGAAAGATGAAAATCTTGTTTATATAAAAAGCTTTTTTAAAGACAGAGTAGAAAAAATTAAAGACATTCCAAGCTTAAATGAAATAATCCAAAGGCGAAGAGAATTAATTAAAAACGCCGAAGCATGGAAAATGTTTGATAGTGAGTATAAAAAAGAACTTATTGCTATCAAAAACGGCGGTCAACATGAAGCATAAAGAACAAATATACATGCAATATATATGTGCAAATCCCGAATGTGATTGTATGTTTTTAGGTAAAGATGTAAAAGGGAAAATGACACCAATAAAAGGTTTTTATTGTCCCGAATGTCAATCTAAAGGTTTTAAAAATCCAAAAGAAAGATTAAAAAAGCAATTTACAAAAGCCCAGATTGAAAATATAAAAAAATATCAATTTAAGTGCGAAAAAATTGCCTAAAAATCAAAGAACTATATGGTGGAGGTATGGAAGTTGGGACAAACAGATAATTTAAGAAAAAAATATCATATTTTTATGCGTGAACTTGTGGATAACAAATATTTAAAATCTTTTGAAAATGTTAAAGTACTAGGGGAATGGTTTGTATTTGATTATTATGTTGTAATATTTCAGAGCATTACCAAGAATTCACAACTAAAAGTTTATATTATTGTTGAAAATATTAATAGACCTGTAATACCATTGGATTTACAAATATCTAAAAATAGTAACGGTTACATTATAACCAAGCAAAACATATTAAAGACCTTGCCGAAAAGACTATATCAAAAGCTTGTTAAAAATGGGGTTTTTGAAAAGTTAGAAACAGAACAAAATAAAAATAATAGCACCTTTAGCATTCATCGCCTTGTATTAAGCCTTTATACAGGGTGCCTTAATCAAAAAGTACATCATATTAATTTTTGCAGAAACTTTAATGCAATTCCAAATTTAATAAATATGATAAAACCAAAACATGATAAAACCCATAAACTACGCAGAAAAGATGCAATATTATGGGGATTAAAAGACCAAGACAAATTAAAAGTAAAGCTTTTCAAACCTAAAAAGCACACTTTGGCAGAAAATTTAATATCAGAAATATTAAAATTAAGAATAGTGGCATGAACGCACGACAAATTGAAAAACAAATTAAAGGTAAAGTCAGAAAAAGCAAAATACAACAAATACTTAATTACTTTTTTTATACAAAAGAATTTACCATTTGGCTTGAATATCAATTAAAGCATGGTTTACAACCCTTAAATGGACAATTTAAAGAGAGATGGGAATATATTTTAAAATTTGATGAATGTATTAAGGATGAAAATTCAGATATACCATGCCTTTAATAATACTTGAAACAGGGCAATATTTGGCATCATAAAAAATAACTTTTAGGCTTGAAATAAAGAATTAAACTGTATTAGGTATCAGTAACAACCCTAAATAATAAATATAGTGAAACTGTTATTTAATCTTCAAAAAACAATTTAGGCTCAACGTTTAAAGCTTTGGCAATTTTATCAACCATTTTGAGAGATATATTTCTCTCTGCACGCTCAATTTTTCCGATATAGGTTCTATCAATACAGAGCTCTAAGGCAAGAGACTCTTGAGAATAGCCTTTTTCTTGTCTTAATGTTTTTAACTTATCACCAAATTTTATTAAAAGTTCATTGCACATAAATAAATATTATGTTATAGTGAGACTGAAAGTCGACTGACTGACAGGCTCCTCCGTGAAGAGACTTTGTGATATTAGTGTAATTTATAGCAAGGACTAATACATTTTAAAATATGTTTGTGATATAAAAAAATAGTTAGAATGGCAGAAAGAGGAATATATGAAAAAGATATTATTATTGTTCTTAGTATTGTTTACAAACATCCAACTAGCAAATGCAACAATTAACAATCCATACGGTATTTTTTATGCTCCTGTGTTTAAAGATGGACAATATTATATTCAAATCTTAAATATTGCGAAACATTCTGTAGCAAAAAAAGCAGGAATAACTGCAAATTCTAGAATTAAAGCTATCAATGATGACCAATCGCTAACTATGAAGAATTTAAAAACTTATTTCGAGGCGAAAAAACTTTCTATTGTTTTAATAGACACAAATAATTCGACTAAAACATTAGAATTATTGGCTAGAAGTGAAAGAGCAATTGAAATTAGTAAAAAACAAGAAGCAAAAATAGATAAATTGATTCATCTTTCAAGATATAAAGAAGCACTTAGTAATATTAATAGATATGTTAAAAAATATCCTTATGATGTAACATTAAAATCTTTAAAAGTAGATATATTACTCTACAATAAACTATATGGTGAAGCAATAAATGAATTAAATGGAATCTATAAATTAACAAATTCTCCACAATCTTTGGGGGCAATAGCTTCTATTTATATTACAATGGGGAATTATAACACCGCTAAAAAATATGCACTTAAAGCCTTAGAATTAAACCCTAAAGAAATTAATGCAAATGCTGTCATGTTCATTTGCTCAACAGACGAACAAAATTATGATGATGCTTTTAAATATGCGGACAAATTAGTTACACTTGACCCTAAAGCATATACCAGTTACCTATATAGAGGAATCGCATATAAAAATTTAAATAATTATTCAAGTGCCTTAAGTGATTTAAATCGTAGTTATGCTTTAGCAAATAAAACTACTGGTGCATTTATACCCACAGTCGCACAACAATTAATTATAGTAAATGAACAAATAATTTTAAATACAGTTGCGGGTGTTAAACAATTTGTTGACCTGCCAAGCTGGCTTGATATATGTCCTAGTGAATATATTTTAGGCACAGGGAAAAAAGCAAAATGGAACGATTATTGGACAAAAAGGAGAGAAGTTTTTTATAGAAATGTAAACAATTGTATAAGTGATTATTCAGGAAATGAATTATATAAATGTTATGCAAGTGTTAAAAGCAAAGAACTTATCGCAAATGAAGATTACAAAATTGAAAGGGAACATGTTTGGGGCCAAGAAAAAAGAGAAGAAATTTTTTGCTATGCTAGAACACTAACTGGAGATATATTAAAAGGACTGTATTTTATTAAAACTGCTCCTCAAACTATTAATGTTAATTATTCAGGAAGCTTAAATCAAAGAATTGATTTTACTGGCACAATGTATAATTACAATCGTTATTATTTTAATTAAACAAAATTTAAATAAAGGCATTATATATGAAAGGAAGTAAAGTATACTAAAAAAAATTTATAAAACAACTTACTTGATAATTTTAACAAGCATTTTTACAATCTTTGCTGAATATTCTTATGCAGAGTCGCTAATGTGTAACCCTCTCAATGGAATTATGATTGGGGGCTTTACAAAAGTACAAAAAAATTCATTTCAAAAAATAAAGGGAAAAGAAATTGCAAAAGGAGTAAATAATGAAAGATTTTGATAAAGCTAAAATAATTAAAATACAAAATATAATAATTATTATTGTTATGTTGTTTATAATAGTATTTCTTGAATTTGCGAGAGAATTTTATTATTTTCAGTCAAAAAAATTCCCTTATTTAACTAATAAAATATACTTTAACAATTGGAAAGAATTGGGGTATTTTTCAGCTCAGGGTACATGGGTTATGGATAATGATACAATAGGCTATCCAGCTCAAACAAGTAAAATAACTTGTAATAAAAGAGAAATGACTTGTGTTGAAGTGCAAGCTATGTTTGGGATTATAGATGGTATTGGAGATAACAATACGTTAATTGTTGATTCTATTATTCATGTAATTGATAAATTTAATAATGACACTATTCAATACAAAGAGGAAGCTGATTGCACGTTAACAACATATACTATTGACTTAAAGCACGGCAATATTTCTGGCAATAGAGTTGTTAAAGACATCAATCAATGTCCAATAGTCCAATTAATAGAGGATAAAAATAAAGCTGATTTTATATCTAGCATGTCAGAAACAAAACATTTTCATTTAGAGGATGGGACAAAAGTTGCACAAAAGTATGATGCAAAAATAGAAACATTTAAAAATACACCCTTTTCTTGGTTATTAAGAGAGTTTTTTAGCTTATTGAAACATTAAAGAACAAATTATTAAGTTAAAAAATGTAAAAATCATATTTAAAAAGTAGTTGAAGAAAAATTTTACTTAAATTTGAGGTATTTATGAAAAAATCATTAATTTTATTAATTATATTTAGTATTGGATGTTCTGTCTTTGCCTATGAGGGATATTATGAGCAAGATTATTTCAATCCTAATAAAGTGAATGTTTATAATCAAAACGGTCAAAAGAACGGATATTATGAGCAAGATTATTTCAATAACAATAGAGTAAATTACAGTTCATATTAAACAATTATATAAATAAAAGGGACAGTAATTAAGGAGAAATTACGAAAAAATAATAATAAATTAGGAGCATTGTTTTATGAATAAATGGGCAATTTGTCTAAATGAATACAGGAAAAAGCACATATGTCAATTCATGTGCTTGTGTGTGTTTTTCATCTTAAATATATTAGATTGTGTATTAAGCTGTCTTAGTTATTTTGATATTGTGATATTATTGTATTCATTACTAGCCTTTATTCCTGTAATTTTAATCGCCTTATTTTTCTTTATTATTAATCAGTTACTAAAAAACCATCCAATATGGAGTAAGCTAATTTCGATAATTGTAGTCTTATTGGCACTTATTCTGCAACTTATATATAGTTTTCTCCACATATTAACAGTAGATGAAGAGGCTGCAAGGAGAAGGTTTGAAAATCCACGTACTTATCCATTAGCAATCAAGAAGTTGCATAATAAACATATTATCAATATTTTCCCTGACAAGATACCAGACAAGGCTAAAAATATTAAAATAGAAATAGCTAATGGACCTCTATTTGCCAGTTTTCGTTATTTTGATATAACGTTAAGATTTGATACAACTCCGAAATATATAAAAAAGGTGAAAGAGAAGTATAAAAATATAAAACCTATAGACACAAGCACACTATCCAAAAGAAGTCAGTTCTTACCTCCTGTGTTACCTGAAGAAATTATAAAAAACTATGAACTATATAACATTATGCACAAATTTGAATATCCTGATGAGAATTATGAAAATGTTTTCTATGGAGGTATCGCTATAAGTAAAACTGGTAATAGAATAGTGTATATTTATAATTCATTTTATGGGGATTATTGCGGAAGTTGTTATAAAAAAGGTGCAAGCATTACAAAGCACAAATGATAAAAAACTATATTATAAAGAACATAAAATAGGCGGACAAGGTTTTATACATAAAATATATTTTAAGTACCTTACTAAAGCATAATACCGAGGTTAAAACAATTCTAATCAGATTTTTGTTTTAATTGTTTCAACGACTTTCTTTTTTTATTTTATGTAAAATTAAATGATTAATAACGGACAAAATTTAAAATAGAGCAAAAATAAGGCTACATAAAGAATATAAACGATTTTTTTAAGGTATTCTATATATTATATCCTCATAAGGTTGCTACCACCATACAAATACCCCACCGTAAGATTTTAATTCGACGGTCTGGAGCATACCCCCTTTTGTTTATCCTAAAATAATAAGGTTTTTTAAAACTTATTGCACCATAACTGCACCAAATCAGAACGGATGTAAAAATACAAAAAAATAGCAAATGTCTTAAACACTTGCTATAATTATCTTTTAAAGTGGTGCCGCAACTCGGAATTGAACCAAGGACACAGGGATTTTCAGTCCCTTGCTCTACCAACTGAGCTATTGCGGCATATTCTATTTAATTGTTGAAATCAGTTGGTAGAGCAAGCTCTTTTCAATCTGACTTCGGTCCGGCTTAGCCTCACCGAGGCTATTGCGGCATATTCTATTTAATTGTTGAAATCAGTTGGTAGAGCAAGCTCTTTTCAATCTGACTTCGGTCCGGCTTAGCCTCACCGAGGCTATTGCGACATATTGTATTTGATTTTCATATTTTTGGATTGCTTCGGGGGCAACCCCTCACAATGACAAACTTTTATGATGCCAAAATAAATTCAGCATACCTTTATCCTATCAAAAAAAACCTTTCAGTCAAGCCAATCTTAAGATAAAGGCTGAGGTGCAAGGAACAATGTTACGTTTCTGCCTTCCAGTTGAGCTTTTTTCTCAACCATAAAAGGTTCACCTTCTAAGTCTGTTAAAAACCGCTCTGCCAATTCAAAGGCAAGATGTGCGTGTTGCATTTCCCGCCCTCTGAGCATTACAACTATTTTAACTTTATTCCCTTGCGCGATAAATTTCTTTATATTTTTAACTCTGACTTGATAGTCATGAGTGTCAATTTTATATCTTATTTTTACTTCTTTAATTTCGACTACATGTTGTTTTTTCTTAGCTTCTTTTGCCTTTTTTTCCATTTCATATTTATATTTGCCGTGGTCTAAAATTTTTGCAACGGGAGGCTCTTGGTTTGGACTTATTATTACCAAATCCAGTCCGGCTTCTTGTGCCATTTTTAATGCTTGCAAAGTCGGTATTACACCGTGATTTTCCCCTTCATTATCTATTAATCTCACTTCTCTTGCGCGTATATTGTTGTTTAACAATGCGTTTTTCCCTGATTTATCCTCGTGTGCTATGGCTGTTTCTCCTTTATCTAATGTTTTACAAAGTAAATAATACCATAATTTTTAGTTTTTAATCTTCTTTGTAACAAAGTGTTGCGAATAATTAGCGGGGCGGGAATCCGCCTCTCTTTTTATGTGTACAAGTCACTATTGCAAAATTAAAGCAAAGAGTAGGCTATATTCGTAAGCCGTGACGCCATTTTTCAAGTTTCGAGCATAGCTGTCAACGGAGAAAGAAGGCAAAATCCCGCCCTATTGATTACTTATTTACACCCCGAACATTTCTGAACTGGTTTCCGCGGCTTCATCGTAATATTTTTTGATAGTACGAGCCAAAGTCCTAAGTTCTTTTCTTTGTTCATTGTCAGCGGGGCTTATGTTTGCGTATATTCCCCAATTTTCATTATTTTTAATCAATTTGAATAATTCTTTAATCTGACTGTCAAGACTTGTGTTTTCATTATTTTTTTGAAAGTCGCTTAATGTAGATTTTCCGGTCAGTTCATCAGCAGATTTAAGTATGCTTTCATACAACTTTTTTTGCCAATTTTTTGCCGTATCTTTATATTCCAACGCCACATATTTTACATTGTCGTTAAAAGAATCGCAGAAAGACAAGATTCTGCCCAAAGCAGTATTTTGGGTGCCTTCTAAAACTATTTTGTAAGGGCTTAGCAGCATAGGATCTGCAATAATAAGACTTTTAGCGGCAATTTTTGCGTTTTTAACTTCCTGGTGGTGACAAAACAGATTATCTCCGGGAACTCTAATACTTATTATTCCGTGATTTTCTTCCAATTTTTCTCTGATTTTGTTCAAAAGTACTTTATCGTTTATAAGCCCTTCTGATAATTCTTGAAGAAACTCTAAAGAAGTTTTATTTTTAAGTTCGGGAAAGTCTTTATAGGTATCTCTTAAAATTAATTCAAGTTTATCTATACTTATTCCGCTTATTCCGGTATCCATTGAAACTATTTGTAATTGTTTTCTTACGTCTTTAGAAAATTCTGCCGGTTTTTTGCCTTGGGATGGTGCCAAAAGTCTTTCTTGAGCGATTTTGTCTGAACTTTTAATCCAATCGGTCATGCCTTCTTCTGCATGAGGAAGTTTAATTTTATGCAATATTACTTTATTCATTACAAAGGCTGAGTCATTGTTTATAAAAAGTGTCTCTGTAATGCCTTTAATGAACTTGTCTGTTTTTTCTTTGTTGCCGTTAAAGATAAGTGATATTTCTCTTCTGTTTTCCGGTTTATTTAAGATTCCGTAAGCCAAAGAACCTGCAATAATAGGGTGCGTAGCAAGATTGTTCCAGCAAAAATCCAGCGGAAACTTAGGGTCGTGAAGCCAGCCTATTAATCCTGCCTGAAGTATTTCTTCTTTAGAGCCGCCTTGCTTAAAAGTTTCTATCATGCACTTTCTTGATACTTGTGCCGCATGAGGGATGGCGTCTCCAAAACCCATAGTGAATAAAATAGGTGAGGTTTCAGCAATGGTTTTATACAATAGATGTGCTTCTTGCGGTGATAGCCCTACCTGGTCAATGGTTTTATTTATCATTTTAACATTTTCTTTGATGCCGGATAAAAAATTTAGCGTATCTGTTTTATAATCTCCAACTGTTTTGACATCTTTGTTGGTAAAAAACGCTTGAAAATTTGCTGCTTTGGTTTTCATTTGCATTATTGTTTCAATCGTTTTTGGATTTGTAGGGTTTTCACCTCTGATAAAACTCAAAAGGTCTTTTGATACAGACGGTTTTGCAAAATATTTTGGAGCAAAAAGTCTTTTTTGGTCACTAAAACCGTTTAATCCTGAATAAATTTCGCCCATTTTACTTATGCTTGGATCGTGAGTGCCGCAAAAACTTACACTCGATTTATCACAATAAGCAGGAGTGTAATCACCAAAGACACGAGAATATTTAACTTTGACTTGTTCAGTCTTAGTTGTAAATGGTTTAAGTAAATATAGGGGTGTGCCTCTAAACTGAATTTGATTGGAGATTTTCATTTTTATTTTCTTCTTTACTTGGTTTTACATTATATTCTAACTCGTAAAATAAAATAAGTTGCTATATTTACAATTTATTATTAAAATTTGTTTACATTTCTTGCGGCTGAAAATCATTGATTTTCAGCCGCACTTTTTTCAGAATTATTAATAAAAAATGAAGTTTAAATGCTTTTTTAAAAAAAAGCCTTATATTAAAAAATATAGTCTCATTAAAACTTTAGTAAGGAGCGGGAATTTATCTCGTGTTGTGGCAAAATGCAGGATTTCAACAAATTTACCAATTATTCTCAAGAAATTTTATCTTCGGCTCAAAACATAATGAGTTCAAACAAAAACTTTGAACTTCAGCCTGAACACATTTTAATGGCTATGATAAAGGACGTAGAAGGTGTTGTAGG
>Ga0116170_10002861_pt1 | contig 16402 bp, 17 predicted proteins | sample AD_JPNHW1_MetaG_FD_89797 | JGI IMG/M metagenome (GOLD analysis project Ga0116170, IMG submission 89797) | Active sludge microbial communities of municipal wastewater-treating anaerobic digesters from Japan - AD_JPNHW1_MetaG | ecosystem: Engineered > Bioreactor > Anaerobic > Digestate | place...
CTCTCCGGCAGGTAAGTCTTTGTCACATAGTCCAGGCCCTTACCGGCAAAGGCCTGCTGCTCAGCCTTCCTCTTGAGGTCAATCTGCAGCCTGATCTGCTTGTCCCAGTAGGGTGTGGCGAATCGGGGGTCGGTCAGCTCGCTTCGCAGGGCCTGCATGTCCTGATCGGTCAGCTTGTCTGTGGAGAGGTTGTAGTCCACGATGTCGCTGGGCTGCACCCCTAAAAAGCGGGCCGCTGGCGTCACCAGGTGCTCGGAGAGGTGGGCGCTCTTGATGGCCCCGTAGGCGATGCTGGCGAATATGCGATATGACCAGGGATCTCCATCGGTAAATACCACCACCGGCAGGCCGAGCTCAGTGTTCAGTCGCTTGATGATGCGCCGGGTGGAGCGGGCCGGCTGGCCTTTGATGTGGACCAGTATGGCATTGTTCTGCTCGTCGAAGCCGTTCTCGATCAGCCGGGCATACATTCCGCCCGTCTCAATGGCCATGACCATTTTGGCATCGTGGCTGAGAAATTCGATGTTGTCCACATTGAAGGGTATCTGGTAGCCTGCCTCGCCCACATCCTCCTGGCAGCGCATCTCCTTCTCGCCCCGGCGGGTCTTCTCTTTGAGGCGCAGAGGCCCGAATACTGCAGCTCCGTCCTCCTCCGGGCGGACGTGAAAGTCCTCCCGGTGCAGAGCCGTGACGATCTCCAGGTCCTCAATCAGCCTGTCGCTCTCCGCCTGCTCGTGGAACTTGGCGATATCCCAGTTCTCGGAGATGTAATAGATCTCTCTCAATGTTGAGCCCCGGTTGTTCTGGAGATGCTCTTTGATGAGAAGCTCGGCGAGGTGCACCGTCTTGAGGAGGGTCTTGGCCCCCCGTACCGTCTTGACGCTTCTGGTCGTCTCCTGGTCTCCGTAGATCCAGACATCGTCCTTGCTGGAAAACTCGATATTGGCTTTGGTGCGGGAGGGAAGGGATATGTGAGGCACAATGCCCTGCTCGAACTGATTGTAGAGAGTGGCAGCAAGGCCCGTCAGCTTCTCTTGGGCACACCTGGACTTCTCAATTTTGTCTTCTGATGACTGCATGGCTAGATCACCCTGGCCCCGGTCACAATCTCAGCATCCAGGCCCTCCACCACCGGCTCCTTCATCTTAGCCCCGGCGGAGGATGCATCACCGTTGGAGGCGTCCCGGCAGGCTATGCGATAGCTGAGGGTGGCCTTCTGCCCCGGTGCCAGGGAGAGCTTCCAGTGGTGGTCGTATCCTTCGCCCAGAGGGATGACCCTGGCCTCAGGGGCGATAGAGTCTGCCTGCTCGGCCAACAGCTCGTGCAGCTTGAAGGAACGCAAGAGATCGCTGTGGTTTTCCACCAGTATCTTCACAGAGAGCTGGCCGTTCTCTCTCTCCACCTTTCGGGATACGAGCAGATTGCCCATGATCCTGGCCACCACCGGACCGATGTCCGGCTCCTCCCTGTCCAGCACATCGGAGAGCTTTTTGGCGATGCGGGGCAGGATCTTTCTGATTATCTCCTCCTTCTCCCGCCTCTCCGATAGAATGCTCTGGCGACTTAGATAGCGGCGCAGCTTTCTGGCGACCTCTTTTAGGCCCAGGTCGATCTCCGCCAGGATCTCAGGCATGTCCGCCACTGCATCCTTGCTCTCCGATGTGAAGGGAATGTTGGTTGAGGCGATATGAACCAGCAGCACTGCCGGGCCGACAGGCACTCCGCTTCCCGTGGGCTGGCCCAGGGAGTAGTTCTTCCAGGAGACGCTCTCCACAGAGTGAGTGATGGCGCAGGCCCCCTGCTGATAGACCAGAGGCACGCGATTGGCAAAGCGCAGGATCTCCACCCGGCTCTCCTTCTCCAGCTCGCCTCCATAGCCCAGCCCCACCTCCACCAGGAAGGGATTGCCGGAGTAGACGGAGACCGGCCGGACGGTGGTGGCGATGTAGTCCAGGCGAAACTCCTTCTCGAGACCGGCCTTGATCAGCTCTTCGCCTATGGGCGAGAGGCAGTCCACCGGCGGGGACTTGACCTTGATGGCCTTGAAGGCGCTGTGCAGCCTCTTGGCCTGTTCGTGGTCCAGGCCCGTCGGAGAGGCCTCCGGGTCGATCTCCGCCCGGCTGCAAAGCTCCTGGGCGGAGATGGCTCCAATGGAGGAGAATGTCTCCTTCAGAAAGACGCGCAGCTTCTTTTTGTCGGTGTAGCGCAGCAGCTTGATCAGCTCGCCCAGCTCAATTCCCGCCGGGTGGGGGGAGATGGCATAGGCCTTCTTGGGCAGGCTTTCCGTGGCCCTCTCAAAGACCACCATATTGCCCTCCGGCTCCACCAGGGTGATCCTGGCGTGGGGATTGACGATGGCCGCGCTCTTCAGCGAGCCGAAGACCGATTGGCGGCGGCTCCGGACATAAGTTCCCTCCATCTCCAGCTCCACCCGGGTGCCCCGCGGCCTCTCCCAGTCGGCCTCTTCCGACCGCAGGATCTCCGGCTCGTTTTTGGCGGTATTGATGAGCAGTTCGCAGTAATGAGCCGGCCGGTCCGGGGCGATCTTGGATATGACCCGGGTGGGCTTTCCGGAGGTGAGCTGGGAGTAGAGCACTGCCGCGGAGATTCCTATGCCCTGCTGGCCGCGGCTTTGCCGCAGGGTATGAAAGCGGGATCCGTAGAGCAGTTTGGCAAAGACGCGCGGTATCTCCTGGGGCACAATTCCCGGCCCGTTGTCCTCCACAATGACCAGGTAGTACTCTCCGCTCTTCTTTATCTGCACGAATATGTCCGGCAGTATCCCTGCATCCTCGCAGGCGTCCAGAGAGTTATCCACCGCCTCTTTGACGCAGGTGATGAGCGCCCGCGGAGCCGAGTCGAATCCCAGGATCTGGCGGTTCTTTTCAAAAAATTCTGCTACGGATATGGCCTTCTGCTGCTTGGCCAGCTCCTCGGCAATTTCCATAAAAATAAATAGGGCTAAAGTTCAGCCCCGACTACGGTTTGAGTGGCGGTGACATTGTCTATCTCGCGAATGACGTCCACGAGCTTGTTGAGCATGCTCAGGCCCTCAACCTCGATGATGACCACGAAGTCGAACTCGCCGAAGACATGGTAGACATCCTTGATGCCGTCGATCTCCTGCAAGGCATTGTAGACTGTCTTCTCCTGTCCCGGCACCACCTTTACCATGGTTACTCCGATTACCATTTTGTTTCACCCACCCTATACATCTTCCGCACATTATATAAGACTTTTCAGCTCTTCTTGCCGAAGTCGAATGTCTCCACCTCATCATCGCCCTCCGGCTCAGACCAGGCCTTCAAGGGCTCGCTCTTCTTTGGCTTGAACTTTCGGGGGGCTGTAGCGGCCTTCTCTTCGGCTCCTTCCGGATATGCGTCCTCTGCCGGCGCGACGTTCAGGCTCTTTGTATCCGGGGCGATGCCCTTCGCCGCCTCCGGCGACACCGCCATATCCGGGGGATTGGGCTCCATGCGGCCGGTCAGGTCTGCGCCGGAGGTCGCCTTTTCGGGCCTGCCGGCGGACGCGCCTGAACGGCTGAGGTCTTCTGCCAGGGAGATCAGAGTGCGAAGGGCCATTTGCCGGAAGTGTTCGATTTCGGTATGATAATGGTCTATTGCCCTCTGTCCGTCCTCAAGCCGGGTCTGGGCCGGCATGGCATCGGCGGTGGAAAAGTCGCCTGAAACCTCTGTGGGCTTGACGCTCTTTAATGCCGCCAGCCTCTCAATCGTCCTTGCGGCCGTGTCCAGGACCCAGAGGTTGTTGGTGGCCTTATCCACCCTTTGAATGGATTCGGCGCGCAGGGAGATGATGATATTTCCGTCTTCCGTCTGGTAGAGATTGGGCTTTCCCACCACCGCCACGAATTCCGGCGGCTCCATGCTTGCCAATATCAAAGCTGCCTCCGGCTGATACTGCCCGGCGTAGATCAGTATGCTGCCGGTGGGGTCCACCAGCCGCCCCCGCCAGTATTCCGTGTCCGATCCGATGTCGTCCTTTTCGGTCAGTGTGCCCACCATGAAGACGCGATTGCATTTTGCCCCGGTGGGGGTGAGAAGATATGAGGGGGCATACTGGTTGTTCTCTTCTCCATCCCGGAAGGAGTAGTTGGAGCTCTTCAGCTCTTCGGAGAAGACCCTCTTGGCCACCTCGCGAGAGAATCCTCCGGAGAATCCTGCCATTTAAATCGCCTCCGCTGCGGCAATGAGTTCGTCCACCTGGGATGCCTTCACAGGGGACATATCGTTTATGGTCTCGACCAGTAGGTATCTGTCAACCCTCGGCCCGGTTATGGTGTAGTACTTTCCCACCAGCTTTCCTTCGATGAGAGTTCGCACCACCTCGTGGTCCAGAGCCTCCATAGCCATCTGCTTGGCCTCCTCCAGGGTGAGGCCCACCAGCCGCTCCGTCATCTCCCGGTTGAGCAGCACATCCTGAACCCTCCGCCCGTCATCCAGAACTGCTTTGATGCGCAGGTCGTATGTGCCGTCCACCTTGCCGTGCTCGCTGCAAACCCCTTTGGCCAGGGAGCGTTTGCAGGAGGGACAGCGCTTGATCAGCCCCGATCCCTTCTGCACATCCACCAGCGCTCCGGAGAACTCCGCCGCCACGGAGCCTATCTCTATATCCGTATCGAGCGGCTCTATCTGGCTGGTGCGGTTCATCTTTACTGAGAAGCGTCCGGAGAACTCGTCTGTGACCACATTCCGCAGAAGGTAGCTTTTGCCGGACTCCATGTCGGGCAGATCGGCCTTGGTCCACTTCACAAAGCGGATGGTGCCCGTTTCGTCTCCCACCAGCCCCGACTGGGAGATGGCGTCGCTGGTCGACTCCCAGAGAGATGCCACTTTGACCCTCAGGTCCACCCACAGGCCGGGCTCATTGATCTCCACCACCTTCATCTCCTGGGCCGCCCGGCTGGCAGGCTTTGCCTCCACCTCGGACTGGAGGAGCTCTATCTGGCTGGTGCGGTTGAGCTTGAGGGAGAACCTGCCCTGGTACTCGTCTGTGATCACATTCTTGAGCAGGTAGCTTTTGCCGGCCTCCATGTTGGGGAGATCCGATTTGCTCCATTTCACAAACTTGACGGAGCCCGTGCTGTCGCCCACCAGGCCGGTCTGGGAGATGGTCGGCGAGGCCGGCTCCCAGAGGTCCAGGACCTTGACCTCCACGTCCACCCATCTGCCGACATCCTTGATATCTGAGATCTTGACCTTATCCGAGCCCGCCCTGGCCTGAGGCGTTATGCCGTTCTCTTTTAGGAAGTAGTTTATGACCGATCTCCTCGCCTCGCCTTCCGGCACGCGAAAATCCTCAATGAGCTTCTTTAGGCGAGTGGCAATCTCTTCCTCAGGGACTTCTATCTTCTGCTCCCTGAGACGGGCTATTATCTGATCAACCAGTTCTTTCATTCACAATCCGCCCCCTAACTTTTATTGAGAGGTAGATACACCTTGCACCTCGAATTATTTAAAGCAAACCTGTGCGGGGCGAAAGTAATCTATTCCAGAATAGTAGAGGCCAATAAGATGAAGATTCATGCCTGGTTCGGGGCAGTCGACCTGGATAGGCAAGCTATGCTTACCGGTGGGGATGGAGAAGATAATGGAGAAAGATTTGAGGCCTGCCCTGCCGGAATTGATGCTGCGTTTCCCCTTCCCCAGCCCGACCTGCGCGCCCTGGCCATGAAAAACGGACTGTTCTGCAGCGATGCAGAATACAATGCTCGCCTCAGAGATGCGGCATTGGCGCAGGTTTTAAGCCGGCTTTCCGACTGGGCCACCGCCGAGCAGGACCTACTCGTCGCCGTGCAGGCTCTGGATGATATGGCCCAGGCTCTCAACCTGCTGGAGGAGAGGCTCTACGAATGGTCCCGGCTGCACCGCCAGGAGATCGTGCACGGTCGGGACCTGGCGGAAGGGCTGGGAGAGGATAAGAACATGGGGACCCTGGCCCGGGCGGCCCTGTCCCTGAGGTCGTCCCGAAAGAGCCTGGAGGAGGAGGTGGCGGTCGCAGTGCAGGCCCTGGCCCCCAATCTCTCCGCCCTGGCCGGGCCGGTGCTGGCCGCCAGGATCATCTCCCGGGCGGGAGGCCTATCCAATCTGGCCCGCATGCCCTCCAGCCGCATTCAGGTCATGGGCGCTGAGAAATCCCTCTTCAAGCATCTGAGCGGCCACGCCCCTTCCCCCAAGCATGGAATCATCTACCGCCACCCCGCCGTCAGCGGATCGGCCCGGAGGCTGAGGGGCAAGACGGCCCGGACATTAGCTGCCAAGCTGGCCATAGCCGCTCGGCTGGATGCCGGATCTGCCGGCCTGTCCTCCGATCTGGCGGCATCCCTGGAAGCCCGACTGAAATCCATCAAGCAGGGAGCGAAAAAAGAGAAGGATCAAATTTATATTCAAAGCCGGAAGAGAGGGCGATGAGAAGTGATATCCTGATGAGACTGCAGCGCAATTGTCTGATGCTCGGATTTCTGGTGGCATTGATTCTCGCCATATGGGCAGCCAACCCTGCGGCTGCCGTGGAGCAGAACCTCACGGAGCATTCCTGGATCTACAGCCAGGGAACCATTGACGACATGCGCATCTATCAGTCGGAGGCCGGTTTTGCCGGCCAGAAGTTGGTCACAGGGACCAGGGGCACGGGAACAGTCCCCCGCACCATAAATGCCCAGGTCTACGGCGGCTATGAAGACGGCTACAATGAGATAATGGCCAACGAATGGGGCGTCTATCAGAACAAGCCCTCCCGCTACAGCGCACCCATAACCGCATCCGAGCTGAAGAACGCCCTCTGCGCCAAGAACTATGAGGTGGGTTCAGTCTATTCGGAGAGCTACTCTGAGCTCAATGACCTGATCAAGGATACCACCGTCATGCAGACCGATAATAATTCCGTCTACAACATCCACTCCGAGGTGGAGGGGACGGCAAAGGTGGGGGCGCGGGTGCAGAAGAGCTCTAAAGCCGTGCCCATCTATGTCATGAGCGGTACCTATTCCGGATATACCAACATGAGGATGTCTCTGGAGTCGGGCAACGCCTCGGTGCTGACGCTGCCCTGCCCGTGAGGCTTGGGCTCTTTTTTTTTTTCATGGATATTCTTTGGCCCGCACCAGTTAGATGCTCTGCCCTTCTGTGTAGTATGAAAATGCCATCTTTGTGAGTTCTTTTGTGCGCCTTGTGTTCTTTGTGGTGAACGTCCGTAGACCACTGGGCTGGCCCTGGCGCAAACGCTTTCACCACAAAGAGCACAAAGCTCACAAAGGACGCACAAAGAACGGAAGGCTAATCGTCACAACTTACTAACTAAACCACAGAGGCGCAGAGACACAGAGAAACAGAGACAAGGAGCCACTTCACCGCCCAAAGGAGAAAGCGAGTAGCCAGTTTTTTCTTATTTTGCCGGGTCCTCCAGAGAGAAGTACACTCTGCGGTTGGCTTTCCCCTTATTCTCGGCCTTGATCATCTTTATCCTGCCCACCTCGCCGGTGTTCCTGACATGAGTTCCCCCACAGGCCTGACCATCCACTCCTTCGATCTCCACCACCCGGATCGTCTCCCGGTCGGGAACTTCCATGGCCAGGCGGACCAGGTCGGGTATGGCCAGGGCCTCTTCCCTGGGAAGCATCCTGATAGTCACGGGAAGCTTTTTGGCGGCGATTTCATTGGCAGCCTCCACGTATTCGTTCATCTTCGCCTTGTCAAAGCTCTCCAGGGAGAAGTCCACTCGCGACCTGGACAGTTCGATCTGATTTCCCGTGATTTTAGCGCCCGTCTCCCGGAAGATGACGGCGCTGAGGATGTGGCAGGCGGTGTGGCTGCGCATGAAGCGATAGCGCCTCACTTCGTCGATCTTTGCCGAGACTCTGTCGCCCCGGACCAGGCCCGGCCGGTCCAGAATATGCACTGTGCCCCTGTCCCCGGTCTGCGCTGCAATCACCGAAAACTCCTCCCCACCGCTGATCAGAAATCCCAGGTCCGAAGGCTGCCCACCCGACTGGGGATAAAATGCGGATCGATCGAGCACCACTTTTTCCGCGGCGGCATCTATCACCGTGGCTTCAAAGGCCCAGAGATAATTGTCCTCCAGATACATCTCCTTCATGGATTGACTCATAGACTCTTCCCTTTCATCAGCCTGACGGGCCGGGATAAAATATATTATGTACAAAAAATATTTTTTAAGAACCTCTCCGGTTCTATTTTAGGGGAATTATTTTCAACGAAACTTATATATATGTTATCACTCGTTATGCGGCTGGTGACCGTATTGGATACAATAGCCCCCGCTGACCTGAAAGTCGAACGAGATGAATTCGCATCCATACTCATGAAGGTGGGCCTGAAGAGAAATGTGGCCAAAGTTCTGACCTATCTATCCGGGGTGGCAGAGGCAACCTCCCGCGAGATTGAGATCGGATCGGACCTCCGCCAGCCTGAAGTGAGCATAGCCATGAGGGAGATTCGAAAGCTCGACTGGATTGTGGAGAGGGATGAGAAGAATCCGGGAAAGGGCCGGCCATATCGCATCTACAGGCTGAACAAGAGGCTGCCGGAGATCGTGCAGTACCTGGAAGAGGAAAAATCAAAGGAATCCGAGAGAATAATGAGACAGATAGAAAAGCTCAAATCCCTGAAATCCAATTAAAATAATATTTCAATAAAACATAAATCTTCGAATTGCATGCCGCCCTCTGGCAGCACGTCTCTTTCTTTTCTTAAATTCGTTTTCTTTGAAAAATATATATCCTCTCTATGCAAAAAACTATTATACTAATAGCCTGCTAGAATAGGGCAGAAATGTAGAGGGGGATGGAGATGAAGTATATCATCGACGAAGCCCTGGGCAGATCTGAGGCCGAGAGCAGGATCAAGCCGACCAGCATGGTCCAGAGCGATGAAGAGCTGGTATCGGTTCTGGAAGAGCTGACCACGGTTATCAGAGTGATAGGGTGCGGCGGAGGCGGCTCCAATACCATCGACCGGCTGGCGGAGTGCGGCATCCAGGGAGCGGAGCTCTTTGCCATCAACACCGATGCCCAGCATCTGCTGCACATCAATGCCGACCGGAGATTCCTCATTGGCCGGCGCACCACCCGGGGGCTGGGTGCCGGGAGCCTGCCTGCCATCGGCGAAGAGGCGGCGGAAGAGGACATAGACGAGATAAAGGCCGCAGTGGACGGCGCTGATATGGTCTTTGTCACCTGTGGCCTCGGCGGCGGAACAGGGACCGGCGCGTCTCCGGTGGTGGCGGAGGCCGCACGCGAGGCGGGAGCCCTCACCATCTCCATTGTCACCATCCCCTTCAGCGCCGAGGGCACTATCCGGATGCAGAACGCCGAAGCCGGCCTCAAGAGGCTGCGGGAGGTCTCAGACACGGTTATAGTTGTGCCCAACGACAGGCTGCTCGATGTGGTCCCCAACCTCCCTCTTCAGGCAGCCTTCAAGGTGGCGGACGAGGTGCTGATGCGCTCCGTCAAGGGCATAACCGAACTGATCACCCGGCCCGGCCTGATCAACCTGGACTTCGCCGATGTGAGGACGGTCATGACCAACGGTGGCGTGGCCATGATCGGTATGGGTGAGGCGGACGGCGAGGAGAAGGCCCGCGATTCGGTGATGAAGGCCCTGCGAAGCCCCCTCCTGGATGTGGATGTCTCCGGAGCCACCTCCGCCCTGGTCAATGTGGTGGGCGGCCCGGACATGACCATCACCGATGCAGAGACTGTGGTGGATGAGGTCTACCAGAAGATCAATCCCGATGCCCGCATCATCTGGGGCGCGCAGATCGATCCCAACCTGGAGCACACCATCCGCACCATGCTGGTGGTAACCGGTGTATCCTCTCCTCAGATCCTGGGAAAGGACCTATCCCGACGGGTGACCAGCAGGCACGGCATAGATTTCCTGCCCAGGCGGGCCAGATATTGAGAATTTATCGGATGTGATAGAATTCTTACCGAGAAGGTGAGCGGCGAGCTTGAGATGCTGGAGCGGCACCTGATCATCCTCAAGCAGGTTGTTGAAAACGAGCCCATCGGCATCCTCAAGCTGGCAGAGGAGACGAAGATACCGAGCCACAAGGTGCGCTATTCCCTGAGGGTGCTGGAGCAGGAGGGGCTGATAAAAGCCTCGGCTCCGGGAGCCGTCACCACCGAGGATACGGCTGCTTTTTTGCAGGACCTGGAAGGCATGATCGAGAATCTGTCCAAAAGGGCAGAGGATCTCAAGAAGATCAAGATTATTAAGAGGTAGATGCTCTACAGCAAGATTGCCCAAAGCCTGCAAGAGATCTCGACGTCGCCTCCCGCAAAAAAGGCGCAGATCTGCGCCGCCCTTCTGGAGCAGGCAGATCCGGATATGCTCTGCCCTCTGGTGCGCCTCCTCTCAGGCGAGCTATGGCCGCGCTGGGAGGAGAGGGAGATGGGCATGGGGCCGGAGGCTGTGGCGGCTGCCCTCACGGAGGTGAGCCTTCTGTCCGAGCATGACATATCCCTTCTCCGCCAGGCAGGTCCGGATATGGGTGCTGTGGCCGAGACTGCTCTATCCCGAAAGACGCAAAACTCCCTCTCCACAGAGCCCTTGCAGGCCCAATTGGTTTATGATGTTCTCCTCCAGGTCTCCCGGCAGAGCGGCAAAGAGTCTGAGCAGAGAAAGGCGGCCCTACTGCGAGGCCTCTTTCTGCAGGCCTCTCCTCTGGAGGGCAGGTTCATCGCCAGAGCTGCCCTGCGGAGCATGCGGGCGGGAATCGGCCAAAAGACATTGATTTCAGCTCTGGCTGCGACCCTGCACTGCGACAGGGAGACCATCCTGCGGGCTTATTCCCTGCTGCCCGATCTGGGGCTGGTGGCACAGGCTGCCGGAATGGGGGATCTCGATAAGATTGCCATGCAGCCTTCCGTTCCCGTCAGGTTCATGCACTACACCAGATGCCGGGCGAAGGATGAAGGCGGCTCATCGGATGGCTCGCCGTCTGCCGCTGCCTCGGCAACGTCGTCCGTCATCCTGCCCGTCTATCCCGGATTGAGGGTCCAGTTTCACAGATTAAAAGGGGAGGCGTCTGTGTTCACAACTCAATACAGGCCCATCACAGTCGCCTGTAGCGGCATCGTTTCGCAGATTGCAGAAATGGATGCCGACTTCATCATAGATGCTTACCTGATGGGCTTCAGGGGCGCAAAGCAGGGCGGCTCTGAGGGAATAGCCATATGCAGCAGCAGGGAGATGCTCAGGTACATCAACCGCCGCCGCCTCTCCAGAAAGAGCAGCCTCTCCCCGTCGCTGCTGGTCTATGACCTCCTCTTCCTGGATGGCAGCAGCCTGTGCAGCCTGCCATACTGGGTGCGTCGCAGCCGTCTGGTCGGACTGTTGGGCGAGCCCAGGGCCATGCCGTTCTCCGGGATCTCAACCGTCGGAGAGCTGCCGGGGGAAGCGGGAGAAGATGCAGATATTCTTGCGGAAGTCAGGAAAGGAGGAGGAAAGGCATTGCTGGTGAGAGATATCGAGGGAGAGTACCTGCCAGCAGAGGCCAGCCGGACGGACTGCATCATTCGATGATCCTCCGGCCGTTCGATCCCTGGAATAGCGCACTGTGCACCTGCCCGCCCAAGTACAGCCTCAACCCCTACACCGGCTGCCCGCACGGCTGCCTCTACTGCTATGCCTCCTCCTACATCCCCCGCTTCTCCCAGTGCCGCCCCAAAGTCGGACTGATAAGACATCTGGACCGGGAGGCGAAGAGGCTGCTCCCTGGAAGCCTGGTCGCCCTTTCCAACAGCTCCGATCCCTATCCGCCACTGGAAAGAGAGCTGGGGCTCACCCGGGGCTGTCTGCAGGTCCTGCGGGACCGGGGGCTATCTGTACAGGTGGTGACCAAATCCCATCTGGTGGCAGAGGACGCCGGCCTTCTCGCGGCCATGAAGGCCTGCGCGGCCATAACTGTGACCTGCCTCGATATAGAAGTCTCCCGCCGGCTGGAGCCGGGAGCACCCCTGCCGGAGCAGCGCCTCTTCGCCCTGCGGCGGCTGGCGGATGAGGGCGTCCCCATCTCCGCCCGGATCGATCCCATCATCCCCGGCATCAACGACTTTCTGATAGAGGACCTAGTCTCCGCCGTCTGCCGTGCGGGAGCGGCTCACATAACCTCCTCCACCTTCAAAGCCCGGCCGGAAAGCCTGCGGAGGATCTCATCCGCCTTTCCGGAGGAGTCGACTCTCCTCCGGAAAATATTTGATAAAGGCAGCAGGATTTCGGGCAGCCTATACCTTCCGGCGGACATGAGGCGGGATCTCATGCAGAGGGCAAGGGCGGCGGCAGAGAGGGAGGGTGCGACATTCTCATCCTGCCGGGAAGGAACGGCTCCTTTAGCGGGGGTGAGTTGCGATGGGACTCACCTCATAAATGCGATGCCCGCTCCCAATTTCGGAAGTCGTCCATGAAAGTCTATTTATATGAAGAATAACTAGACTTGACGACAATTCTTCTCAAAAGGGAGGATGTTCAATCTACAGTCATAAATGCTATGCGCTAAGGGAATAGGAGGTATTCAATATGAGGAATGTTCTGGCTATCACTGTGGCCCTCACGGTAGCGGCTATTATCTTAATGCCTGCTCTGGGGTACACCAATCAAGCAGCAGGAAATCAGTCCTATACGGTAAAATCGGGAGAGAAAGTAGCTTACAGCTTTACTACAAATGTCCCCGCCCATAATCTCACTTCAGATATGGTGGCAAACAAGTACTCTTTCGAGTCTTCTGGCGTAAAGAGTACGAGGATGCCCTACAGCTTCCAGCAGAGCGGGATACAGCCTTACTCGGTAAAGATCGAAGGCGCTGAGAATGCAGTCGCTCAGGGCGAGAAGGCCAAGAAGGAAGTCGCTATGCTTGGCAGCATGAATAAGCAGGAGCCTGCAGCCGCAGCAGTTGAGCCCGCCCCCGCCCAGACGGAAGAGCCGGCGCCAGTGGCAAATGCAACTGAGACCGCCCCTGTTGTAGCCGCCCCCAAGTTCACCATCGAAGGCATGGTCTTCAACGACACCAATGGCAATTTTACCCAGGATGCCGATGAGGCAGGCCTCGCCGGCTGGACAGTGAATCTGGAGCAGGCTGGAGCCGCAGTCAAGACCGCCACCACCGCTGATGACGGCAAGTTCTCCTTTGCCGATGTTGATGTCGGTGAGTACACCGTCTCTGAGGTACTGGCCGAGGGCTGGAGCATCATCGCCCCCGCTGAGGGCAAGCTCACAGTGGCCGTCGTCGATGCAAATGTCGCCGGCCTGGCCTTCGCCAACCAGCTCATGCCCGTGGCAGCCGCACCCGCTGTAGCCGAGAACGCCACAGCAGTGGTCGATGTACCAACCAACGCCACCGCTTAGGCCCAGGCCCGCGGATAGTGCCAATTAAAAGTCAAATCAAGGCCCTGCATTCTCAGGGCTTCTCTTTTCGTTTTTTCCACCGAAAATCTTTCATATATTGGAGGAGCTAAAGGGATTGGGGGTGTATTCATCATGAATGCAAGGATGTGGATTGGTGTTATCTTGCTGGCACTGCTCATCATGCCGGCGGGAGGGACCGGCATGTCCGGGTCCGGATCATGCCAGGCGAGAAATGCAACGGAAGCCTATTGCGTCAATCACGGCGGATGCCCGAGGGATGGGATCTGCTACTTTCCTGACGGCGGCTACTGCGATCTTCTCTCCTTCTACAATGGCACCTGTCCGGGAAAGGGATACTATGAAGAGGCAATCTGGATGGCGGAAGCCTATCGCTTCCTCTACGGGGACATGGGATACTCCTATTCCTATTCGCCCTATGGCAGCCCAACCGCCGGCCAGTACGGCTCTCCCTACTACTATTACTACTATCCCGGATCGAGCGGATATGCAATTTAAATAAAATAAAAATGTTTGGAAAAGGAGCCCGATCTTCCCTCTCTTTTGGGGCTCTCCCCTTTTCCTGCCCGGCTTGTGCCGGGCCTCATTCGGCCAGTGCTTCTCTAGCCCAGGATCTCCTTCTTGAATGTTTCAAAGCCGATCTCGTCTATGAACTCGCCCAGGCGCTGCTTCTTGGCGTGATCTCTGTAGTAATTGACGATCTTGTCGATCAGGGCGAAGACCTCTTCGTCGGATAGATTCTCGGCCAGCATCTGGGCGAGCCTGGGCCGGACACCGCTGGAGCCTCCAACCAGGAGCCTCCATCCCTTGGCCGTGCCTATCAGGCCGATGTCCTTGACCGCCGGCTCGGCGCAGGAGTTGGCGCATCCAGATACCCCGAACTTGAACTTCCAGGGCAGAGACATGCCGTGATATTTCCCGTCCAGCTTCAGGCCGACGCCCACCGAATCCTGCTGGCCGCGCTTGCAGAAGGTTGTCCCCGGACAGATCTTGATGCTTCTGACGCACAGGCCGATGGCCGCGCCGGCTTTCATCCCCAGGTCACCCCAGGCATCGTCTATGTCCTTGGGATCTATGCCCACTATGGCGATCCTCTGGGCGGAGGTGATCTTGAGGGCTTTGGCGTGATACTTCTCAGCCACGTCTGCGATCCGTCTCAGGCCGGCAGGATCGATTATGCCTCCCGGGATGTGCGGAGCTATGGCATAGGTCTCTTTGTCCCTCTGCACTATAGCCCCTTTGTCTAGAATATCTTTGGACATGCGTTGGCCTCCGTTTTCAGGCAGATACAAATGCCAGATGGTTTGCCAATGCCCAATGCGTCTATGGAATATAAATGTTTCAAATCAATAAGATAGAAGAGCTTTATTATTTATTACGTGAATATTATTACGAGATTACTGATGAGGAGCCTTGTTGCGTCACTTTGCGGCGCATTTCCCCATCAGCATCGCATTATAGACATCATGCATGTGCCTTAGCCTGCAAGGCTGCCCCGCTGGGCCTGCTCTTGCGGTGCCTCATGACGTGACGCGAGCGCCTTTCCATCAAATCGTCGCTCTTCACCCACTCACCCGTCTCGTCGTCCTTCTCATACTGCTCTTTCACGGCCGACCAGGCAGCTTCGTGAGATGCCTTCTCGCGAACTGCGTCTTGTTCGCTCTCCATGTCCTCCCAACAGGTATTGTAGGCCTTCATGTAAATGGCCTTGGCGCGGCCGGGCAGATTGCGCACGCTCTTGGGCAGCTCGTTTATGCTTTCATATGGCATCAAATACATCTCCTGTCAATGGTTGAGCTTTTAGGTAACCTGCTTACTATGTAGATCCAGGTAAAAAGGTTTTGGGAGGGGGGGTGCCGTGCGCTCCCCTATCCCAGCAAAAAAAGGCTTTAAATGGACTTCTTCAATTGCTCAATTTGCGCTTTCGCGGCGTCGATGTCGGTTGTCATCTTCTCCTGGCCGGTGGCAGGCTTCTCCTCTGTGCTCTGAGCCACGGCGGCAGGGGCAGTCTCCTGAGATGCGGCAGCGCTCTGGGCTGCACTGCCCTCTGCGGCTTCAGGGACGGTGATGTCCGGGCAGGAGCCTGGAGTGAGCGGTGTCGCACCCTCTGTCAGATTGATGCTCATGTTGCCCAGGAAGTTGGTCATCATGGTCTCGCTCATGTTGGTATCCATGAGCACCAGGGCCACGGTCTCGTTGCTGGGCTGATAGGCGACTATGACCTGATTTCCCAGCAATCCCCAGACAAACGGGAATGTATCGTTGTAATTTGCCTCGGCCATGATGGGGTCATAAGCCTCCAGGACGCCCTTCAATTCTTCATGATTGAGCTCTCTATTCGGGGCCAGGCAGGGGTAGATGATATGCAGGCCGACACGTTTTCCGTCCAGCAGCATGGAGGCGGAGACCTCCTTTCCACCCGTGTAATTGGCCTCATCTATGCTTTCCGGCTCAACCACTACGTCTTCCGGAAGGCAGAAGACCAGGTTGGCGTACTGCAACATCTCTGCTCCCGTGCAAACATACTTCTCCTCAGCGGCTGCCGCGAGTCCGGCAGCCATTCCGAGAACCAGGCAAGAAGCCAGCAGCAACTTGCCCAAAGCCATAGATTTATCTGAGCTTTTTAGCTTCATCTGTTACACCTCATTGCTGATTTTAAACTCCCTTTGCAGATTCTAATTATTCGTTTGAGTATATTTGTTCAGGTTTATAACTCTCAAACTATTTAGCCGTTTCCAGGAGCCATTCCTTTGCGGGGAAAATGGATCAGTTGCCCTCCGTCTCCCATCTCAGCGGATGCGGCCCTTGTATATCCTATTTGATATAGCGGCTCCGATATAGTAATATACTTGAAAACACCAGGCCAATTGGCAAGATAGTTGGATTGCTATTGGAATCAAGCATATGAGTGGAGGAGATTGTTGTGATATCGATATGCAAGGCATTTTGTTTTGTGGCAGCTCTGCTGGCACTATCGCTCAGCGCTACGGCATCGGTTGTGA
>Ga0116170_10002862_pt1 | contig 16399 bp, 13 predicted proteins | sample AD_JPNHW1_MetaG_FD_89797 | JGI IMG/M metagenome (GOLD analysis project Ga0116170, IMG submission 89797) | Active sludge microbial communities of municipal wastewater-treating anaerobic digesters from Japan - AD_JPNHW1_MetaG | ecosystem: Engineered > Bioreactor > Anaerobic > Digestate | place...
CTGATGAAGAAATTCTATGAGCAGAAAGAAATGAGGCTAAAAGAAGAAGTAGCCGATCCTGATCTTGTTTTCCGTCTGAAACACACCAGAGAAGTATGTAAAGCTTCAGGGAAAGAGGGTAATCCCGTCTGTCCGGTAAACATGAAAATAACTTATACCATTACCGTTCATCCCGATGTGGTTCCTGAAGGAGAGACGATCAGATGCTGGATGCCATTGCCAAAAGAGAACCATGCACGGCAGAAAAATGTAAAACTTCTTAATACTTCCGAAAAAGATTATATTCTTTCTCCTGACACTGCTGTTCACAAAACCGTTTATATGGAACATCTTTCGAAGAAGGGAGAACCTGCTGTTTTTCAGATATCTTTCTTATACCAGTCGAATGCCCAGTACTTCAATATGAAGGAACGGAAGATACTGCCTTATGATAAGACATCTGATAACTACAAAAAATACACATCGGAGCAGCTTCCCCAGATATGTTTTACGGATCATATAAGGCATCTTGCCGACAGTATTAGCGGTAAGGAAGAAAACCCATATGAAATTGCAAGAAAGATTTATTACTGGTTTAATGAGAATATACCATGGGCCGGAGCACTTGAATATTCCATTATGCCAAATATACCTGAATATGTATACCAGCACAGGAGAGGCGACTGCGGTATGCAGACATTTACAATCATGTCGATGCTGAGATATAAAGGGATCCCTGTAAGATGGCAGAGTGGATGGATGGTACCTCCTGAATCAGAGAGCCTGCACGACTGGTGTGAAGTTTATTACGAAGGTACCGGATGGGTGCCTCTGGATGTTTCGTATAGTCTCCAGCAATCAGAAACAGAGGCCCTGAAAGAGTTTTATATTTCAGGAATAGATTCATACAGGATGATCATAAATGATGGCGTAGCTGGTCCTCTTTACCCTGCAAAACAATATCTGAGAAGCGAACCTTTTGATTTCCAGAGAGGCGAAGTTGAATGGAAAGGCGGGAACCTCTATTTTGGAAAATGGAACTATAATATGAAAATTGATTATCTGAAATAACCTCCGGTTTGATGAAAAGAATAATCCTGTCTGTCTGTGTGGTTTTGTTTGCGTTCGCCTGTTCCACTTCTGTAAAAGTTACTGCAGATAAAGAACTTAAGGAAAAAGTTAAGAACGACGAATACATCCCTTTTGTGAAGGCAAAAGCTCTCGATGTCATAAAAACCGGGTTTAACGCCGGTGATGGCTACGGAGAAGTATGGATACGCGATTACAACACCTTTATTGAGCTCTCCGGTCAGGTTTATGACAGTCAGATTCTAAAAGAGAACCTTCTTGTCTTTTTCAGAATGCAGGGTGATGATGGAAATATTATTGATGGGTATATACCACGTGAAAAAGCTTCCGCTTCAAATGCTGATTACGATTATATCTATTCTGAGAACGAGCCGCGTTATGCCGGACACAAGAATACGGTGGAAACTGATCAGGAATCATCACTGGTACAGGCAGTCTATAAATATGTGAATTTAAGCGGCGATAAAGATTTTCTGAAAGATACTGTCGGAGCGATGACAATCGCCCAACGTCTTGAAAAGTCACTTGATTTCCTGCTGAACAATCGCTTCAATGAAAAATACGGCCTTATATGGGGTGCCACAACAGCTGACTGGGGAGATGTTCAACCTGAACATGACTGGGGTGTCTTTATTAATGAAAACACTCATTATGCCATCGACATATATGATAATGCAATGTTCCTTATCGCCCTTGATGACTTCATAAAAATGGTACCTGAAAAAAAGGAAAAATGGATAAAAATTCATGATTCAGTTAAAGCTAACTGCAGGAAGTACTTATGGGATACCAACAATCAGAAATTCATCCCGCATATATATTTGAATGGGTCTCCCTTCCCTGCCAGCCTCAATGAAAATGAGATTTATTATCATGGAGGAACAACGATCGCAATTGAAGCAGATCTGCTTACCCCAAAAGAGATAAAAACATCTCTTGAGAAAATGATAGAAAATGTGAGAACCTCCGGAGCCGGTTCAATAGGATTAACAATGTATCCGCCCTATCCTGAAGGAAGTTTTAAAAATAAAGGTATGTATCCATATGGTTATCAGAACGGCGGTGATTGGACCTGGTTTGGAGGACGGATGATACAACAGCTGATAAGAAACGGAATGGTAAGTGAAGCTTATGAACAACTGCGACCTATGCTTAAAAGGGTCAAAGATAACAATGGCTTCTATGAATGGTATTCAGTCGATAACAAACCAAAGGGTTCCGGAACATTCCGAGGGGAAGCCGGTGTTCTGTTCAAAGCCATCACAATGCTTGAAGAGTCGGTTGAGTAAAAACATAAAAAAAGGTCAACTATGAAAAATAATCTTACAATTTATTTCAAGTTGGCCTTATAGTTTTAATAACCATAGTTCCCGGTTTGGATCAAAAATCTAATCCTGGTCCGGGAACCTTGTTTATCTTGATGTCTGCTAATGCAAAACTTACTCTTTTAGTCTACTTTAATTTTCCCGACAAGCTTTTTGATTGGTGCATTTTCTCCATCTTTTAAACCCGGACGATGTATATCAGATGGGAATAAAATAAAGAATTTTTCAGGTGTAGCCTTAATGTCATCGCACTTGTTGACAGTCATGAACTCAACATCTTTGGCTGGATCGTAAGGTTTTGTAATTTCTTTTGTTTCAGATAGAGGGGCCACTCCCATAAGCTCAGAACCACTGATAACATATTGAAGATCAATATAATTCTTATGAGCCTCAAACCTTGCACTATCAACATCTTTAGAAAGATACTCACTTACAATAACAGACAGATTAGCTCCTTCCAATTCGTATTTTTTTACTTCCAGATTTTTCAGATCGTTTGTTTTCAGGAAGGTGAAAAGTCTATCCCATCTCTCTTTATTTTTAAAATAAGAAATTGCAAACTCTTTTCTGTTTATTGAAGCATCAGGGGAAACAGTCCAGCCATTAAGCCATTCGCCTTTTTCAAACCACTGATCAATCTTTTTACTGTCCCAGTTAGTGGGATCATTGGAACCTTTGCATCCGAAGACTCCAAATAAACTTGTTAATAGCATGATTTTTACAATTAAGTTTTTCATATTAATAATAATTAGAATTTTATATTCTATGGATTTCCCCAGGAAAATACTTATTCATTTACAATTATCCTTAATAAATAGCTGAATCCCAGGAACTATCTTGATTCTAAAAAAAATTACGGATAGTTTTTAATCCGGTGAAAAGATACTAAGAATAACAAAAAAAACATAATCAGAAACTAAAATTACCCCAATTAATTATAAGTTGCGTTAATCTGTCGTTAACAGAGAAAACGAAAATTTCTTCAGGTTAAATCTTTTTGCAAGATTAGCGTTACGGGAACTGATCGGTAAGTCTATTATTTAATACTGGTAATCAGGAGATAACAATACCGTAGGGAAAGTTGTTTATCCGAACAAAAACCTCTCCGGATTAATCTCTCCGATCAGTTTTTTCTGCCTGTCATCAAGTACCTTGCTCTGAATAAAATTATTCAGATATTCATTATAAGAATCTGACCATATCAGATTAATAATAAAATCTGTTCCAAACAGAATATGCGATTCTGAATCCTCATTCATTACCCGTTTTACAATTTCATAATCCTCCTCGTGAGGAGTCAGGCATGAGCAATCAGTATAAACATTATGGTTTCCTTCAATGTCGGCAAGAATAGTCTGCAGCCACTCACTGTTACCTCCGGACTGACTTCCCATATGCGCAAAATTAATTTTAAGATTTGAATATTCAGGACGGGAAAGAACCATCTGCCATTTCTGCGATGGTTCAGTCAGATTCCGTGCCTCAGGAGATGTTTTAAATCCTCCGTCACTGCAATGGACAGTCACCGGAAGTTTTCTTCTTATACACTCGCTGTATAGAAATCTTACTTTATCAAGTTCTGTCTGATCATCAGAAGGCCACGGATCAAATCCAAGAGGAGGATAAAGCTTAATTCCTGCAAACAAACAGGAATAATAATCACTATCAATTGCCTCTTTTCTTCTGAATATCATATCCTCAAGGTCAACGTTTACCGTTCCCAGTTTATTAAACAGTCTTGCCTGCCGGTCAGATGGATAATGGTCATCTTCATATCCTCTGAAGTATTTATCGAACAATTCTGCAATCTCTGAGAGATCATAGTTTTGCGTATTGATTCCGAGAAACGGGTAGATCTCAAATAGTTTTTTCTCTTTTGGTTTTGTTGTCGGGATTAGTTTAAATTTCTCTGGTTTTTCCGGATGAATTATAATATCATAGTTATAATAGAAATAAATTGCTCTCAGAAGATCAAGAATCTGGTTAACAACCGGTTTGGCTGGCGGATAGTTATAAAAACAATCAGGCTTTTCCATACCCTTGTAACCAAAATCTATAATAAGCGGGCTCACTGCTATCTTGTTATACATGAAAGAATCAGAGTCACCGAAATAGAGTTTTTCTTTCAGTAGGAAATGTTCAGTATATAAGAAATGATAATCAACAGCACCTTCCATCACTGAAAGAAGGTTAAGCACATTTCCTGTATCATGTTTCAGAAAATCCTTTACTCTTTCAGATATCTTGCCCGAAAAAAAAGATGCAAGCCATAAAGGAGTTATTTTAAGTATGAAAGGCAGTTTGTCAAGGACATCCCTTACTTTTTTTTTCGTAATAAGGTCATCTCTGAGCAGAAAAGCCAGAAGATTAGGATGGCTCAGATCAAACAGGTGGTAATGAATATCGTAGAGTTTGCGATCCATGTTAAGCGGCAGTTTCACATGTTTCGCTTTTCATAAAATCATCTTTTGAGTTTGTCAGCAGGTTTTTTGTAAGATAAGAAACTGCAGATCCTACAGCTGCTATTACTACCGGTTTTACATTAAGCCAGTCGATGACACCTCCACTGACTATTACTTGATAAATTCCAGTAATAAAAGTGCAAATAGTAACAACAATCATGCCCTTAAAAAAATCACGGGCATTCAGGTGCAAAAATTCCGATCTCATGGCACAAAATTTTATCAGGTAGACATAATTTCATACCAAATTTAAAACATAAAACGGTAATTATCAAGGTGTAGACGTTTGATTTTTACCACTAAAAAAGATTTGTGTAAGAATTTTGATATGATTCTGGGCCATTTACCAGATTTTTTCCTTCAGAAGGATGTTCCTGAGCTCATTCGGAGCAATATTCTCCTTTATAGAACCGGCATCAACAACAGTGATAAAACCTGATTCCTCCGAGACAACTATTATAAGAGCGTCAGTCTGTTCTGACATTCCTATAGCAGCCCTGTGTCTCATTCCATAACGTGGTGGCAACGATACCTGATCTGTTATCGGCAATGGACATCTCGCAGCAACGATAAGTCCGTTTTCAATAAGCACGGCACCATCGTGTAACGGAGTATTTTTAAAAAAAATAGTTTTCAGTAATTCCGAGCTTATCTTTGCCTTAATAACTTCTCCGCCTTCGGCATACAAAACGAGACTGCTTTTCCTTCCAATAACAATTAGGGCCCCGGTCCGGGAAGACGCCATTGCTTCGCAGGCTCTTGCAATTTCCTCCGCACCTTTGGCACTTACCTGTTCTTCCTTGACAGAAGAAAAGAATTTGAAAAATGAGAATCTGCTTGTCCTTATATAACGGTTCCCGAGAACAAGCAGAAACCTTCTTACTTCCTGCTGGAAGACTATGATAAGCGCTATAACACCAACACCAATAACCTGACCCAGTAAAGCACTGATCAGCTCCATATTAAGCGCTTTCACAATAAGCCAGAAAAGATAAATCAGGAAAATAGCAATGAAAATACTGAAAGCAGCAGTGCCTCTGATTAGCCTGTAAAGCTGAAACAGTATTATCGCTACCAGGAAAATATCAATTATGTCAAATGTCGAGATGCTAAATGGCATATTAAAATAATTGTCTGTAAAAATAACAAAATTCTTTGCACCTCGCCTTAATATACAATTTATCTAAAACAGAGAGCTCAGCCATTAAGCTTTCTTTGTCTTAAGGTGCAGTTTTACTGCCTGTACAGCTTCTTTTACATCATGAACACGCAGTATATCAGCCCCATTGGCAAGAGCTATTGTATTCAGTATTGTTGTCCCGTTCAGGGCTTCATCGGCTGATATCTCAAGTGTTTTGGAGATCATCGATTTCCTGGAAAGTCCTACAAGAAGAGGCAGTCCGGTTACTGAGAACTCTCCCAACCTGCGAAGCAGTGTGAAGTTATGTTCAACTGTTTTGCCAAATCCAAAACCTGGATCTACAATGATATCCTTAACCCCTGCGGACCGGAGCCTGAGAATCTTTCCACTAAACCATTTAAGTATATCGGCTACAACATCATCGTACACCGGATTATCCTGCATAGTCCGCGGTTTCCCCTTCATGTGCTGCATTATGTAAGGAACATTCAGTTTTTCAACCACGCTTAACATCCTGCTGTCAGCCTCACCTCCCGAAATATCGTTTATTATATGAGCCCCGCATCCCAGCACTGCTTCACTTGCAATATCTGATCTGAAAGTATCGACAGCAATGATTGCCTCAGGTAATTCCCTGGATATTAATCTGACAGCTTTAAAAACTCTGTTTCCCTCCTCTTCAGAAGGTATCTCATCTGCACCCGGACGGGTAGAATATCCTCCTATATCAAGAATATCAGCTCCTTCGTCCATCATCTTCGATGCTGCTGCCAGAATATCTTTTTCGGTTGTAACCCGGCTTCCCTTATAAAACGAGTCGGGAGTAATATTCAGTATCCCCATTACCCTGGGAATTTCAAGATCGATCAGTCTGCCACCTGCATTAATATATTTTGATTTTTCAAGCAAGACCCTTAAAATTGAATTTTAAAATTACCAGTTTTAAATTTAATAAAACCTGTTGCAAATCTAATTAATCCTGTTATTCATTTTCATCTTTGATGCCTGGTTGTTACATTTGTACAGAAAGAAATATATTACAAAATGAAGCTATTTGTAATTGAAGGAGTAGACGGAGCAGGTAAATCAACTCAGATCAGACTGTTAAAAGACTTTTTTTCCGGGAAGGGATATGATTGTGAATATCTTCACTTCCCAAGAACTGATGCTCCATTTTTCGGAGAGCTTGTCGCAAGATTTCTCAGAGGAGAATTCGGATCGCTCAATGAAGTAGACCCATACCTTGTTGCTATGCTCTATGCAGGTGACAGGAAAGACGCTTCCAACATTATAAGTAACTGGCTCAAAGAGGGGAAGATAGTCCTTCTCGACAGATACACCTACTCGAATATTGCATACCAGTGCGCAAAGCTTCATGATGAGAAAAAACAGAATGAACTCATGAAGTGGATACTTGCTCTTGAATTTGATCATTTTGCGATACCACAACCTGATCTTAATGTTTTTCTTGACGTGCCATTCTCTTTCACAGAGAAGAAGCTCTCGGATGCAAGAACAGGCGATGACAGAAGTTATCTCAACGGAACAAGGGATATTCATGAAGAGAGCCTCTCGTTTCAGAAGAATGTACGTGACATATATCTGAGAGTTTCACAATCTGACAACCGCCTAGCAGTAATCAATTGCGGTGACAAAAAAGGAGACATGCTTCCACCTGAAGAAATATTCGGTCTTATCTTAAAAATATTAACACTGAAAAAACTGATCTGACATGAGGATGTTCCGGTTATTATGCAGGATAATTATTGGTATTGTTTTTATCTTCTCAGGTATTATTAAAGCAATAGATCCTCTTGGAACAGCATATAAATTCCATGATTACTTTCAGGCATTTAATATCGGGTTCCTTGACTCTATGGCTCTCCCTCTTGCAATCTTACTATTCACTGCCGAGTTTATCGCAGGCTTTGCTGTGCTGACAGGCATTCGTCAGAGAACGGGAATACTGGGAGTCCTGATCCTGATGGTAATATTCACCCCCCTTACTCTGATAATTGCGCTGACCAATCCTGTCTCAGACTGCGGTTGCTTTGGTGATGCCATTCATTTGACCAACTGGCAGACTTTCGGGAAGAATATTATACTGATTGCTATGACGATCACTCTTTATGCAGGAAGAAAAAAAGTCATAAACATATACAGCACATTTACCGAGTGGATCATAACAACCGGAGTAATTATACTGTTTATCCTTTTTTCCTTCTATAACCTCCGATATCTCCCTGTCATTGATTTCCTGCCTTACAAGACTGGTGTTAAGATTGCAGATAAGATGATTGTCCCTGAGGGGATGCCCGTTGATCAGTACGAAACAAGCTTCATTTACGAGAAAGATGGAGTAAAGAAAGAATTCAGCCTTAATGATTACCCTGCCAACGACACTTCCTGGAAGTTTATTGACCAAAAATCAGTTCTTATAAAGAAAGGTTATCAACCTCCGGTTCATGATTTTCTCATTAGCACCCTTGATGGAAATGATCTGACACAAAAGATATTGGAAGATCCGGGATATTCATTATTAATGGTCTCAAAGAAACTTTCTGAAACAGCTGATAAAGATCTGTCAGCAGGATTTAACATAGGCAGGTCTTGCATTGATAAAGGAATTAATTTTTATGTTCTGACCTCATCGGGAACAGATGAAATAAAGAAATACAGTAATGGTCTTCTGTTCTGCTCAATGGACGAAACAACATTAAAGACTATGGTAAGAGCTAATCCAGGTTATATTTTACTCAGGAACGGAGTAATTGAAGGAAAATGGTCATGGGCAAATATTCCTGATAAAGAGTGGTTTGGAGAGCTTAAATGAGAAAGAAAAAGAATATCAGGTTATTTATTAAAAATATTAAATGATTTGTACCTTTAAATATTGTTACATTATTAAACATTGATTTATATGAGAAAGAAAATTGTTGCCGGTAACTGGAAGATGAATATGGATCTGACAGAAGGATTGAAATTAGCAGGGTCGATTGACAAGTATTTCAAGGAGAAACCTTCAACTAAGGCAAATGTTATTTTATGTCCGCCGTTTATACATCTGGCTGGTGTTGCAGAAATTCTGAAACATGGGAAGATATCTCTTGGCGCGCAGAATTGTGCATCAGAAGCTTCAGGAGCATATACTGGTGAGGTATCAGCCTGGATGGTAAAGAGCACTGGTGCTGAATACGTTATCTTAGGTCATTCAGAAAGAAGATCATACTATCATGAAGATGATAAACTTCTCAACAAAAAAACTTTACTTGCTATTAACAGCGGATTGAAAGTTATCTTTTGCTGCGGAGAAGTAAAGAGTGAAAGAGAAGCAGAAAAACATTTCATCATAGTAAAGAGACAACTCGAAGAGGGGCTGTTCACTCTTACCGAGGCTCAGATGGACAGTATTGTCATTGCTTATGAACCGGTATGGGCCATAGGAACAGGATTGACTGCTACTCCCGACCAGGCTCAGGAGATGCACCAGTACATCAGGAACCTGGTTAAAGAGAAATATGGCAACGATTGTGCAAAAAAAATGCCTATTCTATACGGAGGAAGTTGCAAACCATCCAATGCTGCAGAGATATTCTCAAAACCTGACGTTGATGGTGGCCTTATTGGTGGTGCAGCCCTTAAAAAAGAGGATTTTGTTGCAATTGTTGAAGCTTTCTGATTTATAAATCAGGTTTCAAAGTCAAACAGATAATACACAAAGTGCTACAAAGGGGAAAAGTTGTACAAAGTACTGTATACTAACTCCCTGCGACACTTTGTGTAATTAACTTTGTGGCATTTAGCATAACGTAAAATAATTTGTAATTCTTTCATTATTTAATTCTTTCATTATTTAATTTATGTAAGGGTATGTCAAAAAGGCTGACAGTTATGATTCTCATAATACAGGTGTTGATACCTGGTACCCTCTTTTCTCAAACAAGATCCGCCTTTTCCGGAGATCTGTCAAAATTCAGGGAGGAACTTATAAGTTTTATGGGACCAAACCTGAATCCCGAACAAACGGATAATCTGAATTCATTTCTGATAAAATGGGACAGCACTGCCTTCAGTGAAAAAAACAAAGCCAGCATAGTAAACATTTCAAGCCAGCTTTCGTCACGGTTAATGAGGCCTGCTCCTCATTTTATCAACTACCTTAACACATTGGTTTCTTTTGTTAAATACAATAAAGATTCCGGATTTATTGAAGACTGGCTCAGAGCGTTGAGTGAAATTGCTTTCAACCCAAGATATAACAATGATTATATCGACAGGTATGTCAAAAATACAGGATCGATGATAAAAGAAAATGTCCTGTATGAATCGGGAAGCGTAAAATGGAAAGTCAAAAACAGTCCCCTGAAATTCATGAACGACACAACATTTTTTGTAACCATTTCAAATGCAACTCTCATATGTTATTCTCAAAAAGATAGTACGGAATTATTTAATGTAACCGGCTCCTATTATCCTGAATACCGAAAATTCGTAGGTAAAAAAGGTGTTGTGACATGGGAAAAGGCCGGTTATTCCCCAAAAGATGTATCAGCAGAATTCAATAGTTTTTCAATAGATATAACTAAAAACAAGTTTACTGTTGATTCCGCGTTGCTAACCCACTCAACATATTTTAAAGAACCTGTTTCAGGTGTACTGACCGATGAGGCTATCAGCTTCAGCAATAAGGACAAAGCTAATTATCCGCGTTTTGATACATATGCCAAACATTTTCAGATCAACAGTATATACAAAGAAGTAAACTATGAAGGAGGATTGTCTTTTGAAGGAGCAAACGTAAAAGGGACCGGAGAAAAATATATGCCTGCAAAGATCACAATGTCGCGAAATGATACTCTTTATCTTAAACTTTGTTCAAATGAGTTCAGCTTTTCAAAAATAGGACTGACCAGCCAGGAGACAACCATGTCACTTTATCTTGACAAAGATTCAATTTTCCATTCAAGTCTCGGATTCTCATATATTGACAAGACAAGGCAAGTGAACCTTTTCCGTACCAACAATCCTGTTTCAGGGAGCCCCTATTTCGATTCGTTTCACGACCTTGACATGTATTTTGAATATTTATCGTGGAACATGGATGAATCGAAAATCATTCTCTCAAGGGCCAGAGGTGCAGCTATGGGGCAGGCAGAGTTTGAATCGTCCTCATTTTTCAACTCTGACTATTTTTTACGCATTATGGGGCTTGATGATTATCATCCGCTTAACCGTCTTGTGAAATTTTCCGAATGGTACTATTCCGAAACCTTCCCGGTATCAGAATTTGCGAAATGGCTTAATAAGCCGCAGGAAGCCGTTACTGGTCTATGCATTGACATGGCTAACATGGGATTCATCTTTTATGATCGTGTAAATAATGAAGTGACAATTAAGAACAAAACAAAAGATTTTCTTGATTCTTATGCCAGGAAGAAAGATTATGATATAATAAACATTTCAAGCGAGACAAGTGGTTTGACCGACAATGCTTCAATAGATCTCAACAATTACAGGTTGACGATCAATGGTGTTTCAAATGTCTTCCTCAGTGACTCGCAACGCGTGGCTATTTACCCTTACAACCGGCAAGTGGTAATAGGAAAAAACAGGAATATCAGCTTCGACGGAGTTGTAGAGGCTGGGCTGTTTACTGTATTCGGACATGAGTTTTCTTTCAGCTACGACACATTTAAAATCAGGCTCCAGAAAATCGACTCTATGAAAATAGCCGTCGAAACTGAAAAAAAAGATATGTACGGGAATCCGATAATAGAAGAAGTTGATAACAAGATCCAACTTGGTACCGCTGAGCTTTTTATCGATGATCCAAATAATAAGTCGGGTTTAAAAAGTCTAAGGCAATACCCTATCATCAATACTTTAACTGACTCATATATCTTCTATGACGAGATCCCCGGACTTGAGAATATTTATAAGAAGAAAGACTTCTACTTCCGGATCGATCCGTTCACATACGAGAATATTGATCACTATTCCAACAAAGACATAAAACTCTCAGGAGAATTCATCGGAGGAAATATTCTTAAACCGATGAAACAATATCTTACTATACAGGAGAACAACTCTCTTGGTTTTGATATGACTATTCCTGAAGAAGGTATCGATCTTTATGGAGAAAGAGGGAAGCTTTACAATGATATAAGCATGAGTAACAGCGGACTGATCGGGAGCGGAAAAGTAGAACACCTGACGTCCACCACCATATCGGAAGAATTTAAGTTTTTCCCCGACTCAATGATAACCCAAGCCTCGACATTCGATATTAAAGAAGATGGTGCCGGAACATTTCCGGTTCTGAACAGTAAGGATGTTGCCATCAAATGGCTGACTCAGAAAGATGAATGGATTGCAACCAATAAAGAAGGCAACTATTTTGATATGTTCGAAAACGGAACAACACTTGACGGTTCAATAAAACTGGCTCCTGCCGGACTAAACGGGACAGGGGCAATAGATATGAAAGATTCCAGAATAACATCCAATCTCTTTAGCTTTACTTCAAATGCAATTAAAGCTGATACCGCTGTTTATAACCTAAAATCCACAACCACCCAGGGGTATTCATTTATAGCCGAAGATGCTAAAACTGATATCAATTTTGATCTGAAAACTTCTCTTTTTCACCTGAATACTGACTCTTCAGTAGTTAAGTTTCCTGAACTGCAGTATATATGCACTATGACAGATTTCACATACAATATGGAATCGCGTATACTTAATATGGAGCAAAAGGGAAAATCCAATTCGCCTCTGTTTACTCCCGAAGAGCTGTTGAAACAAAGTTTCTCAAAACTTGACAAACCAACATTCTTCGCAACCAATAATCAGTCCGACACAGTTGCATTCTCCTCATGGAAAGGAAGCTATCACCTTGATCAGGAATATATTGAGGCGGAAAACATAAACTATATTCATATTGCTGACGCACTTATTCAACCCGGGAACGGCAAAATTATTATCAATAAGGGAGCAAGAATCCAGGAGATGCAGAATGCCATCATAGCTCTCAACAACAAGCATATACTACATTCAGGAAAAATAAACATTGAATCTACAAAGAGATACACAGGAGGTGCTGTATATGATTATGAAGATGAAAACAAGGAGATTCAGCAGATAAACTTTCCGGAGCTCACTGTTGATACTCTTACGACAAGTGCAAAAGGGTTCATACCTGAATCTCAACATTTTAAATTCAGTCCTGCTTTTACATTCTCAGGAGATGTAGCGCTTTCAGCAAAAGATGATCTACTGACATTTACCGGATCTACTGGTATTATTCACGATTGTAGCGCAATAACCAGTTTCCCGGTTAAGTTCAAATCAAAAATAGATCCTAAAAATGTCATGATCCCAATAAGCGAAAAACCGAGGGATAATAACGATAACCTTGTTTTTTCAGGCTCATTCATCAACATTGATTCAGTGCACATATATCCGGCATTTCTGTCGGCCCAGAAATCGTGGTCCGATGTCGGGCTGGTTAATGCAAATGGATTCCTCTATTATGAAAAAGCAAAAAACAGATATATAATAACATCCCGTGAAAAACTTGCCGATCAGAGCCTTCCTGGCAATATGACAGCATTGGACAAAAGCTTTTGTATCCTTACAGGTGAAGGAAATATCGATTTTGGTGCAAAACTAGATCTTGTAAAGCTTGCAAGCGCAGGAAAAGTTATTCACACAATTGATTCAGGAATCGTTGATATTGAGGCAATAATAGCTCTAGACTTCTTCTTCTCACCAGAAGCTCTTAAAGTAATGTCTGACGAGATTAGAATGATGCCTACTCTTAAGCCGGTAAATCTCAACACCGACTTTTATAATAAAGGAATGAAAGATCTTCTTGGAACATCTGCCGCATCGCAAATGAAGCAGGAGATGGATTTGTTTGGCACCTCAAAGAACTTACCGGGTGAATTTAACTATGAGCTTTTACTTAATGACGTAAAAATGGTTTGGGATGAATCATCCTCTTCATTCAGATCGCAGGGTAAAATAGGTATCGGATTTATTGGTTCACAGTCTATTAATACTTATGTTGACGGTTATATAGAAATTCAGCGAAGAAGATCAGGAGATATGATAGACGTATACCTGAAGGCAGACGAATCGACATGGTATTATTTTTCATATTTCAGAGGTGTCATGATGGCACAGGCCGGGAATGAAAATTTCAATAATATAATACGTACTAAAAAGCTGAACGACAGGAAACATCCTGACTCATCAGTAAGGGTACCCTATACATATATGATTGCTTCAGGGGACCGCCTCGCACGGTTCTTAAGAAGAATGACAAGCGACGAAGCTGAAGAAGAGCCTGTTACACCGTAACCTTACCCCTTTCTCCCAGCTCAATCAGCTCCATATCGTGTATATCCTTTCCATCAATCCGGAACCTGACAGCGGTCATAAACTTATGAAATCCGTTATAACCTGCTGCACCCGGATTCACATATAAGAATCCACCCTTTTTATCAAACATCACTTTTGCAATATGTGAATGTCCGCAAATAAAAAGGTTCAGATGACTGTTATATATCCCCGGTTTTATTCTGCTGTCATAATGACCCGGAGTACCACCGATATGAGTCATCCAGATCTTTACATCATCAACCATAAATATCAGATCAGTTTTATATACTTTTCTTACTGTTGCGTCATCAATATTACCATACACAGCCTTAAGCGGCTTAAATGCAGCAAGTGAATCAGCAACCTCAATACTTCCGATATCACCAGCGTGCCAGATCTCATCACAGTCAGCAAAATGGTCAAAAAGCCTTGGATGAATCCACCCGTGAGTATCTGAAATAAGTCCGATCTTCATTTTTTATTACTTTGAAACTTTGAACACCAAAGAAACACAAAGCATTTACAAATCCCAGCGGGAATCAATCCAATTTAACTAATTTTGTGCAAACTGAATGCTATGCAGATATTTTATGCTCCTGATATTATTGGTGACACCTATACATTAGACGGGAATGAATCGAAACATTGTATCAGGGTTTTAAGGATGACAAAGGGTACTGTAGTAAAACTGATTGACGGGAAAGGTAACCTGTACGAAGGTATCATAAGCGACCCTGATTCAAAAAACTGCTCAATAACAATATCACGGAAGATTGAAAATTTCGAAAAACGCGGATATTCACTACATATAGCAATATCTCCTCTCAAAAACCCTGACCGGTTTGAATGGTTTGTTGAAAAAAGTGTGGAAATAGGTGTCGATGAGATTACTCCGCTTATCTGCAGGAATACTGAAAAACCCGGGATAAAAGCCGATAGAATTAACAATATTATTATATCGGCCATGAAGCAATCACTCAAAGCAACCAGGACAATTTTAAATGAGCCATGCAATTTCAACGATCTTATAAACCGTGATTTCAAAGGGAAACGTATTATTGCCCATTGCAATGATAAATTTAAAAGGAGCAATATCTCTGATGTATACTCAAAAAAGGAACAGGCATTGATCCTCATCGGACCAGAAGGTGACTTCGATAAAGAAGAGATAGAACTCGCAATTGACAAAGGTTTTTCACCTGTTCACCTTGGAAACAGTCGTCTGAGAACAGAAACAGCAGGCATTGCTGCCTGCCATTCCATTTATTTCATCAACCAGTAAAAAAACATGTACCTTTAATAAATCAGGGACAATTCCCAATTTCCCAAAGGACATGTAAAGATGCACAACACCAATAGGTCAGTTCCATGCCAGATCAGTACTGCTTCCTGACTTTTTCAATCATTTTTTTTGTCAGTCTCCCCGACGGAGTTACTTTTATCTGCCGGAGAATGTTTGTCACATCATGGAAATCATTGTTAATACCCCATGCCTCTTCGAAAAGATCCAGGTTTTTAACATTAATATCCCGATAAGTAACGAAATGAGTAGAAGTTAATCCCATAGGCTTCATGTTTTCATTTTATGTGAAAACGATCTGCCTTAACTATTATTATTGAATAATAGAATTATTTTATTATTTCGCCGGAAGTAATCAGTCAAATGTCAGACTGATTTTCTTCTCCTCCATAATTCTACGCATGTTGATAAGAGCATATCTCATGCGGCCAAGAGCCGTATTGATGCTTACCTCCGTAATATCAGCAATCTCCTTGAAACTTAATCCGGCGTAATGCCTCAGTATTACAACCTCTCTCTGATCATCAGGCAGCGTACTGATCATTTTCCTGACATCCTTTTGTATCTGCCTCTTTATCATATCATCTTCAACATTTTTTTCAGCAAATCTCTTTGCATTGAAGATGTCTGATTCGTAATCGTCATTTGAGATGGTGTTTATCTGTTTTATTCTTCTGAAATTATCGATTATGAGGTTATGAGCAATGCGCATTACCCA
>Ga0116170_10002863_pt1 | contig 16379 bp, 11 predicted proteins | sample AD_JPNHW1_MetaG_FD_89797 | JGI IMG/M metagenome (GOLD analysis project Ga0116170, IMG submission 89797) | Active sludge microbial communities of municipal wastewater-treating anaerobic digesters from Japan - AD_JPNHW1_MetaG | ecosystem: Engineered > Bioreactor > Anaerobic > Digestate | place...
CGTTCATCTTCTTGATGGCGACCTTACGGCCCAGGGACTGGTCAATAGCCTGGTAGACCTGGCCCATGCCGCCCTCGCCCACTTTTTTCTCTATGCGGTATTTGCCGGTGGCCACGCCTTCGTAGAAGACGGAGGGAGAAAGCACGTCGGGGTGGGTGGCGCGGGCCGCGGCCGGCGCCTTTTCCTTTTTCTCCGTGACTATATGCACCAGGCCCATCGCCACCAGGCCGCCCCCGGTCAGGGTGAAGACCAGCAGCAGGATGAAGCGCTGCAGCGGGCTGCGGCCGGAGCCGGCCGGGACCGATACTTCCTCGCCCAGGTAAGCCGCGCCTCCCGCGCCCGCCGCGCCGCCGGGCACAAAGCCGGGAACGCGCGGTCCGTACTGCGCCACGGCGTCCTGGTAGCGGCTTGAGTAAGAGCCGCTCAGCGCCGCGGCCTGCTTGAAATCCTCCAGCATGCTCTTATAATTGCCCTGTTTCTCGTAGGCCAGCGCCCGGTTGAACCAGGCGTCGGCGAAATTGGGGTTGAGCCCGATGGCGCGGCTGGCGTCGGACGCGGCGTCCTGCGCCTTGCCGTTGCGGTTCAGCGCCCAGGCCCGCATATTGAAAGCCTGCATGTTGCGGGGATCTTTGCCTATAACGAAAGTGGTGTCGCGCACCGCCTCCTCGTACTTGCCGAGGAAGTTGCTGGCGTTGGCGCGCTCAAGATAGGCTTCCAGGTTGCCGGCGTCCTTCTCGATAGCCATAGAAGCGTAAGCCGCCGCGGCCTCATAATCCCCCAGGCGGTTCTTGGTCTGGGCGGTTTTCAGGTAGGCCTTGGACCGGGTGAAATCCGGGGAAGCGAGCACATCCAGCCCCAGCTCGTCCTGCGCCTGGGCGGCCCCGGTCAAAGCCCCGGCCCCCGCGTCGCCGGACACGGCGTCATGAGAATCGTCGGAGATCCCCAGCGAACGCTTCATCGCCTGCAGCGAAGTTACAGTCTTAAGCGTGGGCGCGGGCTTGCGGCTTTCCAGCAGCACCGACAGCACCCGGGCCGATTCGTCCTGCGGGTCTATGGCCACGGCCTTCTTGATATCCTGTATCGCCCCTTTCCTGTCCTCCAGCGAAGCCCGGGCGAGGGCGCGCGTCTTGTAGGCGTCCGGGGACTCCGAGTCGAGCCCGATCGCGTCGGTGGCGACCTTCTCGGCCATGGCGAAGTTCTTCATCTCGGCGTAGTAAGCCGCGGCGGCGGCCTGCACCGAAGGGTTGTTGGGGAACTCGCGGACCACTTCCGTTATGGCCGCCTCGCTTTTCGCGTTATCCCCCTCGTTCATCGTGGCGCGCGTCTTTACCAGCGAGATCACCGGGTCCTTGCGTTCCACGCCCTTGCGCGTTTCACCCTGCTCCGGGGTGTAGCGCTGGATAACCGGGATATTGAAAGTTTCGAGCCGCTCCGCGAGGGGCCCGTAGTCCGCTTCCTTTACGCGGCCGGCGGTCGCCCCGGTATCCAGGGCGGTCAGCATTTCCACTATTTTACCGCAATATTTTTCGCGGAAGGGCTTCTGCTCTTCCCTCGGCATGTTTTCCAGGAGGCGCAGCAGCGCCTGCGCCGAGAGTTCGGGGTTCTGCGCGGCGTTCTTCCTGAATATGCCAAGGTCCCCGCCGGGATTGGCGGCGGGATCGGAGCCGGCGGTACCCGGCCGGGTCTCCACCGTAACGGCCACGGGCACGGGGACTCCCGGGACCGTCGCTTTCCTGGAACTATTCTTCTCGGCCGCGGCCAGCGGCAAAAGAGCGCTGCCGGCCAGCAGCAGCGGAGCAAGGATCAGGGATGTTAATATCTGCCTCATAGTCACTACCGAAAACCTGCGCTGATAAAGGTAAGTAATAGGATAAGTGCCGGCCCCGCTTTTGTCAAGGGCCTAAAGGTGGGCAACAGGGCCCAGGGTTCTCTGGGCCCTTGTTCCCTTGTTGAGCGGCCGCGCGGAGGCTAGAATATCCCTGACGGTTGCGGTGAAGCAGGAGGAACTATGAAAAACACATTCAAATACGCGGTAGGCCTGATTCTCGCGGCTTCTCCCGTTTTCGCACAGTCCGGCTCCCCCTCCTATTACGGTATAAAATCCGAAGCCGTCTCCGTAGTTGAAGCGGACTCCGGCAAAGAAGTCGTTCTTGCCGCGCCCTTAAAGCTTTCCGGTTCCGACAAGCAGGTAGCCGCGGCTACCGCGCTGATCAATACCGGCATAGCCGCGTGGAACGTGGTGAGCGGCGGCGCTCCCTCGGGCGCGGCCGGTTCCGCCTACGCCAGCGCCATGCCCCCCGCCTTCTACCTCGACTGGAGCGGCGTGGCGCAGTGGAAAGGCCCCAAAGAATACGTCTACACCTATACCGTCACCAACCTGATGAACATAGACGTCATAAAGATCAAGTACAAGATCTCCTTCTACTACGCCGGCACCGAGGATTACAAGGGCAGGAAGCCCGGCCCCAAGGATGTGACGGGCAAATATATAACCAACTTCACCGTCAAAGCCATGGAAGTCAATGTTAAGTGGGGCTGGCACTTCAACCTCGACACCAAGATGTCCAACCCGATGAATGTCGGCACCACCAAGAAGCCCATCGCCTCCCTGCAGGCCGATCTGCAGTGGACCGTGTCCAACATGCTCAGCACCAACAGCGGCATCTGGAGCTACACGCTGGACGGCAACGGGAACTTCAGGGACCTTTCGGCCGAGCAGAAAGCCCTGACCAAGCAGATCCCCCCGGTTACGCCCCTCGAAATTCCCGCGATGTCCTGGTAGACCCGGCGTCCGCGCGGACAAAAAAACCCCCGGCTGCCCGGGGGTTTTTTCTTGCGTCTTCGGCGGCCTATTTACCGCAGCATTTTTTATATTTCTTGCCCGAGCCGCAGGGACAGTCTTCATTGCGCCCCACCTTGGGCGCGTCGCGCCGCACCGTTTCAACTTTTACGGCTTCGCCGCCCTGCAGCACCTGCGGATTTTTCTGCATCCATCTCTTAACTTCCTTGTCGTCGTTGATGTCCACTTTGGCTATGAGCATCTTGCGGTAGATGCCGATGATCAGGCTGCGCTGCTGCGGGGCTTTGGCCTGGGCCAGGATCTGGGGAGAGAGCTTGTTAAGTTCTTCCGCCAGTTCGTCGTCCGTCTTGTCCGCCGGGCTCTTCTCCCTGGGCGCGGCCTTCGCGGCCGCGGTCGCGGCCGGCTTCTCCGCCGCCGCGGGGGCGGGCGCCGGAGCGGCCGCCTTAGGCGCGGCGGGCGGCAGGGCCGCGTCTTTCGCCGCTTTCTCCCTGTTGCCCGTCAGTTTTTTAATAAAATCCCATGCCATAGTATATCCTCCTGTTGATTTGCCGAGCTTACAGCGCCGCCACCTTCGCCGCGTCCTTAAGGTAGCAGGCCAGCGCTATAGAGTGGAGCTTGGTCACCGGGGAGTCCGTCCTCGAAGGCAGGATCACCGGGATATTGGAACCCGCCAGCAGCGTGGCCGATTTCATGCCCGCGCCGAAGTAGGACAGGCATTTATAAACCGGGTTCGCGCTGTCCAGGTTCGGGAACAGGGCTATGTCGGTGTCGCCGGGAACGCTGGCGCCCTTTATGCCCTTTTCCGCGGCCAGTTCCTTCGAGAAGGAAATGTAAACGTCGTAGGGGCCTTCCACCACGCAGTTCTTTATAAGCCCGTCCTGGTTCATCTTAACCAGGGCCGCCGCGTCCAGCGTGCTGGGGATATTGGGGTTGATCTTTTCCACGGGGCAGACCACGGACACCTTGGGCTTCTCCACGCCCAGCATACGCATCATCTCCACCGCGTTGCGCAGGATCTTGGCCTTCTGGTCCAGCGTGGGGTTGATCATGATGGCGGCATCGGTCACGGAGAAGAGCTTGTGGTAGTTGGCCAGTTCGAACAGCACAAAATGGCTGAGCACGGTGCCTTCCGCCACGGCGCCCACTTCCTTGCGCAGGATGGCCTTCATGTAGAACTTGGTATCAACCAGGCCCTTCACCAGGAAGTCGCCTTTGCCGGCCTTGACCAGGTCCACGGCCAGGTTGCACATCTCGGCGTAATCGCTTTTGTCGATCAGTTCGAAGATGTCCAGCTTCAGCCCCACCCTGGCGGCCATGGCCTCGACTTCGGCTTTCGGCCCGATCAGGATCCCGCCGGAGATTATCGTATTATCCACGCCCATCTTGCAGGCGGTCAGCACCTCGTCGTTATTGGCGCCGGGCACCACGATGCGGTTGGTCTTGCCGCGCACCAGGCCGAGCAGTTCGTCAAAGTTCTTGAATTTCATTTTTCCTCCTGAGCGGTATAAGTTGACTGAAAACTTAATACTTTTTTATCTTCGCCGGGTGCCGCAGCGCTATCTCGGCGGCCGTGCGCAGCGCCGTCATCTCGTCGCCGCCGGGGTAGGACAGGATCTGCGCTATCCAGCCCACGCGCCGCTTGATCTCGGGCACCAGCACCTTGTCGTAGGCCAGGCCCCCGGTCAGCACTATCGCGTCCACCTTGCCCTCCAGCACGCAGGCCATCGCGCCTATCTCCTTGCAGATCTGGTAGCCCATCGCGTCAACCGCCTCCCGGGCGTCGTCGCGGGAAACCTTATCCGGGTCGATGCCTGAGCCGGGCTTGATCTCGCCGGTCAGGATATATTTTTCAAGGGCCACGCAGTCGGAAGTGCCGGTATAGGCCACCAGGCCGCCCCGTCCCTTGAGCTTGAGCAGCATATCCTGCTGCGTATACTTGCCGCTGAAGCACATTTTTACCAGCCCGCCGGCGGGAACGCCGCCGGAGCGCTGCGGGGTGAAAGGCCCGTCGCCGTTGAGCGCGTTGTTGACGTCGATCACGCGGCCGCCCAAATGCGCGCCTACGGAAACGCCGCCGCCGCCGTGCATCACGATCAGCCGGCATTCCTCGTAAGGTTTGCCCAGCTGGCGCGCCGCGTGGCGGCCTACGCGCTTCTGGTTGAGCGCGTGAAAAATGGAGATGCGGGGATTCTCCGGCATACCCGAGTAGCGTGCCAGCGGCAGCATCTCGTCCACCACCACGGGGTCCGCTATAAAAGCCCTGATGCCGTTGGCGCCGGCGATATCGTGCGCGATGATCCCGCCCAAATTGGAGGAATGGTCGCCCAGCACGCCCTCCCTCAGGTCCGACAGCAGCGCGTCGTCCACCGCGTAGACGCCGCCCTCGATGGGTTTCACCAGGCCGCCGCGGCCTATGACGGCGTGCAGTTCCTTCACGTCCACGCCGTGCTCTTTCAGGGCTTCCAGCGCCATGCGCTTGCGCAGGTCGAACTGCGCCGTGATCTTCTCGCGCTCGTAAGGTTTCAGGTCTTCCGGGCTGTAGCGCACGGTCTTGTGGAAGACCTCCTTCTCGCCGCGGAAGTAGCTGACCTCGTCGGAGGTCGAACCGGGATTGAGAACGAGAATATTATAGTCGGCCATGTTTTCACCTACTTGAAGTTGATTTCGTACAGGTACGGCACGTTCTTTTTTTCCACCGTAAAAAACACTTTCTTTCCGCCGTCCGCGGAGAAGACCGCGTGCTCCTTGGCGCCGTCGCAGTAATCTTCCTTAGCGCAGGCGAGCAGGGTTTCGCCGTCCCCCCACGGGCCCCAGGGATAGGCGGCGGTGCGGGCCAGCACGGCCCCGGCCTCGGCGTCCATGTAGACGGAGAGATAACTCTTCAGGAATTCATTGTAGGAAACGGAAAATTCTTCGGGCACGTCCTCCAGCACCGCCGAGGCTTCGGTTACGTCCGCCGTCCAGGGGCCGGACGCGGCTTCCAGGCTGTAGTAGGAATACTTTTCCCTGGAGGCGAGGTCTTCGGGCTTCACCCGGGCCAGGGCGGCCCCGTATTCGCCCGGGGAATTCATCACGCGGCCGTAAACGTAGAGCCAGCCGTCCTCGCCCTCCAGGGCGGCGCTGCCGAACGCGGGCTCGAGGTCGTTCCAGAGACAATAGCCGCCGGCTTCCCGCATCTTCTGGTACGGGCCGCCCGGCTTCTCGGCCCGGGCCACGCCCTGCCCCACGCGGAAATAGTCGTAAAGGTCGGGGCCGTAGTTGTTCAGCACCGAATAGAAAACATAATACTTGCCGGCGGCGGCTACGCCCGCCCGGGGCCAGAACTTGCGCGCCTGGCTGTATTCTTTCATATCCCCGGAAAGCAGCGCCAGCGGCCAGCCGTTCTCATCCCGCACGAAATCAAAAGCGCCCTGCTGCGCGCGGGGAGCCGTGCTGCGCGTTACCGCGGCCGCGCCGTCCACTATCCCCCAGACGGCGGCCTGGCCGTCCGCCTTCACCTCGCCCAGCCAGATATTATTGAGCAGCCACAGCACGCCGCCCTCCGGCAGCGCCAGCGTATAATTCCCGCCCTGCCCGACGATAGCGCCGGTGGCCACGGCCTGCCCCAGCAGGGCGGTGCCGCTTGAGATCTCAAAGGGAGGAAGGAGGTTGTTTCCCAGGGCGGAAACCTGCGGCGTGAAGGCCGCCGCGGGCAGCGCCGCGGCAAAGAGCAGCCGCAGAATGAACGCCGCGTTGATCTTTATTCTTTTCACGCTGTTTTCCTGGCAGTCCGGAGCGGTTGCTGATTTGAATTATAATATAATAGAAACCATGCGGCTTGCAACAAAGCGATCCCTGTAATATATTTGTCATTGTTTTTTGGCGGCTTTCTGATAGACTATATTATGCTCCCGCGCAGAAACGCACTAAAAATCCTGGCGCTGACCGCCATTCTGCTCGGTTCCGCCATGGCCGCGCGGGCGCAGACCAGCCTTAATCCCGGCATTGACGAGTATACGGCCAGCACTCTAGCTTTTTCCTGGGGCGGGGCAGGTCCTTTTGTCGCCGCCCTCTCTACCGATATTGATTTCACGACAGTTATCGCCACTGGCGCGCTGAATGGAAACGCTACCGCCTATCAGAACCTCAGCCTGAACACAACCCACTACTTCCGGGTAAAGAAGCAGTCGGAGAGCGATGCGGCCTACACCGTCAATACGATTTCAATCTCCACCTGGGCCGCCGCTCCTTTTGCCCCATTCTTTAGCCCTTCGCTTTTTACCGCTATTTCCTCGTTTACAGCTGAGGTGGGCCTGGGCTGGGATACTGCCGGCAATCCTGACTGGACAAATTATGAAGTGCAGTATGCTACCCACTCCGGTTTTACCGGGGTCATGTCCGGCGCCAGGACGCTCCAATATAGCGGAGGGGCGATACGCGTCGGAAGCCTTAACGCCAATACCACATATTATTTCCGTGTCCGTGCGCAAGCCTTCCGCGGAGCTTATTCTTCCTATTCCGGCACGATTTCTTCACCAACGCTGGCGCTGGAATTTGAGAGCCTCTCGGAAACGGTCTACGAGACCACCGCTGCGATATCCTGGACCCCTACCGTCTTCAACGCGGGCATACAGGCCCTGAGCTCCGAAGGTTTTATCGTCTATTACTCTTCGGAAGCTTCCATGACGCCGCTGCTTTCTTATTCTTCAGCCACCGCCGACGGCGCCAACACCCATTCCACCCTCCTTTATAAGTCCCTGGAGCGGAATACTCCTTATTTTTACCGGGCCGGGGCTTTGAACTGGGCCGGGAATACGAGGCTTTCGGAAACGCGCGGCTTCATTACCCTGCCCGTAAAGCCTTCGCATCTCTCTAAACTGGCGGTGGCGGACTGGTCTGCCACGCTGGGCTGGTACGCGCTGCCCGCCGCCCCCCTGGCCGCCTCCGCCGCCGGCTACAAGCTGGAAGCGTCCACCGCCCCGGATTTCAGCGGGACCCTGCTTTCCTCGACTACTTATGTCATAGAGGAAAGCACGCTGACCATAACCCTGGACGCCAACACGACCTATTATTTCAGAACGGCGGCTTTAAACGCCCCAAACCCCGGCGCCGGCGCCAGCTATTCGGCCAGCGTAACCTCCGTCACCCTGGCCAACCCCATAGACCCGGTCCTCATCTCCCGGACGGCGGGGGCGCAGTCCATCACCGTCAGTTTCACCCCCAACGATCCCACGCCTCCGGCGCTGAGCTGCGAGGGCTACAGGCTGGAGGCTTCACCCTCCCCTTTCGGGACCGGGGGGACCGTCTTTGTGTCCAGCACCGCCGACAACCAGGCCTCACAACTGTCAGTTACCGGCCTGCCCCCGTACACCAACCATTATCTGCGCCTGGCCACCCTTAACTGGGAGGGCACGCCGAACTACACCACCGTGACGCCCATAACCACCGTTCCGGGCAGCGCCCCTTCGAACGCAAGGCTGACGAACGTCTGGCACTCCAGCGCGACGGCTACCTTCAACAAAGTCATGGACTCGGACGGCTACGTTCTGGAGGCTTCCCCGGACGAGTTCTTCACCGCTTTCTACAGCTCCGCCACTCCGGACAAACTGGTCTCGACGCTGACCATTACAGGCCTGGACACGAACAAGTTATTCCACTTCAGGCTGGGCTCGCTGTTCAGCGGCGCCACCCAGTACACCGGCACCGATCCCGCGCAAGGCAGGACCATGCCCGCCGTTATGACCGGGCTCAACCTGACCGACATCTTCTACTCCAACGCCTTCGTGGCCTGGAACCTGGTACCCTCGGCGGATCATTACAGGCTGGAGGCGGCCACCAGCACGGATTTCAGCACGGTGGTTTCCTACGCCGAAACAGCCAATCCCTCCGCCACCAGCCTGCTGCTCTGGGGGCTGGCCGCCAACACCAGCTACTATCTGCGGGCCGGGGCTTTCAACAGCGAGAACCAGGGCGTTTACGTAATGCTGCCTGCCACCTCCACGCTGGCCAACCCGCCGGTAGAAGGACCGTTCACGGTCAACCCTTCCAGCCTGACCCTCAACTGGGGTACCAACAGCAATCCCGCCGACACCCGCTACTGGGCGGAGCTCGACGACAATCCGGGGTTCTCCTCCCCTTCCTCCGCCACCGTCACGCTCAGTTCCGCCGTCTTTACCGGGCTGAACCCCAACACCTATTACTGGTCCCGCGTGACGGCGCTAAACCGCCTTGGCGGGAAAAGCCTGACCGTAAATTTCACCTCCGTTGCCACCGGCGCCAAAAACCCGGGCGGCGCGACGGCGACCGGCATACTCGCCACTACCGTCACCGTTACCTGGACTGACGGCGGGAACATCGCGGGGACCCGCTACCTGGTAAAGATCTCTTCGGACCCCGGCTTCTCCTTCGCGTTCTCCAGCGACACGCTGCGCCTCTCCGCCACTTTTTACGGGCTGGTCTCCAACGCCAGCTATTACATGAACGTAGCGGCGCGCAACCTCGAAGGGGCGCCCACCAGCCCGGCGCGGTCACTGGGCACGGCCCTCACCCGGCCCGCGGCGGCCGCGATCTTCACCGTTACCACGCAGGCTTTCACCAACTTCATGACCGACGGGCTCTCCTTTAACTGGGGGCACAACGGCAACGCCGCGCTGACGAACTACGAGGTACAGCTTTCCACGATCTCGTCTTACGACTTCTCGGTTTTCAGCGCTTCCCGCGCCGCCACCGGCGAGAGCTGCGTCTTTTCCGGCCTGCCGCTGAACACCACCTACTGGGCCCGCGTAGTGACCCATGGCCAGAACGCGCTGTACAACCCCGTTTCGGTCTCTACCGGGCCGGCGAGAACGCTTTCCGACGCGCAGATATGGGCCGAGTCGCAGTACGACAAGAATGTCTCGCTGAACACCTCCTACGGCCTCATCTCGGTTTTCCTGCCGAAAGGATCGATAGGCTCTTCAACCCAGATGACCCTTACGCCGCTGTTCCCCGGCCACGTTTTCGAACCGCCGGACTCCGCCGTCGCCGCGCTCACCCCCACCGGCGTAGGCTTGTCGATAACGCATTATCCGCCGACGGCGGTGTTCAAGGCCATCACGCTGACGCTCCCTTACAGGACGGAGGACCTCGCCGGGGTGGACAGGTCGAAACTTATCTTTGCGCTGTATGACGAAACCAACAAGATCTGGATACCCCTGCCCTCCGTTTCCGACACCGCCCACAACCTGGTAACGGCCCAGACCTGGCACTTGTCGACTTTCCAGCTGATGACGGCCGCTTCGGAAGCGGAGCTATCCCACGTGAAGATCTATCCCAACCCGTACCGTCCGAACACCGTAACCGACGTTATGCACTTCACCGGGATGACCGCCGACGCCAGGATCAAGGTCTACACTTTCCTGGGCGAACTGGTGCGGGACATAAAAGCCGACGTCAACGGCATGGCGCACTGGGACGGCCTGACCAACTCAGGGGAAAAGACGGCCAGCGGCGTCTACCTGGCTTTCATTCAGAGCAGCGACCATCGGATAAAAAAGACTTACAAGATAGCGATAGAAAGGTGAGCTCGGCTAAATCCGGCGAGCGGGAGACGGGAACAGAAATGAAGGGACCCTGGAAGAAAGCAGCCGCGCACGCGCGCCCGGCATTATTGCCGGGCCTGCTGCTTTGCGTTCTGCTGGCGCCGGGCGGAGCCGCGGCGCAGGACTACAGCGCCGGCGCGGCGGGCACCACCGGAACGCAATTCCTCAAAGTAGCCGCCGGGGCGCGCGGCGCGGCGCTGGGCGAAGCCTACTCCGCCTACGCGGACGACGCCTTCGCGCTGGACTGGAACCCGGCGGGCCTGATAAACATCTCTAATAAATCCCTGGTCTTCATGCACGCCCCTTACCTCGCGGAGTCCTACGCCGACTACATCGCCTACGGCGAGAATACCGGCGAAATGGGCGCCTGGGGCGTGGCGGCCAAACAGATGAATTTCGGGGAGATCCGCCGCACGGATTCCAGCGGCCTGGACACCGGGACTTTTACGCCTTACGACGTGGCCATGAGCGTGGGGCTGGCCTGCTATGTGACGGGCTTCAACTTCGAGCCCGAAGAACGCTTCGTGCTGGGCGCCACCGGCAAGTTCGTGCGCTCCAAGATCAGTTCCAGCGACAGCACTATTTCCGCGGATATCGGCCTGCTGACCCCCCTGATGCTCGACGGCACTTTCCGGATGGGCCTTTCGGCGCAGAACATCATGGGGTCGCTGCGTTTTGACAAGGAAGAAACGCAGCTGCCCCTTACCGTGCGGCTGGGCAACATGATGCAGCTCTATAAGCATTTTACCCTTACCGTCGACCTCGTCGCGGCGCGCGACAACCTGCCCTACCTGGCCACCGGAGGCGAAGCAAGGATCAGCGCCGACAAGGATATGGATATTTTTCTGCGCGCGGGTTTCAACACGCGCGCGGTCAGCGACCTGGGAGGAACCCACAACATCGCCCTCGGCGCGGGGCTGCGCTACAGCGATTACCGCCTGGACTACGCTTTCTCGCCTTTCGGGGACCTGGGTTCGGTGCACCGCATCTCGGTTTCAATGACCTTCAAAGAGAAGAAGCCCGCGCGCTAGCCTAGCCCCCCTCGGCCGTCCTGCTCTTGGCCGTCAGCGGGAACGACATCACGAACCACGCAGTGGAAAACACCAGCCCCAACGCCGGGTAGAAATTCGGCGCCACGGAGCCGGCCGCCTTGAGCCCGGAGATCCAGGTGGCGGTAAGCCCCTTGGCGAAGCGGTAAGTGAAAGCGTCGGCCACCTGTTTGGCGCGGTAGCGCGTATCGTAGGAGAACGGGATATAAAGCGTTTCCTTGGAAGCCCTGAAGATGGAATAATCCAGGCCCTTGAACAGCAGCAGCGCCGCGGACGCCACCCCCAGCGAGGGATAGATGAACAGCAGCAGGCAGGTGATTATGTGCACCGCCGGAATGGCCGTCAGGATGCCCCGCCGCGGGATATAGCGCAGCAGCAGCGGCGTAAGAAGGAACTGCATGGAGAACGAGAAGATGTTCACCTGCATCCAGAAATTCCCGAAGTAGGCGGTGCGCGCGTCCGTCTGCGGCATATAGTCCTGCACCATCAGCGTCCAGCGGAAATCCAGCGCCGTGGCCACCACCTGCGCCGAGAAGATGATGAAAGCGATGAACAGCACCGTCCTGTTCTCGGCGAGGATGCTCAGGTGTAAATGCCCTTTCCGGCCGCCGGCTTCCGATTCAGCCGGCTTGGGCTCCCCGGCGTTGTTGTAAGCCACCCAGAAAAGAATGACCGCGGGGAGGATGGCCGCCGCCGCTAACCCGACGAAGATCTCGGTGCCCAGGAGGACCGCGAACCGGCCCAGCAGGTAGCCTCCGGTCAGCGACCCCAGCGCGCCGAAGCCGGCCACCGGGCCGTTAAAGACCTTGCCCTCCTCGTCCTTGAGCACGCTGTTGATGAACGACCAGTATTGTTCGGATATTATCACCACATAGGATTCTTTGAATACCAGCAGCAGGAAAACCAGCCAGCGGCCGGCATACCCCAAACCCAGCCAGGCCAGGAAAAAGAAAGCCGCGCTGCCCAGCATAGACGCCGCCATGGCCCGCTTTGCGCCGAACCGGGAAAGGAGGAGCCCGTAGCCGTAGATCATGGCCGCCATCATAAAAGGCACACAGGCTATGGCGTAGGGTTTCGCCCCGGCGCCGAATTGTTCGATAAAGATGGATTCCGCCGGCGAGCGGATGAATTCATAACCGCAGAAAAGGAAGGAGGCCGACAGCCCGGCCATGAAGACGGCGCCGGCCACGTGCCGGCCCCGCTCGGTTTTAAGCGCAGCGAGAAGTGTAGACATAGTTGCGGCCCGGGCGGCCTTCAGTACTTGAACTGCCCTTTTTCGTAAATGGTGACATTCTTGCCGCTCTTCAGGGCCGCGGTCACTTTTTTATCCTCGGTGTTTATCAGGTCCCAGTGCACGGCCGAGCTGTTATAGCCCAGCTTGACTTTCTTTTCTTTGGTCAGCTTTGAAACATCGCCGGCATAGGTATCCGAATAAGAATCGCCTATGGCCACGTGGCAATTGCCGTGTTTGCCGCCGTGGTTCTCGTCGAACAGCGTGTCCGCCATGAATTTGTCTATGCGCGAAAAGCGGCGGTCGGTCAGCGAATATTCGCCCAGCTGCGCGGCGCCTATGTCGGTGGCCATGATCTTTTTCACGTACTCTTCGCCCTTTTTGGCGGAGATCTTCACCGCGCGCCCGTCCTTGAATTCCAGCCGGATGTTCTCCACGTAGTTGCCGCCGCGGAAAGCCGGCAGGTTGGCATAATACACGCCGCGGGTGCCGCGCCAGTCCGGAGAGGTGAAGATCTCGAAAGACGGGAGATTGTGGCCGCTGACACCCAGGAAGCGGCGCTGCGCCCCCAGCTTTATCTCGAAGTCCATGGACTTTGACTCGGTGCGGATAGTGTCGATGTCCAGGCCCTTGAGCCATTTTTTTATGGCATTGGAATCTTTGTAGATCTGCGCCCACTTTTTGGCCGGGTCCTTTTCGTCCAGGAAACAGGCCTTGGCTATCTGCCGGGCATATTCCTTCACCGAAAGCTTGGCCTGGCGCGCCAGTTCCTCGGTGGGGTAGGTGCACAGCGTCCAGCCGAATTTCCCGCGCTCCTCGTTCTTGTTCATAAGGTCGCGCAGCGGCTTGCGGGCTATGGCCACCTGGGATTGGCGCTTGGTATCTATGCCCTTCAGGTGCGTCAGGGAGGCCGGCGCGTGGATATAAATATTCCCGTTGAGGGCCGAATACAATTCCTTGTCGCCGGCGGCCACGAAGGCGCGCTGCTTTTCGTCGGAAAACTCGTAAAAATCGCGCTCGAGCCGCGGGTTCATCATAAAGCGGAAAATAACATTATACCCGGCCTTGACCAGCTTGCGGTGCACGACCTCACCCAGCTCCAGGCCGGGAAGTTCGCAGCGTATGAGTATGGAATCGTATTTTTTGAAGCCGGGGCGGGCGGTGGTAAGCCCCCAGATCAGCGCGTCCGCGTATTTTTCAAGCTGCACCTTGGAATACATGCCCATGCCGGCCTCCTGTCGAAACAATATCCCGCTCTCAAATTATAGTCTATTTTCGTGGACGAATGCCCACCCGCGCATAGGACCTTCGGCCCTTTAAAATAAACCTGCGTCGGCTACAATAGAGTATGGACCAAACATCTTTTTCGGCAACAAGGGAGATCGCAATGCATAAATTCACAGGCCTCATCGCCCTGCTTTTGCTTGCTTCCTCGAACCTCTGGGCCCAGCTCAATATTTACTACGTGGACGTGGGACAGGGCGACGCCATCTACATCGAGCTGCCCAACGGCCACAACGCCCTGATAGACGGCGGCCCCAACGGGACGGCGATAACAAAGTTCCTGAAAGAGAAAAATGTCACCCACATCGACAACCTGGTGCTCACCCATCCGCACAGCGACCATTACGTGGGCCTGAAGAAAGTGTTCGCGGTAACGGACGTCAAAAATTTTTACGACAGCAGGGCCGAGAACGTTAACGCCAAGGGCGACAACAACCTGCGCGAACTCGCCGCCGCCGAACCAGGGTGCAAAACGCATTTCCCCGCGCCCGGCGACAACCTGAACTGGGATTCCAGGGTGACGGTGAAAGTGCTGAATTCCTGCACCGAAGCGGTGCAAACGCACAACAACGACGAAACAAATAACTGCTCCCTGGTGCTGCGCCTTTTCTACAATGGCACCGGCCTGCTGATGATGGGAGACTCGGACGCCGTGGTGGAGAACGCCATGACGCGCATCTTCAAGTCCGGCCTGCAGTCCTACGCCCTGAAGGTCGGCCACCACGGCTCGCGCTACTCTTCCACCGCGGCTTTCCTGGGCCGGGTGCAACCCAAAGTAGCCATAGTTTCCGTGGGCCTGGATAATGTGTACGGCCATCCGCACAAAGAAGCCATCGACCGCATCCGGGCTACCGGCGCGAAGATCTTTTACACCACCAGCGGCACGCAGACGCTCTTCATCCCCGCCCCCAAGAAAGGCGTGGAGCCGGAGATCATAGGCCCCGTGCCTTACGACCCCGCCACCATGGCTATCCCGGCCGAAGTCAGAGGCGTGATCTATACGCCCCCGGTGGAAGCCCCAGTCAGCGTGAACATCGAATCGCTGAACCAGCTGAAAGAGGCGGCGGCGTCGAAATAAAGTTCTTCAGCTGAAACGAAAAGGCCGGTTAAGGAAAACCTTAACCGGCCTTTTATTTTTACCGGGCGCCAGCCTAAGGGAGCTCACGCACTTCCAGCTGCACTCTGCGGCCTAACTGCTCCTGTTCGGAAACGAATTCATTGAGCAGGAGCAGGCAGGGGGCCCGCAATTTCACGCAGCCGCTGGTATCCCGGTAGCGGAAATCGGTCAGCTCGGGCCGGCCGGCGTACTTCGGATCGGCCTGCCGCCCGGCGTCGTCCCACCTGTCGGTATGCATGGCCCAGCCGGAGCGCCCGTAAGGCCCGTAATAATAGCGCGGGCTGTGCGCCAGCTGCGCCTCCTGCCTGGCCTGTTCTTCGGGCGTGGCCGGTTTGGAGCGGGACTCCAGCACGGGTCTGCCCTCGCCCTGCGTGCCGGCCTGTGAATCTTCGGCCCAGACCATGTCCACGGGCACGGAGGGAGCTACGCTTGAATACCAATGCCGCCACACGGCGGAATAGAAAGGTTTGGGTTTGCCGTCGGGATCGGCGGTCCTGGCCAGCAGGGTCGGCTCGTCCTTAACGTCGCCGGGCTTGCCCAGGAAAACTATTTCGTAGCGGTCCGGGGTGATATTGCGCAGGTCGTAGATGCCGGGCACGGTGGCGCCGTCCTTCACTTCCATGGGCGCGTAGTAGATAGTGGTTCCCCCTATCATGCCCCTCACCCAGCCGGGTTTGGGCTCCAGGGAGGTGGCCCCGCGCCCCAGCGCCGGGCACTGGTAAACGCCGGGCTGCGTGCCGGCCTCTATCCAGAAACTCAGCACCCCGGCCCCGCCCCTGTCATGCGGCAGCAGCAGCAGCGCCCGCGAAACCTTTTCCCCTTTCGCCCCCGTTATATTATTGAGGCCTGTCCCCTTAACCACCCCCGTGCTCTCCGCGGCAAAGCCGGAGCCGGCGCCAAAAATCAGCAAAAGAGCGAACAGCTTTACAATTTTCATAACAACATGATAACTATTGACCCGCCCTCGTGCAACACCCGGACAGCTAGTAAAGACTTGGGCCGCAAATAGCCCAGTCGGGGCTGGCCGGGCGACTGGGTTATCAAAACACGTGGTCGGGCACACCGTGCCCGCCACTCCCCACTCGGCCTCCGCGCTTACGCAAGCGTCGGCCTCCGTGAGGGTTTTGCCAGCGTACCCCGCCGGACAGCCCCCAAGCACAACAGGTCATCTGGAACCAGTATGTTTTTTCAGGTTTCCGCCTAACATTGCTTAAGCGCTTAGCTGCTGCAGGAATATACGGTCCGGCCGCTAAGAACGTCCCGATTACCTTTAGTCCCCGATGATCTAATTCTTTGCGCCGGCTTTTTGCAGGATGCGCCTGATTTCAGGGAAATTTGC
>Ga0116170_10002864_pt1 | contig 16377 bp, 14 predicted proteins | sample AD_JPNHW1_MetaG_FD_89797 | JGI IMG/M metagenome (GOLD analysis project Ga0116170, IMG submission 89797) | Active sludge microbial communities of municipal wastewater-treating anaerobic digesters from Japan - AD_JPNHW1_MetaG | ecosystem: Engineered > Bioreactor > Anaerobic > Digestate | place...
ATATGGAGTCAGCTATTTCGGTAACCGCATTCGCAGATATGTAAAGCAGGATATGCAATACTTGGCTGAACAAGGCTTCACATATGTGCTTCATACATATAGCGAAAATGATTGGTCCTATTATGAAACCACCATGAAAGAGATCGTGGAAGACGCTCATTCACTTGGATTAAAGGTACATCTCGATCCTTGGGGTATGGGTGGCATCTTCGGTGGTGAAGCCTTTTCGCAGCTCGTTTCCACGCATCCCGAAATGAACCAGGTATTGAATAGTGGGGAAATGGCTCCGGCAGTTTGTTTGAACAATCCTCTCTTTCGGGAACATATGAAGGCTTGGATTGACAGTGCTGCAAAGCTGCAAGCCGATTACATTCTCTGGGATGAACCTCACTGGTATATTGCACGCTGGTTTGGAAGACCTGACCAGAAAAACCTATGGACTTGTCGCTGTCCTCATTGCCAGACTCTCTTCTTCCGTCAATTCGGTTATGAAATGCCTACTGAGATGAATCAGGACATCAATCAATTCAGAGCGGATTCTGTCCTCTCGTTTCTTGAAGACATGACAACCTATGCACACCAGGTCGGTATCAGGAATGCTGTCTGCCTCCTGCCCGATGAATTCAATGCTGACCTTGTCATGGATTGGGAGAAGGTTGTATCACTCCCCAATGTTGATATGTTCGGCACCGACCCCTATTGGTACCTAACCAAATACTCAGTTGAGGAATTTGTTTCCAGGTACGCTGAGAGAATACGCTCTCTTTGCCTGAAATACAGAAAGGAAGAACAACTCTGGATACAGGCATTCCGTGTTCCCGAGAACAGGGAATCTGAGATTGATATTGCCTTTACCATCATGAGGGAGCACGGTATCAATAATATCTCCGTCTGGGGTTTTGAAGCCTGCAAGCACATGTCATCACTCAGACCGGCGAACCCGGAATTGGTATGGAAACGAATATTAGATAATATTCGTTAAGGTGCCAGGTACCAGGGCATAGATCAGAGCATATGCCCCCTCTTTTGTATAAAGATCAAAATCCGTCTCCCCGCTCTTTTGTAAAGAGAGGGGTTAGGGGAGAGTTAGTTCTGGTTTTTTTATTAGTTGGAGTTAATTATGTTACTTCGATATTCACATAACCCAATCCTGACCAGGAAGGATATCCCCAACCTCCCACCTGATTTGGTGGATGTCACATCCGTGTTCAATCCGGGTGCTGTCAAATACGGAGAACTCTATATCCTTCTGCTCCGGGTCCAGAACAGGGCACGAGAAACCTTCTTCATGATTGCAGAAAGCAGTGATGGCTATCATTTTAACGTAAGACCTGAACCAGTACATTTGGATGGTATTGAATCTGTTACGGAGAAGATATATCATTGCTATGATGCTCGCATCACCAGGATTGAAGACCGCTATTACATTATGTTTGCCATGGATATGAAAGGCGTTTGCAAGCTGGGAATAGCAGAAACTTCTGATTTTGTCCAATTCAGGTTTCTTGGAATCACCTCTGGGGATGACACTCGGAACGGTGTACTCTTCCCTGGCAAATTGAACGATAAGTACTTGCGTCTTGAGAGACCCAACCAGGTACAATTGACCGGTGGACCCAAATCAGGTTCTGCCATCTGGCTGTCTGAATCTCCAGATCTATTGAATTGGGAAATGATTGAACCTGTCATGGCGGGAAATCCCCATTACTGGGATGAACTCATTGGTTCAGGTCCCCCGCCAATCAGGACAAAAGAAGGCTGGCTGCACATCTATCATGGAGTTGCCACTCACTTCGGCAGCACCAATATTTACCAGGCTGGAGTTGTTCTATTAGACCTTGAACAACCCCAGAAAGTGCTTGTACGCGGAAAATACAATATCCTCGAACCTCGTGAAATGTATGAACTGGTCGGGCAGGTACCCAATGTGGTCTTTCCTTCCGGAATGATCGTTGAAGAATATGATGAAGAAGGATATGCGTTGCCCAACAGCAGTGTGAAGATATATTATGGAGCAGCAGATACGTCTGTCTGCCTTGCAGAAACCACGATCCGGGATTTGCTGGATGCAGTGGAGTAAGATTCTGATCTTACTGAAAGGTAACATAAGATTGGAATCTTCTGCCACAAAAAAGAACACCATAAGATTGGAATCTTATGCCACGAATTTCCTATAATGGAGTAAATTATGCGTTATTTGCACGTACTTCTTCTTTTACTGACCATCCTGCCGATATGCGCAGCAGAGAAGGCTCCACTATTTCCTGTGCCCCAAATTCCTTTCAAGCACCAACGTTATATTTGTTATCGCCCACTCGATCCTGTAGTGATTGACGGGAGATTGGATGATATCGATTGGAATGTAGTCCCATGGACTACTCCTTTTGTTGATATCGTTTCTAAGGATATGCCTAAACCCCGATTTGAAACACGAGCCAAGATGCTCTGGGATAATGATTATCTCTACATAGCAGCTGAAATGGAAGAGCCTGATCTCTGGGCAACTCTTACACAGAGAGATGCGGTTATTTTCCATGACAATGACTTTGAAGTCTTCATCGATCCGGATGGAGATACCCATAATTATTATGAACTCGAAATCAATGCCCTCAATACCGTCTGGGACTTGTTCCTGCTCAAATCATACCGGGATGGAGATAAGGTAGCCCTCGATTCCTGGGATATCCAGGGATTAAAGACCGCCGTACACCTGAATGGCACCTTGAACGATCCAAGCGATAGGGACAAGGGATGGACAGTTGAAATAGCCATTCCCTGGAAGGCAATTGGTCAGCTGGAAGATCATTACCCTCCCAGGGATGGTGATATCTGGTGCATGAACTTCTCTCGAGTGGAATGGAAGCATGATGTAATCGACGGGCAGTATGTAAAGAGTAAGGATGATAAGGGGAATCCGCTCCCTGAAGACAATTGGGTGTGGTCTCCCCAGGGACTGGTAGCCATGCACTATCCTGAAATGTGGGGAAATATTGAGTTTTCCAGGCAAAATCTACGGGCTGAAGGTGTTTCCGTACGTATTACTATGGGTTATGACGACGAAGTTAAAGATTATTTACGAAAAGTCTATTACAAGGAAAAAGAATACTATCTGGCAAATGGCAAATACGACCCAAATCCATGGCATGATCTAAAATTTACATTTCCTCCAAAAATTAAGAAACCCACTAAACCTGTCATAGAAATCACTTCTCGCTCTTATATTGCTCATTTCAGTTATCCTGGCGAAAAACGTACCTGGTATACCAACCAGGAAGGCAGGACCTGGGTGGAAGAAAATAAATGAAGAAAAGCTCCCAACCACTGTACCAGAGAAAGCGTCCTGCTCATCCTGATGAGGCACACACCGAAGCCAAGCGCTGGTTCAAGCGTAAAGGCAGGAAGGCTGTGCGCAAATTTCTAAAGACCCAATTGAAGAAGGATGTATGAGGCAGAAGGTTACAGGTTACCGGTTACTGGTTACAGGAGAGTTAAGAACAACAATCTTCAATTTTCAATCTTCAATCTTAAATAGTCATAGAAAACGGAGTTTTCTATGATCTACGACCTCGTAGTCATCGGCGGTGGTCCGGCAGGTCTCTTTGCCGCAGGAAATGCTTCTATGCAAGGATTTAAAGTCCTGCTCCTGGAAAGAATGAATCACCCCGGCAGAAAGCTTCGCATCACAGGGAAAGGACGCTGCAACCTCACGAATATTACTCCAATTCCTGAGTTCATCAAACATTTCGAGAAGAATGGGAAATTCCTCAGGCAATCCTTCAGTCAGTTTTTTACACAGGAATTGATTGATTTCTTTCAGAATTTGGGTGTGGAAACGGCTGCAGAAAGAGGGAATCGTGTTTTTCCAGCCTCCGGCAGTGCTGTCGAAGTGACGGATGCCTTGGTCAGATGGGCGATCAATGTTGGTGTTGAGATTCACACAAATTGCCGCGTCAAGGATGTTCGAAAGAACCACGATGGTCTTTTTGAAGTTCATTGCGATAAAGATAATCAAGAGATCTCTATTACCCGAAACCTGATCATTGCCAGCGGCGGTAAGTCATATCCTCTAACAGGGTCCTCAGGAGATGGATATGCCATTGCAGAAAGATTCGGACATACGGTGATCAAGCCTCTCCCTGCCCTTGTCCCTCTTGAAACCGATCAGAAGTGGATTTCATCCGTGGAAGGCTTGAAATTAAAGAATGTGAGGGCTACTCTTTATATCGATAATAAAAAGAGCATGTCCGATTTTGGAGAAATGGAATTCCGGGATGCGACTGTTTGCGGTCCAATCATTCTCTCTATGAGTGGTAGCGCTGTAGAGAGTCTGGTCTCCCTCCCATTTGTAACTCACCCCCGAACCCCTCTCTTGGGAAGAGAGGGGAGATTAAATGGGATTAAGGGAGAGCTAGTTCCTTCTGTTTTCTTCTCCATCGATTTAAAACCAGCGCTCGAGCATGACCAGTTGGATGCCCGCCTTTTACGGGAGATCAGTTCGGCTCCCAATAGCAAACTTGATACTATACTTCATACCTTGCTTCCTGCCAAACTCATACCTGTTTGCTGTGAAATGACCCGGATCGATTCGAGCAAACCATGTAATCAAATCACTTCCGAAGAACGGAAACAGCTTCGGCTCTGGCTCAAGGATTTCCGCATTCCCATTACAGGACATCGGGATTGGAATGAAGCGATCATCACGCGTGGGGGAGTTGATTTGAAGGAAATCAATCCCAAGACCATGGAGTCCAAGCTTACCCCAAACTTGTATTTTGCAGGTGAGATACTCGATCTCGATGCAGATACCGGAGGTTATAATCTCCAGGCAGCCTTTTCCACAGCCTATTCGGCAGCACTTCATATCCGATAATCAAAAAAATCATACCCCATATAGTTGAAAATCATTATCACTCGACCAGAGAGCAATGCTGTATAAATACGGTATCATTACGGTACTAATACGGTAAAAAACCGTATTAGTACCGTAATGATACCGTAATAGACCCGTATTGTAGATAATAGCAAGGTAATAGAGGTAATATAAATGGAGTGTTGTAGATAACCCCATAGTGGATGGAGATATCACATTTACTAAAGAAGCAGCATACTGTCGAAACTATAAGATAAGAGTATTTACTGCTGGTTTGTCTTTTATGCCTGCTTGACCTTCAGTTCCTTGGGTGTGGCAGCTTCCGGAATCAGTTCAAACTCAACGAGTTTCATATAGTATCTATAGATGACACGATAGGTCAGGGGCAGGGTAACCAATAAACCCAGTCCGAGCGGAATGATGGCAACAAGATTGATCACCATCAGCATAAACCACAGGAAGAAGAGCTGCCAGCGTGTCTCACGACCAACATGATAAGCCTTTACGATCGCTTTATAGGGATTCAGCTTCAGGTCCTCCATAATGAGTGGAGCGGGTAGTATAATGGCAATCCAGTACATGACCATGACAAGCCGTACAAGGTGCAAAATGGGGTCTCCCTGGCAGATGTATTTCAGGATGAAGAAGTAAACGATATTAAGGAAAATAAAGACGAAATAGCGTGGGTACGCCTTCAGGGAACGGAAATAGTCACCGAACGACCAGTTTGCATTTGGCTTTTGCACGGCAATATTGAAGGGTGTCAGTAATAGAGGCAAAACAACAAGGAAAACGAGATTATTCAGCAGGTACTTCACGAAAGGGCTGACCTGGAGCAGGCTGTTGTTGATACTGAACCAGTAAGCTCCTCCACCGAGAATCAGAAGAATCAGGGCAACGAGGATGGCGAATAGGTAGCTTTTATTCTTTGCGGATGTAAAGGCATCCCATTCTTCCCGAATTGCGTTCTTTGCAGATAAATATGTTTTCACAATACCAGTCGGGTGTCCACAGAAAACACACCAGAAATCATGATCCTTCACTTTCTCATTGCAATGCTTACATCTCATGTTTACCTCAATATTACGCTCATAAATTACGTTCGGTGAGTAAATTTGCAGCAGTATATTTGTCAATTGGAAAGTAATTGACTGTATTTGAATGCATGCTATCTCCTCAAAGAGAAATCCGGATTGCTGCCGCGCTTTTCTATTTGGATTTTACTGATGTTTACCGATTATACAAATAGTCTGTAAAGATCCTTAATGAATTTCAGTATACCGGAGAATATCACAAAGAATTCCAACCTGCCCATGAACATCCCAGCAGTCATAGCCCACATGGGTACTTTCGGAGTGGTTGTCGAAGTGACTCCCAAACTGATTCCAACCGTACCGATAGCAGAGGCAAACTCGAACAGGGAATCCCGGATGGAATAACCATAAGCCATGAGTATAAAAGAACCTATAAAGAACAAAAGCATATATAGGGCGACAAAATTACCTGTCAGCTTCATTCTTTCATCTGTGATATACTCCTTTTGCTCAGCATCCCATATATGGTTTTCCCGAACAGCACCCGCAGGATACAGGGCTCTCTTGATCTGCCACAGGACAGATTTATAAAGGAGATACACACGGATCTGCTTGATACCGCCTGCCGTTGAACAGGTTCCACCACCAACCAGCATCAGGAGTATCAGGATAAATACCCCCGGCTCAGCCCAATGAACATAGCTTACGGTTGAAAAACCGGTTGTTGTTAATGCTGTCACCACTTCAAAGATCGCAACACGAATCTGCTTGGATAGAGTCGGGTAGATCATGGAAGTCGTGGTCATGAAAACAAGGAAAGAGCATAGCGGAATGAGGACCAGCATGACCTTGATCTCACCATTATGCAATACGGCTTTCCATTTTCCGTGTACCAGAAGATAGGCAGTTACAAAATTGATGTTTCCCAGGATCATCAGGACAATCGACACCGCTTCAATATATACATTATTCCAATGCCCTATGTTATCTACATAATTGGAAAATCCACCAGTTGAGATAGCAGCAAAGCAATGAATAATGGCATCGAATACATTCATGCCGACAATGACATAGGCAATGATTCCGAGAATTGCATATCCGGAATATAGAGCGAGAACGATTTTCGCTGATTCACGGACATGAGGCTTCATCTGCAAGCCTTTGCCTTCAGCGGAATAAAGTCCTGTACCGCTGACACCCGTAAGTGCAGCGATCATGATGATGGCAAGTCCTGCACCACCCGCAAACTGCATGATGGCACGCCACATATAAATGATCTGCGGTGTATTGGTGAAGTTGACCACACTCAATCCCGTAGTGGTGAATCCGCTGACGGATTCGAAAACAGCCTGTGTAAAGTTCATTTTGCTGATGGTCATCAAGGGAATTGCCGAGAATATGCTGACGATGATCCAGCCGAAGGTCACGACAATACCGCTTTCATCGAAATCCAGCGGAGCGACGGTTCGTTTCCCTTTTAGCAGATAGAAAAACAGAGCCATGATACCAAGTATAATAGCAGGAGCTACGAATCGCATAGCATATATCCATTCTCTTGGATAGAATGGAATAACCAGCAAGGGTGTGAGTAAGAGAAATGCACCGCAGAACAGGATGACACTGAGGTGTGCTGTTATGGATGCATATCTTTCAACAAAATATTGATTGATTCTTTTCATGATTAATCTGCACTAAATATACGCAATACATCGCTTTGAATTTCAGGTTTCGTGATCACGAGGATTCTATCATTCAATTCCAGTGTCGTTAAACCTCTCGGGATCAGGGCATCATCCTTTCGGAAGATGCATGAAATAAGAGCTTGCTCCGGAAGATTGATATCCTTGAGCTGCTTCCCAAGGATAGGACAACCAGATGTAAGTTTGATCTCTGTAATATTGACCTTGCCCTCTCCAATAGGGAGAAGATGGGTAATCGAGTCGAAAGAAGCCAGTTGATCGATGATCTCTCCGACAATGAAAGTTGGAGAAATGGTCTTAAAACCGAATTTCTCAAATACAACAATATTATCGGGGTCATTGACCATAGCCAGGGATTGCGGAATTTCAAAATAGGATTTGCTTAACTGGCAGATCACGAGATTATCCTGATCATAAGGTGTTGCTGCAACGATAACATCAGCAGTATGCGCACCCGCCTGGTATAAGATATCGGGATCGCTGCCGTCTCCGTTGATGATCGTAGCTTTCAGATTCTTTGCCAAGTAAGAGCAATGCTCGGCATTTCGATTGATGATATTCAATCTGTGCCCTTTGGCGAGGAAAGTCTTCCCCAGGTAATAACTGAGTCTATCGTCTCCAATGATTATGATTTCCATGATCTCACCTATCCTTTCGTGATCCAGGTTTGCAGAAAATCCTGGGTGATGAGTGTGGGGCTGATCGTATCCAGTCCCAAGTCAGCATAAATGGTTTGCTTCAATGGATCAACGATACGGGCAATGACTTTCTTGATTCCAAAGAATTTCTGAGCGATCTGTGCCACCATGATATTGATGTTATCATCGTCGGTTAATGACATCAGGATATCTGCTTTCTCGATTTTTGCCTGCTGTAAGACTGAGAATTCTGTTGCATCGCCCTCCATCTTGAATCCGCTGAATTCCGTATTCAATTTATGGAAAGCATCGCTTTTCAGATCGATCATGACGATGCTGTGTCCCTTGAGGCTGAGATGGTTGCCCATGGCGGAGCCTAATCTTCCGCAGCCAACGATGATGATATAGAGCTTTTCCTTCATAATTGTGCCTTTATTTCAATTTACTCATATCAAGTTCAATGTCTCGATTTCGATGTAATTTTGTGATGCTCTCGAGGTTTTTCCGTGCAGGTTCATATTTGGGATCGATGTGACATGCTGTCTGGTATGCTTCTATGGCATTCTTCAGATCACCACGGATTTCGAGGATGGCTCCAAGGTAGTTATATCCTTCGGGATTTGAAGGCATAAAGTCGATGGCTTTCTGGGCATAATCACCTGCTTGCTTGTAAAGACCATCCTTCATGAGTTTCTTCGCCATTTCGATTGACTGGTCGTAATTCGATGTGTCATTTAATGCAAAATTACGTCTTTCGATCAATTTCAGAACGGTTGAGCGTATTTGATCCGGTGTGAATGGTTTCTGTATAAAATCAACAGCACCGAGTTTCATGGCTTCGACTGCATTGTCGATATTGCCGAAAGCTGTAATGATGACGATATCAGGCTTTTGTTGCTGCCTGGAAAGCCGTTGCAGTATTTCCATTCCAGTGATATCCGGAAGATTCAAATCTAAAAAGAGAATATCGTAATCTTCCTTTTGCAAGTGAGTTAGGGCTTTGTTGCCATCTTCTGCTGTACTGACATCATAATCCATATGATCGAGTGTCTTCTTGAGAAGGGTCAGGATGTTCTTTTCATCATCCACAATGAGAATTTTCGTTTTATTCGACATAATTTGCCTCACTAAATCTTGTTAAATTTATCCATGATGGGTATTGTAAAAAGGAAATTACTGCCCTTGCCGATTTCAGATTCCACCCAAATCGTGCCTGAATGAGCTCTGACAATCTCTTTGCAAATTGCCAGACCCAAGCCTGTACCACCGCCTTCCTGAGTCTGTTTGATACGAACGAATTTGTCGAAGATCTTGTTCTGGTATTCCTCGGGAATTCCAGGTCCGCTATCATGAACGGAGAAAGTAACGAATGAGCCGGTTCTTTCTGCGCTCAAAGTAATGGAGTCTCCGGATTTGACATATCGAATTGCATTCCCTACGAGGTTGGAAATGACCCAATTGATCTTATTCACATCTGCGCGGATGTCGGGAATATCATGGGGTTGATTAATCAGGAATTGAACGTTTTTTTCTTCTGTCTGTCTATTAAAGATGTGAGAAGCATTTTCGAAGAGGGTCTGGATGCTGACTGATTGAAAATCAAGTTCGATCTTACCGGATTCCATTTTTGAAAGATCGAGGATATCGCTGATCAGTGCTTTTAATCTCACCACCTCTTCATGAGCGATGGAAAGGAGTTCATATTCCTCTTGATTCGAATGGATTGCAGGCTTTTCGAGAAGAAGATCGACGCTCATGGCAATGCTTGTCAGCGGTGTTTTCAGTTCATGGGAAACAATCATGACGAATTCGCTCTTGAGCTGGTCAATTTCCTTGAGTTTCGTTACATCACGCAGCAGGAATAACAGTCCATACCATTGATCCTTATCCTTGAGTACAGGATTGATGAGGAATTGGTAGTACTTCTTCTTTCCATTCAATTCGAGAGCGAGGATGTTATCATCATTCGTAAAATCAGGGATCTTTCCGGTTTCAAAAGTTGTCTTGAAGAGATTGAATAGATACTGGTTATTGATGATTTCGAGGAAATGCTTGTTGAGTGAATTTGAGGAATCGATCTGGAAAACTTTGGCAGCCTTCTGGTTGATATTGATCAACTTGAATTCCTCATCGATCACCATGATGCCGTCATCGATATTCTGGATGATCGCATCATTCTTCTGTTTTTCCCTCATAATGGCTTTGATGTTCATGTCATTGTACATTTTCAGCTTGGCAGTCATTTCATTGAACTGGTTTGTCAGGTGACCAAACTCATCCTCAGAGTGATATGTAATAACAGTATCGTAGTTTCCTTCTGAAATCTCCTTTGTTGCTGAGAGCATTGATTTGATCGGTTTCATGAGGTAATTGGCAATTGTGATGCTGAAAATGATACCAAGTAAAATGCTTATCAATCCAATGAACCATAAGGAGACAATAGCGCGATGCGATATTGTCCGTGCGTTATCACTCAATGCAAACATGGCATCCTGGTTGATCTTACTGAGCCTGGCACACTGTGTCTTTACATTTTCTGAATATGGAAGTATCTTTTTATTATAATACTGAAGCTGATAAACGACAGATTGTGATGAAATATCATGAATTTTATCAACCTGCACCAGATAGCTTGTATATGCAGAAGACAGATTATTCAAGATTTCCTTTTCACCCTTCTCCGTAATATTCTCATTGGCTTTGAGCATCCATTGTTCAAAGATACGCTGGTGATCCAAGTAATTCTGTACGGTCTGCGATTGCTTATCTTCAATATAGCGAAGAAGTGAATTGTTCTGCTGATCAACAGCATCTATCATTTTCTGTGATGCCAGGATACTGTTGTAATTCCGTTTCAGGATTGCATCACTGGCTTTTCCCAAATGCCTGAGATTGAGATAAGATGAGATAAGTACGATCAAAGTCAGGAAAAGGGATAAGAGAAAGCCGCTGAGAATTTTGTTCTTGAGGCTTTTTCTTGAAAATATGAACTTCATTTCATTCTTCTATATGCTTCAGTACCAATTGTCGTATTTCATCAGGTGTAAAGGGTTTTTCAATAAAGTCAGATGCACCGAGTTTCATGGATTCAACTGCCGCTTCGATCGTACCATGTGCGGAAATGATGATGATCTTCACAGGATTATCAGTGTTCCTGACTTGCCGTATCACATCCAATCCACTGATACCCGGCAACTTTAAATCCAATAGTACAAGGTCGAAATGCTGAGTATTGATCATTTCCAGGGCTTCTTCTCCGGTAAGAGCTTCCTGGATTTCAAAATGGAGTGTTTCCAAACTGCGGCGAAGGGTTAGACGAATATTCTTTTCATCATCCACGATTAGTATTTGTTTCTGCATATGGTATTCCTATTCATTAATCAAAGTCATGTTCCATAGACTCTTTTTTGTTATGATTTTTCCTGTTTTTTAATAGAGTAAGCCAGAAGCAACTGATTCCAGCTACAAAAAGTGCGAAGTCCTCATGCATTCCAGTTGCCATTGAGGTGGCAAAACCCAACAATGACCAGACCAGTGGGATATATAACAGAAGTGTTGGAAATTGATCTTCCGTAAAAAGAAACATTCCGAAAGTAAAGATTGCTGTCGGACTTGCGGCAATCCCGAACACAGCCGTAGAGGGATACACATGTCCTGTGAAGAAACCGATAAGAGGGTATGCCACGAGAGAATATATGATGAAAATGATTCCGATCAGATTGTATCCTGAAAACGTGACCCGAAATTGCAATCGGTTCAGTAAGACTCCAAACCATAATATAAGAAAACTCTGAACGATGAAGAGAATTCCAAAGAGATTTGCCCAGGGAATGATCTGGCTGAAAAATGTGATTTGCTGCATGACTCCGATCCACATCCAAAAGAAGCCTAAAACAAGTGCTATCATCCTATCTGACAGCTTATTCTCATAGCTCATGCTGATTACAGCGATCAAGCCAAGCGCATATCCAATGATAGGCATGGGCCAGATAGAGTTGTTATAGGCTAAAAACTCACGGAAGATATCATTTGAACCAAAAGGCAGCATGATAACTCCTTCAAAATCAATATCTGAAGTCTGATATACAAAAATGGTAAAGTGTCAATCTTTATTTCATTGATTGGATTTTATAAGTTTTTATTATATATGACGCTATGTCAAAAACATATGACAATGCTGCCTAGGAATTCCAAAAGTTATGTCAAATAAATACCATTGAATTCCGATATATTTTAATGGGATAAGAATCCATCAGTAGATTCTTTCGATACGACATGAATCAAAATATCAAGCATACCTAAAGAATTATTTCAGTTTCTGCTTGACTAATTTATGGATTTGGGATTTAGGAACTCATGTAACTCGATAAATTATATACATATGGATGCGATTTTGCATACTAAAATAACAGTAGGCTTATTCATTTGATCCCTAATAATCACTGAAAGCTATTACTTATAAACGAAACATACCAAATCTAATTGGAAAACTCAGTTTTTGGAGACAACTATGCTGAAAGAAGTTGGCCGTCTTGAACCGGACGATTTTAAGGAACTGGAATCTGTTGTAGGGAAAATTCTAAAACAGCTTCAAACCGGGAAAATCGATCTTGCTAAGAAAAAGATCCAGACACTTGCCAATACTGCGAATTACTTTATCCGGGACGCTCTCGGTAAGTTACTCGCAGCCTACGATGATACCGAAACCATGGACAAGATATGCATGGAAATGCTGGATCATCGAGTCTATGGAATCAGGGCGACAGCTCTATTCTATTTTTATTACAAGAATCTCCAGAATCCACGGAAGATTTTGGATATTCTGGATAAGACATTTGAAACCATTCCCTGGGAAGCTGAAAGCATAGCTTTTGAAATGTGGAAACGGAATTCGGATGTAATGAAGGAAGTCATGCCCTCATGGACTGAATCTGATAATGAAAAGAAACGTGCTTTGTCCATGCACGGTATGGAGAATATTGCCGGTCAGGATCCACAGTATGTCATGAGCTTTGTCGGTAAGTTGATTGATGATGACAGCCTTGAAGTACAGAAAAAGATCACGCATATCCTTACCCAAGTTGGTAGACTCAGACCGAACCAGTGTTATCCCGCAATCAAACAATGGCTGATCGATGCCGATGAAAAGCGTGTGAAGACAATCTGGGTCTCTATGAAGAAACTTGCGAACATTTTAGTGCAGAGAAGCAGAAGAGATAAATCCCAGGACTTTATTGTCATGACTCAGAAGACAGTCAAGGAATGGAAAGCAGATCCAAATCCTAATGTTTCACAAATGGGATCCCGTCTTCAGCAGATCATTGGAAGAAATTAGACATCCTCAGTATTTACATCAATCCATGAATCACGTATATATCATTCTTGTTGAGCCAATCTATCAGGGTAATGTGGGTGCAGTGGCTCGAATCATGAATAACTTTGAATTGTCGCATCTTCGCATTGTTGGTTCTATCCCTCAAAAGAACGATTTCTACCTTGCTGTCCATTCTGAAGATATTCTGGATAACGCTGAGTTATTTCCCGATTTACAATCTGCCATAGCAGATTTGGACAGGACCATTGCAGTTTCACGCAGGAAGGGCAAAATGAAGCCTGTGGACATGAACCCTGAAATGGCAGGCGCGTATGTCCAGAAGAACCGAACGTTGAAAATAGGGCTGGTTTTTGGGCGTGAGACGTGGGGTCTGACTGATGAAGAAGCAGCACTATGTCAGATGAGATGTTACATTCCTGCAAACCCCAAGTTTCCTTCTCTCAATTTAGCTCAAGCAGTTTCCATTCTGACATACGAAGTATACAAGAATGCTGATGAAAAGCATGAAGTGGAAGAAATAGCGGATAAAAAGCAATTTCAGGATACGAAATCATATATGCTGGATGTATTGGGATCAATTGGCTTCTTCCAAGAAGAAGAACCCTATGATTGGTCACATATTATTGATCATATGCTGGCAAGAATGAATCCGACAAAACAAATGGCATATCGATTAAAGCAGATGTTCAATCGAATACATGTAGCTTTTCATGGAAAAGGAAAAGGCTATCAATAAGAGTATCGATAGCCTTTATCAAAAATCCGAATTAGTATCTATTTCAGCAGAATCGTCTTATATATGGAAGTGTTCTTACCAGACTTCAATTCAATGATATAAACACCTGAAGCGCATATTCTGCCATTTTCATCGTATCCATCCCAAAGGATATGATAATTATTCACATTCTTATGTTCAGAAACAAGTGTCCTTACTAGTTGTCCTCTGTTATTAAAGATTCGAAGATCAGCATTTCCAGCCTTTGCAATCCCGAAATCAATCATGGTTGCCTGGCTGAACGGATTTGGATAAACATTCATGACAGCAGTTACGATCGGAACATCATAGGGTGGTGTGATGTGACCATTATTACTCAGATTGACCACTACCGGACCATGATAGGTAATCGTACCACCATGAGTGATGTCCTGAAGCCAATAATAATAGTAATCATCATTGGTTTGAATCTGATCGCGGAAGTAATAGGTATGCTCAACAGATGAATTGGTGGCTGCAATTTGGTTTGCATTGACCATAACTGCTGACGAGAGATCATCCACATTGTTTCTGAAGATGTTGAAACCGCTCTCGTTTGTTTCCGATTGAGTAATCCACTGGACAGTCACGAAATTATTCTGACTTAAGGTGGCAGTAAATGAAGAAAGTTCGACAGGCAATTCCTGGTCAGTTTCAGTTATTGTCCAATCAAGATCACCTTTTGTACTGCCATTCAGGGTTGTGATTCCCGTCAAGGTTATATAATGATAGGAACCTGTGATTGCTGAACTCAGCAAGGCTACCCAATGCCAAATACTTTCACCTACCATATGATCACGATTGACCAATGTCATATATGGTGAAGATGACATGGAAGAAGGATAAAGAAAATTAACCGAAAGTGTTCCAGTAAATGTTGAGTTGGTTTGCCAGGCATGGGCAATACTGGTGTAACCATTATATGTATGAGCCGTAGGATCAAGAGTAACGCTCAATGCTGACATGCTGTTCGTACCGGTAAAGGCGAAGTCTCTGTCTGCAAGGGTTACAGAATGTCCATTAAAACCAAGGCTGCCATTGGTAAACGTAAGAATAGTTGTAGTAACATCTCCCGGAAGGGTCAAGGTATTACCAACCCCAGGTGAAACATCAAATGTATTCACAACAGATGGGATGGAAGAAGGGCTTGTTACAGTCACAAGAATATTGGCAAGATTACTTAGGTTTCCACCACCAAGTGCCCCTGTACCGTTGTAAATGAATAGGTTATTAGAACTGTAATTACCATTCATGATAATATTGAAATTACCCAGGGTAAGGCTCCCTTGGGTGAAGTTCAGGTTTTCTCCGTTATCGACAGTGATGCTTCTATCCAAAGTCAATGTTTGACCACTGTTCAGGTTGATTGTGATATCTCCGAGACCCAAACCGGAAAGTTCATTTCCGGTAGTTTTCCCAGCTCCGATATATAAGACTGAATAAGCATTATTACCCTGAATCGTACCGGTTATAGTGCCATTGTCTCTTGTAATGGAAGAGCCAGTTCCCATGGTAAGGTTGGTACCTGCAGCAAAGATGCCGGTCTCGAGATATACAACACCACCTGAACTCATGGTTCTGGCAGCACTGAGAGAGAATGATATTCCGGTGTTCGTATTAACCTTGAGGGTACCTGTACATAAATTTGGGAAACCTGTTCCACTTACTTGCGTGGCTGTTCCGTTATATGTGTAATTAGCTGCTGTATTGAAATTACGTGTAGTAGATTGCACACTTCCTGTAGCTCCACCACCTGTGGCAGTGATTCCCGCAGTATTGGCTGTAACCAATGTAGCTGTACTGTTAAGAGTGAAGGTACCACCGCTGATGACATAAGTTCCCACATTCAAGGTTGAACCCGAAGTGACTGAGCAAAGTGTTGTAACTGCATGATTAGCAGTAATGGTAACTCCTGCTGCATTATCAATTGTAAGATTATTCACGGTTGTTGGTAAGCCATTTCCCTGGACCTGTGCGACTGAACTGCGGTATATGTAAGTGGCGCCTGTATTGAATGTTCTCGTACCGGATGTCTGGATACAACCC
>Ga0116170_10002869_pt1 | contig 16363 bp, 15 predicted proteins | sample AD_JPNHW1_MetaG_FD_89797 | JGI IMG/M metagenome (GOLD analysis project Ga0116170, IMG submission 89797) | Active sludge microbial communities of municipal wastewater-treating anaerobic digesters from Japan - AD_JPNHW1_MetaG | ecosystem: Engineered > Bioreactor > Anaerobic > Digestate | place...
AATGATATCTCTTCCGGCAGTAGTCCATAAAGGATTTCCTACTGAATCGAATTTCTGTCCCAAGATACCAAATTGATCCTGATTACCGTTCTTCATTTGGCAGAATCCATAAACAATATCATTCAACTTATCATAGACCAGCCTGGGTTCCAAATACATGCGGCTTTGATCGGTGCTGAATATGACTCCGTTGACAGGAAAAGCATTGGTGCCATTTGCATTGACATGTTGATAATAGGCATCGAAATACGTGTCACGATATACATGCCAGCAAACAAATGCTCCGCCATTCTCGTCGTTGATGACACTAAAACGTGAATAGAAGGGAAAACTGCCGTTATCAGAAATTGCGAGATCTGAAGTCCACTGGGGTGCTCCGTTACCATCAAATTTCTGGGCTGCAAGATTATTTGTATACATACCGTAACGTTTTTCCCAAATCAGGATCACTTCATTGCTGTTTCCCTGGGTCGTGTGTACCGGCACGAGATTCGGATACCAATAAGCACCTAAATCCGTACTTGAATATACGATTCCATCTCCCCAGAGAAGCTGGCCTGAAGGACTGATCATTTGCATGACAATGCTCTGTGGTGATGTATCCCTCATCCAGGCAACCACGGTATTTCCCTGCTCTGTGACAGTGACCACCGGATTTGGTTCAAACGTACCCTGGGTGGATAATTGAATACCGTCAGCACCCCAGAGGAATTGTCCCGAGGCAGAGACGGCATAGATGTTTGGATGAAAGTCATTTCCATTCTGCCTTACATCCGAATATGCAATCACCGCGATACTATCCTGAAGCAAAGCCATATCATAATCGGTGATCCATGTCATGGTCTGATGATTACTTACCAGGATCCCGCTTTCCTGCCAGAAGGGTGTTCCGGTGGAATCGAGATACTGCAATCTCAGATCGTACTGGTTATTCGCATCGGCAGAATTGCAGGAAATGAACACATTTCCGAGACTATTTGCTTGTATCTTGGGAAGTGTCGTGTCACCGGGTCTAGCAAAGATCGCACTGTTCACGCTTGGATCACTTCCCCACTGGGCAAAAAGTGCCATGACGATACTGAGCATGGCAAACATCAGAATCATTTGTTTCATATCAAACTCCTTGTGTGATGAGGATTTTCAGAAAAATATGAGCTGAAATAGCGCAAAATATACAAATGAAGAAGATCATGAAAGCCAGAAGTAAAAACAAATATGCCCTTAACTTGGCTTTATCGCCGTAAATTACTTCAGTGTCAAATAGAACCTTCATATCTTCGGGAGGATAACGTTGCTCTCGGAGAATGTGGTTTGCGATTGAAAGACATTTGAATCCGAAGGGGAGGGGTATCAGGAAAAGAACGAATATCGCATAAGCAGCGATCTTCATTGACTTCTCGATTTCCATGTTGTGTAGGATACCTTCGAGATATGGAAAACCATAGTAAATGAAAATTGTACCAAGGATCAGAATCACAAGGGTAATCAAAATGACTCGATTACGGTATTGTTTGTTAGCTCGCTTTATTTCCTTGTCCATCTTCATCCTTCTGTTTCGATTATTGAAATCCTAAACGAGTTTCTTTGCAGCATCCACCTATCAAAAATGGTGAAGATCTAAGCAAAAGCTATAATAATAGATAGCTTATTTTCAGTCATTATATAGTCAAGAGATATAATTCAAGCGCAAACCATAGTCTAGCAGAAAAGGCTATCCTCTTAATGCATGAAGATATTGAGTTCAAACATCCTTCGGAACAGAGGATTAATCGATATCTATTGGATGTGCGGACTTCATATCTGATGATTAATCGTTCCAGAAGTCCGCATCGCCAATGTGTTTTCGGTAAACTATATATTGCTTGGCGATTTGAACTCCAGAAACGGATATTGTTGGAAAAGGAAGCCCTGAATTTTTTTTATTGCCTGAATCTTCTTCAATCTGTTATTGTGAATTTTGAAATTGAGATAATTCATATAAATTAATAATAAATAAAAACTACATTGGAGGATATGAATGATCCATATTACCATTAACGGAATACCGAGGGAAGTGACAGAGGATACAAAGATACTGCATGCCGCTACCATGGCAGGATATCATATCCCGACTCTCTGTTACCACCAGGATCTACCGCCGACAGGAAACTGCGGACTGTGTGTTGTTGAACTGGGGAATGGCAAGGTTGTCCGTGCCTGCACCACCCCTGTCGAAGAAGGTATGGTCATCAAGACTCATACGAAAAGGCTCTTCGATTTACGGAAGGCGGGACTCGAGATGATTCTCTCGAATCATCCGAATAATTGCCCTGAATGTATCAAGAATGGGCATTGTGAATTACAGTCCCTTTCCGAAAGATTGGGTGTGCGCTGCAATGTCCTTCCCACCATACCACGCACCATTACAAGACTGGATACCTCCAGTCCCGCTCTGGTTTTGAGTCCGGGATACTGTATCCAATGCAATCGCTGCGTCCAGGTATGTAACGATGTCCAGGAAGTTCATGCCCTGGAAGCGTCTGAAAGAGGTTTCGAGACTTTCATAGGTCCGACGCTCAACCGTCAATTGGAAGAATCTGAATGCATCAAATGCGGTCAGTGCTCTGCCTATTGTCCTGTCGGAGCCATTTATGAAGCAGATGATTCTGATGAAATATGGAATGCCATCAATGACCCGGACAAGATCGTGGTGGCACAGGAAGCTCCTGCAGTGAGAGTTGCCCTGGGAGAAGAATTCGGTTTGCCGGTGGGTACAAATGTCCGTGGTAAGATGTATTCAGCTTTGCGTAGACTTGGTTTTGATTATGTCTTTGATACGAATTTTGGTGCCGACCTGACAATCATGGAAGAAGCAACTGAATTTGCACTTATTTTCAAGACCAATCCCGATGAATTTCCCCTGATCACTTCATGCTGCCCGGCATGGGTCGATTTCCTGGAAAAATTCTATCCTGATATGATCCATTACTTCTCGACCGCCAAATCTCCGCACCAGATGCTGGGAACGATGGTCAAGACATACTGGGCAAAGAAGATGAATATTCCTGCAGAGAAGATATTCCTGGTTTCGGTCATGCCTTGTACGGCTAAGAAGTATGAGATTGAAAGAATGGATACAATGTTTGCCTCCGGTTACCAGGATGTGGATGTGACCATCACCACGAGGGAATTTGCTCGCATGATCAAGGCTTATGGTCTGGATTTTGTGAATCTGCCTGATGAAGAACCGGATAACCCGCTAGGTGAATACACCGGTGCAGGAACGATCTTCGGTGCTTCCGGCGGTGTCATGGAAGCTGCTTTGAGAACTGCATATTACCTCATTACAGGCGAAGAACTACCAGACCCTAACATTAATTTCGTGAGAGGTCTTCACGGTATCAAGACCGGAAAGATCGATGTAGCCGGGAATGAAGTCCGCATCGGTGTCGCTTCGGGTATTGGGAATGTGAGGACTTTGCTCGATGAGGTCAAGAAAGCCAAGGAAGAGGGGAAACCCATTCCGTACCACTTCATTGAAGTCATGGCATGCCGTGGCGGATGTGTCGGTGGCGGCGGACAGCCTTGGGGCTCAAAGATGACCATTCGTAAGCAAAGAGCGAAGGGACTATTTACAGAAGATGCCGAAATGCAGGTAAGGCAGTCTCATAATAACAAATCGATTCAGAAACTGTATGAAGAATTTCTCGGGAAACCAAATTCCGAGAAAGCCTTGAAACTTCTGCATACGAAATATATTCCGCGTCCGTTGTTCCAGAAATAAGGTGAATGATGGATTATCAGGAGCATTATCGCATCGATGCAGAGTCTTTTGACTACTTCGATCGGAAATACCAGACGCAGGCAGAAAGACGCAGGAATGAGGAAGTTCTTCATTTCTGCGATGCTATGGCAGGTGAGACCGTCCTCGACTTGGGTTCGGGAAGAGGCTGGTTTTCAATCGAGATGGCAAAGCGTGGGTGCAGAGTATATGCTGTCGATCTTTCGGAGAAGAATCTCGAACACATTCGAAGTAAGGAACCTTCTATTGAATGCAGGCTTGGGAGTGCTTATGAACTTCCATTTCAAAGTGAGAGATTTGACTGGATCGTCATGAACGAAGTGCTCGAGCATTTAGAGGAACCCGAAAAAGCACTGGAGCATGTGAAGCAATTTCTCTCTCCCCAGGGAAAATTACTTATTTCCGTTCCCTATATGGAGAAGATTGCCTATTCATTATGCATCCATTGTAATCAGCTTACTCCTCATAATGCGCATCTGCATTCTTTCGACATGATCAAGCTACGGAAGATGTTCAGGCATTGCGGATTGGACATTGTGAAGGAACATCTTTATCTCAACCGTATCCTGGCAACTACCAGGTTGATCGATATGCTGAGATTCATGCCGTTCCATCTTTGGCATATCAAGGATATGAGCATGAATTTTCTCTTTGGAAGAGCAAGCTACGTTAGTATGATTGCGAAATTGAAATAAAAAAAAGGCGACCTGAACGGTCGCCTTTCTTCATTTATGCACTTGGCTGTACGCCTCGTGAATCGATGATACATTTGGTTGGGCAAACGGTTGCACATTTACCACAATTCGTACAGACATTGTAATCAATAATGGCAAGATTGTTCTCAAGCCTGATCGCATTGACCGGGCAGTTCTTCACGCAGAGACCGCAACCAATACATGGCTTACCGCTTCCGCATACTCTCTTGGCTTCCGGTCCCTTGTCATGAGATGAACAGACGATGTGAACATCGTGATTTTCATAAGGAATAAGTTCAATCAGGTAGCGAGGGCAAGCTTTCACGCATTTACCGCATGCAGTGCAAAGTTCAGGGTCGATGATTCTCATACCGTTTTCATCGAGGCTGATTGCACCAAATGGGCAGGCACGAAGACAATCGTTTTGGAAAACACAACCCCAACGGCAGAGATTTGGACCGTCTGCATAACTGATAGCAGAAACGCAGGTGCCCACACCTTCATACTTGTAATGCAGGTTTGTGTTGTTGCAGCCACCGCTTGAGCAATGGATAAATGCCACTTTCTTGGTCATTTCCCCAGCTTCCGTACCCATGATACCGGCTATCTTCTTTGCTACTTCAGAACCACCGGGGGCACATTTATCGACCGGAGCATGTGCATGAACGATAGCATCTGCATATCCGCTGCATCCGGGCATACCGCATGCACCGCAATTTGCACCGGGAAGAACCTCAATGATCATCTCAACGCGGGGATCGACTTCCACCTGGAATTTGTTGGCTGAATAAGCCAGCCCGATACCAAACAACAATCCCAAACCACCAATGATAAGGGCAGGTAATATGATAAGACTAAACATGTTTCCCCCTTACAGCTTCAATCCGGCAAAGCCCATGAAGGCAAGAGCCATACAGCCTGCCGTCACGAGGGCAATGGGGAAACCGCGCATTGATTTGGGAGTTTCGATGAATTCATATCTTTCGCGGATTCCAGCCATCAGCAATAACACAAATGTAAAGCCGATACCGGAGAAGAAACCGTTCAGAGTTGAATCCAGGAAGTTATATGATTTACCATTAGGCCACTTGTCGATGAAATTCAATAAAGCAACACCGAGTACGGCACAGTTGGTTGTGATTAGGGGAAGATAAATACCCAGTGACTTGTAGAGCGCTGGAGCATTTTTCTTGATCACCATTTCAACAAACTGCACGAGTGCAGCAATTGCCAGGATAAAGGCAATGGTGCTGAGGTATTGGATATCATTTGGTATCAGTAAATACACATTGATTAGATAAGTAAGAGAGGATGCGAGTGTCATAACAAAGATCACTGCCATTCCCATACCGAAGGCTGAATCCATCTTTGTGGAAACACCGAGGAAAGGACACAGACCCAGGAATCTTGCAAGAATGAAGTTCTGGATCAGTATGGCACTGATTGCCATAATGAAGATATTGCCTAAGTATTCCATATGTATCTCCTACACTTCCTTTCTCAATATCTTGACCAGCGCCATCAGGAATCCGAGAGTGAAGAAAGCACCCGGTACCAGCACTGCTGCCAGCATGGGACTTGCAATATAACTCTTCGGAAGTACATCCATTCCGTAAATCTGACCTGTGCCAAGCAGTTCACGAATCGTTGAAATGACTGAGAGGGCAAGCGTAAAACCAAGCCCCATCCCAAGTCCATCAGCCGCTGATGGGAAGAAACCGTATTTTCCGGCAAATGCTTCAGCCCTGCCCAGAATGATACAGTTCACAACGATCAAGGGAATGAATATTCCCAATGCCTTGTATAATGGCGGTGTATATGCAGCCATCGCCATATCGACAATGGAAACGAAGGCTGCGATGACAACGACGTATATTGGTATGCGTATATTGGAAGGAGTGACATTCTTGATCAGTGAGATGATCATGTTGGAGCAGACCAGCACGAATGTTGCTGCGATACCCATTCCAAGAGCATTCTTTAGTGATGTGGTTGTGGCAAGTGTCGGGCACATTCCCAACACAAGCACAAAAGTAGGATTCTCTTTTACAAATCCCTTGGTGAATTCCTTTAATAAATTCATAGGGAACCTCCTGAAGCAACCAGTTTCTCGGTGGGTGCAACCTGCTTGGGAGTCGTCTCAACAGCACCTTTCAGGACGGTCAGGGCATTCCTGATGGATTTTGTTATCGCTCTGGTTGTAATGGTAGAACCTGTGATAGATTTGATCTTTCCACCGTCTTTATCAACGACCAGGTCAGATATTCCCATCTTTTCGAATCGAGGAGGGAAATTATCCTTCGATGAATTTGCCCCGAGTCCCGGTGTTTCATTCTGGTCGATGACCTTGATCTTCAATATCTGGAATGCCTGATCTGCTGCCACCATTGTTCTAACAGTGCTGCTGTATCCTCTTCCGGATGCGATGAAGGTATAACCGACGATTGCACCTTTCTGGTCTTTCCCGATAAAGTACTGCAATGAGTCAGGCTTTCCGGCATCAGCCGTGAAAGGTCCATCGAATGTAACATTGGGAAGCACTTCCTTTCTTGCATCTGCTTCCGTTTTCTTCTTATTTTCGGCGATCTTGTCCTTGGTCATCTTATTCACAAAGGCAAGCACACCGCTGCCGATTGCACAGAATAAAAACAAAATGATACCCAGTTTGAGGATCTCTTTCATTTCTTCACCTCCCCAAATGCACGTGGGATCGTGTATTTATCAATGAGCGGAACGAGGAGGTTCATGAGAAGGATGGAATAACAGACGCCTTCTGGATAACCGCCCTTGTACCGGATGAATATCGTAACCACACCGCAACCAATACCGAAGATGATTCTTCCCGTCTTTGTCATGGGCGATGTGACTGGATCGGTTGCCATATAAAATGCACCGAGAATCACTCCACCTGCCAATACCTGGAACATGGCACTGGAAACAGACATTCCGTCCATGAGGAAGCCTAACACAAATACAGTCAGGATATAACTGACAGGGATGCGCCATTCAATGATATGATTGTATATCAGCCACAAAGCACCTAATAAAAGAGCAAAAGCAGAGACTTCTCCAAGACATCCACCAATGTTACCCCAGAATAAATGCTGTATGTTTTGTGAACTGATCAATGCATTATGAATCAGGTCATGTAATTGTGTATTTTGAGATGCATTCGTTGTCATTGATTGAACAAATGTAGTATCACGCATCGACTTTGCAACGTTTAAGGGAGTTGCGGAAGTCAATAATGTATAAGCTTTGGGAGAAATAGTTGCAAGGCTGTCGATGGGTATATCAGTAACCTTGATGCCATTAATGGAGCCTTTCAAGGTGTGCATCCACCCGGAAGTGACCAGTGTGGGCCAGGAAGCAAGCACGAATGCTCTTCCAAGTAATGCCGGATTCATGGGATTCATTCCCAGTCCGCCGAACGCATGTTTGCCGATTGCGATTGCAAAGACAGCACCGATAACTGTCAGCCACCAGGGAACGCCTGCATCAAGATTGAATGCTACAAGCATACCTGTAAGAAATGCACTGCCATCCATAATGGTAATAGGTTTTTTCCTGCATTTCTGAATCAAGGCTTCCACTGCCATTGCCGCCACTCCACCATAGAGAGTGAGCAGTAAGGCATGAAAACCAAAGAAATAGACTGCAGCAATCATTGCCGGAATGAGGGCAATGACGACCTGCCACATCACGAAAGAGACGGAAGTCCTATCGTGTAAATGCGGTGCTGCAGAAACGACAAATTTATTATCCATTTATCCTCCTTGAAGGATGTATCAAATTATTTTTTAGCCCGTTGCATTTCTGCAACTTTCTGCTTACCGATTTCAATCCACTGCACGAGTTTGATATGGGCAGGACAAACATAGGCGCAACTGCCGCATTTCATGCAGTCAGTTAAACCTGATTTATCCGCCTGTTCCCATTTTTCAGTTCTAACACAGGCTGCAATTTGTGCAGGGAATAGATCCATAGGACATACATCTACGCATCTTCCGCAATGCAGACAAACATTCTCTTCATCCTTGCGGGCTTCTTTGGGATCCAATATGACGATACCGGAAGTACCTTTTCCTACGGGGGTATCCAGGGTTGGAATCGCAATTCCCATCATCGGACCACCTGAAATGACCTTTCCGATTTCGCTCTTCGTTCCAGAACAGAATGCAAGCATCTCGGACATGGGGGTTCCTATGCGAGTCCTCAGGTTCTTGGGATTCTTCACGATCTTGCCGGTCATGGTCACGACACGCTGGATCAATGGTTTGCCGAAGCGCAACGCTTCATAAACAGCAACCGCAGTTCCCACGTTTTGAACCACAACTCCCACTGCTAAAGGTAATCCACCCTTTGATGGAACCTTGCGCTTAGTGGTTGCATAGATCAGTTGCTTTTCAGCACCTTGCGGATACTTCAACTTCAAGCCAACGACCTGGATGTTCTTTTCGCCTTTCACGAGTTGACTCATCTTGGCAATGGCATCCTTTTTGTTGACCTCGATACCAATGTAACCATTCGCAGCATTGAGAATCTTCATGATTGCCTTCAGTCCGGAAACGATATCCGCTCCTCTCTCCATCATCACGCGATAGTCAGAAGTCAGGTACGGTTCACATTCAACACCGTTCAGTATCACGGTATCAATAGGATTTTCAGCAGGTGGGCTCAGTTTGACATGGGTGGGAAATCCTGCACCACCCATACCGCAGATACCTGCCTGGGCGATCTTTTCCTTCATGTCCTTCGGAGAAAGATTCATGAAATCAGGATTATCTTCCAGCGTAACCCATTCATCCGTACCATCACCGGTAATCTCAATTGCCATCTGGCGATTACCAATGGGATGCGGGAACAGGTCAATCTTGGAGACTGTACCGGAAATCGACGCATGCATGGGGATGGAAACAAATCCACCGGGCTCTGCGATCTGCTGACCCGTTAGAACCTTGTCCCCAACCTGCACGATCGGTTTCGCAGGAGCTCCAATGTGTTGGGATAGAGGTATGACAACTTTGCCGGGCAAAGGCATTTCTTCCACTTGTGCGTTCTTGGAAAAATGCTTATTGTCGTGTGGGTGTACACCTCCAGGAAAAGATTTGAGTCTCATTGCTTCTCCTTTTACTGGATAATACTTACATATAATTGCGACATCTTTTTAGAAGAAAATTAAAGAGCAAGATATTTTTTGATATTTTATTGTCATAATTATTGCATTTTTGAATATCTTACTCACCTTTGAACTAATTCACCATAAGTTCTTGACAAACTGTCTTTCATACCTGTTTTGTGAATTATAGATGTATGTGAGGATATATGTTAGAACGAATCACCAATCCTGTTGAATTTACTGAAGAAAAAGACTTTGATCGCGCCCTCCGTCCCAAGACACTCGATGACTTCATCGGTCAGGACCAGATCAAGCAGTTACTGGATATTTCCATCAAGGCAGCCAAACTGCGTCAGGAACCTCTCGATCATGTGCTTCTGTTTGGCCCTCCCGGCTTGGGAAAGACCACTTTGGCGCATATCATTTCCAATGAACTGGGTGTCCCCCTGGCAGTCAGTTCCGGTCCGGTTCTCGAGAAACCATCCGATCTCGCAGTAATTCTCACCAATCTGCAAAGGCATGAAGTCCTTTTTATCGATGAAATACACAGGCTCAACCATGTCATTGAAGAATACATCTATCCTGCCATCGAGGATTTTGAAATGGAGATCATCCTCGACAGCGGTCCAAGCGCAAGAAGCGTGAAAATAGAGCTCGAACCCTTTACCATGATTGGAGCCACCACTCGCGCAGGATTGCTGACATCTCCGCTCCGTGACAGATTTGGTATCGTTCTTCGCCTTGATTATTATGACCAGAAATCCATAGAATCCATCCTGCGCAGATCAGCCAAACTGCTCGACCTTCCCATGGAGGACAATGCCACCACTGAATTGGCAAAGAGAAGCAGAGGCACACCACGTGTGGCGAACAGACTCTTGAGGCGTGTCCGTGATTATGCACAGATCATGGGTGATGGCAGGATAACGCATACCTTGTGCCTGAAAGCACTCGATATGCTGAATGTCGACCATGCGGGCTTGGACGATATGGACAAGCGTATCCTCACGACGATCATGGAAAACTACCAGGGCGGTCCTGTGGGAATCAAAACCCTTGCGGTTGCGGTTGGAGAAGACCCAGGCACTATCGAGGAAATATTCGAACCCTACCTTATCCAGCAGGGTTTCCTGGACAGAACCTTACAGGGAAGAAGAGCGACACATAAGGCGTATAAGCACTTTGGCATCAAAGCACCTGAAATGCAATTATCTTTCTTGGATCCTGAGACCTAATGTAAAGGACACTTCAGGGTCCTGCTTTTCAGTTGCCTGAAGTCAACTTTACATCAGGAGGCAAGATATCCGGGCAGGAACTCACTGAAACGGTTAATTTCACCTACAAGTGCCTGGTAGAGGTTTTCAAATTGATCTGTCTCATTTCCTTTTGCCGCCATTTCCAAGTCCTTTGCAGCAAAATGAATTGCCGTGAGTCCCAGGTTTCCTGAAGCACCTTTCACATTATGCGCTTTTTCGCTCAGAAGTATTGAATTCTTGGTATCGATTGCCAGCCGGATTTCAGGAAGCACCCTATTTTTCAATTTCACGAATTCCTGTAGAAGGTCTTTTAATAATTCCTTATCATCGATACGCTTCATCACTTCTGCTTCATTTATGATTGGATGTTCGAAAACCGTTGTATCCATGTGTTTTTCCTCTATGATAATTGGTTTACCCGATGGTTCGATCCATCGGTCAATAACTTGCTTGACGATATCCAGGAATATTGGTTTGGCTATATAATCATCCATTCCCGCTTTCAGGCACAGTTCCCTGTCTCCTTCCACAGCGTTGGCTGTCATGGCAATAATGGGAGTTTTCACGTTCTGACGCCGCAATTCTGTTGTGGCATCATAGCCATCCATGACAGGCATCTGGATATCCATGAAGATCAGGTCATAATTCCTTTGTAGTCCTTTTTCAACCGCTTCCTGTCCATTATTGGCAAAATCGACCCGATATCCCAGGGAAGTGAACACTCGCTGGGCAACCTTCTGGTTGATGATATTGTCCTCAGCAAGCAGGAAGATGTTCGGACTCGCCTCCACAGCGGGGACTCGTTCCTTTTTGGCAGCAGACTGGGTGAATACATTTTCCATGACGGTAAGGACGGAAGAATGATCCAACGGTTGCCGCACATGTCCCGAAATCCCAAATTCCTTGTTATAGAAAGGATCGGTTGCAACTTCTTCAGTTGTGACCAGGATCAGGATATTCCGCGGGAATTGCAGGATCTGCTTCAGACCTTCCACATGCTCTTTATCGAATAGTTCATAATCCATAAAGATAAAATGGATCGTATCCGATTCATTCCCGTTCTCTTCAATGGCTGCCCGGAGAGTCTTTGCGGTGGAGACATTGATTTTCCAGGACGATAAAAGACCTGTCAGTTGAGCGATATCCGACTGCTTTTTCTGAATCAGAACCGCATTGACATCCTTAAGAAATACTTTTTTATCTTCGCTTATGAATAAAGCAAAATCATCTGTTTCGGGTAGCGAAAGCGTGAAATGGAATATTGTACCCGAACCCCAGGAAGTATCCGTGCTCTCAGGATTTGGACTTTCCACCCACATTTTTCCGCCCATCAATTCCACAAGTCTCTTGGCGATAGTGGTTCCCAAGCCTGTACCCGAAAACTCACGTGTCTGTGTGTCATCTGCCTGGGTAAAGGAATCGAAGATTGCATCTATTCTATGTTTGGGTATTCCAACACCGGTATCGGCAATGGAAAAATGCAGAATGTTCTTTTTGTTTTTGGCTTTTTCACTGCGCACAGTCAATTCGACCTTGCCGACCTTGGTGAACTTGCATGCATTATCCATCAGGTTATAGATCACCTGTTTCAATCTCAGCATATCACCCAGGTAAACATCCGGCAAATCTTCCTCAACCGTGAGTTTCAAGGCGATGCCCTTTTCCTCTGCCTGGTTTCGGAAACCCCTTACGGCAGTTTGGAGTAGTTTCCTCATGGAGAAGGGAGCAGATATCAATTCCAATTTTCCTGTATCGATACTGGAGAAATCGAGGATTTCATTAATCACTTTCAGCAGGTCTACACTCGAATAGGAAATGATATTCAGTAACTCATCCTGCTGCTTCGTAAGACTGGTATCCTTTAGGATATTGGAAGTGGCGATGATGCCATTCATGGGTGTGCGGATCTCATGGGAGACCTTGGTCAGGAAGACGGATTTTGCCCGGTTGGCAGATTCTGCCTGTTCCTTTGCCAATTCCAACTCGGCGGTACGTTCCTTGACCTTGTCTTCCAGTTCCAACTGGTTGCGCTTGATGGTTTCACGATCTGCTTCGATCGTGGTAAGCATCTGGTTGAAAGCATAACCCAGGATGCTTAGTTCGTTTTTATCCCTGATCTTATACCTGACAGCCAGGTTTCCTTTTTCCACTTCCTTTACCATGAGGATGAGATTCCATATCGGTGCAGAAATGGAAATGAGGAGATAGACCAGCACATACAACGATCCCAGGAGAACGATCACAATGAAGAATATCATGACTCGTAACTGGTTGGAACGAAGAGTCTGTGTATTCCTAAGGGCAAGATTGAAGTCGTGTGAGTAACGTTTTTGAATCAGGGTTGTAACAGTGGAAAAGCCTTTTGCGAGATTATCATAATCCAGTCTCGGAAGCATATTCGGAGACGAATACTGCCCTGTTTTCAGCATGGTATCGAGATTCAGGAATTCACTCCAGAAACTGTTCAGGATGACCTTATTTCGATTCAATTCCTTCTGATACAATGGGAATTTGGATATGCCTTCATCGATCAGGCTATTGACCAGATCCTTCTGTTTTTCGAGTTGATCGAAGTTATCTTCCAGGTTGTATTTGAGACGAAGATCACACAAATAATGCAATTCGTCGAAATTCAGGCGAATTTTATATATCAGGTCTCTTTTTTCCTGAAGATCCGTTATCTTTCTTGCATCCACATCATAACGCTTGGTGGTTGAGTAGATGGCAAGAAAGGAGAAGAACATCAGTAAAATGAGCACAATAATCGTGAAGGTGATTCTCGTCCTGAAAGTTTGGAACATTCCTTATACCGCCCCAATCCTCTTAAAATTCATCGAAATGCGTGAATTCTCCATTTTCCACCCATTGCTCGGGATGACGGAGAAGTTCTACGATGTTATCTATCAAGTAAACGTGCTTTCTCTTTTCCTGTAGGATGATGTTGAGTATCTCATTTTGCCTTTCATCATCCATTTGAGCGATTAGGTCCTCATACATTGCAATCGTCTTCTGAAGATTTTCCAATACATGCTCATACACTCCCATCTGGTCAAGACTGCACACACCGAAATTCTTTCTGTTCTGCATGGCTTTGAAGATTTCCTTTGCGCGCAGGAAAAAGTCAGAATCACGGTGTTCCGGTCTCATATATTGATTCAATTGCCGGAGTTTGGTGATTTGGATTGCCGTATCTTCAGCAAGCATGATGAGAATTTTCTTTATTTCCGGATTATAATCGCAAGTATCGATCAGGTTTCGGTAAAACTCTTCGGTCGTAATCTCCAACGACACAGCTTCATCGATAAGATTCATTTTATCCTCCATATATTTTTATTTTATATAAAAGATAATCGTGAAAAGCAAGGGACTACATAAATATTCTATATCTTCATTATTTGTCAATCACTTTAGAAATATCGTAGAAATATATGAAACTTATCTGACCTAATACCATAGAAATATAGTCAAGCGTCCCATAAGCTTCCCTCAACCCTCTCCCAACCATCCCTTAAGATTTAGGAGAGGGTTGGGAGAAATTTAATGGGCATTTTCGAATCGTTTATATTTGGTTCGTTGGTGTAATGTCAGATTTTTCTCGTATCATAGGTCGCCTGACCTGTTTGTTTGAGGAGGTTTTCTGACCTCCGATATGATTCTGAAAACAGATTGATCCAGGGTTGGAAAACCCTTCCCAAAACAGGTCAGGTGACCTGTGGTACGGTATACACCGCTTCACATTAGGCTATGTTCTATTGCTCTTTCAGAGCATGATGGGTTTCACTTCGTTACACCCAAATGAATCAGGGACTGACTTTTCGGTTTTCCTAAAAAGGGCGAAGCCCACATATCCCCCAGGGATATATATCATAGCCTAAGGTGGAGCGCAGCGGAACCTCAGGTAGATTGCATTGATTCGGTTGAACCCTTTATGGGTGGTGATATTAATGACTTTTCATTAGGTTCGAACCCATGAATCGTAAGAAATTTGTTATATTCATCCTCAAATGATGAATGTTTATGATGTTCCTTTTGATTGAGAATGTATTTTTCAACTGCAACCAGATTCGATTTGCTTACACTATAAGCGGCATATCCCTGTTGCCAATGGAATTTTGAATGGTATTTTTCATTGTACCATTTGCTTGAATATGCCTTGATATGTTTCACAAAATCTGCAATTCCCATTTCCTTGGGTAATAGGCATAAAACATGAAGATGGTCTTCGGTACCGTTGATGATGATGGGAGTTCCTTTTATATTTTTGATGATCCCACCAATGTAAGCATATAATTCCTTTTCCCTGGATTTTTGGATAATACGTGTTCGGTCTGCAGTGGAAAAGATGATATGTGTTGCAAGATGGCAATATGATGTTGGCATAATTCCTCCTTATTATGACCACCCACAAGGGGTTTAAATCTTTTATGTCATTCTTTACCTGAGGTTTCGCTTCGCTTCACATTAGGCTATGTTCTATTGCTCTTTCAGAGCTTGATGGGTTTCACTTCGTTACACCCAAAAGAATCTGGACCTGACTTTTCGTTTTCCTAAAAAGGGCAAAGCCCACATATCCCTCAGGGATGATATATCATAGCCTAAGGTGGAGCGCAGCGGAACCTCAGGTTGATTGCATTGATTCGGTTGAACCCTCTATATGGGTGGTGATATTATCTTGAATAACCGTAAATATTAATACCCTATTCTGTCTTGATGAGGGTTAACAAAGGGTAGTTACATGAATCTTCTATTTTGATTAGTTTACCCTCAAATTTGCGATGAAAAATATTTTTCTACCATCCCAGTTGGGGCACATCCCATAGTTTACTCCAGTAGTATTTGGTATCTTGAAATTCAACTGATTTGATAAATCATAATAATAAATCTCTGAATTATATACATAAAACACTTTATTCCCATTTTGAGCAATTTTATCTAATATCGGATATTCCTTCAAACTATGCATGAAATCCACATTACCTGTATTAATATTGATGATTCTTAATTGGTTATCATAACTAAATGATGTGATATGATCATGTAAGGTTGTAAGACCGAATGATTGATTTCCATAAGTTGAATATGCCAAAAGTTGAATGATATCTGATCCATCTAAATCAATCTTGTATAATCCATGATCTTGTTCATAATAAAACTTATGATCTGTAGGATTATAAATACTGTTAAGCACTCAATTGCCTGCATTAACAATAATATGAACAGAATCACCATCAAGACTGTAATATCCCAGCTTTGCAATATCGTATTTAGCATTGTTGACCTGAATAAAGGAGATTCTTGAATTATCAGGTGAAATATTCGGATTAACCAGGTGACCCTCAAAATTACTTGTAAGATTAGTTTGTGAATTTGTTTGAAAATCATATTGGAATAGATCACCATTATTACAATAATATGCCTTATTATTATTGGATAAAGTTAACTTTCGGAGATCAACATTAATATTATCCGTAAATGGTGCAGGATTTATGGTATCAGGTTCAGTGATATAGTA
>Ga0116170_10002874_pt1 | contig 16348 bp, 7 predicted proteins | sample AD_JPNHW1_MetaG_FD_89797 | JGI IMG/M metagenome (GOLD analysis project Ga0116170, IMG submission 89797) | Active sludge microbial communities of municipal wastewater-treating anaerobic digesters from Japan - AD_JPNHW1_MetaG | ecosystem: Engineered > Bioreactor > Anaerobic > Digestate | place...
AGCGATTTTGATTTGATGAAAACCGATTTCGGAGAATACGGAGAAGTAAACAAAGCCTGGACAGCTGATGATGTGAAAGGCTTTACAAAAATTCTGGGTAACCAGATGAAGATTTTCTATAATGTTCAGAAAAGAAATGAAAAATAGTCAACTATGACGGTTTACACTGTCAGATTGATAAACGTACAGAAGAAGTTTTCCGGAAATAAACCGGGAAACTTTTTTAATATTTAAGCAGCAATCCGTTTTTCCTTATTGAAAAGAGGACACCCACCGAGTTGCCAAATAAATTGCCGGCATCACTACCAGCCGAGCAGCTCAATTCAAAACCCGACAGCAGGGAAATATATTTCTGAACTTCCAGTAAAAAAGATTTGTTTGTCATGTTCACTGGAGAACCATAGGTTCCGTAATTTCTGCTGAAGGAGGCCAGTACTCTGTATTCAACCCCACGGATATTCCCTTCCATGCCGAAATGATGCAAACGAACACGGCTATTGGTCGTATGTAATGTGCCATTTTCATTGTACAGGGGTGAAGTGATAAATGGTGTCCCGATAGTACGGGAGTAATAGCTCCATCCGGTAGGATAAGAACCTCCGAAGTACCCGTCTGTACCTCCGTATATCAATCCGTCTTTATCGTGATAAGGTCCCGACTGGTCGGTGGTATTGAGCAGTTCATACAAAACGCCCCGGATATGGGGAAATCTGCTGTTTTTTATAGAAATTCCCCAAAGTCCGTCCGGTTTATTAATCCGGTTTGATCCGATAAACCTGATGGGACGGTCTTCCGATATATTTTGCCAGTAGCCGTTAAGTCTTATGCCTGTTACATTCAGCTCTAATTTAAGCCCCTGTGAAATGATATGATTTCCCAGAACATTAATCTGGTCGCTTACACTGGCGTCTTCTCCTCCCGATTTAGCCAGAAATATTCGTGCATAATTTTTCAATCCACCGGGCAAAGGTCCGTAAACCGGATCTGTACCTCCCCACTGAGCCACATGCTCAATACCGTATGAAACGTGAACCGGAAGTTTCCCTCCAAGTCGGATATATGCAAATTTGTGATGCAGCAGTATTTCTCTGGTATATAAATTGTCAGTAAACCAGCCGTGTCTCAGTCCACCTTTTAACTCCACGTAACCCAGGGTTAAAGGAACAGGAGTAAAATTTTCTATTCCGGCACCTATTTCAGGCATAGGACGTGTATTTTTTGAGAATAGAAGCCCGCCGGAGGATAAAGTCGAGTCCTGATTGCCAAAAATCTGTTCCCTGGAACCAACGGTAAGATTAAAAACCGCAAGCCGGGCTTTTACAAAGAGTTCATGCGGGAACAATTCAGTTTTAGTTTTATCGGTTCGTGTCAGTAAATCAGCCTTGAAGCCATAATCAAACAACCTCTGTGGTTTGTTATATGCTTTTTCGATACCTGTTGATAAAAAAGTACTTGCTGGAGACGAAGAAATTCTGCCATACCGGTTGCTTTGGAGCCAAAAAGGAGCATATTTTCCCGTAGAGTAAACTCCTGTAATTTCTGTGCTGAAACAGATGCTGTCTTTTTGGGAAAATACAGCCATTGAGATGAGTGTTAAGTTCAGTAGAAGTAATTTTTTGGAAAAATTACAATGGATATGATTGAGTAGGGTCTGAGGATTCATTATTTTATCATTTTCAGGGTTTGAAGCACCAGAAATCATTCAGTACCCCATTGTCGTTTTCTCCGAATCCAATGTAACCTCGTCCGTCAATGACAAAAGCTATGGCATTTTCGCGGTTACCGTCCGGTATTTCGCCTCTTAGGTGCCAGCCATCAATGGATAGTCCGTATTCCATCAGATCGGACTTGACATGTCCACCCGTCAGATTACCGCCAAAATGTCTGCCTGTAGCTACAAAAAATCGATTATCAATGCATAGCGATACACTATTTACCCTTCCATTGTCGGGCATGGATTCAAGTTCGGTCCAACTGTCAGATTCGGGATGATATTCCCACCAATCATTCAGGTTGCCCGTTCGGTATCCGGTTCCGAAAAAAATATGACGGTCGTTCTGGCAGGCAACAGCACCAAAGCGTTGTCTTCCTGTAAAATCATTCAGTCGAATCCATTTGTCTTCAGCTGGAATATATTTCCAGAGTTCACTCCCGTATGATGATTCGCTGAAACCAATACCTATATATATAGCATAATTATATACAAAACTAATACAAGCATCGGTAAAGTTACTGGGAAAATCAGCTAATCTCCTCCAGGTATCTGTTTCCGGTTTATATTCCCAGAAATCTTTCAGACAAGAGGTAGGATTATATACACCTACAGCATTGTTGTGCCCCAGTCCGATGTATGCTTTGTTGTTCAATACAATTGCAGAAGCTTTTACCCTTGGAATTCCGGGAAATGAGGATTTTTGCTTCCAGGTATTCAGCTGTGGATCATATTCCCAGCAATCATTCAGCTGAACATTATCTGCATTCCTTCCCAAAGTAACATATCCCTTCCCGCTAACAGCAAATCCAACGGCAGAGGAGCGTCCTTTTCCCGGCATGGATGCTCTTTTATCAAAGTTTATGGTTAAGTGAGGTGATTCTGTATTGCAGCATGATATCAGAACACCTGTCAATATAGTGATAAGATATTTGAAAGATAATCCTGATTTGCTCATTTTAGTTTAATATTTTAGTTATGACAAATGTGATGCTGTGAAACTCACATGTGATGTAAAGGAAGTTTATCAAACATATGTTGTGGCCGATGGCAAAATTAATATTTTTATTGTTATTTTTTTGTTTTTCGCTCTTCTATATTATTGATAATGGAAACGGATTAAAAGAAAAGTATGTGCCGATTGCAGATTAGATAATATGTACGATTATTTTTTTTTGATATATATATATATACATTAAATATTGTATCACTATTCAAATACGCCTGCATTGATTAAAAATTGAATTGTTGGAATAACCGATAGGCTTAAGTCGGGTATAGCAATATACTGGTGAAATGTTTATATTTGAAAGAAGAAAATATATTTGCACATATTGTTGTCCGGTAAACATTTTAGAAAAATCCTGTAAGTCCTTATAAAACGTGATTTGCCATAATGTCGCCTCTACGAGGCTTTATATTCTGTTACATATTATTTCTACCATAGTTTTGCCTCTACGAGGCTTTAATTTTTAGCACCAGCGGTGCGACATTATGGTAGAAAACAGATTACACCCATCAACAAAAGCTCCCATCGGAGCGACATTATTTTTTTTGTTTTTATCGGACAATAATAATTTGCATAAGTTAATAAGTAATTCTTTATAATTGTAATGGCTTATTTTTTTTATCTGGTATGATTTTTGTATATTATGTTGAATAGTGAAGCAAAGTTAGAATTATATGCTATAAAAGCAGAAATAATACAGAATGTTGATTTTTAATGTGTTTGATGCGTAAATATTTTATAAAAAAATTGCAAATTAAAAAAAATACCATAAATTTGTCTCACGTTATTTAGTGTGCGAACTAAATAGATAGGGATTTTGGTTTATATGCTTCTTTATATTTAAAAAATGAATACCTGACGTTATCATTTTCTAATATAATTATTTCTGTTTTTTTGTGTTGCAGTTATATTGTTGCTGAAAGTTATAATATACTATTATTTAAGTAACATTTAGGTAATCGCTTGATTCTGCCTAACAAACAGATGGTGTTAATTCCAAGAACAGATGCAAATACTATGTTGAATACGATAACGATGATTTTTTTTGGTGATTTAGATATTCATTTGTCTGCAGTTTATACATCAAACTTAATTTTTCTGGTTAACTCATTCAGAATAAAAAGGATACTACAAGCAAATCAACAGATTATCATATTTTATAAAAAAATAGGTAAATTATTTTGAAATCCGTTTGATTATTATATCTTTGCATTTAAAATTGCTTCAAAAGGCTGTATATATGGGTTGGAGCAGGGTTATAACAGAATGAATTACTTATTTAAACCGACAAGGTTAAAATATTCAAATAAAAAGAGGTAAAAATATTTTGAATTCTGTATGATTTATATATCTTTGCATTTAAATACTTTGTAAAAATCCGATTTATAGGGTTTGCATGTATAGTTTTTTGTTAATTTCATAGATAACTTTGAGTTTTTTTGTGTAGTTGATTTTTTGAATTAGATGATGAGTTGTTATTTTTTTGTTAAGTATAAATAATAGTATAAACAAGCAGGAATTAAAGGATTTTTTAGCATATTTGTAGGTTTTTTTAATATACGAGGGAATAAAGTAGTAAATATTTAAAACTAATTAATTATGAGGAAAATCTAATCGAATTATTGATTGCCAGGGTTTATATATCTGTGGCGTCTTATTACTGTATTGTGAACCAGTAAAAAATGAATAACTATAACTATAAAACAAATTTAATTATCAAAAAAAAAAATTTATGAAAAAAGTATTTCAGATTAAATTGAAAAGCATAACCAGAGTCTTCGCTATGGTTATGGCTCTATCGCTTGTAACATTTACAGGTTGTAAATCTTACGATCAGGATATCGACAAGCTGAACACCGATCTTACAAGCTTGAAGACTGAATTAACAGCTCTCAACACTGCAACACAAAATGCATTGCAGCTGCAGATTACTACTCTTAATACAGACATTACTGCTCTGAAGGCAAGAGTAACTACTCTGGAACAAACCGGTGCTACCGATGCAGAAGTTGCTGCTGCCATTGCCGCTGCTAAAACTGAGATTATGAGCAAAGTTGTTACTTTGGAAGCATTCAATGCTTACAAAGCTACAGTAGATGCTGATCTTGCTTCACTGAAAACAAAAGTGGATGCTGCTGCAACTAAAGCTGAATTAACAGCACTTGCAACCCGTCTGGATGGTAAGATCCTGGAAATTGAAAATACACTTACTGCATTAGGTGCTAAAGTTACCACACTGCAAACAAGCGTTAATCTTCTTGGAACTCAACTGGATGAAGCCAAAGCAAGAATTTCAAAAAACGAAGCTGATATTGCAAAAAACATTACAGATCTTGCTGCTTTGAAAGCTGATGTGCAAGCACGTCTTTCAATTCTTGAAGGTGTCCTGTCGATCAAGAATGGTAAATCAGAAGTTATAGACAAAATCCAACTTGACTTAACAGCACAGAAAGCTTTGATTGATGCTAATACAGCTAAAATTGCTGATTTGCAGGCTCAACTTGACGCTCTGAAAGCAAGAACAGTTGCTCTTGAAACAGCGGTAGCAAAAAACACTGCTGACATTGCAAAGAACACTGCTGACATTGCAAAGAATACTGCTGATATTACTGCAATCAGAACTGAACTTGCGCTTATCAATGATAATCTGAAAACTGTTGCTAATGCTATGCATCTTAATTTTGCAGTATTAAGCAGTCGTTTAAGTAGTCTTGTTTATGCAGGCGACCTTTCAGGTACCGAATTAAGCAGATTCTATGTTAACGGCATTGAAGCTATCAATTTTTCATCATTAATGTCTAAATGTGATCCTATTACTCCTGCTATTACAATCGCATATCATCTCAACCCTTCGTTTATCAAAGAAGCTGATATCGAAACTGGTAATATGGCATTTGTAGTAAGAAAAGGTTCTAATGCAATTACTAACGATTATTATTTGCCGGTTCAGGGAGCGAATGATAGAGCAGTACAAGTTGCAGCTATTTATGATCATATCGATGCAACTACTGGTATCATCTATGTAAAAGTTTCAGTAAATGATTACAATACATTAATTGGTGAAGAAGGTGGAAATTATGTAGGTGGATCACTCGAAACATTCCGTTCGATTGCTCTTCAGATACCACTTTCACAGAAAGCTGTTCAGGAAAATGCTATTCAACTTGACAATAGTGGTAAAATGGTTGTTGTAGGTAGCACTGAATATCCTGCTAATCGTGTTATTACATCTGATTATGTAAGACTTTACGGAGAGAATATGTACGCTCAGGAAAACGTATATCTTGCACGTAATAATGCTCCGACTTATTCGATCCTTCCTCTGACACTTGCAGATGCTAAACTTTTATCTGTAAAAGATGTTGATAACGCAACAACAACAGCTCCTCAGGTAGTTACTTTACCTTATGGAAAAACTCTTGACCTGATTAACGAAGTTAAAGCAATCTTCTCTCATGCTCCTTTTGACATTGTAAAATATGGTTTGAATTATAAATTCGATTTGTTGGATGAAAACGGTAATACAATTGTTTATAACAGAGGTTCTAACAACACCGACCAACAACAGTTTATTAAAATTAACGACGCTGCAAAAGGAACAATCGAAGCAAAAGTATTTACTCAAGCTGAAATTGCTGCTGCACAGGGCCGCACTCCAATAGTACGCGTATGGATGTATAATGCAAAAAATCCTTCATGTCCGGTATTACTTGGTTTTGTAAAAATCTATATGGCTGAAAAACCGCTGCCAACTCCTATTACAGTTCCGTTTACTTTTGCTGATATGGAAGCAAAATGCGCAGATGTAGCAGGAAGAACTACTGTTCAACAAATGAATGAAAAACTGTACAATGCAGTTGGTTTGAGCAAAGAAGAGTTCCATGCTGTTTACACACTCGTTCCTGTACCAGGTGCAGTGTCAGAAATTAAAAATCCTGATGGACAAACAACAGATACTTGGTTATTGGAATGGAACTTGACTGCACAGCAAATTTGGTCTGCATTGATGACTGCAAATCCGGCAACATTTACACAAACTGTAGAATATGTTCCTAGTTTGCCAACAGTATATCCGAAAATCACTATCACCTTTACTCGCAAATTCACCAAACCGGCTGATTTGAATATCGCTGAAGGTAGTTTGATTAAGAAGTACTGGTATGATATGAATGGCGCTAACAATGCAACTGTATTTGATGAAGTTAAGCATAACGTTAATGTACCGGATGTAAATGAAAGCACAACTACAAACTGTACTATCAAGAATGATCTTAGCCAGGCTTTCCTGCAAAATGCAGATAAGAGTTTGAAAGGTTTCAGCAACTACGAATATTACTTTGTGCCTAATGTAGTTGGTCAGCCAGCTATAAGCCAGCCTGTAATCACAGCAAATGGTGTTAATTATCAATTTACTCCAAGCACAGATGGTAAACAGTTATTGAACGGTTCAGAAGTAATTGCTACAATTAATCCTTTCGTAGCTAATGTTGGCGATATTCTTGAACTTAACAGAAATTCTACGACAGCTAAGTTGTTGCTTAACTATGATAAAGAAGTTCTCAGAGCACGTATTGGTATCCGCACTAAATATTGCCAGGAACTCAATTTCTTGCAGCCAATAACTGTAAATGGTAAACCGACATTCGACGTAGTATTTGTACGTCCAATTAAAGCTGCTGCTTTAAGTCCAGATCATTTTGTTGACGGTAAATCATTTGGTCAAACTAATACTTATATCCCAATTACTAAGATGGTAAGTTTGTCAGACTGGAGAGATTACTCTTTTGCATCTTATCCAAACCTCTACGGTTACTATGGAGTTACTAACATTGCTTTGTCAACAACTAAATCCATTGAAACTAACCTGAACGGTACAAGAGTAGCACTCAGCAATTTCCCAAGTCTGCAAGTTGCTTACGCAGCTTCTGTACCGGGTGTATCACCTGCAGCTCAATATGGATACCTGACATATCAGAATAATGGTAACGTAATCGGTAATTCATTCGAATTGTATGTACCTGTTACAATTACATATTATTGGGGTGAAATCGTAAATACTTGGGTTACTGTAACTGTTGATAAGACAGTAGGTCCTTCAGGTATTAGAAGAAAATAATCATAAGGATTAAATATAAAGAAAGGCGTCATTTTGACGCCTTTCTTTTTTTGGTTTAAACGTTAATCGTGTGAAATATTATTTTATTAAGAATCATTGTTGACAGGAGAAAATGTGTAGATTCTTTGCTTCGCTCAGAATGACAGTATGACATGATGGTTATGCTCAGGAAGGGGGGCGGTGGCGGCAGAGCCGCGAAACATTTGTAGCTACAGCGTAGCGAGTCGATTTTTAAGGTGCGGCGCACCGGAATATCATTGTATTTCGTCCATTCAAAGTTATTTTATATTTGACCCTTAAGTGTTGCGGGTGATTCTCGTTTCTACAAATTTTACGGGTCTCTGACCCTATAAATTTTGCTATATCTGGTGTTAGATTATTTTCTTATTTCACAGGATTAACGATTAAACCCTTTTTTAAGCCGTATATTCAGAACTGGAATGTTTGAGTTGAACGGAGTTGATAATTATTATAAATTATTATTGTATATTTGCCAGTGAATAAATACAGGATAACCAAAAATTGTACATCAATTATTAATTTACCTGATAAAATTTATAAGTTTGTTTTTTGATTTAGAATTTATTAATGTGAAATTTATATGAGAAAGTATTTAACCCTGCTATTATTAGTATTAGTTTTTACGATTCAATCAGTCGCACAGGTATCTAAAACGATATCAGTAACCAGTGCCGGTTCTTTAACTTCACTCTTAACTGCAACGGAAAAGACCACTGTTACAGATTTAACTATTACAGGAAATCTTGATGCCAGAGATTTTAAATGTTTACGTGATGAACTTTCAGTATTGTCTGTGCTCGACCTGACCAATGTCTCGATTGTAGCTTACAGTGGTAACGATGGTACGTTCCCGACTTCGTGGGGTTTTGCCGAATATCCCGACAATACATTGCCTCAATATGCATTTAACAAAGATGTAACCATAGGTAAGCTAACTCTTAGCAAGGTTATATTACCATCTTCGATAAATGCAATTGGTAATTTTGCATTCCAATATTGTTCTAATTTGACTGATGTGAATTTACCGGTATCTTTAACAACCATTGGGAATAACGCTTTCTATGCATGTACTAATTTAAATAACTTTATTATTCCTGATAATGTAACATCAATCGGAGCTTCTGCATATCAATACTGTCATGCAATAACCAGCATAACATTTGGGAGCAAACTCAACGAAATTGGTAATCAGGCTTTCTATGAATGTCATAGTTTAAAAATTATTGACAGTAAGAATACTGTTCCTCCTGTACTGCTCGGCGATCCGTTTGGATTTACTTACCTTTCGATGGTATATGTTCCTGCTCAATCAATTAACACATACAGATCCACAAATGGATGGAAACTTTTAAACATTGGGTCAAGTACATTGATTACAATCAATAATGCTTCTGCAGGCAGTTTGAAAAGTGCATTTACTTCTCAAACCCAGGTTCCGTTGTCATCAATAACTAAATTAAAAATAACAGGACAATTAAATAACAGTGATATTTATTTGATCAGAGACAGTCTTAAGATTTTAATGGAAATAGACCTGTCCGAGTCGACGTTTAGTGCGAACACCCTACCTTCCGGAGCATTTCAGGGAAAGGGTATTATTGTTGATGTTAAACTGCCCGAGTCTGTCATGGTAATTGGCGACAATGCCTTCAATTCATGTGTTAATCTTAATTCACATGTGCCCCTTCCCTCTGGTTTGACTACAATCGGAACAGGAGCTTTCTATAACTGCAAACTGATGACAGGTGATTTGATTTTACCTTCAAATGTACAAACAATTGGAAATAATGCATTTGATGGATGCCGATCGCTCGCTGGAAGTATTGTATTACCTTCAAATGTCGTATCTATAGGTAATTCTGCTTTTAAGGATTGTGTTGGATTGACCGGTTCACTTGTATTGCCAGAGTCTGTTGTTACATTGGGAAGTTATGCTTTTCAAAACTGTACAGGTCTTAATGGAAATCTTACACTTTCGGGAAATCTATCGAAGATTCCTAATGGAGCTTTTGCTACCTGTACCGGACTTACGGGCAGTCTTACAATTCCGGCATCTGTAACAAGTATTGAGGGTTCTGCATTTACTGAATGCAGTAAGATAACCGAACTGACATTGCCAAAGAATTTAACTTCAATTGGTGATGAAGCATTTTATAGCTGTTCTGGATTGACAAAGATTATTTCACTTAATTCGTTACCACCAACTATTTATAACAATACGTTTAGATTTGTGAATAAGTCCGCTTGTCAGCTTAAGGTTCCTATAGGTTCTAAATCTGCATATCAGGCAGCAGATTACTGGAAGCAATTTAGTTTAATTTCAGAAGATGCCGGTACATTTAATATTATAGTTAATTCTGGCACAAACGGAAAGGTAAAAGTTAATTCGACAATCATTGAGTCAGGAACTGCTTTTTTAGCAGACAAAAATTCAAGTGTAAAATTTACAATTGTTCCAGATGATTATTATGTGGTTGATACTTTGCGATATAATAGTGTAGATGTGACTTCCCAAATTGTAAATAATCAATATATAACTCCTATAGTTGTTGGTAATTCAGTGCTGGATGTCAAATTTCATACTGCACAAAAAATTACAATTAAGATTGATCCTCAATCCGGAGGTGGTACAATTATGTACAATGGTAGTATTCTGAAAAATGATACTGTTTTAGCTGTTTACAAAGGATTAACCAAAACATTTGAAATTGTACCTGCAGAGAACTATGCGTTAGACAGTTTGTTATTTGGTGGAACTATTTGTAGCCTGCCGCTCACGAATAATCTTTACACAACCGATTCTATTAAAACTGATGCTGTCCTTAAAGCCATATTTAAAAAAATTACCTATAAAATTACCCTGCAAACCAATGCGGGTGGTATGGTGAAGGAGAATGGAGCAGAGCTAACCAACGGTACGATGTTAGTTGTTGAGCAAAATGCCCATAAAACGTTCACAATTATTCCTCAGGAGGGATATGTTGTTGACTCAATTATATATGCTGGAAACGATGTTAAATCACAGTTGACTAACAATCAATATACTACCCCTGCCATCAACAGTAATACAAATCTTAAAGTCGTGTTCAAAGAATCGACAGAAGTATTTACTGTCCGAATTTTAAAGGGATTAAATGGTACTATCAAAGAAAATAATTTACTGTTGAATAATAATGATCTGGTGTCAGCAAAAATTAATGCTGTTAAATTATTTACAATAATACCTGATGAAGGCTATCAACTTGACTCTGTCAGATTTAATGGTGTTGATGTAAAATCCCAAATTGTTAATAATGTATTTTCTGCAGGACCCTTAAATTCAAACGATACATTAAAGGTTACTTTCAAAAAGATACTTCAAGTTTATAACATCACCATACAGATAGGATCAGGAGGCGGTGTTAAAGAAAACAATATAGCACTTTCAAATAATACCATAATACAAGCCCAGGAAGGAACATCAAGAACATTCAGTATCTTACCTGGTTCTGGTTATGAAGTAGCTACTTTGACATACAATGCAAACGATGTGAAAAGTCAGATAAGCAATGGCCAATTTACGACACCATCAGTAACAGGAAATGCCATATTGAATGTCACATTTGCAAAAATAAATTACAGCATTACAATCAACTCAGGTACAGGAGGAGTAGTGAAAGATGGTCTTACAGTACTTTCGAATAACGCTTCAGTGAATGTTGAGGCATATTCTACGAAAACTTTTACAATTCAACCCGATGCAGGGTACGAAGTTGCCACTTTGACATTAGGCGGTTTGGATATGAAAAATCAGTTAGTTAATAATCAGTTTACAACACCGAATATTATTGCTAACACCACATTAAATGTTACTTTCAAACTCCAATCAACTTCAAATACCTACAAATTAAAAGTTGTCTTTGGTGTTGGTGGAATAATAAAGGAAAATAACAATGTACTAAAAAGTGATACACTTTTGACTACAAATAATGGAAGTACCAGAACATTCACTATAATTCCTGATGTTGGTTACAGAATAGCAGCGGTAATATATGGTGGCACGTTTGTGACAACACAAGTAATTAATGGTATGTATGTTACACCATTAATTACCTCGGATAAAACGCTTGCCGTAACTTTTGAGAAGTTAAAATACAATCTGTCAATAAAAAGTGCTATAAATGGTGTGGTAAATCTTGTGTGTTATCATGGAGATACGCCGACTTTCAGTATTGCACCCGAAGCAGGATGGAAAATTAATTCAATAATCTATAATGGCTCAGACATTACAACAGAAGCATCAAATTCAGAATATACTGTGCCACCGGTAACGAAAAATACGACTCTTACCATATCATACGAATCATTGACGGCTTCCCCTGTTATTGGAATAAGCGATGTGAAGGTTTACACAAATAATTCAAATATTATAATTGACGGGTTGTCTGATGATGAAATGGTGAATGTGTTTACCATGAATGGCTCGAGGATATGTAGCTTAAAATCGCAAGGTGAACTCGTACAAATACCTGTCCGACAAAATGCCATATATCTGGTAAAGACCGGAGGCAAAACATACAAGGTAATTCTGTAATTACGACAATACTTAAATAACACAAGAGCCGCAATATAGCGGCTCTTGTCTTTTTATTATTTATTATTGAAAGGTTTAATCGAACGAATAAAGCAACGCAATTTCTTCAGTCCACAAAGTTTCATCAGGGGTTTCAAGTATCAATGGAATATTATCAAAACGCGAATCGTTTATAATATAGCGGAACGTATCCAGTCCCATCAGCCCTTTACCCAGGTTGTCGTGACGGTCAACTCGCGATCCGAGATCTTTCTTGCTATCGTTGATGTGCATGCCTTTCAGATAGTTGAAACCAATAATTGTGTCAAATCTTTTGAATGTTTCAGTAAATCCTTCCAGTGTACGAAGTTCATAACCTGCTGCCAGTGAATGAGCCGTATCAATACATACACCTACACGGCTTTTATCTTTCACCTGATCGATGATTTGTGCAATTTGCTCAAAGGTATGTCCCATATTAGTGCCCTGTCCCGCGGTGTTTTCAATTACTGCAGTAACACCTGTTGTTTTATCCAGCGTCAGATTGATTGATTCGGCAATGCGGGCCAGACAATCATCCTGTGAAATCGTGTTTAAGTGGCTTCCCGGATGAAAATTCAGCCGGTCAAGGCCTAACTGTTCGCAGCGTTGCATCTCATCCAGAAATGCATTACGCGATTTCTCAAGTCCTTCGGTTTCTGGATGTCCGAGATTGATCAGATAGCTGTCGTGTGGCAGTATCTGAGACGGTGAGAAACTAAATTCCTGACAGCGCTGTTTGAAAAGTTCGATACTTTTTGCCGTTAAAGGCGATGTCTGCCACTGTTTCTGGTTCTTGGTGAAAAGAGCAAAAGCTTTTGCACCGATATTACGTGCATTTAGCGGTGCATTTTCCACACCACCCGACGCGCTTACATGGGCTCCGATATATTTCATACGATCTTTTTAATTTCTTTATAATTGTTGCTTAGCTTGCCCCGATATATCGCGACTCGTTTCAAATGTAAATATTTTTTTCTCAGTAAAACAGATAAATACCTTAAAAGTTTATAATGTTTTTTGAAGAATTCAAAATACCGTTTTTCAACGCGTTGATAATCTGATGATATAGAGTTAGTCTAGGATTAAAATCTCACTAATTAAAAACAATATGTTATCTTTGCACGTTATTACTCAAGCATTTTATTCTATTAAATCTATGTCAGACGATATATTACATGAGATAACCCAAAGCGATTATAAGTATGGTTTCAGTACTGATATTGAAACCGAGGTAATCCCTGTGGGACTTAACGAGGATGTTATCCGGCTGATTTCGGCCAAAAAGAAAGAACCGGAATGGTTGCTGGATTTCCGCCTGAAAGCCTACCGGCACTGGCTTACCATGCAGATGCCAACCTGGGCACATCTGAAGATACCCGAAATAGATTATCAGAAAATATCATATTTTGCCGCACCGCGCAAGAATGCACCAAAAAGTCTCGATGAAGTAGATCCCGAATTACTCAAAACCTTTGATAAACTCGGCATCCCGCTCGACGAACAGAAAGCATTGTCGGGAATGGCTGTGGATGCTGTCATGGATAGTATTTCAGTGAAAACCACATTCAGGGAGAATCTGGCTGAAATGGGCATTATTTTCTGCTCATTCAGCGAAGCCGTTGAGCATCATCCCGATCTGATACAGAAATACATGGGTTCTGTAGTACCTTATACCGACAATTTTTTTGCCACGCTTAACAGCGCGGTATTCAGTGACGGTTCGTTCGTATATATACCCAAAGGTGTTCGTTGCCCGATGGAACTTTCCACCTACTTCCGTATCAACGCAATGAATACCGGTCAGTTTGAGCGAACGCTCATTGTTGCCGATGAAGACAGCTACGTATCTTATCTGGAGGGTTGTACGGCTCCTATGCGCGATGAGAATCAACTTCACGCTGCCATTGTTGAAATTGTGGTGATGAAAAATGCCGAAGTGAAATATTCAACCGTACAGAACTGGTATCCGGGCGATAAGGACGGAAAGGGCGGCATCTATAACTTTGTTACAAAACGGGGGATTTGCAAAGGCGAGAATTCTAAACTGTCGTGGACACAGGTTGAAACCGGTTCGGCGATAACCTGGAAATATCCTTCTTGTATCTTGCTGGGTGATAATTCAACGGCTGAATTTTATTCCGTAGCCGTTACTAATCACCATCAACAGGCCGATACGGGAACAAAAATGATGCATATAGGTAAGAATACGAGAAGTCACATCCTTTCAAAGGGAATTTCCGCCGGTTTCAGTAATAACAGTTACCGGGGCTTGGTGCGAGTAAATCCAAAAGCCGACAACGCTCGCAACTTTTCACAGTGCGACAGCCTCTTGCTTGGCGACAAATGCGGAGCGCATACCTTCCCGTATATGGATGTAAACAACGATACAGCGATTGTTGAACACGAAGCAACCACCTCCAAAATCAGCGAGGATCAGATATTCTACTGTAATCAGCGAGGAATCGATACCGAAACAGCAGTTGGTCTGATTGTAAACGGTTATGCCAAGGAAGTTATCAATAAACTTCCGATGGAGTTTGCGGTGGAAGCACAGAAACTGTTACAGATAACCCTGGAAGGAAGCGTGGGGTAGAAGCACGGCCCCCTAACCCCAAAATGAGGGGTAAGAAATGCAAATTAGATTTTCAAGACAAATAAGAATATATTAAAACGAAATAATTATTAATTTCCTGAGCCCCCGATATTTCAGGAAATGCCCAATGTGGGTCAGGGGGTCTGTATATGTTAGAAATTAAAAACTTACACGCCAACGTTAATGGCAAAGAAATACTAAAAGGTCTCAACCTAACAGTCAAAGCAGGTGAAATACATGCCATTATGGGACCGAACGGTGCAGGAAAATCAACTCTTGCATCGGTGCTTACCGGAAATCCCGCTTTCGAAGTGACGGAAGGAAAAGTAATATTTGAGGGTAAAGACCTGCTTGAACTCAACCCGGAGGAACGTGCCAGCGAAGGAATCTTTCTGAGTTTCCAGTATCCGGTGGAAATTCCCGGAGTAAGTATGGTTAACTTTATGCGGGCTGCCATCAACGAACAGCGGAAGTATCGCGGACAGGAACCCATTGCTGCAACCGATTTTCTGCGTATGATGCGTGAGAAAAAAGAACTGGTGGAAATGGACAACAAACTGACCAACCGTTCGGTGAACGAAGGCTTTTCGGGTGGGGAGAAGAAACGGAACGAAATTTTTCAGATGGCCATGCTTGATCCAAAGCTGTCCATTCTGGACGAAACCGACAGCGGGCTGGATATTGATGCGTTGCGTATCGTGGCAAACGGAGTCAATAAACTGAAAACACCGGAAAATGCCAGTATTGTGATCACACACTATCAGAGACTGCTCGATTACATTATTCCCGATTTTGTACATGTGCTTTATGACGGGAAAATAGTTAAAACCGGAGATAAGTATCTGGCGCTGGAACTCGAAGAAAAAGGCTACGACTGGCTGAAATAAAGCCTCCAGATGATCCCCCGGCGGGGAACTTTAATAAATTTACAAGTCATTATGAATAATACAGATACAAATAACAGAGTGAAATCAACTTCAACATCTTCGGTGAAACAGGATGGAGCTGAATTTCAGTATATTGAACTTTATTCGCAACATCATGAAACGATTAAGAAACATTCAGCCTATGTACTGAATGAAGTACGTGATGAGGCGTTTAAGAAATTCTGCACTCTGGGATTTCCTGATTCCCGTCTCGAAAACTATAAATACACAGACCTCAGCGAATCGCTCACCGTTGATTACGGGCTGAATATCAACCGTGTCAGGTTTGCAGTCAATCCATACGATGTGTTCAAATGTGATGTACCGGGTATTTCGTCGTATTTGTATTTCGTGGTCAACGAAGGGTTTTATCCGGTC
>Ga0116170_10002875_pt1 | contig 16346 bp, 19 predicted proteins | sample AD_JPNHW1_MetaG_FD_89797 | JGI IMG/M metagenome (GOLD analysis project Ga0116170, IMG submission 89797) | Active sludge microbial communities of municipal wastewater-treating anaerobic digesters from Japan - AD_JPNHW1_MetaG | ecosystem: Engineered > Bioreactor > Anaerobic > Digestate | place...
TACACCTGCAGTTCCACCTCATGGCGGAGCTTATCAGGGTGGTCTCTGGTGGTCATATAATCATCAGGATGAATGGTTGATCACACCTCAGTTCGTATGCCCTCCAAGTGCATCCGTAAACTTCTGGACATGGGTTGAACAAGGTTCAACAAATGGTGATCACTATTATGTGAAGATTTCAACTGACAATGGTTCCACATGGACAGTTCTGTGGGATGCATCTGCATTACCAGCCTTGGAAAATGCTTATGTAAGCCCATATTCCATTGACCTTGGATCCTACTCCGGTCAGCAGGTCAAACTTGCATGGCAAGCTGTTGATGGTGACGGACAAGGACTCTGGTACATCTGGTTCATCGATGATATCTATATTGGCGCACCTGGCAGAGATGTTTCCTTCAAAGCCAGTGATTTCATTACAAAGAGCTATTCCGATCATTCAGAAAAGCCTCTTAATATCGATCCTACCATGCCTACAAGCGTGAGCAAGGATCCTTCATACAGACCAGTTCAGATGCCGTCAGTTAGAGATGATGGTCGTGAAGTAATCGGTTACAGAGTTTACCGTCTGCATGTTGGTGAAGAAGCCACTTCTACTGTATGGACAACCTTAACACCAACCACGATCACTTCACTTACTTACACGGACGAAGCTTGGGGATCTCTCCCAACTGGTGATTACAAATGGGCAGTAAGAGCTGTATACACAGGCGAAGCCCTGGCAAATGCAGCCTTCTCCAATCATCTGATGAAGACTATCACCGGTACAATCTCCGGTGTTGTCACAAGTGCTGCTACAGGCAATCCAGTCAGCGGTGCAACCGTTACAGCTGGAACTTCCTATACAGCTACAACAAATGCATCCGGTGCATATTCAATCACACTTCCTACAGGAACATATACTGTAACATGCAGTGCAAATGGCTTCAATATGGGTACACAATCCAATGTGATCGTGAATGCCTCCCCAGCCATTACTACTGTAAACTTCCAGTTAGCTGTTTCCAATATCATCTACTCTGATGGTTTTGAAACATATCCTGATTTTGCAGTTGAATTCGCGCCATGGATCCTCAACGATGTTGATGGTTCAACAACCTACGGAATGACAGGTGTTACTTGGACTGGTACCGGTACTGCACAAGCATTCATGGTATTCAATCCAACTACCACAACACCTCCTATCACAACCGGTGGTGAAGCACATGGCGGAACCAAGTATGCAGCATGCTTTGCTGCAACCACCCCACCTAACAACGACTGGTTGATTATGCGTCGTGTCCATCTTGGACCTACAGGTTCATTGACATTCTGGGCAAGATCCTATGTATCCACTTATGGTCTTGAACGCTTCAAGGTTGGTGTTTCCACAACCGGAACACTTCCAGCAAACTTCACGATCATTACAGCAGGTAGTTATGTAGAAGCTCCTGTTGCCTGGACACAATATACCTATGATCTTGCATCCTATGCAAACCAGGATGTATATATCGGTGTGAATTGCGTTTCTAGTGACGCTTTCATCTTCTTGGTAGATGATTTCGCAATCGATTCACCCGGTGGATATGTTGCTAACAATGATCCAATCGTAACACCAGTTGTAACAAGTTTGGATGGAAACTATCCGAACCCGTTCAACCCAACCACATTGATCAAGTACTCAGTCAAACAGAATACACATGTCTCCATCGACATCTACAACATCAAGGGTCAGAAAGTGAAATCCCTTGTTAACGATGTAGTAAACGCTGGTAGCCATACTGCTGTTTGGAATGGTACAGATGATAATGGTCGCACTGTCGGTAGCGGTGTTTACTTCTATAAGATGAATGCCGGCAAGTACAGTTCAACCAAGAAAATGATCATGATGAAATAGTTCAATTACGTCTCTGACGTATTGATACATTCATGGAAAACCCCGGTTTATACCGGGGTTTTCTTTTTAGGGTTGCTTTCTTTCTTTCGTAATGCTATTTTATCAGTAAAGTATATGGAGGATATATGGCAACTGTAACTCTTCATGGTCTCCCAATTCATACAGCAGGAGACTTACCCAAAATCGGATCGAAAGCACCTGAATTCAAATTAACAAAGAAAGATCTGACCGATGTAAAACTGTCGGACTATCTTGGATATAAGGTATTGTTGAACATCTTTCCAAGCATCGACACCGGTATTTGTGCCATGAGTGTAAGACGCTTCAATGCAGAAGCGTCAAACATAGGTGATGTTCAAGTCTTATGCATTTCACGTGACTTGCCATTTGCCCATGCTCGATTCTGCGGTGCTGAAGGTATTGATAAAGTAGAATCTCTTTCCATTCTAAGAGACCTGCAATTTGGTAAAGACTATGGAACTGCAATCATCGATGGTCCAATGGCTGGACTTATGGCACGAGTAGTCATCATCATTGACGAGGAAGGCTTGATCAAATATGTGCAAGTTGTTCCTGAAATTGGTCAGGAACCCGATTACGAAAGTGCCCTCAACGCTCTTAAGTAATCAGAATTCATGCTTTATTTGACGGGCAGTCTCACGCTGCCTGTCTTTTTCGTGTAAACTCTCGCGCTTGTCGTAGGTTCTCTTACCTTTGGCAAGCGCTATCTTCACTTTACATTTTCCCTGTTCATTGATAAATATCTCAATCGGTACAATTGTCATTCCCTGCTCTGCAACCTTCGAACCGATCTTCATGATTTCTCTATGATGAAGCAGCAGTTTTCTTTTTCTTGTTGCATTATGATTGAAGATATTTCCCTTTTCGTAAGGGCTGATATGAAGACTGTAAAGCCACATTTCACCATTTTCAACCTTGGCAAAACTATCCAGGAAGTTGATCTTTCCCTCCCTGATGGATTTGATTTCCGTCCCAACCAAGACAATGCCTGCTTCATAGATTTGGATGAAGATATATTCATGGCTGGCTTTACGATTCTTGTAGATATTCGACATTCATTTCCTCTTGAAGTTAAGATGAATTGCTCCAACAATGAGTCAATTCTTATTTCCTTATTTGAATTCCTTAACTTCTCCATCAGGGATGTGCTTGATTTTACCACTGTCGTTGATATCTCTCATTGGACCGGCTTCAATTGCACCTGAATCTGTGTAACCTCGTTTCTCCCAATAACCCGGAATATAATGATCTAAAAGTTCAATTTTTATCACACTCTTCGCTGATTTGTATCCCCAAAGATAGGGACAGAAGACACGCACCGGTCCTCCATAATCCTCGGTAAGATACTCATCATCAAATTTCCAGGCAAGGAGTGTTTCAGGCAGTAAGGCTGTTGAAATTGGAATGGATGTATCGTATTTCATGCCATACGACCAAAACCTTATATAATTCACATTCGAATCTGCTTTCACGGCTTGCAGAAGATCAGAAAGTTTTATACCACCCCATTCACCGCGTACTGACCAGCGTGTGACACTCGTCAATCTGGCATCTGCTGTGGAATATGGCAATTTCTGCAATTCATCCCAACTGAAGACTTTTGGTTCACGGCATAATCCTGTAACTTCCACCTCCCAAGACTGTCTGTCGAGGGTACCGGGATGTCCTTCTGCCCAGAATACAGGTGTTCCTAACTGTGCAAGTTTATCCATGGGTTTTGTTACCTCCTGATTTGAACGCTTTACATTGCAGGAAGATAAAAGAAATACGCATATTAGTAATGTATAAACCATATACAATCTCATTACCATCCTCCTTTATACACATGATAAATTATGAATGATCTCATGAATTAAGCAAGTAAAATTGAGAATATATTGACATAACCGATGGAAATCCAGAAAAAAGGGTGAGGTTTTTCCATGAAAGAAGTAACTTGTTCTCAAATATTCAATGCTGTTAGAGATGCATTACAGGAAATCAATACCTCGCTCGATCCTGAAGTGCTTGATGCTCTAAAGTATAATCTATCTCTTGAAACCAATCCCCTGGCAATTGATGTTCTTCAAACATTGATCATGAATGCGGAACTGGCTCTTTCAAAGCAAAAACCCTTATGCCAGGACACAGGTCTTGTACTTGTATTCATTGAAATTGGGCAGCAAGTGATGATCACTGGCGGTGAACTGCAGCATACAATAGATGAAGCAGTCAAGATTGCATATAGAGAAAATTACTTCCGTAACTCTGTTGTAATTGATCCGTTGTTCAACCGTATCAATACAGGCACGAATACTCCTGCTCTAATCTACCTGGATATGGTACCCGGGGATCAATTCAAGATTACCCTCGCAGCAAAAGGGGGTGGGGCGGAAAACATGAGTTCTCTTCGTATGCTGTCCCCTTCAGCAGGGAAGAAGGGGATCACGGATTTTGTACTGGAAACAATTATTCATGCAGATGGTAAACCATGCCCGCCCACGATCGTAGGGATTGGAATAGGCGGGAATTTCGAACAATGCGCCATCCTTTCCAAAAAAGCACTGCTCAGGCCTCTTTCTGAACATCACCCATCACCTGATTGGGCTCACCTCGAATTTGAATTACTGACAGCCATAAATGCAACCGGAATCGGACCACAGGGACTTGGTGGTAAAACGACTGCCCTGGCGGTTCATATTGCCACCATGCCTTGTCATATAGCATCACTGCCAATAGCAGTCAATTTACAATGCCATTCACACAGGCATAAGACGATCATCCTATAAGAGGATTGCATATGGAACATCACATTCAGCTTCCCTGGACTTATGAAATCATGAAAGAACTCCATGCAGGAGATAAAGTGTATCTGACGGGTGTGCTCTATACAGCAAGAGATGCTGCCCATAAGCGTCTGGACGAAATGATCCTGAACGGGCGGGAACTTCCCTTTGATTTAACCGATCAGATCATTTTCTATGCAGGTCCAACTCCCCCTCGTCCGGGGCAGGTTGTAGGTTCTATCGGACCTACTACCAGCGCCAGGATGGATACTCTCACACCGCCACTCATCAGGAAAGGGCTGCGGGGTATGATTGGCAAGGGGGATCGTTCCGAAGCATTACATGAAGCAATGAAGGGAAGGGCAGTGTATTTCGTTGCGATAGGCGGTGCATCTGTATTGCTTGCTGAGAGTATCACCAAAATGGAGATTGCCTTCTTTGAAGATTTGGGTCCTGAAGCAATCTATCGTTTAGAAGTTGCCGATTTCCCCTGTTATGTTGCAATCGATTTGGAAGGAAATGATATTTTTCATAATAATAGACAATCCCTTTGGAATCTGAAGAGGTAAACATGAATGAACTGAACATTCAGCTTGATAATCTGGCTGAAGTTTTTCCCCAACATTATACTCCGGAACAAAAAGCCAAGGCTCAAACTCTCTTTCTCAAGATACTTTCGATGAAGGCTCATCTCTATTATGGGGGAAAGATGCAAACGCTTCCCAAGGCGGGCATTTGGGGCTTTAATTGGTTCAATGTATGGTACACACCTGGTGTTTCTTCCGTTTCAACAACAATTAGGGATCATCATGATTTATCTTATGAATTGTCCAATCGTGGAAACCTTGTAGCTGTTGTAAGTGATTCAACCAGGGTACTGGGAGATGGAGATTGCAGTCCGGCAGGCGGATTAGGAGTCATGGAAGGCAAGGCATTCCTCATGAAATATCTTGGCGGCATTGATGCCGTTGCATTATGCATAGATAGTTATAATGCATCAGGAAAACATGACCCGGGGAAAATCATCGACTTTGTAAAAATGCTTCAGCCTTCATTTGGAGCAGTGAATCTGGAGGATATTTCGCAGCCCAATTGCTATCATGTGTTACGAACACTACGGGAAGAATGCGATATACCCGTATGGCACGATGATGCCCAGGGAACTGCATGCGTTACACTGGCAGGTTTGATCAATGCATTACATCTTGCCGGCAAGGATATCCAAGATGCCAGGACGGTTCTTTATGGTGCTGGAGCTTCGAATTCAACCATCGCAAGTTTCCTGATGCAGGCTGGCATGCCCGGCAATCACATCGTTATTTTTGACAGCAAGGCAGGGGTGCATATCCAAAGAACGGATCTAAAGAGTAATCCGGAGAAATTCAAACAATGGGAATTAGCACAAATGACAAATCCGGATTGCATCAATGATATAGAAACTGCCATGAAAGGTGCTGATGTGTTGATTGCCCTCTCATCGCCCGGTCCTGATACCGTTAAACCTCAATGGATCAGATCAATGGCGCAAAAGCCCATCGTATTTGCATGTGCCAATCCGGTCCCTGAGATTTATCCCTATGCGGCAAAAGAGGCAGGAGCTTTCATTGTTGCGACGGGAAGAGGTGATTTTCCGAACCAGGTGAACAATTCTCTTGGCTTCCCGGGTATCCTCAAAGGTGCACTCATGGTCAGGGCGAAGAAAATCACAGACTCCATGGCAATTCGTGCTGCCTTATCACTTGCGGAATATGCCAGGAAAAGAGGTATTACTGAAAACAATATTATACCGAATATGGAAGAGATAGGTGTCTTTCCGGAAGAAGCGGCTGCTGTTGCGATGCAGGCGATTGAAGACGGTGTAGCGAGAATCAAACTTTCCTATCAGGAAGCGTACAATATAGCGAAATTTGACATTGAGAATGCTCGTAGATCTACTGAAGTATTACTGAAGGAAGGTTGCATCGCAAGTCCTCCACAGGATTTGCTGATAGAAGCCTTGAAGGAAACTTTGCAACAGATATGAAAAAAGGCAGCCACAAGGCTGCCTTTTCAATTTATGATAATTTAGAATATTCCCAGCAGTTTGAGAAAGATCAATAACAGGAGCACAATATTAATGGAAAGACCGATATACACACGTAACCTTACTGTTTCTATCAGACTTCTATTTTCCTGAATCTTCTTCTCCAATCTTACCAGCATATTCTCGATTGTAGCAATCTGTTCCTCAGTCTTATCACCTTTTCCTGCTCTGCCATCATGCTTTGCTTTCCGTATCTTTTCCATGATCATCGTTGCTAACGCAGAACCGAAAGCAGTCATTAACTTTGGTGATACCTTGATTCCCATCTCACTACCTCCGTGTTAGAATTGATAGCCAACACTGAACTGATGTGTATCGCTTAACACGTCATGCATTTTGTAAGTATAATCGAGTTGAATATACTTCAAATTAAAGCCGAGACCTGCTGAATATTCACCTGGATTGTTATGAACACCAAAGCGAAGAGACAAAGCAGGGATCAACTGAACTTCAACACCACCGTGGATTTCTGTAGCCTTGCTGAAATCCTGTTTCAGATCGACGGAAGTCACAACTCCTTCGTAAGGCTGATAGGAAATACCCACATCCATCCTCTTGGGTAACTTTTCATTATCTTCCTTACCCATATCAGGTGAATTGAGGTTCGTTGCAAAGAAACCAATCCTGGTTCTCTGATGAAGGATCGCCATTCCACCTATACCAAAACCAAAAGCGTCTTCTGAACCGAAATCCAACATCTTAAGATGATACAAATTCGCAGTGTATCCTAACATGATGCGTGAATGGATGTCATTCAACAGATCGAAGGAATGGGCAAATGTATATGTACCTTCTGACATCAGATTAGTATCTTCAAAAGTAACATCGAGATTCTGGACACCAATACCGATCGTTCCAAGTTTTTGCGGTAAGGTATAGATTCCTGCTGCAGTCTTTAATTGGGAGAATTCCATATCATAGAGATTGGAAAAACCAATTTGAACATTGTTCTTACCAAGTGCAATACCTGCAGGATTATAAAAAACACCGCCCGCATCGTCAGATACTGCTGCATAGGCTCCGCCCATGGCTCTGGCACGTGCAGATGGTTCATAGTTATCAAATACAGCGGATAAGGTGACCGTGCTGATAAGGAAAATTACGATAAGGATTAAATAATTCGATTTCATGATGTTACTCCTTATTTCGACTTTAACGGTGTGCCGACAACAATCGGTTGGATTGCGGTCATCTTATCACCAGTTGCTCTATCAACAACTTCAAGATGGCAGTAGTAAAGACCGATGGGAACAAAACGCATTTCGGAATCACGACCATCCCAATCGACAGAACTGATTCCGGTTGCCGTACTGACTATTTCATTCTTGAGTGTGACGACAAGACGTCCCTGGTCATCATAAATACGCAGAAAAGCTTTGAAACTAACATTTCCTGATTTCGGTTTTCCGCCAAAATCAATACGAATCTTTCCTTCACGTGGATTGAAGTGATTCAGTCTATAATTTATATCACTTGCATAGGAAGGATTATAGATGTTCAAATAGGCAGTTTTCTTCTTCGCGGTTATATTGACGGAACCACTGGTCACATTTGATGCGCTGATATGAGTGGTACCGTTAAAGATGAAGTTCGAGATCGTCAAGGGGGATGTTCCCAAGGTTCTGACACGAGCCTTTAAGAAGATGAGGGTATCCGTTTCAGCATCCGTTACCAGTGAATCGGAAGATTCATAACTGATATGCAGAATATTGTCATGAACCGAATCGGCAACTATGCTGAAATCAATGATATTATGATCATCAGCCATTGAATTGGCATAATCTCCACCCAGAATTTCGATCTTGATCGGATCATATTGCAAATCAAAACTAAACTTTTTCACATTGAATGTCGGGATCAATGTGGTAGTGATGATCGGAATATTGAAATCTGTCGTTGTCGGATTCAATAAAGGAATTGAAATCTGTGCTGATGAAAGCGTGATAGATTGCAGAATATCCGGTAGGAAACGAGGATTGATCGCATATTCATTATGACCATAATCCACAATACCACGAATTCGAACAAATGTCTCATTGATATATGGAGTCGGTGTTAAACCGGCATTCCCGACAATGAAGCCATCATCGATCTGGGCAGCACCTGAACCATCTGTTACATACCACTCATAGTATGTTGCAGAAGGAGCTGCTGTAACACGAACATTCTGAACCTGCACTAAACAGCCTTCATATTGCTCAACCAGGTTGGCATGCGTAAAAATACTGGTGGCAACATTGATCGGATCCGGAATTGGATTTCCATGGCTGATTATTTCAACAGATGTTAAAGGACCCATTTCCGTATAACCCAAATACTCCGAAATAGCGCCGGACACGTTGATCAAGTCACCAACTTGTATGGTTCCCGCATTGGCTGTATCATAGATATATAAACCTGACCATGGGCCGCCTTCGGGATCGGAGACAAACCATCTTGTACTTGTATAAGCTGCACCGGAGTAGCCTTTGGCTATCACAACTACATTATTCAGCGTTACAGATTGTCCCGCATAAGGTGAAGGATAGGTTCCATCTCCGGCATTGGTTGTGTACTGGATATCATGAACTGACAATGCAAGCAATGGCATCGTTGCCAGTACGAGAAATACCAGAAGCAATAAGGAATTTTTCTTCATAAATAGCCTCCTCAGGCTTGTGGGAGATTTTTTCTGTGTTCGAAAAATAAAATATAAATCGCCAGTATGAACATGGCAATAACGATTGAACTATCTGCTATATTAAATATCGGCCAGCGAGGCATGATGAAATCCGGAAAATCACAATCCAGAAAATCTGTCACGCTGCCGAGGAATATCCTGTCTATCACATTACCCAACGCCCCGCCGATCACTAAGGATAAACCAATATTCTGCCATTTGTCTTTTGAATTATGCAAGAGAAATAAGATCAAACCAACGGCAATGAATGTGATGATAATGAAAAAGACACGGTTGAAGGAAGGATTTCCCAGACTCAAACTAAAAGCCGCTCCGGTGTTCTGTGTATAGGTCAGCATGAATATCTGATCCAATATTCGCAGTGATTGACCTTGCGTCATAAAATGACGAATAATGGCTTTGGATACCTGATCCAGCACCATAACTGCAAATGAAAGCCAGAGCCACTTAATGTTCTTCATCGCGAGTTCTTATTCTTTTTCCTTTCTTCTTTTTCCATGCATGAAATACAGTAACGGGCATAGGATATGACTTTCAGTCTTTCTTCCGGTATGGGATTTCCGCAGATTTCACAAACCCCGTACGTGCCATCATAAATACGCTTCAATGATTGATTCAGGAGTTTCACCTTTTCCTGTTCCTGCTCCAGCATGAAAACCTGGTTTTCAAGGGAATTGGTGTCAGATCCCTGATCAGCCTGGTGAAAAGCATATCCTGAAAGATCACCTGTACTTTCCTTGGCGCCTCTGCTCTGCATATCATTTATACTCTTGATCATCTTGAGGCTTTCATCGCGTTCCTTGAGGAGCATCTCCTCGAAGAACTTCAATTGCTTCTCAGTTAATAACTTATCTGCCATTGATATTTCCTTATTATCCTCTCCATAAATGAAGCGGAAAACTCCATATAATGAATGGGAGCATTACTCCCAAAGAGTTAAGTATAATTCCATTTTATTCTAATTACTGTCAACACAAATTCATACAACTATATACAGATATGCGGAAAACACTAAATCTCCTGTAAAATCTGCATGATCAATCCCTGGAGATTCTGCTTTGCCTTCCCGGCATTTTGGTTGATCTCTTCCTGTGAATGTGCTTCCGAATGGAAGATATTGCTCATGTTGGTTGCCACGGAAATTGCCAGGACTCTCATTCCTGCCTGACGGGCAGTAATGACTTCCGGTACTGTCGACATCCCGACCAGGTCGGCACCGAGCATTGCAAAAGCCTTGCATTCTGCCCTGGTTTCCATGCTCGGACCACTTACCGCCATGTAGACACCCGAGTGAAGTTTGAAACCAAGCCTTTCGGCAATTTCAAAAGCCTTGCGACGCAGTTCATGGTCATAGGGTTCATTCATGGAGGGAAATCTTTCACCCAATTCAGGATCATTGGCACCGATCAGGGGATTTGTCCCCATGAAATTGATATGATCTTCTAAAAGCACCAGCGATCCGGGCTTGAAATCCTCATTCAGGCTTCCTGCCGCATTGGTCACAATCAAAGTCTCGATCCCAAGTATCTGGAAGGTCCTGACTGTCAGGATGACTTTACTCATCGGGTGCCCTTCATAAAAATGAAAGCGTCCCTGCATGACTGCCACTTTTGCATTTCCCAACTTACCAAAAACAAGATTACCCGCATGAGAGGGGGCAGTTGTCTGCATAAAACCGGGTATTTCACGATATGGGATGATGGTTGGTTCGGTAATGAAATCAACCAGGTCATTCAAACCCGTTCCGAGGATGATTCCCACTTCAGGCTTGAACGGCATTTTCTGTTCAAGATAGTTCTTTATGGTCGTTAATTGTTCATTCATTGTTTCCCTCAATCTTCGGTACTACATCTTCCTTGATTTCCTGGAATTCCCTGTCCAATCTCTGCTCTTGTTCCTTGATCAGCAACGGATCTTTATTGATTCTTTCCATGAAGGTTTGAAGTTCAATGCGAAACTGCATGAGAAATTGGCGCTTCTGTTCCTTGAGATTCAGGTACTGGTGTTCCAGTACGCTCAGATACTGACGGGCTTCCTGTATTGATTTCTTTGCCTTCAGTTCGGCTTCATGGATGATATTCTCACCTTCTTGCCTTGCATTGGCAATAATATCTGCTTTTGTCTTTTCTGCGAGAACAAGGGTTCGTGTTATTAATTCTTCCCGTCTTTTCAGGTCTGATATGGCATTATTCGCACCTCTTGCCTCTTCTTCAGCGGAATGGTGCTGACGAATCGCATCTTCTGCCTTTCTTTCCCAATGAAGTTTGAATTCCTCCATTTCATCAGCAATCTGATCTAAGAAAGCACGTACATCGTTTTTATGGAACCCGGACAACGATGTCCTAAATTCCTTATGCCGAATGTCTACAGGGTTAATTGCCATATGTGACTCCCATTTTATTGATATAAGAATCTTTTGATAACTTCGATGATCAATATTACGATCATCGGTGAAAAGTCGATTCCAGGCATAGGTATGATACGCCTGATCGGATTCATCACAGGATCGGTGATGTCAGATAAAAACCTGACAATCGGATTATATGGATCGGGATTGAACCAGGACATGACAGCCCGTACAATGATCACGATCTCATATACGTTTAAAACTGCAACCAGAAAACGAAGCAATACAGACATTTAATCCAGAACCTCGTGGCAATTTCTGCATCTTGCTTCATATATATCGCTCGCGCCAACAAGAATGGTCTCACCATCTCTTACCAACCGCTGCGTCCGATTCGCGGGATTCCCGCATTTCATACAGATTGCCAGGTTTTTGGTTATATATTCTGCAACTGCAAGCAATTGCGGCATGGGGCCAAAAGGCTTTCCCGTATAATCCTGATCCAGACCGGCAACAATAACGCGCTTCCCCATATCCGCCATGCGATTGCATACATCTACGATTCCCTCATCGAGAAACTGCGCCTCATCAATTGCTACAACCTGTGTCTTCGGTTTTAGCCTTTCCATTATTTCCGCTGAACTGGATATTGTCTCCGACGGTGCTTTCATCATGGAATGGGATACAATATTCACTTCATCGTAACGGTTATCGATCGCAGGCTTGAAAACCTGGATCTTCTGATGAGCATATTCGGCACGACGAATTCGGCGTATCAACTCTTCCGTTTTCCCGCTGAACATGCTGCCGCAAATGACTTCGATCCATCCGGTTTGCTGTTTGATGATGTTCATAAGACAAATACTCCCTCGTCATTAATTTTATGACTTCCCAAAAGTGTCAATCAAATTGTCCTGTATTGCCTTACCATCCATATGATGGTTCATTTGTCTTGTAATAAACTCATAGGAAAAATGAATCGAATTTCAATATGCTATTTGTTCTAGCCCATAACCGGATTTCGATCTGGAACATACCAATGGATCTCTTATCCATTTCCAATCCTTTACCAATGTATTTCCAATCCGGAGAGATTGGAATGAGATAGGAAAGGGATTGGTATGGGATTGGTATCAGATTGGATTGTCTCATGAACGGAACCTCGGGAGAAGTACGAAGTGCGAAGTTCGAAGTTCGAGAATAAATCCCCTTACCTTATCAGCCCTGAAAGGGCAACACATATACATAGCGTTGCAGAGAATTATTTTATTTTCCTTGACATTGATACTTGAGTAAACTGATATATTAACAGTAGGTGCACCTGTTACATTATTATACAACATTTTTCATTGGGAGCGTATTTATGAAAGATGGTTGTTTAATTGGCATCCTTGCCGTTATCATGCTGATCACAGTAGTCATGATCATGAATTCAGACAGTGATTTCCTCAGTATGCCTGGCATTAATAAGATGAAGTACATCAGCAGGCATCATGACAAATTGGTGCAGACATTGGTTCATCAGAATTATGCTATTGTTGATAACCAGAATTGTCATGTTTTCATCGACCAGGAATTATGGTCAGAATGCGGATATTTGGAGCGTAAGGACATTGCGATCGCTTTTGCGGAGTATGCGAGGAATAAAAGTCATAGAAGAACGACGGATACCCACATTGAAGTATATGATAAGCAAAGTAAAAAACAGATTGCGTCTTGGCATTCGAAGCAGGGATTCATAGAATTGGCACCCTAATAGCACTACAGTTAACTACCTCGTGATGGATTACTACTAAAACTTAATACCAGATATCAGGCATAGAATAAAAACATACAAATGATATGTAATATATATCAATTTGATATGAATATTCTCCCTCCTCTTACAACACCGTTTACATAACTCTCTGGAAATATGACAGTAATAACTAATGATCGATTTGGCTCATCCTTTGCATTATGATTCGCAGATGACAAAATTCTAATCATTGGAGGTATAAAATGAAACATATCTTATTAATTCTTTTCATGACTGTTTTGGTCTGCATTACCCTTACGGCTCAGACAGGGAATGTGACGAAGATCGATAAGAACATCACACTGAATAATGGCGACAAGCAGATCAAAGTGACCGTGAAGGGGAATGGATCTGACCTGGATGCAATCGTCAAGAATGAAATCGCAAAAGAAATGAAGATACAGATGACAGGTTCTAATGATGAAGATGACAATGGTCCTTTCATGGGTATCTTCAGTGAAGATTTGACGCTTGCACAGGCAGCACAAAAGAACTACCATGAATTTTACGGGATTGTGATTACGGGCATCGGATCAAATTCTCCGGCTCAACAATATAAACTGATGGTTGATGATATTTTGATGAAAATCGATGACAACAAGATCACCGAGAAAGACCAATTGCTGAAAGTCATGCAATCCTATAAAGCTGGTGATTCTGTACAATTAACGATTTTCCGCAATGGAGAACAAAAGGTCATACCATTTGTCCTTGGCTCCAAATCAAAATCCGAGGTTGCTTCCAGTACCACTTCTGTCACAATTCCTAAGAAGAAATCACATTCGGTCGGTTATGGCGGTGGAATGTGGACACCCATTTGGTTCATGCTCGATACAGATGATGTAAATCACATCATCGATCATATTGGCGGGGACCTGGCATCCGGTTTCGACAATATTCCCAAGGATGGGATCTTCATGAATGGCGGAGCAGGCAAGGGAACTGTCGGGAAGGGTTTCTTTATTGGCGGAATGGGTGCAGGTTATAAACTTGAAAAGAAATACAATGTTGCAGATACCACACACAAAATGACCTATGATGTAGGTTTCGGTGGTGTCACATTGGATAAACGAATTCACATTGCTCACCACTTGACCGGATCCCTGGGTTTCATGCTGGGTGGTGGTCATCAGAATATCAACATCGTGAAATATAAATATGTTTCACCAAGTGGCTATGATTGGAATGATATCGGTTATGTGGACCTCAACAAGCAGATGGTTCATCTGAAGAGGAACTACATCGTTTTCCAGCCTAAAACCGAAGTGATCTACAATCTTCTATCCTGGCTCGCAATACGTGGAGAGGTAGGGTATATGATGGGTTACAGTTCACAAGATGGCTGGGTCGTCATGAATGATGGCGATGCACAAGTTTCACATTCACCAAACTCAACGTTCAACGGACTGACATTTTCCATTGGACCTTGGGTAGGATTTTAATAAGCCTCATCTAAATAGAATCCTCCAATTCTACCGGCACTATGAGGAGAGCACCGGACGGTACTCTCCTCTTTGCTTCATGAAAAACACACAGTATATATATTGACAGTTGGGACAGACAAAATAGCGTTTACTTTGTAATATAAGGTTTTACACACAAAGGAGCGGATGGGATGAACGCGCTGCTTGGACAAAAGCTTTTAGCGAATCTGGTTACCATATCAGTTTTCCTCTTTTCCTCCTTCAAGGGGAATGATGCCTCCTTTAGTGCCATGCATGTCCAAAACAGCGGAAATTACCTGATTCTTCAAACACACTTGGAAAACTCATTCGAAAATGACTTCCAGGAAATCTTTCAATCGGGTAAACAAGTGGATGTCTGGTTCAACCTGGAAGTGAAGCAAAACAGGAACTTGCTGCAAAAGCAGGAATTCAGGCATTCTGTGCAATATGACCCTTTATCGGCTGCATACAAGGTATATCTCCAGGAACAGAAAACAACCCGAGTGGTAAGGGATTATGCAGATATGGTGCAATTGATCTCCGATGTGGAATATACCTTGCCGCCGAAGCCCGGATGGTCAAAAATAGATATTCATCTCGATTCATTTCTGAAAAAGATGCCTATGGAGAGCACGAATAAAGAAATTGACCTGATGATGCTCTGGAAATTAAAAAAACCTGTTTGTAAAATCAGTTTGGATCTAAAGGCATATGAAAGTTAGATTGGGTCTCCGTACCATAACCATTTTATTATTTTTGCTGCTGATCACAGTCAGCATGGGTATCGTATATCGTTTTTTCCTGCATAAACAGCAGGAAATATCGAGTGCTTTCGACAAGAACAATTTTGATTCTTCCTTCAGTAAACTGAACTTCAAAACGGCACAGGATAGTCTGATAGCGAAAGAAGTCCTGAAACAATACGGGGAGATGCGGGTCCTGGTAAAAATGGCAAACCAGGAGGCGAAGGTCTATTCTTCTGTCTATCTGCTATTGATCATATTGCTTTCCGGGATCATCTTCATCATCATCATTTGCATGATCAGCAGACCTCTCATCGAAATGAGAGAAGCCACGGAAAGTATCAAACGAGGAGATTTCTCGGTTCATCTGAAAGAGAATGGGATTGCGGAGATGAAGGAACTGAAACGCTCTTTCAACGATATGTCACATGAATTATATACGATACAGAACAGGCTGCTCATTGCAGAGAAGGAAATGATCTGGAAGGATTTGTCACGCATCCTGGCGCATGAGATTAAGAATCCTCTGACACCAATCCAACTGACGATCCAGAGACTTGAAGAAATATACAATTCCGATCCAAAGAA
>Ga0116170_10002879_pt1 | contig 16338 bp, 15 predicted proteins | sample AD_JPNHW1_MetaG_FD_89797 | JGI IMG/M metagenome (GOLD analysis project Ga0116170, IMG submission 89797) | Active sludge microbial communities of municipal wastewater-treating anaerobic digesters from Japan - AD_JPNHW1_MetaG | ecosystem: Engineered > Bioreactor > Anaerobic > Digestate | place...
AAGCAGATTCGTTTCCCACGACCAGGGTGATCAGGTCATTTGGATGAAGATATTGCTTCGCTACACGCTGAACATCATCCTTGGTGACTTTTTCAATTCCATCTTCCACGGTTTGCAGGAAGTCCATGGGATAATTATAATATGCCAATTCCATCATTCTACCCACGATTTCACCCTTGCTATCAAAGTGGAAAACATAGGTATTCAGGTAATAATCCTTTGCGAATTTTAATTCCTGATCTGTGACAGGTACCGTTTGCATTTCTGCAACAACCTGTTGCAATGCGCGAATTGCCGTAATGGTTTTTTCAGATTTTGTTTGTGACATCAGGTAGAGTAACCCCGGATAATCATATGAGATCGCATAGAAGCCTGCAGGAGCATAGGATAATCCCATCTGCGTCCTGACCTTCTGGAATATCCTGCTGTTGAAATCGCCGCCGAGTACATTATTCATGACGACCATGGGGCAGTAATCAGGACTATCCTTGGTTATTTCAGCCATATGTCCCATTAGAATCCAACTTTGATTGGCATCTGGTTTTTTCACAAGGTTCACGGATTTCTTATATGTAATATCCACCTTGGGTAATGGTGGTACAGCAGTATTTCCCTTCTTCCAATCAGTAAAAAGACTTGTGATGGTTTTTTTCATATCGGCAGTCTTGAAATCACCGATCAGACTGATCGAGATATTCTGAGGCTGGTAGAAATCATGATGGAATTTGACGATATCATCTCGTGTGACATTGGCAATTGTCTGATATTCCTCATTTCTCGCATAAGGGTTATCCTTACCATAAACCAGTTTCGGAAATTCCCTGAAGGTGATATCTTCCATCTGATCATTTCTTCTCGCGATATCCGCATTCAGACCCTGCTTCATGATCTGGAGACGTTCCTCTTCAAAACGGGGATTCATAATGGCTGATTTCAGCACATTCAATGACAACTGGGTGTCTTCCGGTAGAAATGACATACTAAATCCACCACTACGCTGTCCAATATAGGAATTAAAACGAATACCATTTTCATCGAGTAACTGATCCAGGTCCTTCGCCGAGTAACTTCCGGCTCCACCAGACTCGATCAGGTCACCTGTCATTTCCCCCAGACCTATCTTATCGGCTGGATCATAGACTGAACCGGTCCTGACCATTCCGCGCACATTGATGACAGGTAATGCATGGTCTTCGCAGAAATATATGGTCATCCCATCAGGGAGAACCATTTTATCGACTTTGGGAAGTATGATCTTATGAAGTGGGGCAAAGGTCATTGTGCGGACATCTACTGCAAGCAGAGTACTTGAAACAGCGATGAGGACAAACAATAATATGATATTTCTGATATGTTTCATGTTACTCTCCCTTTGTCACCATTTCAGCAACGGTCTTGTTTGTATCAACCAGGTATTTTTTGGCAGCAGCCTTGATTTGTTCAGGTGTTACTTTCTTGGTTTTGTCAAATTCATTGAATAACTGGCTATAATCACCTTCCAGCGCTTCGTAATAACCAAGCTGCATGGCAAGGTAAAGTCCACCATTCAATTGCTGTACATTCTGTAATTGAGTTCGCTTCTGATATCCCTGGAGTTCCTTTTGCGTAACCGGCTCATTCTTCATTTTGTTGATCTCGATTTCGATGGCATCCTTGCATTCCTGGATTGTATGCCCCGGGCTTGGCACTGCGCCAATCAGGAGAAGGTTCGGATATTTCGAACCCGGATATCCTTTGAATGCAAATGCACCCACAGAGACTTTTTTGTCTTCCACGAGGCTCTTGGTCAGTCTTGAAGTCTGACTTTGCCCCAGGATATTTACCAGGGCATCGAGGGCAGGGCTTTCAGGGCTTATTTCTGCAGGCACATGATAAGCCATGAAAAACATCGGTTGTGCATTTTCCTTGATCACGTAACTCCGCTCAGAAGTCTGTGGTGGTTCCACAATGGCAACATCCTGAACCGGTGTTCTTTTGGGAATCGTTGATAAGTATTTATCTGCCAATGATTTTACATCAGCAGCCTTTACATCCCCATAAACGGTGAATATGAGATTGGCTGCCCCGTAATATTTATTGAAAAAGTCATATACATCCTGGCGTGTGACGGATTCCAGGTCTTCCTGGTACCCTATCGTCGGGTGCTTGTATGGATGTACTGTAAAAGCACTGTCTGCAATGTCACTAATGAGTTTTCCCTGGGGAGAATTATCATAGCGCATGCGCTTTTCTTCAATAATGACATCTCTCTCCTTATAGAATTCACGAAATACGGGATTCGTGAAACGATCTGTCTCCATTGCCATCCAAAGTTCTAAACGGTTGGAAGGGTAACTGATCTGGTAAATTGTCATATCCATCATTGTACCAGCGTTCAGGTCTGTCCCGCCATTCCTTTGGATGATTTCCGAAAATTCATTAGGAACTATGTAATCACTTGCTTCCTTATCTTTCGCATCTAATTTCTTTTGCAGGTCATCGATCTTATCTTTCGATGCGTTCGACTTCTTTGCGGCAAGGATCTGGGAAAAAATCGCATCTGCTTCATTATTTAGCTTTTGTTCCTTGGTGTAATCCGAGGTACCAATCGTAGTTGTCCCTTTGAATGCCATATGTTCAAGGATATGCGCGATTCCAGTCTTCCCGGGTTCCTCATTCACTGAACCTACTTTTGCGACTGTGATGCAATGAACAATTGGAACATCGTGCTTTTCCAATACTAATAAGGTGGCACCATTTGAAAGTTGGTATTTGACGACTTTGGATTTGAAATTCTGGAAATTATCAGCCTGAAGGCATAAGATCAAGCCCAATAGAAGGACTATCCCTAAAACTCGTTTCATATGAATTCTCCTTTGAACGACCAGTAATCTAAAGATAAGATTGAATTATTTATGATGTAAAGTCTCGTCAATGAGTTTCTGTTTTGTTTAGTCTTCGTAATTTTCATTTTGTGGTTGAATACTTATTGTTCGCAGAGAATTCTCAAGAGAATCCTGCTCGATTACGGTGTTTTTTATATTTTGATACCTACTAGGAACCAGAATGCATCATTATATACACTCAGTCCTGAATCCGATTTTGACTCCGAATCAGATCCCGAATCTTTAAATATGTGCCCCAGTGATCTGTCGTATCTGATTTCCATCAATGAATGAGTGAAATTGACCCCTACACATAACTGGTAGCCAATAGTCAGTACATTCATGTTATCATACATATCGGAATGATATGTTTCTCCTTCACTGTGGGATTCAGAATTTCCACTGATTGCAAAATTGGCTGATAAACCGGCACCGGAGTACAATCTACTATTTGCATTATGCGAAACATTCAAAATCGCTGTGACAGGGACACCTACATACCAGAGATTATTACTTCCGTCAATCTCAGCCAGCCCCAGGAAATTCCCGGATAATTTTGCACCCCTGTTGGTGATAGATAATTCACTGCGCCATTGAAAGTTGTTTTTCTCATCTGTGAAATGAAAATAACTCGCATAAAACCCCATCTTATCATGTATATTAATTCCATATGATTCCAGGTTAATGACATCGCTGCCCGTATAACCCACAGAGCCAATACCGCCCATAATGCCATTTTCAACACCCATAAGGGTTTGACACACGAAAAGCAAAAAGATCAGTATAAGTAAATGTGATTTCATTTTTCCCTCGCTTCCAATATTTTGAACCATTTATATATATGGCGCTTAATCAGGTCAAGACTATAAAAAAAGCAAAATGACTACCCACCTTATAAACACAAGTCGAAAGATGAGGAGCTTTTTGTAGTGCTTTGATAGATTATGGTAACCATCAAAACAATAAAGGGAATAACGAAGGGTAAAAATTTTGTTTGACAGAGCAGAGAGTTGAAATTTCTTAACATTACCTTGTGTGCATCCGTAGCTCAGTTGGTAGAGCAACTGACTCTTAATCAGTGGGTCTGGGGTTCGAATCCCCGCGGATGTACCATTTTTTACAGTGTGTCTCCCTTGGGAGAAATGATAAATCATTAGCGGTGATTTGATAGCTTGCTCCGCGTAATAAATGTGCTAAAACTTAATCCAAGAAATTTGGACGGCTTTAGTTACAGCGGATAACTGAAGCCGTTTTTTTTATATTTGGAAAATTACATCATAAGGAGATAAAAATGGTAAAGCATCATGAAGATGAAGCAAAATTGGAATTTCTGTTCACTTCGGAATCCGTTTCAGAAGGACATCCGGACAAAGTATGTGATATGATATCAGATGCAATATTGGATGCATATATAGCCGAGGATCCAAAATCAAGAGTGGCATGCGAGACACTTGCAACGACCGATAAGTTGATCATTTCAGGTGAAATCACATCCCAAGCGTCCTTTACACAAGAAAAGATCAGTGAGATCGTACGGAATACAATCCGAAAGATCGGATATACGAAAAAGCATAAGGGTTTTGATGATAATTGTGAGATCATCAACCTTCTTCACGAACAGGAAGGAGCTTTACGTGATAACTCTTCGACCGATAATCCTGGTGCGGGTGACCAGGGGCTGATGTTCGGTTACGCCTGTGATCATACATCGCAGTTGATGCCGATTCCCATCGTGTTGTCACACGTATTGGTACAAAATCTTGCAAAAGTCAGGAAAAACGGACAGATTCCCGAACTCATGCCCGACTCAAAATCGCAGTGTACCTTCAGGTTTATTGATCGGAATCCGGTGGAACTCATGAATATCGTGATTTCCACGCAGCATGAGAAGATGGATGCGGAACAGTTTGAAGCCATGAAGAAAAAGATCGAGGAACTCGTTGTGAACCCATCCATTGAGCAGGTCAGAAAAGAAAGCAAGTATGATTTCTCTTATACCAACGTGAACAAGATGATCAATCCCCTGGGTATGTGGGAAGATGGCGGTCCGGCTGCTGATACCGGATTGACAGGCAGAAAGATCATTGTCGATTCTTATGGCGGTTGGGCAAGACATGGTGGCGGTGCGTTCTCAGGAAAGGATTCGACAAAGGTTGACCGCAGTGCCTGTTACATGGCAAGGCATATCGCCAAGAGTGTTGTTGCCTCCAAGCTCGCCAGCGAATGTGAAATCCAACTTAGTTTTGTGATCGGACAGCACGAACCTGTCGCTGTCATGGTGGATACTTTCGGCACGAATCAGATACATGAACGTGAAATTGAAGCAAAAATCCGTGCGAATTTCAATCTTTCTGTAAAAGGAATCATCGAATATCTTGACTTGAGAAAACCAATTTATAATAATACATCCGCATATGGACATTTTGGTAGAACGGATGTAAATTTCTCATGGGAGACGACAAAAACCCTGAGCTAGATCGTTACATCCACCGGGGAGCCTATGAAGAGAATGCAACCGCATCGATACTGGCACAAAGGTGTTCCGGCAGATCTTAAGATCGTCATGTTTCTTTTAGTCATGACTCTGATGATGGCTGTGGTCTATTTGGCTGTTGACCAGATATTTTCCCTGGTCAGCAATGAAAAGGTCTATCAGGAAGGACAGAAGATCAAGGACGAAAGATTCAAGGACACGTTTACGAAACAACCTCTTGAAGAACCGACCCAGCCGGCCGTTTACAAAACCGAGGAGCAGAAGGAAGACGAGAAGAACGCCAAGGAGGAAGGTAAATTTGGATATGTACATCCCCTGATCATCGGTCTTTTCTTTTCCATTATCGCCATTACGCTGCTTGGTTTCATTCTCTATGCAATAATGGATAAGATTGGGAGTCAGAAGGAATAACGGAGTGGATTAATTTGCCTTGAGCAAGACCATACATTGAGGAATCATGGACTTATACAATAAACTTCAGCACCCGCAGAAGTTCTTTCTCATAGCAGGACCATGCGTTGTCGAAGATGAAACACTCATGTTTGAAACGGCTGAATTTCTAATCAAACTCTGTCAAAAAAGAGATATTCTCCTGATTTTCAAATCCTCTTATCAAAAGGCAAACCGTACCTCTGAAACATCCTACACAGGACCAGGGTCTATTAGTGGACTTGCGATTTTGAAAAAGATCAAAGAGACCTTCCAAGTTCCCATTATCACAGATGTTCATGAAACGACCGAAATCGCAGAAGCTGCTTCTGTAGCAGATATACTTCAAATACCCGCTTTTCTTTCAAGGCAGACAAGCTTGATCCACGCTGCTGCAAAGAGCGGCAGGATCATCAATATCAAGAAGGGGCAATTCATGGCACCGGAGGATATGGAGCAGGCTGCGAAGAAAGTAACATCCCAAAACAATTTTAAGGTCATGCTGACCGAGCGGGGAACTACATTCGGTTATCATAACCTGGTTGTGGATTTTCGAAGCTTTGCCATATTAAACGATCTTGGCTTTCCAGTCATTTATGATGTAACGCATAGCATGCAGCGACCTTCGATTCTCAATGTATCGGGTGGTACTCCGGAATATGCGGGAATGATGGCAAGGGCTGCTCTTGCCACGGGGAAAGTGCAGGGCTTATTCATCGAAACACATCCCAGACCTCATGAAGCCATGAGCGATGCCGCTAGTATGGTTGCTTTGGAGCAAATGCCGGACATCTTGGATCACTGTCTTTCACTATTTTAATCGAATGAAGGATTGAAATGAGTTTTATACATTATGATAATATTCGGATTGTAGCCTTGGACTGCGATGGGGTCATGACTGATGGGAAGATTACTTTGGACCAGGATATGACGGAAAGCAAGCAGTTCAGCACATTGGATGGATTGGGCTTTGCCCTTCTGCATGCTGCAAATATCATACCGGTTGTAATTTCCGGAAGAAATTCACTCGCTCTAGAGAGACGTTGTGAAGAGTTGAAGATCCCATATCTTTTTCAGGGTGTGAAGAATAAAAAGCGACAACTGGAATCATTGCTCAAGGATCTTCATATGAAGATGAAGAATGTTGCCTATATGGGAGATGACTGGAATGATCTCCCGGTGATTCAGGTAGTCGAATTTTCTGCATGTCCGTCCAATGCGATAGAACCGATCAAGCAAATCGTGAATTTTGTATCCACAAGACGCGGTGGTGATGGAGCCGTCCGTGAACTGATAGAACACATTCTTACACAAAAGGGACTTTATGAAATTGCGCTCAAGAATTACCTTGCTGACCTTCAGTCTTCTTGAACTGCTTCTACTTCTTTCGTCCCTGACCTTTACAGGTTGCCGGAAGATGGCGGAACCTTCCAAAGGCATCATCAATCCGAATTATCCTGATGAGCAATCGACTATGGTTCATATTGTATCCATGAATCGGGATTCCACGGATTATGTCCTGGATGCATCCAGAATTGACCGGTTCTATGACAAACAGACTCTCGATGCATTTGATGTCCGGATCACTTCCTATGACAAATCGGGTAAAGTACATTCCACAATGTCTGCCAATAGGGCGATCGTGGATGATGTGAATAACCGTATTGTAGCGACCGGTCATGTCAAACTCGTTACACCCAACGGAATTTTGGAAACGGAAGTCCTGACTTGGGAGCGTGCCTTCGATGAAATCGTTGCACCTGGAGAAGTGACATTGATTCGAGAAGGGAATGTGCTGAAGGGAATCTCATTACGAACTGACAGTAATTTGAATTTTGCTGAGATGAAACAAGTGACTGCCACCGGAAGGGCGAATGAAAAAGATATTAATTGGTAGTATATTACTTTATCTGATATTCTCGCTTCCTGCTGCTGCTACGCCAGCAAAAACGGACAAGCAAACTCAGTCCAGCCAGGATACTTCATATCGTTTGATCAATGCAGATCATCTATTCCTCAGTAAGGTCAATAATGAATATATCACTGAATTACTCGGGAATGTACATTTTTTCTATGGCGAAGCAGAGTTTTGGACGAATCGTTCCCTGATTTGGGAAAAGCAGAAGGTTGCCCGCATGGAAGGGAATGTCAAAGTGAAAAGGGACACTCTGTATCTCGAAGCAGATAGTGTTGTATATTACCGTTCCCAGGATAAAATGAATCTTGGCAGCCATGTTTATGTGAAGGAAACACATCCGGATAAAACAATACGAACATTCAGGGCTTCTAATGCAGAATATCATCCCAGGGAAAAAAGACTGATCTGCCAGGATAGTGTTGCTTTCTATGATCAGCGCGAGAAGATGTATGGCACCTGCGGGTATTTTCTATATAAGGAAAAGGATGGTTATGGTTATCTGATGAAAGATCCCGTTGTTTATGCTACGGGAAAGGATTCGATACGCATTTCTTCTGATAAGATGGAATATTTCCGACAATTCTCAAAACTGATCGCAACATTCAATGTAAAAGCCAATACATCTGACTACCAGGCTACCAGCGATTTCCTGATCTATCTCAATCATGAGAGTAAAGCTGTGTTTACGGGCAGCCCCCGTTTTTATTCATCATTCGGGAATGCCCAGGCAGTAAATTTCTATTTGTATTTCGATAATCGGGAACTGAAACGTGCTGTACTGGAAGATTCCTGCATCGTGAATTTCTCTGAAGAAGAAGGGAAAACCCCGACCGATTGGTGCCGGGCAAAATACATCACCATGTTCTTTGAAAACAGAGAGATCAGGCGGTTTGATGCAGAAAGTGATGTATCCTACCATTATGTCCAAGAACAAACGGATAAAAAGGATTATGCAAATAACGATGCGACAGGTGCGCACCTGACCATCACATTCAAACCGGATAATAAAGTCGATATCATGAAAATGGAAAAGCAAATCAAAGGCAAATACAAATTCAAGAATAACAAAACTTGACAAAACAAGTGAGCAGGGTAATATTTATTTATGCAAATGAATCGAATTGAAGCACGTGAATTGGTAAAGATATACGGAAAACGTAAAGTTGTGAATCAACTCAGCCTCGATATTGAGCAGGGTGAGGTCGTCGGCATTTTAGGACCAAACGGTGCCGGGAAAACCACAACTTTCTATATGATCCTGGGTCTGACCAAACCGAACGAGGGCAAAGTTCTTTTCAATGATGTCGAGATCACCAAAAAGCCGATGTATAAGAGGGCTCAATTGGGTATTGGCTATCTTGCACAGGCACCTTCCATATTTCATAAAATGACGGTCGCGGAGAATATCTTGGCAATCCTCGAGACCACAGGCTTGCCGAAGAAAGAGAGAGTCAGGAAATTGGAAGAATACCTCGCTGAATTGAATCTTACGAAATTAGCTGATCAAAAGGCATATACCCTGTCCGGTGGTGAAAGAAGAAAACTCGAGATCACACGCTCATTGGTTACCAATCCCTCATTTCTTTTCATGGATGAACCGTTTGCCGGGGTTGATCCGATAGCGGTGGCAGATATTCAGGATATTATCCATAAGCTGAAGGCAAAGAAAATAGGGATCATGATCACCGATCATAATGTACTAGAAACCATGAAGATCGTGGATCGTGCCTATATCATATTTGAAGGTAAGATAATCGTATCGGGTCAGACGAAGGACTTGATCAATGACGAACAAGCACGTAAAGTTTACTTGGGGAATAGTTTCCTGAGTAATCCATGGGAGAATAATGGCTGATTATCATTCCTTGAACCTTTATCAGGGTTTAAAGATGAAACAGGAATTGAAGCCAAAAATGCTTCAATCCCTTCAAATGCTGGCGATGCCTATCATGGAGTTGGAACAGCACCTTAAGCAGGAACTGATCACGAACCCCTTGCTGGAAATGCGTGAAGATAGGGACAGCGAGGATGATGTCAGTGAAGTCGAACCTGATACCAACAAGGAAAACGATAACGATATTGAGGATAATGTTGAAGAAGAATTGTCCAAGAATGTGGAAGAGGTAAAAGAGCTTAGCGAGATCCTGGACAATTGGAATGAATATCATCACGAGATCACAGCGAAAGGGTATGAAGGTGAAGAAACCGGTCCTGAGATGTATGTGCCATATGTCGTTGACGGAAAGGTCACTTTCCTTCAGCAACTCTATGTTCTTCAATTCAAGGATAATGAACTGGATTTTGCGACAGACTTGCTGGACAGTGTGAATCAGTATGGATTCCTACCCAATGATTATCATTTAGAGGAAAATGCCGCTGAATATGGGATTTCACCCGAGAGAGCCATGGAAATTCACCAGACCCTTCTTCATCTCGATCCGCCAGGGATTACGGCGAGAAGTATCCAGGAATGCTTACTGGCACAATTGAGTGAAGATCAGTTAAAAAATGATAAATTAGTGAATATTATAAAATATGAATTTGAGAATCTCATCCACCGCCGTTATCAAAAGATAGCATCAAATCAGGGAATCAGTGAAGATCAGGTACTCCATTGCAGAAATCAAATTGCCAAACTTGACCCCAAGCCCGGGTTACGAATCAGCAATGCCCCTGACAATTTCATCATTCCCGACGTAATCATCAAGGAAGTGGATGGAGAATTCGAAGTCATCGTAAATGATGCTTTAACACCCAATATCATCCTGAACCCGAGATACAAAAAAATGATTAATCGGAAGCAGTATGACAGGGAGACGATCCAATTTGTTAGAGAAAAGATCAATTCAGCCAAATTCCTGATTAAATCCATGTATATGCGTATGCGGACATTAGAGCGTGTCACGCAGTCTATTATCAAGCATCAGCATGATTTCTTCTATAGATCATCAGGCGTTCTGGTTCCCCTGACATATTCGTTCATTGCCCAGGATTTGGATGTCAGTGAATCCACCATATCCAGAGTCGTTCGTCACAAGTATGCGGATACCCCTTTTGGTGTGATACCCCTGAAGAATTTCTTCAGTTCCACAGCAGGGCGGGACGATAACTATGAATCCGTATCACGCCAGCGCGTAAAGACCCTGATCCAGAAATATATCGATGTGGAGGATAAGGCGAATCCGATTAGTGACAAGGAACTCGTTGATATGCTAAAAAATGAAGGATTGAATATTTCCTGGCGCATTGTAGCAAAATACAGGGATGAGATGGGGGTTCTGAACAGCAGGCTAAGGAGAGTATAGTGAATCATTATCAAGTAGCGATCATCGGTGGAGGACCCGGTGGTTATGTAACGGCAATTCGTCTGAACCAATATGGAATAAGTACAATCGTTTTTGAAAAAGATAGATTAGGTGGTGTATGCCTGAACTGGGGATGCATCCCTACAAAAGCACTGGTCAAAGTCGCAGATCTCTACGGTGAAATACGCAATTCAGAAGAATTCGGTATTCATGTGAATGACTTTTCCATAGATTATGAAAAGGTCTTCAACCGTAAGAACGAAGTGGTCGAAAAACTGGTTAGTGGTGTTGAATTCATATTCCGCAAAAGAAAGATGGAAGTAATGAAAGAAACAGTCACTGAGATAAAGAAAGATCAGGATCAGTTCGTCATCCATTCCATGGAAGGAACCGAAGTCAGTGCAGAATATGTCATTATTGCGACCGGTTCTGTTCCGAAACCGCTTCCATTCATGCCATTCGATGGCAATAAGATACTTTCCTCAACCGATATCCTGAACCTCAGGGAATTACCCAAGAGTCTTGCCATTATTGGCGGAGGTGTTATCGGCTGTGAATTTGCCTCCATTTTCATGCAAATGGGTGTGAAAGTCGAAATCGTGGAATTTCTTCCCAGTATTCTCACAACCGAGGATGAAGAGATAGCGAAACGAATGTCAATGGCATTCAAGAAGGCAGGTGTGAAGATCAATACCGGAGCCGGAGTGGAAAGATATGAAGAGCAGCCTGACGGTATTCACCTGTTTACTTCAAATGGGAAAGAGATCATTGCGGAGAAGGTTCTTGTCAGTGTTGGTAGAGACCTGCCTTTCAAAATCGAAATGAAGGGTTTGAATCTTGATATGGATAGAGGAAGAATACTGATCAATGATAAAATGGAAACCAATCTCCCGAATATTTTTGCGATAGGTGATATCACCGGCAAGCTTCAACTCGCACATACGGCAAGTAAACAGGGGTTGATTGCTGCAGAGATTCTGAAACAAAGAATAGCAGGACAGCCTGAAACGGTTGAACCATTGGAATATATGAATATCCCCAGGTGTACATTCACGAATCCTGAAATTGCTTCTGTTGGTTTCTCAGAAAAGGAAGCTGTACAGAAGTATGCTTCCATCAAGGTTGGCAAATTCCCGTTTGGAGCAAATGGCAAGGCAATCGGTTTAGGTGCTACATTTGGGTTTGTGAAGACCATTGTCGATGCTGACAGCGGCTTATTGGTTGGAATGCATATTATCGGTCCCCAGGCTACGGAATTGATAGCACAGGGTGCAATTCTCATCGGCAGCAGGATTTCCAACCATGAAGCAGCAGAAATAGTATGTGCTCATCCGACCTTATCAGAAGCAGTGGCTGAATCAATTGAAGATAGTCTTTCCTTGGCAATTCATCAAGTGTAGATATATTATATACTAGACTGTGTGAAAGGATTTAAAATGTCAGAAGTAAGAAAGCCTTCCTGGCTGAAAGCGAATAAATTAGGCTCTAAAAGAACGAACGAGATCATTCAGCAATTACGACACTACCATCTGCATACTGTCTGTCAAAGCGCTCAATGTCCCAATAAGGGAGAATGCTTTGATAATGGCACAGCCACCTTTCTCTTATTGGGGGATGTCTGTACCCGGAATTGTTTATTCTGTGCAATCGATAAGAACAGACAGGTTTCCAATCCTGATCCGAATGAACCTGAAGCAATTGGTAGAATGTCCCATGACTTGAAATTGAAGCATATCGTACTGACTATGGTATCGAGAGATGATATCTCTGATGGAGGTGCTTCTCATATCGTTGAAGTGATTCAACATATCAGGGAATATTGCGGTCATGACATTACCATTGAAGTTCTCATCTCTGATTTGCAGGGGAATAAGGAAGCACTTCATTCCATCCTGGATGCAAAACCCGATATTCTGAACCATAATGTGGAAACAGTTCCGAGGTTATATTCGGCAGTCAGACCTCAGGCAGACTATCAACGATCTCTCGGAGTCATATCTGAGACAAGGAATTATGCACCTGAACTTATGACCAAGAGCGGAATTATGGTCGGTCTTGGAGAAACAAAGGATGAAGTCTTGCAGGTGATGAGGGATCTTCATGCTCACGGGTGTGATTTGCTTACCATTGGGCAATATCTTGCTCCCACCAAAAAGCACTATCCGGTGGCAGAATACATCCATCCCGATATATTTACCTACTATCATGATGAAGGAAAGAAAATGGGATTTATGCATGTGGAAAGCGGACCATTGGTACGAAGTTCCTACCATGCTGAAAAAGCCCGAATATATATGAAATCAAGTTAAAGGAGGACGGAGCCATGCAAATTACAATTACTGCTCGGCACTTCGAACTAACCAAAGCGATTCGTGATTATGTGGAGGCTGCTTGTGAAAAACTCAACAGGTACTTTGATCAAATCATCACCCTTCACGTCACGCTGACTTTGGAAAACAGCAGAAATATCTGCGAAATCACACTCCACGCCTCTAAATTTACTCTTCAAAGTGAATCTGAAGAAATGGACATGTATTTAGCTGTTGACAATACCATCGAGAAAATGGAAGGTCAAATCAAGAAACTGAAAGACCGTGTAACCGATCATCAGAAGAAAGGTTTGAAGGAGAACAATGACGAATACTATTCAAGAGCCTTTCTTTATGCAAAGGAAAATAAGGGAAATCCCCGTCGACTGATCAAGACCAAGCGTGTCGTTCCTGAAGTCATGACTGTCCAGGAAGCGCTCGATGTCATGGAAGCAGGGGAAGATGACTACTTTATATTCAAGAATGTGGAGACAGACAGGATCAATGTCCTGGTAAAAAAGGACGCTGATCATTTCAAACTCCTCGAACCATAAGTCTCGCTTATTCAAGGGGGGAGTCAATCCCCCCTTTTTTGGAGTTGCACATGAAAGAAATTCTCATTAAGGACTTTTTCGAAGCTAAAAAGAAAGATTTTGCATTGTCCATGATCACGGAACCTAAAACGATGGAGAACAAAATCGTATCTCCGCAGTTGAATAGACCTGGTCTGGCATTGGCAGGTTATTTCGAAAGATTCTCTTCAGATCGTCTTCAGATTGTTGGTGAAACAGAGATTTCCTACCTTCAGTCCCTCAAGGAAAATGTCTATTATGAAAGAATGAGAGAGCTATTCACAAATGCAATTCCACTGATCATCATTACAAAAGGTCTTTCCTTCACAACGAAGATCGAGCAATTGGCGAATGACAGCAATATCGCAATCCTTTCCAGTCGTTTATCCACGGTAAATCTCATCCGCAATCTCAGCAAATACCTCAATGATTATTATGCCCCTGAAAAGACCATTCACGCAACCCTTGTGGATGTTTTCGGCTTGGGAATCATTCTTACCGGGAAAAGCGGTATTGGAAAAAGTGAGTGTGCTCTTGACCTTGTTTCACGTGGAAACAGCCTGATCTCTGACGATGCAGTGACGATTCGCCTGATCGATGATGTGCTTGTTGGTCAGCCTTCCCGTGATTTCGGACATTTCATGGAAATACGTGGCGTTGGTCTGGTGAATGTGGAGAAAATGTTTGGTATCCAGAGAATCAGACAGCACAAGGAAATCGACATGCAGATCGAGCTTATGCCCTGGCAGGAAAATATGGATTATGAAAGGATAGGACTGACAAGCAACTATGTGGAGCACCTGGGTATTCATATTCCGATCATCTATCTGCCCGTTTCTCCGGGGAAGAGTGTCTCCGTCATTGTTGAAGTGGCAGCCATGAACATGATACTGAAGAAATTTGGATATGATGCTGCAGAAGATTATGCAAAGAAATTACAGGAAGAGATCAAACGCAAGACAAGAATGAGAAATGCCATCACCGAACAAGGGATCGAGAGTTTCTAATCTAAAGTTTTTATTGACATAACATAATTTATAGCATATCGATTATTTAAAACAAAAAGGATAGTATGTTGAAGAAAACTATCACCGTCACGAACAAGCTCGGACTGCACGCAAGACCTTCCGCCATGTTGGTGAAGGCAGCAACCAAATTCCGTTCTGATTTCTTCATCGAGAAGGATGGCATGAGAGTGAATGGGAAGAGTATCATGGGTGTCATGATGCTTGCCGCTGAATATCAGGCTCAACTTGATCTCATTGCTGATGGTGTTGATGAAAACTATCTACTCGATGAAGTTGAAGCCCTTTTCTCAAGTAAATTCGGGGAAGAATAGTGGAAATCTTACATGGTATCTCTGTCTCGCCCGGGATCGCGATCGGTAAAATTCACATCATAAAACAAAAGATATATCAAATTGGCACCCTGAAAATTCACCCAGATCAAAGACAACATGAACTTCAAAAATTGGATATTACCCTCGAAGCAGTATTAAAAAAGACTGACAAATTTATAGAAGATTATGCTCACTCTCCGCAGGACAAGGAGATATTCGAATCCCAACGCATGATTCTCCTCGATCCCGAAGTCAAACTTGCCATCCAGAACCTTATTAATGATGAACTCCTAACCGTAGAACAGGCGGTTTCCAAACATTTCAGCTATTTGGTGAAGTACTTCCAGAATATGAAGAATGAATATTTTGCCCAACGTGCAAACGATTTCGAAGATGTATCCCACAACCTTCTCGAGCAGTTAGTGGAATCCGATAGGGCAGAGAAAGTGGTGATTTCCCCTGATGCAATCATTATAACAAAAGAGATCACACCATCACAGGTCTCGATCTATGCAAATGCGAAAGTTTCAGGGATTTGCACAGAGAAAGGAAGTCATACTTCTCACAGTGCCATCCTGGCTCGTGCATTCGGGATTCCTTATATAGCCGCCGTTCCTGATTTGATGGATAAATGCCATGATGCTGCTTCTGTGGTGGTCGATGCCCAAACTGGGAATATCATTTTAGACCCCAATAACGAAATGCTTGCCCAGTACAAAACCCAACTTCATGACCTGATTGCTCATCAAAGGTTGCTGCAATCTATCGATAAATGCGATGCGATCACTGGAACAGGGAAAAGGATCAGGCTGCTTGCGAATCTCGAGTTCCCGGAGGAAATCGATGCCATCGTTAAGAACCAAATCGATGGAATAGGTCTTTTCCGTACAGAGTTCCTCTATCTGGATCGTGTCATACTACCCTCTGAAGACACGCAGTTCGATATTTACAGGACGATCATCCAGAAGATCGGGGAGCATTCCCTGACAATAAGGACATTTGATCTCGGTGGCGATAAGCTTTCCCACATTCTGAATCTCGATAAGGAAGAGAACCCATACCTGGGTTGCCGTGGTCTTCGCTTCTCACTCCAGCATCGGGATATATT
>Ga0116170_10002881_pt1 | contig 16334 bp, 15 predicted proteins | sample AD_JPNHW1_MetaG_FD_89797 | JGI IMG/M metagenome (GOLD analysis project Ga0116170, IMG submission 89797) | Active sludge microbial communities of municipal wastewater-treating anaerobic digesters from Japan - AD_JPNHW1_MetaG | ecosystem: Engineered > Bioreactor > Anaerobic > Digestate | place...
CTTTCCGACCGCGTCGCAGAAAATCGAAAGCGCGTACAGCTCGTCGAGCGCGAGCGACGCACCCTCGACCTGCAGTCTGGCGAAATAGCCGCGCACCGGCGGCCAGCCCCGTATGGGAGGAGGATTCTCGGAGGAAAGCGCGAATAACCAGGCTTTCGATACGGCCTTCAGCCCACCGACCGTGGCCTGATCGGTCGAGGGAACGCGGGCCTCAAGCTCGGCCTTTCCCTCCTCGCTCATGCAAAACCCGGCGATCTCGCCGCGGACGCGCGTGTATTCAAGCACTTCGAGAGTACGTTGATTCATGTTAGTTAAAAACCTTTCCCGCTCAGTGGCGGCTTACTCAGTCCAGCTTCCGGTCTCAATCTCTTCCCGGATGCGCTGCCAGCTCTCATATCGCTGTTCGTTGATGACTCCCGCGTAGACGGCCTCCAGGATCTTGCAGCCGGGCTCGTGCGTATGAGTGCACGAGGCGCCCCAGGAGCAAGTCCCGACGAGAGGTTCCATCTCGCGGAAATACAGGGCCAAGTCCTTCGCCGATATGTCGTGAAGGACGAAACGCCTGACGCCGGGCGTGTCGATTACCGAAGCGCCCTCGCCCGTCTCCCCGGGCGGCAGGTGAAATAGCATTCCCTTCGTGGTCGTGTGCGTCCCGCGACCGTACTTTTCGGACAGCTCCCCCGTGCGGAGCGCGAGCCTGCGGTCAAGCGCGTTAAGGAGGCTCGACTTTCCCACGCCGGACTGGCCGACGAAGGCGGTGAGCTTCCCCGCGAGACGCCGCGCCAAGGCGTCCATGCCGTCGCCGGTCTTCGCGGAGACCCGCATGATCTCGTAGCCGAGCCTGGCCCAGTCCTCGAGCCGCGCGTCGATGTCCGCGTTGACGGCGGATTCGAGATCGCACTTGTTCAATAGCACGATCGGAGCGATATGCTCGGCGTCCGCCTGAATGAGCACGCGATCCACGAAGCGCGGGCGGAAGGGCGGCTCGTCGGGGGTCGTGACGACGACGACGAGATCGAGGTTCGCGGCGAGCAGCTGCGGGGAGTTTCCCTTTTGGTTCAACCTTACGAAGTGATTCACGCGCGGCACGAGCGAGACGATCTTTCCCTGCCCGTCGTCATGCTCGTCGACCTGTATTTCCACGCGGTCGCCCGGGGCGAGCGGGTTATAGTATCCCTCGGATTCGCGGAGGACTTTTCCCTTGATCGGGCAGAGCCGCACCTTGCCGTCCGGCATCTCCACCTCGAACTGATTATTGGTGCCGCCAAGGACGATGCCCTCGGTCACAGGATGCCCCTCCACTCGATGCCGAAGATCCCGGAATAGGTCCGGAAGGTTTCCTCGTTCGCGGGGGAAACCCCGCCGGTGATATAGCAGGCGCACTTTCCGTGATCGGCCTGCGAACCGCCCTCGGACGGGAGTCCCTTGGACGCGCGTCCTTCTGACGCCAACCTCAGAGCCTGCTGCACGACGCCCTCGCGCGAGTCGATGACGGTAATGCCGTTGCCCGCGACCTCGGCGATCTCTTTCTCGACGTGGAGAAAATGCGTGCACGCGAGCACGATGGTGTCGCACCCGGCCGCGCGAAAGCGGTCTACCGAGGGGCGCACGGCTTCAAGCCGTTCCTCGCGGGTCGCGGTAACGAGCTCACGCTCGATCTTGGATATCAGAATGGAATCGCCGATGCGAACGATCTCGCAGTCGGGCGCGAATTCCGCGATCAGTCGATCGGTATAGGGATCCTTGACGGTGCGCTCGGTGGCGAGAAGCCCAATCTTCCGGTTTTTGGTAATCGAGGCGGCGAGCTTGATCGCGGGGACGGTCCCCACGAAGGGAACGGGATAGGTCTTCCGCAGGGTCTCGAGCGCGGCGACGGAGATCGTGTTGCACGCGACGATTATTACCTCGGGCTTGAACCGCTCAAGGAGCCTTCCCACCGTCGCGACGGCGAACGAGATAACCTCGTCGCGAGTCTTCTCGCCGTAGGGGAAGTGCCGCGTGTCGGCGACGTACACGCACGAGGCGTCCGGCTCATGGGACTTTAACTGGGCAAGGTACGGAAGGCCGCCCGAGCCCGAATCGAGAAACGCGTATCTGTATGTGGTCTCTGCCATATCGCTCATTGCCCAAAGAGCCCATCAAAGGCCGATCGGGCGGAATCCTTTCCGGGTTTATTCCCGGGCCCCGACGCGGGATGATCCTCGCGAAACCGGGGGTTTAGCTGGAAGGAATCGCAGAAATTGGCGCGTTCCTTGTCGCGGACCTCGTCTTCCTGGCGTTCGGCGCAGTCATGCCAGTCGCCCGGCGACCAGAAGCGGCAGTTCCGGCACGAACGGACGTCCACCCCGCAGGAGTCGCACGTGGCGCTCCGCCCGATGGGTCCCTCTATCGTGATTGCCTTTCCGCATTTCCAGCACATTGAAATCATCATAACCCATTTGACCAAAATCGCGCAATGACCTACAGTGGGATCATGTTCAGCGCGAACCAGAACCTCCCGGTCGAAAGCCTGTACGAGATTCTCAAGACGACCCAAGTGATCCACAGCGTCGATTTCTCCGGCATGGAGTTCCGCGACATGGACCTCTCGGGCAAGAGCTTTACCGGCTGCCGCTTCTCGCGCGCGTCCTTCGCCGGGACCAAACTCGACCATTGCAGGATCCGAATGTGCTTCTTCGAGTTCGCCACCTTCTCCGACTGCAGCATGACCGAAACCAACATCCAGTTCTCGAGCTTCGCCGGGGTGCACTTCGCCGACTCCAGCTTCTGCAACTCGGACCTTCTTCACGACAACTTCAACGGCATTCTCGCCGGAAACACCTCGTTCAACGACTCGGACCTCTACAATTCGCGCTTCGTCATGGCGACCCTCAAGAACACCTCGTTCCAAAACTGCAACCTGAAAAAGACGATGTTCGCCCAAACCACGCGCGATCTCGTCACGTTCAAGTCGTCGAATACCCGCGAGGCCATTTTCGACGCGGGGGACAACCCGGAATGAAAATCTACTATTTTTACTCGAGGGACGGATTCTCGAACGGCTATCTCGTCGGGAACGAAAAGACCGGGGAGGCGATCGCTGTCGACCCAGGCGTCATGAACCGGGAGCTTTTGCAGCAGATCGAGAAGAATAAGTTTAGGCTTGACGCCGTTCTCGTGACCCACAACCACAAAAGCCACCTGAACGGGCTCGGGACGCTGCTTCGCGTGTATACACCGAAGGTCTACGCCGCGGACGCCGAGCTCATGGGAACCAAGACCGTCCTCCTGCAGGGTGACGGCTCGTTCGCGGCCGCGGGCTTCGCGGTGCGCTACTTCGCCGTTCCCGGACATTCTCCGGACTCCTTGATGTTCCAAATTGAGCACGTCCTCTTTACGGGCGACGCGCTTTCGGCGGGAAAGCTCGGCCACACTAACAACGTGTACGGAAAGAGGAATCTCCTGACGCACCTCAAGAACAAGATGCTCAGCCAGAACGACGAGACGATCCTGATGCCCGGCCACGGGCCGCCCTCGACGATCGGCGCCGAGCGGCTCTTCAACTCCGAATTGATGGAGCGCATGGACGCGATCGAGGGATAACCCCCCGGGCTCAAGCCACCGCGCGAGCACGACTCGCGCGCGTTTTATGTCGCGCGAGCGTCTATTTATCAGACCAGAAAAGTCCTACCCTGCCGCCCGCGAGGCCCCATCGACCAAAGGCGTACGCGTTGAGTTCCGAAGCGGCGCGCGCGAATTCCGCGGCCTCGGTAGAGACGACCCAGCCATCAAGCTCGGGGTCTCCCCCGTGCTTGCGGAACCGTTCGGCGATATTGCCCGCGAAGTACTGGCCAACGCGATCGAGCGGCTGCTGCATCAAGTATGCCATGAATTCGTTTTCCATCAGGTACTCGTCGCTTGTATCGTAGCCAAGGCTTGGGATAATCGTGAAATACGATTGCAGGAACTCAAGCGCGCGCGGATCCATCGATCCGTATACCTCGGCAACCTTCGCGCGGAACTCCGGGTCCACGAAGTAAATCCCGTGGTAGCATTCGTGCGCCATGAAAAGATAGCGGAGATAGGACACCGACTCGCGCGATATCGAGACAATCGCCCCCGCGCCCGCGGCGAAGCCCTTTCCGTTTTTCGCGATCACTCCCTCGGCGACGAGGATATCCCGCAGCTCAAGCTCTTCCTTGCCGAGGGGAAACTTTTCTTCGGCGGCGCGCGTAAAGAACTCCGCTAGGCTCTCGGCGCGATAGTCGTGCGCGTAATACGCGTGTTCGCCCGCGATCTCGGCGTCGGACCAAAGCTTACCGCGCCATCCTTTCTTCTCCACGAAAAAAGCGAGCCGCTTGAAATAGCGATCCTGGGTCGCGTAGTCGGCGGTATCGAAGATCAGCACGGACGGAAATCGGTCCCAGGAAAACACCTCGCGGTCGGCGCGGCGCCAGGCGGAGCGCGGCCATTCGATTATCATGCCGGGATCGGCGAGAATCGGCGAGAGCGGGCTTGCCGCGTCCGGCGTACGGTACGCGCGATCCCAGGCGACGCTAAGGCCGTCGATGCTTTCGGCCCCGGCGACGGCGCGGATCGTAGAGGTCCCGTCCGAGAGGATAAACGACGGAACGCACGGGCTTGCGGGATTCGGCGCCTTGCGAAAACCGAACGTAAAGGATCCTTGCGAGAACGCGACGCGATCCTGCTCCTTGGGGGTTCCGATACCATTGGGATTAGCCGAAAGGTACACGGTCGCGCTCGAGAGCGCGGGCATTCGCCAGGACGCGCGATGCGCTGACTCGGGCGACACCTGCCCGCCGTCCGATGAGAAGCACGCGCGAAAAAAGCCCGCGCCCCGCCGCCAGCCGGTTTCCGCGGGCACAAGGCTCGCCGAGACGACGCTTGCGCGCGCGCCCTCGGAGCCCGAAAACGACACCGTAAACCCGCGAACGCCCGAGTCTGGCGGAACCACCATACCCAGGCGTATCTCGCCCGAGTCCGCGCCGATGTCGGTAATGGAAGCCTGAGCTCGCTGCGCGGGATCGGTAACGGGCTTACCGTCGGGCCCGAAGTCATCGGCGGTCAAAAAGCCAAGACTGACCGAATACGCCTGAACGGGATCGACGGGCTTTATTATCACCTCGAGGGCCAACGGAACGGCCACGGCGGACGGGCCTGAAAGCCGCGCGGCCTCCGGGTTAAACCCGAACCAAGCCGTCGACGACGGTCCCTCAAGGGAACCGGTTCGCGCGGCCCCGGTATGGGAACGCAAGCGCGCGGAATGGCCGAGCGCGTCGAATGGCACGGAAGAACCATGCCCGGAGCATCCTGAGGCTAACAGGACGCACAGGGCGACGAACGTGAAGCGTAATGTGTGTGCGGGACTCATAGCCCGATTATACTCCGCGCAATAAGTTTTGCAATCTCGTATTTTCTCGCCGGCGGCAGCTCCGAGTCGGGCCTTAGGAAGCTTTCAAACCGAGTGGTAAACTCATTGGGCAGGGTTTTCAGGCTGGGAACGCGAGTGAGGAAGCCCCTATGCGAGGGCTCAAACTCGCCATTCTCCATGAAAAGCACGGCGCACGCGTATTTGATGAAGTTGGCCGCCGATATCATGTAGTTGAACGGATCCTCCTGCATGATCGCCGCGCCAAGGTCCGTAAGGTAATGCTCCATGCTAGATTGATAGAACGATCGCATCTGCACCCAAAAACCGTCGCTTAAGCCGGAAAGTTTTTCAGTCATGCCGGCAAGCCAATCGCCCCGCTGAAAAAGTGGCTTGCAGTTAACGATTCGATAAAATACATAGGTACCCGAATCCCGTATCTTCCAGAGCTCCGAACCGGATCGGAGCGCGATATCGGCAAGCTCCTCGATTCGCTCGATTCGCTTGAACTCGATGCGGACGGGAAGTTCCCCAACCATAAAACGATCCTTCAAGCCCGTCGGGGACGACTCGAAAACCGAGTGCGCGGGATACGAAGCGGCGCGCGCCGTCGAGTTTGGTATCTCGCCCCTGAAATACACGTCCAGGATCAGCGCGAAATACGGATCGAGGGTGTCGGTCACGGCGGCCTCGTTCAGGCACATGCACTCGACCGCGTCGATCGCCGAAAGGATTTTGACGAGCTTGTCCGCAAGTTCGCGGACTTTGGGTTTCATGGTATATTTCATGTTTATAGTGTAGTATACCGGACGCAGGATTTGCATGAAATGAACGCCGAACGACTGACTTTCGATTGCGCCTTCCTCAACGACACGCAGATGGCCGAACTCACGCAGGAGCAATCCGCCCTCGCGACGGCGCTCTCACGCGTAAACGGGCAGTCCCGCGCAAACGGGCTGTCGAGCACGGACTGGCTGCCGTTTCGGTTCATGCCGCCGTTTTGCCCCATCGCGGGCGGCTCGGGCCGAATTCGTGTCGGTAAACCGGTCGCCATCGACGGCTGGATCGCGCGGCCCGTCTCGTTCGACATTGCCGAGGGGCGATACGATCCGCCGATCCTACCGGGCTACCCGCCGCTTCCGGCGATCCCCTGCGTCATTCTGGGATACGCGGGGACTGATCAAGCGCGCGCGGAAAGCACCCTCGCGGGACTCACCACTACCGGGCATAATGCCGAGGAGCTTACGGCAACCGCCTGGTATAGCGCCCGCCTAACGTTGGATATTTCTTGGGAAGAGGGAAGGTTTTACACGGTCACCAGGGAGATCGGGAAGCCTCACTGGCAGCAAAGGCCGTAAGCGAACGGGAAGGCTAATACCCTTCACCGGTACCGGCTATAGGACGGAGCAGGCATTCAAGCCCGTTCGTCTTGATCTCCTCGATCGCCCTCATCTGGTCTCCGAGCCGCCCTTCGGGATAGCCCTTTCCCTTAAACCAGAGCACGTAGTTCTCCGGAAGGTCGACAAGGAGCGAACCCGCGTATTTGCCGAACGGCATGCGAGCGTTGGCAAGTTCAATCAAAGCGCGTTCGGGATCGCCCGCGCCAAGGCCCTCGAAGGAGCCAAGGCTCGGAAACTCGCCTGCGCGCCCTGCCCCGTCGGGATCGGGATATTGCCCGTAAATGCCGACATCCTCATCGTCATCCATTAATAAACCTCACGCTCAAATCCGTTTACGAACGGTGCATCCAGCCGATGACGCGTCCCTCTATTCGGAAGGTCTCGAGATCAGGGCCGGAAAGGAGGCGAACCGGATACGCGGGATTCTCGCTGATCACGTGAACGTTCTGACCCGCGGGGTCAAACAGCACGCGCTTTACGAGAAGCTGCGTGGCGATAGAGATAACGTGTATCCCGTCGCCCGAGCGCTCGTCCGGCGCGAAAAACACGATGTCGCGATCGTCGAGCCCGATGCCGGTCATCGAGTCGCCGCGAACCTCGACGGCGCGCACGCGATCGGGCCTGCGCGGAGCGATGAAGGATCTGAGCACCGGCAACCGAACCGACTCGGCGCCTTCCTCTATCTCTACCCCGCGGCCGGCGGCCGCTTCCTGCCTGACGAATTCAATCTCTACCACGTCGGAATCCCGATCGTCGGAGCCATTCGCGCCGGAACCGGTAAAGCCATCGCGAGCCGATTTCCCGGTAAGAAGCCAATTGATGTCGACGTCATACGTGCGCGCCAGCCTGACGAGCACGTCGCGCGAAGGATCGCGCTTTCCCAACTCGATGTCGCCCGAAACGACCGGATGAATGCCAAGCGTCTCGGCAAAGGCCTTTTTGGTAAGCCCGGCCTGAAGCCGTACCTGGGCAAAGCGCCCGGCTACCGATACCTCATCCGTCAATGTTTCCATGTCTATTCCCCTTGACGCATAAGCATTTTGCTTATATGATTAGCATAACAGGTATATATTATACTGTCTACGGGGAAAAGGCAAGAAAAGATGGCGACCGAAACCGGCTTTCCGTCTCCGGCGCGCGGCTATGAAGCGACGAAGATAGACCTTAACGACCTGCTCGTAAGCAACCCTCCCGCGACGTTTTACATGCGGATGCAGGGAAGGCAGCTTCTATATAAAGGGATATTCCCGGACGACATGCTCGTCGTCGATCGGTCGCGGCCGCCCGTTCCCGGGTGCCTCGTGGTCTATCGGCAAGACGGGGAGTTTACCTGTCGCGAGCTCGTGCGCGATGGCGAAGGCTGCATGCTCGCCGACGGCGCGGGCGAGCGCGTTCCCGTGGACGGGGACACGGAGATTTTCGGCACGGTTACCGGTGTCGTGAGGAAGTTATGATATTTCACGTCGACGCAAACAGTTTTTACGCATCCTGCGAGCGGCTTTTCAGGCCGGACCTCGCGAACAAGCCCATAGTGGTTCTCTCGAACAACGACGGCATCGTCATCGCGCTCAACGACGAGGCGAAGGCCTCGGGGTTCAGGCGAGGGGACGCGTACTTCAAGATCTCCGAGCAGTGCGACCGCAAGGGAGTCACCGTCTTCAGCTCGAACTACACCCTCTATGCCGACATGAGCGCGCGGCTCGTCACCATTTACTCCCGCTTCTGCCCGGACGTGGAAATCTATTCAATAGATGAATGCTTCCTGTACTTTCCCGACTGGAAATCCCGCGACTGGGCCGACATTGCCCGTCATCTCAGGGCCACCGTGCTCCGCGAAACGGGAATGCCCGTGTCCGTCGGCGTCGCCCCCACGAGAACCCTAGCCAAGCTTTGCAACAAGCTCGCGAAAAAGCGGGGCGGCGCGCTCTCCTGGACGGACGTAGACGGTGACGCCGAACTTGCCGCGTATCCCGTCGGGGACGTATGGGGAATCGGTTGGTCCAAGGCGGAGACCCTCGTGCGGTACGGGATCAAGACTGCGCTCGACCTCAAGGGCTACCCGCTCGAGCTCGCGAAAAAACGGCTGACGATTACCGGCTTCCGCACCGTGCAGGAACTGAACGGAATTCCCGCCATCGACCGCGCGGAGATCGACCGACGGCAGAACATCGCCTCGTCAAAATCCTTCGGGGAGGCGGTCTTCGACCTTCCGGAGATCGAGGACGCGCTCGCGGAATACGCGCACGAGGCCGTCAGCCGCATGCGCGCCCAGAAAAGCGCGGCGAAATACGTGTCCGTGTACCTGATGACGAATCCCTGGGACGATGCGGGCCCGCAGTTCTTTAACCAACTGTCGGCGGCGCTCGCGAAACCCTCGTCCTTTCTCCCGGACATCCTCGGCACGGCGCTCGAGCTCCTCCGGAAACTGTACCGTCCGGGCTACCGCTACCGCAAGGTGATGATAAACCTCCTCGGGCTCGAGGACGACGTCATCGTGCAGGGCGACCTTTTCGAGGAGCCCCAGCAAGGACGCGCGGACCGCAAGGCGCTGATGAAGTGCTTCGACGAGGTGAACGCCCGCTACGGCCGAAGCACGCTCAGGCTCGGCATAGAGTCGCCATTCCGCCGCGGATGGAAGATGCAGCGAAATTTCCTCTCGCCCGCCTGGACGACGGACGTTTTGCGGATTCCCGAGGTACACTGACCATGGCCGAGATACTTATCGGAACCTCCGGCTACGACTACCCCGAATGGCGCGGGGTGCTGTACCCGCACGAGCTCAAGCGCGAGGAATTCCTCACGTTCTACGCCGAGCACTTTAACGCGCTTGAGATCAACTACACGTATTACGGCATGCCCGAGGAACGGCAGATGTCGTCGATGGCCAAGCGAACGGGGGGAAGGGTGCGGTTTTCCGTGAAGGCGCACCGATCGCTTACCCATGAGGTGAGCGTATCTACCTGGCGCGACGCGGCAAAGGAATTCCGGGCGGCGCTCTTGCCCCTGGAGAATAAAGGACTACTTCTTTCCGTGCTCCTGCAGTTTCCGCAAAGTTTCCATTACGCGGTCGACGAACGGCGGTACCTCGACGGTCTCGTCGCGGAGCTTTCGGGCCTCCCGCTCGTGGCCGAATTCCGCCACGCGTCCTGGCAGAACCCGCGCGTGTATGACGGGCTTAAAAAGAGAAACGTCGGATGGTGCATCTGCGACCTTCCCGCGCTGAAAAACCTTCCCTCGGCCGCGCCGGTCGTCACCTCGACCCAGGCCTATCTCCGCTTCCACGGCCGAAACGCGGATTCTTGGCACGGGACTAACGCGCGCGATCGCTATGAGTACCTATATACCGACGCGGAGCTGGAATCCTTCGTCCCGCGCGTTTCCGCCGCGGCGCTATCCGCCCAACTCGTCCAGATTTACTTTAACAACCACGCGAAGGGCCACGCGGTGGTCAACGCGCAGCGCATGAAGATCCTCGCGGACCGAATCGGGTAACGTGCGGAGTGCCCCTCCCGGCGCGCGGCGCCCATCCCCGCGCGATTTATAACTTGCATTTCAGCCACTCTCATATTATATTTGCTTTAAGTAAATATTGTCTGTATTAAATATATTACGGGGAGAACGGACGATGATTGACCTGTGTTCCATACGAAAAGTGCAAAACGCCATAAGGGAGCTTGAGGATCGGCTCGTCGCCGAGACGGGTTTGAGCCTTAACGACGCCATGTGCCTGTGCGCCCTGGCGAAGGGGATCTCCGATCCCGGCTCGCTCGCGAAGGCGCTAACCCTGTCGCCCTCCCGACTTTCGCGCATCCTCGACGCGCTCGAGGGCCGGGGTCTGATCTCCCGGAGGCTTTCGGAAGAAGACCGCCGAGGCATTGAGGTCAGACTGACCAAAAAGGGCGGTGCCGTACTGGAAAAATACCATTGCGCCGAGATTGACGTCCCGGCAGAGCTTGCATTCGCGTCGAAGTAAACGAAACTTGATACTGAAGGACCGAGGAGGAACTGAAATGGCAAAATACGTGATTGTCGGCGGCGTCGCGGGAGGCGCCGGAACCGCGGCTCGCCTAAGGCGGCTTGACGAGAAGGCGGAAATCATCATGTTCGAGCGGGGCGAGCACGTCAGTTACGCCAACTGCGGCCTCCCCTACTACGCGGGCGGCGTTATATCCGAGCGGTCGCGCCTTTTTATCATGACCCCTCAAAAATTCAAGGAAACGCTCAACATCGACGTAAGAACCCTCCATGAGGTCATATCGATAAATCGCGCGGCGAAAACCGTGCGCGTAAAGCGGCTCGAGGACAACCGCGAATTCGACGAGACCTACGACACGCTCGTCCTGAGCCCCGGCGCCGCGCCCATGCGCCCGCCGATCCCCGGCATCGAGGACGAGGCGATACTAACCCTTCGCTCGGTTTCCGACATCGACGCTATCAAGCTCAAGCTCGACACCTCCGGCGCCAAGCGCGCGGCGGTCATCGGCGGCGGCTTCATCGGGCTCGAAATGGCGGAAAACCTCCGAGAACGGGGGCTAGAGGTGACCGTGATCGAGGCGCTCGAGCAGGTGATGAACGTCATCGACTACGACCTCGCCGCGATCGTGCAGCAGCACCTCAGGGACAAGGGAGTCGCGCTCAGGCTCAAGGACGGGGTCGCAGCCTTCAAGCGGCGGGCCTCGGTGCTGGAGATCCAGCTTCAGTCAGGCTCCACGGTCGAGGCCGACCTCGTCATTCTATCCATCGGCGTAAAGCCCGACACCAAGATCGCGCGGGACGCGGGCCTCGAGCTCGCGGCTAACGGCGCCATCAAGGTCAACGAATACTTCGAAACCTCCGACCCATCGATCCGCGCGGTCGGCGACGCGATAGAATTCAAGAGCCCCCTTCTCGGCACGGCGATCACGGTGCCGCTCGCGGGCCCGGCGAACAAGCAAGCTCGCCTGTGCGCGGACAACATCGTTCGCGGCAACGTTAAGCCCTACGGCGGAACGGTCGCGACGAGCATCGCGAAAATATTTGACCTGACGGTCGCGTCAACCGGCCTTACCGGCAAGGCGCTCGCGCGCGCGGGTCTGCCCTTCGCGGAGGCGGTAACGCACGCGGGAAGCCACGCGGGCTATTACCCGCGGTCGCTTCAGCTCACGCTGAAGGTACTCTATCACCCCGAAAGCGGAAAGCTCTGGGGCGCGCAGTCGGTAGGGTACGACGGCGTCGACAAGCGAATCGACGTCATCTCGGCCTATATCAAGATGGGCGGTACGGTCGGCGACCTCGCGGAATTCGAGCAGGCCTACGCCCCGCCGTTCTCCAGCGCGAAAGACCCGGTCAACATGGTCGGGTTTATCGCGGAGAACGCGATCGCGGGGGACACGCATACCGTAACCTGGCGCGACGTCGAGACGGCGCTCGCAGAGCGAAACGGCGCGTTCTTCCTCGACGTGCGCTCGCGCGAGGAGGTCGCCCTCGGGACGATTCCCGGCGCTTATAACGTACCCCACACCGAGATACGCGAACGCCTTTCGGAGATCCCGCGCGATAAGAGGATCTACATAAACTGCGCGATCGGGCTCCGCGGCTACCTCGCGGAGCGCGTGCTCAGGCTGAACGGCTATTCCGACGTCGTGAACCTGACCGGCGGGTACAAATCCTGGAAGGCCGCGAGCGCCGAGCTCGCGCTTTTAGGAGAAGGCTCGGGTAAACCCGCGGCAACCGGTCACGCGGCGACAGTCCCGGCGGGCAGAGGTCTCGCGGATCGCGCTGGCGGCATGGCGAACGAGGACGGAAGCCCTCAGCGCGCGCAAGGATCGAAGGAAATCACCGTCGACGCGTGCGGGCTTCAGTGCCCCGGCCCGATCATCCGGCTCAAGCAGGAAATCGACAAATGCTCACCCGGAGACCATATCGTCGTTAACGCCACGGACCCCGGTTTCGCGCGGGACGTAAAATCCTGGTGCGCGCTTACGGGAAACACGCTCGCTTCGATCGAGACCCAGGGCGGCATAATCCGCGCCGAGATCGAGAAAGGCGGGGCGGCGGGAACGGCCACGGCTGAGGGCAAAGCCCCATGCGCGCGCTCGGACGGAAACGGCGCGACCTTCATCGTATTCTCGAACGACATGGATAAGGCGCTCGCGTCCTTCGTGCTCGCGAACGGCGCCGCCGCGACCGGTAAAACAGTCACGATGTTCTTTACCTTCTGGGGATTGTCGGTGCTCAGGAAAAAGACGCGCGGCGTGCGCAAGGACCTTCTCGGACGGATGTTCGGGATGATGCTCCCGAAGAGCATGAAGGGTCTCTCGCTCTCCTCGATGAACTTCGCCGGGATCGGGCCTAAGCTGATGCGCTTCAGGATGAAGCAGAAAAACGTCGACCAGCTCGAGTCGATGTACTCCCAGGCCCGCATGGCAGGCGTCAGGATGATAGCGTGCCAGATGTCCATGGACATCATGGGGATCAGCAAGGACGAACTGCTTGACGGCGTCGAGATCGGCGGGGTCGCGACCTATATGGAAGCGGCGTCCTCGAGCGGGGTAAACCTCTTTATCTAACTTGCGTCGCGCGCGCGAATAACCCGCGCGCGCGATGACCTATCGGGCCGCGGACGGAAGCTATTTCGCCGCGGCCTTTTTTTTCCGCTTGTGCCCCTCCCGGATATCGCGCGCCTTTTCGGCGAGGGTCGCGGCCATCTCGGGCACTCCCTGTTTCACGTACACTGCCGAGGCCTCTTCCCAGCCCCTCGGGTCCGACGCGTATTTATCCATGACGAGCCTGAACGACTTGAGCGCGCCGCCCAGATCGCCCGATCGCGCGCGAAGCCGTCCCTCGATCAATAGCGAATCCGCGTCCGGCTTGAAGGCCTTGTTCGCCTCCACCATCAGCTTGAGCGCGCGCTCCGTGTCGCCCATACGGTCCAGGCAATACACAAGGTTCGCGAGAAGGACGCGGTCGTCGGGCTTCTTCCGCAGCAGGTTCCGATACTGTATCGCGGCCTGACGGTACTGGCCCGCCTTCCGCCGATAGAGCGCGAGTTGGCGGGACAGCTGTTCCGACGACGCGCACTCGACGAGCGCCTCCGTGTTGTCGGCCGCGGCCGCCCAATCCCCGCTCCAAACGAGCCACGCGATGTAATCGCCCCGGATGCCGTCGTTGTCGCCCCATCGCGAAACGTATCCCAAATACGCCTCTTTCAGATCGTCGTTCGCGCCTAACTCCTCGCACGACGCGATGTAGCCAAGCCACGCTTCCTCGTTATCGGGATCGATCTCGGTAACCTTTCGGTACCAGCCGAGCGCGAGGTCGGCGAGCCCCATGCGGAAATAGGTACGGCCGAGCGCGACGAGCAGCTCGGGTTCCGAGCCATGGGCGCGAACGGTCTCCTGGATTGCGGGGAGGATATTCTCCGGAACGTCGTCGAGGTTCGCGCGCGCGAGTATCTTGTAATACGAGACGGTATCAGGGTCACATCCCGCGCGCTCGGCCTTGCCCGCCTCGGTAAGGAGCTCGGACCAATGCCTCGCCGACGAGAGAAGCATCAGGATGCCGTATCGCGGCGACGGGTTCTCTCGGTCAAGGTCGAGCGCGCGGCTAAAGTGATTGAACGACTCGGCGAGATTCCCGAGGTTTCGCATCGCCTCGCCCATAAGCGCGTGGGACTGAGCGTCGCCGCCGAATTTCTTGATGTACGCGCGCGCGGCCTCCGCGGCTTTCCCCCATTCCTCCGCCTCCAGGTGATTCCTGATAATAACGAGCGACACCATCTGCTCGGAAGGCGCGCCGCCGGGAATCTCCTCGCCGAGCTCGGCCATGAGCTTCGAGGCCTCGGCGACGTTGCCCGAGGCGATCAGCATCGAAACCGGGTACCACTTGAGGGCCTTATCCTCGGGCGCGAACTGAATCGCGGCCTCGTATTGCCCCATCGCTTCCTCTAAATAGCCGAGGTCGCGTAACGCGTGCGCGAGATAGAGGCGAGGAACGACCCCGTCGATGTCGTTATTGATGAGGAACGTGAGCATCTGACGCGCGGTTTCGGCGTCGCCGCGCCGGTAGATGCGCACCGCCTCGACGAAGAGCGCGTTCAGGTATCCTTGATTAAGCCGGGGGTCGTCCGGCGAAAGCGTTAACGCCTCCTCGAATACCCCGCGCGCGAGGGTCGGTTTCTTACCTTTAAGGTATGCCATTCCGAGAAGGGCGCGAGCCTCGATCGATTCGGGCTTGAGCTCGACGCTCCGCTTGAGCGACGAGACCGCGCGATCGGGCCGGTCGTCGGAAAGGTACGAGCGGCCAAGAAAGAACCAGCCGGAACCGTCGTTTGGCCTCATCCTGATATAGGAACGGGCGCAGGTAACGGCGCGGGCGTACATACGCTCGGCGTGCCATGCCCTTGCAAGATATAGATAAACCTCGGGATGGCCCGAATCGCCCTCGGCGGCGCCCTGAGCCGCGAGATCCTCGAGGATCGCTATCGATTTGCCGTATTCGCGCCGTTGTCCGGCTTTCAGCGCGCGCGAGAAAAGCGCCGCGAACTTGTCTTTTTCCATATATGCCCGAGAGTATACCATACCTCTGGCCCCCGAATCAGGGTATACTGAGCGAAAGGAGCGATCATGCGCCATTGCGATTTCTTCCATTTTCAGAACGGCTCGTCGCCGCGTGTCCTACAGTCGGTCAACGAGGCGGCCTCGGCGAGAGAGGCCGGCGGCTTTGTATGGCTCAATTTTTGCATGCCCGACAAATCAGACCTCGAGGCGGTAATCCCGGCCTTCTCGATCCATCACCTGTCCGTCGAGGATTGCTTCGACGAGGACCAGATACCGAAAATCGACCTCTTCGAGGGATACACCTCCATATTATTCAACGATCTTTCCTGGAAGGAGGGTTCCGCATCGATCGTGGAGCTTAACCTTTTTTTCGGCAAGGACTTTATCATCACGGTAATACGCGACGAAACCTGGTCGCATAGCCCAACGGCCGCGATCGTCGAAAGCCTCGAGCGCGCCGGCAACCGCTCGATTCCCGGTCCCGCCCGCGTGCTCCACGCGATCCTCGATAGGGTCACGGACAGAAAGTTCCTTGCCGTGGACGCCTCGGTCGACGCGGTCGCCGAGCTTGAGGACCGACTCCTTTCGGGTACGGGAAAGGTCGCGCCGGAGGAGATCCAGACGGTCAGGCGGGATCTCATGCAGATGAGGAAAAGCCTCTTTCACGAACGAGAGGCGCTTGAGCGGATCTGCCGCAAGGACAGCGCGTTCGTCCCGGCGAAAGCGCTCATTTACTTCAGCGACGTTCACGACCACCTCTCCAAATTTCTCGATACCGTGGAGTCCAGCCGCGAGACAATGACGAACCTCGCGCAGACGCAGCTCGCCCTGACCAACAACGAGATGGTCGTGGCGGCGAACCGCACGAACAACTCAGTCGGTAGGCTGACGTTCATCACGACGATATTCATGCCCCTGACCCTCGTCGCGGGCATCGGCGGCATGTCCGAATGGACGATGATCACCGGGCCGGAAAACTGGAAGTACTCGTATCCCGCGCTCTTCATCGCGATGGCGATCCTTGGCATA
>Ga0116170_10002882_pt1 | contig 16328 bp, 12 predicted proteins | sample AD_JPNHW1_MetaG_FD_89797 | JGI IMG/M metagenome (GOLD analysis project Ga0116170, IMG submission 89797) | Active sludge microbial communities of municipal wastewater-treating anaerobic digesters from Japan - AD_JPNHW1_MetaG | ecosystem: Engineered > Bioreactor > Anaerobic > Digestate | place...
GAGTTCCTGCGCAAGGAACGCGTCGTCGGCGCCTGGGTCGAGTTCTTCGGAGAAGGTGCCGATAGCCTGTCGATCGGCGACCGCGCGACCATTTCCAACATGTGTCCGGAATACGGCGCCACCGCTGCGATGTTCTACATCGATGGCCAGACCATCGATTACCTCAAGCTGACCGGCCGCGAGCCGGAACAGGTCGCACTGGTAGAGAACTACGCCAAGCTCACCGGCCTGTGGGCCGACGCACTGAAAACTGCGGAATACGAGCGCGTGCTCGAATTCGACCTTTCCTCCGTTGTGCGCAACATGGCCGGTCCGTCCAACCCGCACAAGCGCCTGCCGACCTCGGCCCTGAAGGAGCGCGGCATCGCCGTCAACCTGGATAAGGCATGGATCGAGGAACGCGGCGGCAAGTTGCCGGACGGCGCCGTGATCATCGCCGCCATCACCAGCTGCACCAATACCTCCAACCCGCGCAACGTCGTCGCCGCCGGTCTGCTGGCGAAGAAGGCCAACGCGCTCGGCCTGGTCCGCAAGCCTTGGGTCAAGACCTCCTTCGCGCCGGGCTCCAAGGTCGCCCGACTCTACCTGGAAGCCGCCGGCTTGCTGCCGGAGCTGGAAAAGCTCGGCTTCGGCATCGTCGCCTACGCTTGCACCACCTGCAACGGCATGTCCGGCGCGCTCGATCCGAAGATCCAGCAGGAAATCATCGCCCGCGACCTGTATACCACCGCTGTGCTGTCCGGTAACCGCAACTTCGACGGCCGCATTCACCCCTACGCCAAGCAGGCTTTCCTCGCCTCACCGCCGCTGGTCGTCGCTTACGCGATCGCCGGCACGGTACGTTTCGACATCGAGCAGGACGTGCTAGGCACGGTGAACGGCAAGGAAATCCGGCTCAAGGATCTGTGGCCGTCCGACGAGGAAATCGACGCCATCGTCGCCGCCTGCGTCAAGCCGGAACAGTTCCACCAGATTTACGAGCCGATGTTTGCGGTCAACCGCGAAAAAGCGGAAAAAATCAGCCCGCTGTACGACTGGCGCCCGCAATCGACCTACATCCGCCGTCCGCCGTACTGGGATACCGAAGGTGTCGGCGCGCTGGCGGCCAATCCGCGAACGCTTAAGGGCATGCGCCCGCTGGCCGTACTGCCGGACAACATCACCACCGACCACCTGTCTCCATCTAACGCTATCCTGGCTAGTTCGGCAGCTGGCGAATACCTGGCGAAGATGGGCCTGCCAGAGGAAGATTTCAACTCCTACGCCACCCACCGCGGCGACCACCTGACCGCCATGCGCGCCACCTTCGCCAACCCGCAACTGGTCAATGAAATGGCCGTTGTTGACGGCGCGGTGAAAAAGGGTTCGCTGACCCGCGTCGAACCGGACGGCAAGGTGATGCGCATCTGGGAAGCGATCGAAACCTATCTGGACCGCAAGCAGCCGCTGATCATCGTCGCCGGCGCCGATTATGGTCAGGGCTCCAGCCGCGACTGGGCGGCCAAGGGCGTCCGGCTGGCCGGGGTGGAAGCCATCGTCGCCGAAGGTTTCGAGCGCATCCACCGCACCAACCTGATCGGCATGGGCGTCCTGCCGCTGGAGTTCAAGCCGGGCACAACGCGCCTGACGCTGGGCCTCGACGGTTCGGAAACCTATGACGTCGAAGGCGAGCGCCAGCCGCGCACCGATCTGACGCTGATCATCCACCGCAAGAGCGGCGAGACGCTGCGCGTGCCGGTCACCTGCCGCCTGGATACCGCCGAGGAAGTGTCGATCTACGAGGCCGGCGGCGTGCTGCAACGCTTCGCCCAGGATTTCCTGGCCGCCGAGAAGGGAGCCGCCTGATGTCGCAAGTTCCGCAAGTCCGCATTCCCGCCACCTACCTGCGCGGCGGCACCAGCAAGGGCGTGTTCTTCCGCCTGGAAGACCTGCCCGAGTCCTGCCGCGTGCCGGGCGAGGCGCGCAACCGGCTGTTCCAGCGCGTCATCGGCAGCCCCGATCCCTACGCCAAGCAGATCGACGGCATGGGCGGGGCAACGTCGAGCACCAGCAAGTGCGTGATCGTCTCCAAGAGCACGCAAGCCTGGCATGACATCGATTACCTCTACGGCCAGGTTGCCATCGACAGCGATTTCGTCGACTGGTCAGGCAACTGCGGCAATCTAACCACGGCGGCCGCGGCTTTCGCCATCCACGCCGGTTACGTCGATCCAGCACGCAGCCCCCAGGAAGGGGTTTGCATCGTACGCATCTGGCAGGCCAATATCGGCAAGACCATCATTGCCCATGTGCCGATCAGTGGTGGGAAGGTTCAGGAAACCGGTGACTTCGAACTCGACGGAGTGACCTTTCCGGCCGCCGAGATCGTGCTCGAATTCCTCGACCCGGCAGATGAAGGCGAGGATGGCGGTTCGATGTTCCCGACCGGCAATCTGGTCGATGAACTTGATGTACCGGAATCCATCGTTGCCGGCGGCAAGCTGAAGGCGACCTTGATCAACGCCGGTATTCCGACCATTTTCGTCGACGCCGACGACCTTGGTTATACCGGTACCGAGTTGCAGGACGCCATCAACGGCGATGCCGAGGCACTGGCCGGCTTCGAAACCCTGCGCGCCATCGGCGCCCTGAAGATGGGCCTGATCGGCAAGCTCGAAGACGCCGCCAAGCGCCAGCACACGCCGAAGATCGCCTTCGTCGCGCCGCCGGTCGATTACGTCGCCTCCAGCGGCAAGACGGTCAAGGCCAGCGATATCGACCTGCTCGTCCGCGCCCTGTCGATGGGCAAGCTGCATCACGCGATGATGGGCACTGCGGCGGTCGCCATCGGCACCGCGGCAGCGGTGCCCGGCACGCTGGTCAACCTGGCGGCCGGCGGCGGCGAACGGCAGGCGGTGCGCTTCGGCCACCCGTCCGGCACGCTGCGGGTCGGCGCCGAAGCCAAGCTGGTCGATGGCCAATGGACCGTCACCAAGGCGATCATGAGCCGCAGCGCCCGCATCCTGATGGAAGGCTGGGTGCGTGTGCCCGGCGATTCGTTTTGATGGCCGACCGACCATGACTTTGCTGCCCGCCGTGCCTGTCGAAATCCGCGAACTGGTGTTGCCGATGCTGGCCAATCACCACGGCACCCTGTTCGCGGGCCAGGGCCTGCAATTGATGGCCAAGGTGGCCTTCATGGCGGCCCGTAGTCTGGCCAATTGCGAAGTCGTGATGGCCGGCGCCTCCGCCATCGACTTCCTGTCGCCCATTCCCATCGGTCATGTGCTCACACTGCGCGGACAGGTCGTGCGGGTCGGGCGCAGTTCGATGACCGTGCAGGTCACCGGTCTGTCCGAAAAGGCTGGCTCCCCGGCCACGGAAGTGCTCGGCGGCACGTTCGAAATGGTCGCCATCGATGCCGATGGCCGCCCCTGCCCCATCGCTTTGCCCTGAGTCAGGCAGAACACCCAAAGATAAGAGGATTCACCATGTCTACCCGCAAGAAACTGAAGGAACTCGTTGCCGCCAAGCGCGGCGTCATCGTGCCCGGCGCGTTCAATGCCCTGTCCGCCCGCGTCATTGCCGACCTCGGCTTCGAGGCCATCTACGTCACCGGTGCCGGCGTCACCAATATGTGGTTCGGCATGCCCGACCAGGGCTTCATGGGCCTGGCCGAAATCGCCGACCACACGGCGCGCATCCGGGATGCCGTGGACGTGCCGCTGTTGGTCGATGCCGACACCGGTTTCGGCAACGCACTCAACGTCTATCACACCGTGCGCACGCTGGAACGCGCCGGCGCCGACTGCATCCAGCTCGAAGACCAGGTGGCGCCCAAGCGCTGCGGCCACTTCAACGGTAAGGACGTGATTTCGACCGAGGAAGCGGTTAGCAAGATCAAGGCCGCGGTCGACGCCCGCCGCGACCCGGATTTCCTGGTCATGGCGCGCACCGACGCGGCCGCCGTGCACGGCTTCGAGGCCGCCGTCGAGCGCGCCCAGAAGTTCGCCGAGGCCGGCGCCGACATCCTCTTCGTCGAGGCGGTGACCAAGGCCGAAGAAGTGCGCGCGCTGCCGCAGCGCCTGGCCACACCGCAACTGATGAACATGGTCATCGGCGGCAAGACGCCGATCTTCAACGCTACCGAGCTGGGCAAACTGGGCTTCGGCATCGTCCTCTACGCCAACGCCGCGCTGCAGGGCGCCGTGATGGGCATGCAGAAGGCACTGACTGTGCTGCGCGACGAGAAGGCTGTGCTCGAATCGAGCGGCCTGGTCACGCCGTTTGCCGAACGCCAGCGCCTGGTCGGCAAGCCCGAGTGGGATGCCCTCGACAAGCTGTACAGCTAAGCGACACCGCCGGCCGCCGCGCGGCGGCCGGCCATTTTTTGCAAGATTGACCGCCCCGCCCGGGGTTTACGTCCTGACAGCGAGGTTATGATGAAAAAAATCAAGAGCGTACTGGTCGCCAACCGTTCGGAAATCGCCATCCGCATCATGCGCGCCGCCGCCGAACTTGGCCTGCGCACCGTGGCGATCTATGCCAACGAGGACCGCTTCGCGCTGCACCGCTTCAAGGCGGACGAGAGCTACCTGGTCGGCGACGGCAAGAAGCCGATCGCCGCCTACCTCGACATCGTCGACATCATCCGCATCGCCAAACAGGCGAAGGTGGATGCCATCCACCCCGGCTACGGCTTCCTGTCCGAGAACCCAGATTTCGCCGAGGCCTGCGCCGAGGCCGGCATCGTTTTCATCGGCCCCAGGCCGGCGGTGATGCGCGAACTCGGCAACAAGGTCGCGGCCCGCGCCCTCGCCGAAAAGGTCGGCGTGCCAGTGGTGCCGGCGACCGGCGCCTTGCCCTACGACGACGAGGCCTGCCGCAAACTGGCCGCCGGCATCGGTTACCCGCTGATGCTGAAGGCCAGTTGGGGCGGCGGCGGCCGCGGCATGCGCGCGATCAACGAGGAAAGCGAACTGCTGCCGGCCATCGAAGTCGCCCGCCGCGAGGCCGCCGCCGCTTTCGGCAACGACGAGGTGTACCTGGAGAAGATGGTGGTGCGCGCCCGCCACGTCGAGGTGCAGATACTCGGCGACACGCACGGCCAGCGCGTGCACCTGTTCGAGCGCGACTGCTCGGTGCAAAGGCGCAACCAGAAGGTGGTCGAGCGCGCGCCGGCGCCCTACCTGACGGCGGAACAGCGCGAGGGCTTGTGCGCCGCTGCCTTGAAGCTCGCCGCCGGCGTCGATTACACGCATGCCGGCACGGTCGAGTTCCTGATGGACGCCGACACCGGCGCCTTCTACTTCATCGAGGTCAATCCGCGCATCCAGGTCGAACACACGGTCACCGAAGAGGTCACCGGCATCGACCTGGTCAAGGCGCAGATCGTCGTCAGCGAGGGCGGGCGCATCGGCGACAGCGACTTCCTGCCGGCGCAACAGGACATCCGGCTGGCCGGCCACGCGCTGCAATGCCGCGTCACCACCGAAGACCCGGAAAAGGGTTTCACTCCCGATTACGGCAAATTGGGCGCCTACCGCAGTGCGGCCGGCGCCGGCATCCGGCTCGACGCCGGCACGGCCTACACCGGCGCCGTCATCACGCCGTACTACGATTCGCTGCTGGTCAAGGTGACCGCCCGCGGCCACGACGCCGACGAGGCGATCCGCCGCATGGACCGGGCCCTGCGCGAATTCCGCATTCGCGGCGTGGCGACCAATCTCGCCTTCCTGGAAAACGTCATCGGCCATCCGTCGTTCAGGAACGGCGAATGCACGACGCGCTTCATCGACACCACGCCGGCGCTGTTCGAATTCAAGCCCCGGCGCGACCGGGCGACGCGCCTCTTGCGCTTCGTCGGCGAAGTCACGGTCAACGGCAATCCGGAGATGAAAGGCCGGGCCAAGCCGGCGCTGCCCCTGGCGAAGCCGCAACTGCCCAAGGTCGAACCGGCCGTCGCGCCGCCGCCCGGCAGCCGCGACCGCCTGCGCGAACTCGGCTCGGCCGGTTTCTCGCGCTGGATGCGCGAGCAAAAGCGCGTGCTGCTCACCGACACGACCATGCGCGACGCGCACCAGTCGCTGTTCGCCACGCGCATGCGCACGGCCGACATGCTGGCCGTGGCGCCGCACTACGCGCGGCTGCTACCCGATCTGTTCTCGCTCGAATGCTGGGGCGGCGCCACCTTCGATGTGGCCCTGCGCTTTCTCAAGGAAGACCCGTGGGCGCGCCTCGACCAGTTGCGCGCGGCGGTGCCCAACGTGCTCTTCCAGATGCTGCTGCGCGCGTCCAACGCGGTCGGTTACACCAATTACGCCGACAACGTCGTGCGCTATTTCGTGCAACAGGCGGCGGCGCACGGCATGGACGTCTTCCGCGTCTTCGATTCGCTGAACTGGGTGGACAACATGCGCGTCGCCATGGACGCGGTGATCGAAGCCGGCGCGCTGTGCGAAGGGACGATCTGCTACACCGGCGACCTGCTCGATCCGGCGCGCGCCAAGTACGACCTCAAGTACTACGTCGGCATGGCCAAACAGCTCGAAAAGGCCGGCGCCCACATCCTCGGCATCAAGGACATGGCCGGCGTCTGCCGGCCGGCGGCGGCGCGGGCGCTGGTCAAGGCGTTGAAGGAGGAAGTCGGCCTGCCCATCCACTTCCACACCCACGACACCAGCGGCGGCTCGGTCGCCTCGGTGCTGGCGGCGGTCGAGGCCGGCGTCGACGCGGTCGACGGCGCCATGGACGCGATGAGCGGCCTGACCTCGCAGCCCAGCCTCGGCGCCATCGTCGCCGCGCTGGAACACACCGAACGCGACAGCGGCCTGACGCACGGCCGCATCGCGCCCTTCTCGCGCTACTGGGAAGGCGTGCGCCGCTACTACGCGCCCTTCGAGGCCGACATCCGTTCCGGCACCTCGGACGTCTACCGCCATGAAATGCCCGGCGGCCAATACACCAACCTGCGAGAACAGGCCCGCTCGATGGGCCTCGACCACCGCTGGAACGAGGTGGCGCAAGCCTACGCCGACGCCAACCGGCTGTTCGGCGATATCGTCAAGGTCACGCCGTCGTCCAAGGTGGTTGGCGATCTGGCGTTGTTCATGGTCGCCAACGAACTGACGCCGGAAGACGTGGCCGACCCGGACAAGGAAATCGCCTTCCCGGAATCGGTCGTCTCGATGATGCGCGGCGAACTCGGCTACCCGACCGACGGTTTCCCGTCCGCCATCCAGCAGCGCATCCTCAAGGGGCAGACGCCGGTCGAGGGCCGGGTCGGCGCGCAAATTCCCACGGTCGACCTGGAAAACGAGCGGAAAAAGGCCGAGAAGACGGTCGGCCACCACGTCGACGACGCCAACCTGGCCAGCTGGCTGATGTACCCCAAGGTGTTCACCGAATACGCCGAGCACCAGCGCAAGTACGGCGACGTCTCGGTGCTGCCGACGCCGGTCTTCTTCTACGGCCTCGGTCAAGGCAACGAGGGGGACGAGATGGCCGTCGAGATCGACCAGGGCAAGACGCTGGTCGTCCGTCTGCTCGGCGATAGCGAAGCGCCCGAGGACGGCGAGATGAAGCTGTTCTTCGAACTGAACGGCCAGCCGCGCCCGATGCGCATCGCCCGCGCCGGTCGGCAGGCGACCAAGCGCACCCGCCCAAAGGCCGAGGAAAGCAATGCGGCTCATGTCGCAGCCCCGATGCCAGGCATGGTCGCCACCGTGGCCGTCAAGGCGGGGCAGAAGGTGACGAAGGGTAGCCCGCTACTGTCGGTCGAAGCCATGAAGATGGAAACGGCGATTACCGCCGAACGCGACGCCACCGTCGTGCGCGTTCACGTAGCCCCGGGCGACCGGGTCGATGCCAAGGACCTTTTGCTGGAGTTGTCATGAACCCGGAAACCCCGATTGAAATCCTGCGTCCCCGTATGCTTTACGAAGCCCTGGCCGACGCCATTCGCGAGCGGATTTTCCGGCACGAACTGGCGCCGGGCGAGCCGCTCGACGAATTCAGCCTGGCCAAAACCTATGTAGTCAGTCGCACGCCGATCCGCGAAGCCTTGAAAGTGCTGGCCAGCGAAGGCATCGTCGAGTTGCAGGCCCGCCGCGGCTGTTTCGTCGCCCACCTGAGCTGGGACGACGTAGTCAAGCTGTTCGATCTGCTGGAATTGCTGGAGGGCTTCGCGGTTCGGGAGGCGATCAAGGCTGGGGTGCCAGTGTCGCTGGACGACGAGCTGGAAACCCCGCTGGCGGCGGCATCCCGCAATGCCTACCTGCCGGACCTTGTTGATCGCTTGATTGCGAAACTGCGCCTGGCTTTTGGCCCCCTGTTCGACCATCCGGACATGCAGCCGTCAGCCAAGCTGCGCTCCGACCTAGCGCAAGCGATCAGGAACGGAAATATCGAGGAGGCCTTGCACCTGCTCAATGCCAACAACGCAGCAAGACGTCAGTCCGGGAAAACCTATTTCTCGATGGCCGAGGCTTCGCTGGATCGGTGTTCCAAAAACGGCAGGGCCATGCCAGCGCCAGTGCCGGCGTCAGAGCTTGATACCACTTGCCTGGTCGGCGAAATCTGACCAGGCTATCCGGGAGGCGTGCTCATGGGGCGGGTTCACGGCGTGCCTGTGAGCGGGAAGCCGGTGAATTGCCGGGCGTGTTCGATGAAGGCATTGAGATAGTCGATATCGCTTTCGCTCTCGCGAATGCCAAGAAAAATCTGCTTGGCGACGCCGTGCTCGCCGAGCCGGACCGGCACCAGGTCGAGCTGGCTGGAGTACTGCTCGACCAGCCAGCGCGGCAAGGCACTGACGCCGCGCCCGCTGGCCACCATCTGCAGCAGGATGTCGGTGGTTTCGATGATCTTGTGGCGCTTGGGCGAAACGCCGGCCGGCAGCAGGAAGAGATTGTAGATGTCCAGCCGCTCGATGCTGACCGGGTAGGTGATCAGCGTTTCCGCGGTCAATTGCGCCGGTTCGATGAAATCTGCCTCGGCCAGTGGGTGGCTGCGGCTGACCACGAGCACCTGTTCGTAGTCGAACACCGGTTCGAAAGCGAGGCCGGGCTTGTAGAGCGGGTCGGGCGTCACCAGCAGGTCGATCTCGTAGGCGAAGAGCGCGCCGATGCCGCCGAACTGGAATTTCTGCTTGACGTCCACATCGACGTCCGGCCAGGCCGCCAGGTAGGGCGCGACGATCTTGAGCAGCCACTGGTAGCAGGGGTGGCACTCCATGCCGATGCGCAACGTGCCGCGCTCGCCTTGGGCGAACTGGGCCAGCCGCTCCTCGGCCAGCGCCAGTTGCGGCAGCACCCGGTTGGCAATGCCGAGCAGGTAGCGCCCGGCCTGGGTCAGGCGCAGGCTGCGTCCTTCGCGCAACCAGACGGCGGTGCCCAATTGCTGCTCCAGCTTCTTCATGCTGTGACTGAGCGCCGATTGCGTGAGGCACAGCTTGTTGGCGGCGGCGGTCAGCGAACCCTGCTTTTCGACCTCCCGCACGATGGCCAGGTGGATGCGCTCGATCATGTATGAGAATTTCTCATTGATTGTTGAGATAAGACCATTTTACTTCATGTTTTGCCGAGCCTACAGTGGCGGCACTCGAATTTGATAGAGGTAATTTCATGACCACCATCCACACCCTCGGCTTCCCGCGCATGGGCGCCCAACGCGAACTGAAGTTCGCCCTCGAACGTCACTGGCGCGGCGAAATCACCGCCGACGAACTGCAAGCCGTCGGCCGCGAGCTGCGCGCCCGTCACTGGCAGATCCAGCGCGACGCCGGCCTCGATTTCGTCACGGTCGGCGATTTCGCTTACTACGACCATGTTGCCAACCATATCCAGCTGCTCGGCTGCGAGCCGGCCCGTTTCGGCTTCACCGGCCAGGAAGCCCCGCTTGCCCGCTATTTCACGCTGGCCCGTGGCGTCGCCCGCGAAGCTGGTGCATCCGGGGAAGGCAAGCCGGCGTTGGAAATGACCAAGTGGTTCGATACTAACTATCACTACCTGGTGCCGGAATTCACCGCCGACACCGCCTTCTCGCTGGCCGACGAACGCCTGTTCGCCGACGTGGCCGAAGCGCAAGCCCTTGGCCACCCGGTCAAGGCCGTGCTGCTCGGGCCGCTCTCCTTCCTGTATCTGGGCAAGGAAAAGACCGCGGGCTTTGACCGCTTCAGCCTGCTCGACCAACTGCTGCCGGTGTACGGCCAGATTCTCGCCCGCCTCAAGGCGCAGGGCGTGCAGTGGGTAGAGATCGACGAACCGATCCTCGGACTTGACCTGCCACCGGCCTGGCGCCAGGCCTTTGAGCCGACCTACGCCAGCCTGGCGGCGAGCGGTGTGTCATTGCTGCTCGCCACCTATTTCTCGCCCTTGCAGGAAAACCTCGGCCTGGCCTGCCGCCTGCCAGTGCAAGGCCTGCACATCGACGGCGTCCGTGCTGCGGGTGAGGTGGCGGCTGTTGCCGACTGGCTGCCGACCCACAAGGTATTGTCCTTGGGCATCATCGACGGTCGCAACATCTGGCGCAGCGACCTTGATGCCGCATTGAAGCTGTTGCGCGCCCTGGGGGAATTGCGCGGCCATGAACTGTGGCTGGCCCCGTCCTGCTCGCTGCTGCACGTGCCATTCAGCGTTGCCGGTGAAACGAAGCTGGACGAGGAACTGCGCGGCTGGCTGGCCGGCGCCGTCGAAAAGCTGGACGAACTGCGCATGCTCAAGCTGGCCCTGGCCGGCGATGCCGCCGCCGAAGCGCCGCTGGCCCAATCCCGTGCGGCGATCCAGTCGCGCCGCGCCAGCCCCCGCGTCAACAACCCGGCCGTAGCCCAGCGTCTGGCCGCGCTGCCGGCTGACGCCGACCGCCGCCTTTCCGCGTTCGCTGCCCGCCAGGTGGCCCAGCGCCAGCGCTTCGGCCTGCCGCCACTGCCCACTACGACCATCGGCTCTTTCCCGCAGACCGCCGAGATCCGCGCCGCCCGCGCCGCCTTCAAGCGCGGTGAATTGTCTGCGGTGGACTACGAAGCCGCGATGAAAAAGGAAATCGCCCACGCCGTTGCTGAGCAGGAAAAGCTGGACATTGACGTGCCGGTTCACGGTGAAGCCGAGCGCAACGACATGGTCGAGTATTTCGGCGAGCAACTGGCCGGCTTCTGCTTCACCGGCAACGGCTGGGTGCAGTCCTACGGCTCGCGCTGCGTCAAGCCGCCAATCATCTTCGGCGACGTCTCCCGTCCGACGCCGATGACCGTGGCCTGGAGCAGCTACGCCCAGAGCCTGACGCAAAAACCGATGAAGGGCATGCTGACCGGTCCGATCACCATCCTGCAATGGTCCTTCGTGCGCGACGACCAGCCGCGCTCGACCACCGCCGCGCAGATCGCGCTGGCCATCCGCGACGAAGTGGTCGACCTGGAGCAGGCCGGCATCGGCATCATCCAGATCGACGAGCCGGCCATCCGCGAAGGCCTGCCGCTGCGCCGCGAAGCCTGGCGCGACTACCTGGCCTGGGCGACCCGTGCCTTCCGCCTGTCGGCCTCCGGTGTCGCCGACAACACACAGATCCACACCCACATGTGCTACTCGGAATTCAACGACATCCTGCCCGAGATCGCCGCCATGGACGCCGACGTGATCACCATCGAGACCAGCCGTTCGGACATGGAGCTGCTCGACGCCTTCGGCAAGTTCAAGTACCCGAACGAAATCGGCCCGGGGGTCTATGACATCCACTCGCCGCGCGTGCCATCGGTGGAAGAAATCGAATGCCTGCTCAAGAAGGCGCTGGAGACCATTCCCGCCGGCAACCTGTGGGTCAATCCGGACTGCGGCCTGAAGACCCGCGGCTGGCCGGAGACCACCGCCGCGCTGCAGAACATGGTCGCCGCCACCAAGGCCCTGCGCGCCGAACTCGTTTGATGCCCCCGCCGCCGCGCCCAGCCGGCGCAGCGGCGAAGTTTCACTGACTCCAGCATCCCGGCCCCGCCCGGGATGCTTCTTTTGAGGACATGCCATGTACCAACGCAGCATCCTGGTCGAACAGAGCGACCCCGAACTGTTCGCCGCCATCCAGGCCGAGCACCGCCGCCAGGAAGACCACATCGAGCTGATCGCCAGCGAAAACTACGCCTCGCCGGCCGTCATGTGGGCGCAGGGCACGCAACTGACCAACAAGTACGCCGAGGGTTATCCAGGCAAACGCTACTACGGCGGTTGCGAGTTCGTCGATGTGGCCGAACAACTGGCCATCGACCGCGTCAAGCAGCTCTTCGGTGCCGAGGCTGCCAACGTCCAGCCGCACTGCGGCGCTTCCGCCAACGAAGCCGTTTTCCTCGCCTTCCTGAAGCCCGGCGACACCATCATGGGCATGAAACTGGCCAAAGGCGGCCACCTGACCCACGGCATGGCCTTGAACATGTCCGGCAAATGGTTCAATGTCGTCGGCTACGGCCTGAACGACAAGGAAGAGATCGACTACGAAGCGATGGAGGACAAGGCCCGTACCCACAAGCCGAAGCTGATCATCGCCGGCGCCTCGGCCTACGCGCTGCGCATCGACTTCGCTCGTTTCGCCCGCATCGCCAAGGAACTCGGCGCCCTCTTCATGGTCGATATGGCGCACTACGCCGGGCTGATCGCCGCCGGCGTCTACCCTAATCCTGTGCCGCACGCCGACGTCGTCACCAGCACCACGCACAAGAGCCTGCGTGGCCCGCGCGGCGGCTTCATCCTGATGAAGGCCAAGCACGAAAAGGCGATCAATTCCGCCATCTTCCCCGGCCTGCAGGGTGGGCCTCTGATGCACGTCATCGCCGCCAAGGCGACGGCCTTCAAGGAAGCCCTATCGCCCGAGTTCAAGTCCTACCAGCAGCAGGTGCTGAGGAACGCCCGGATTATCGCCGAGACGCTGACCGAGCGCGGCCTGCGCATCGTCAGCGGGCGCACCGAGAGCCACGTCATGCTGGTCGACCTGCGCAGCAAAGGTATCACCGGCAAGGCTGCCGAGGCAGCCCTGGGACAGGCGCACATAACTATCAACAAGAACGCCATCCCGAACGATCCGGAAAAACCCTTCGTCACCAGCGGCGTGCGCATCGGCACCCCGGCGCTGACCACGCGCGGCTTCAAGGACGAGGAGGCACGGCAGACGGCACGGCTGATCGCCGACGTGCTGGACAATCCGCACGATGAAGCCAATCTGGCGGCGGTGCGCGCCAAGGTGGGCGAGCTGACCTGCTGCTTCCCGGTCTATCGTTAAATTGCATCAACGGCATCCGGCCGCGCTAACGTCGCCGGATGCCATTCACCCAGGATTTCCCATGCGTACCGTTGTTTCAATCCAGGGCCTGCAGCTCTACGGCTATCACGGCCTCCATGACGAGGAGCGGAGCCTGGGCCAAAGGTTCCTGTTCAATATTCGCTGCCGACTCGGCGAAGTTCGCAGCCATCTGGACGATAGGCTCGAGCACTCGGTCGGCTATGACGTCCTGGCAAGGGAAGTAGCGGGCATCTCGGAATCCAGGCCATTTCATACCCTCGAAGCCTTGGCGGAAACGATTGCCCGGGCATTGCTTGTCGCGCATTCCGCTATCGACACCATTGAGGTCCATGTTGCCAAGTGCAGTCCTCCCATGGCGCATCATCTCGATTGCGCCGCAATTGAGGTGACGCTGGCGCGCGACGAGCTTTAGCGCGGCAGTATGCCCTTTGATACTTGGCTAGGGCCCCGCCACCTGCTCTCCACCATAACGTGCAGCCTCTGCCAGTGCATCGTCTATCTGCGATTGCGCCAATCCGCGCAGGCGATAAATCTGCGCAAGACAGGACCAGGCCTCGGCACGTTTTTCGTCACTATCCAACGCCGGCAAGACACCCAGCAGAAGCTGGCCTACTGCTTTTAATAACTTCCGCTGCAGCCCCCAGGCTTCGCTACGCATCCGTTGCCGCAAACGCAATGCCAGCCCAGTTGTCGATTGAGCAACCGCCAGGCTCTCTTCGGCCTGGGGCAAGGATTTTATCGCAAGAAGCTTCTGGTAGAGATTGACGGCAAGTTCAGCCTGACTGCAACCGACCGCCACGGCGATAGCCGCCAAAATATCGTCGTCCGCAACTGCCTCGACCAACCGTTCAAGCCAATGGCGTACCTGCTTGATTCTCCCCATGCTCAAGCAAGTCTGGGCAACGATCAAGCATAGCCGGGACAATGATGCACCACCCGACTCAGCAGCGATCTGCCTCACCATTCCGTCCAGTCGCGCTGTGGTGACGCCGGCAATCAGTGATGCCCTGACAGTATCCGCAAATGCCCTTGCATCGAAAGTTGTAGTTTCTTCAGCCATAACTCTTGCTGAGAAACGGCATTTCATCAATGCCACGTCGTTTGTTGATCACCAAGGTCAAGACGAAAAAGAAGTTGCACAGCAGATTGCACATTCGGGGAAGCACCATCGGAATTTCCCTGCCCTCCTGTTCAATGCGCACCATCAAGCGGACCGCTTTTTTTGCAGCCGATCGGGCCAGGTGCAGCTGCGGAATAGGCTGCATCCCCCGTGGCAGGACAAAGCTCGTCAGCCTTTCATGTACTTCCTCGCGATAATGACGTAGACGCTCCTGCAGCCACGTGAGGTCACTTTCTTCGATAGCCAGTCGGCCACGGATCGAGCCATTGACGTGGAACGCCAACGGCTGCACTCGATCCAGGTCAGCCGCGATGTCGGGCATACCGGCAGGTAGCAGGGAATATGCAGCACCGATATGGCCACACAATTCGTCGGTGACGACCTCGAAATCACACAGGTTCGACGTTTCGTAGATAAACGGATAGCAAAGTTCGTCTCTGTTGCGGCCAGGCTTCATGCGCTTTTCCTCTTATTTTGTGGTGATGACCGGTGGGCTGGCAGCCAGGTCGACATGGACAGGCACCCTAAAAACCTCGGTCAAACCTTCTTCGGTCAAGACTTCAGCGGGCGTGCCGAAAGCGTGAATCTTGCCGTTTGCCATCAGGCAAAGACGGTCGCAGTAGCGGGCTGCCAGGCCGAAATCGTGGATGGCAAGGATTACGCCATTGTCTTTGTCCGCATAGCGCCTCAGGCTTTCCATGACACTACGTTGGTAGTACAGGTCGAGGCTGGCGATCGGTTCGTCGGCGAGCAGCAGGCGGGGACCGACGGCCAGGACCCGGGCTAGCCATACACGGGCTTGCTCGCCGCCGGAGAGAGAATCAACCTGTCGTTTGCGAAAATTGCTGACACCAGCCTGGGCCATGGCTTCGCGTACTGCCGATACGTCGTTATCTACCCAGGGCAGGCGCCCCAGGCTGACGACATCCTCTACGCTCAACGACCATGCACTCTCGCAAGACTGGGGTAGCAAGCCTATGTTTTGCGCGCGCTGCCGAGATGCTATTTCGCTGATTTCCTGTCTTTCAAAAAGACATTCGCCCGAGTACGGGAGCAGACCAGCCAGGCAATGCAGCAGGCTCGATTTCCCTGAGCCGTTCGGGCCAATGATGCCGAGCATTTCCCCCGCATCGAGCGAAAAACCAATGTCCGCCAAGCGGGGCGGCAAGCTCAGGTTGCGAACGTCGATCAAAGCCATCGCTGCCTGTCCTTCCAGATCAACCAGATGAAGAGTGGCGTACCAAGCAAAGAAGTCAGAACCCCCAACTTGATCTCACGTCCAGGGGGCAGCAATCGTACGCAGATGTCGGCCAAACCGACGAGCGCAGCGCCAAACAGGGCTGACGGCATCAAAAGTCGGTCGGGGCGGTGACCGACCAACGGGCGGATGAGGTGTGGCACGAGGAGACCGACAAAGCCGATGTTGCCGGCAATCGCCACTGCGGATCCCACCAGCAAGGCGGTACCGAGTATGATGAGGCGACTGCCTTGAGCAAAGGCCAGCCCCATGCTCTGAGCGACCTGTTCTCCGAGGCTCAGGGCCACCAGCAAATTTTTTTGCCGCCAAATCAGGATGCCACCAACAAGGAGCGCCGGCAGCAGGAAGACCAGATGTTTCAGGCTGCGTTCAGATACCGAACCGAGAAGCCAGAACACCAGTTCCTGCATGGCGAAGGGATTGGGCGCGAAATTAAGCACCGTGGCCAATGCGGCGCCAGTCAGCGTCGAGATGGCCAATCCGGCCATGATGACCGTCGATGAACGGGCGGAACCGGCAAGACTGAGCATGAGCAACAGCGCCAATCCTGCACCGATCAGGCCGGCCAAGGCCGGCGCAATTTCTCCGGCGGCGGGAAACAGCCCGAAATAGAAAACCGTTGCGGCGCCCAGCGCTGCGCCCTGGCTGGCACCGGTCAAGCCGGGATCGGCCAGCGGATTGCGAAACAGGCCTTGC
>Ga0116170_10002884_pt1 | contig 16322 bp, 14 predicted proteins | sample AD_JPNHW1_MetaG_FD_89797 | JGI IMG/M metagenome (GOLD analysis project Ga0116170, IMG submission 89797) | Active sludge microbial communities of municipal wastewater-treating anaerobic digesters from Japan - AD_JPNHW1_MetaG | ecosystem: Engineered > Bioreactor > Anaerobic > Digestate | place...
AGGCTTTTACTACAAGATGTACAACACCTATTATACCGCTGATAAAATGATGGATGACAGCGGTAAAAATATTTCCGCAGCAGATTTAGATCTTACTGTATACGCAAACGTTCACAGATTTATCTGGGGCACAGGAGCAAAAGTATTAGGCGCAGATTTAATTGTCGATGCTATTATTCCATTAGTATATACAGATATAAGCATAAATACTCCCGGCGGCAGAGTTGAAGAGAACTCATTCAACCTCGGTGATATAAATCTTGAACCGGCCGTACTTTCATGGCATAGAAATACATTCGATGCTGCAGCGGGTATAGGATTTTTTGCACCAACAGGAAAATATGATGCAGCCGATCCATCATCAGCAGGCAAGGATATGTGGACCACGATGCTTACCCTTGGTGGAACACTTTATTTCGATGAAGAAAAAACCTGGACAGCATCAATCCTTGCAAGATACGAAACTCATACAGAAAAAAATGATACAAAGATCAAACCAGGTGATGAATTCCACTTTGAATGGGGAATCGGGAAAACCCTGATGAAGCTCATCGATGTAGGCGTATCAGGCTACTGCCAGTGGCAGATAACTGATGACAGCGGTGATGGTGTTTCTTATGACAAAAGCGTTCATGACAGAGTATTTGCCGCAGGCCCGGAGATTGATATTTTTATTCCGCAGATAATGTCTGCAGTTTCTCTGAAATGTCAGAAAGAATTCGGCGCGGTTGACAGATCTGAAGGTTATGTTGCGAATCTGTCTTTAACAAAAATTTTCTAAAAAGTATAAACTGCCGGACTTCTCATCACGTCCGGCAGTTTACTACATCAGAATATTATAACTTTACAACCACATTCTTTGTTACTTCCGGTTTGCTGCCGGACATTTTTATAAATCTTAAAGAAACAAGCCTTTAAATATACTTATTTAAAACAATTAAAGACTTATTTCTACACCACCATAGTAACTTCTTCCTTTAGTATTATACCCGTATGATTCTTCATACTTTGAATCTGTAATATTCTCACATTTTGCATTGAATGACAAAGTTTCATTAAACTTATACCTTATAACTAAATCTGCTTCACTGTAAGACTTCAGTGTTACCGAAGAGGAGGCTGTTAAATAATCTTTCCTGGTGTCTACATAAAGATAAGTTCCGGTAACATCTAAACCTGAAATAGGGGTTACCGTTAAAGATGCTGAATGTTTGTTAGCAGGCCGTTTAAGTATCTCCTGACCTGATTCATTCTTTGTATATTTCAGGTACGTGTATCCATAGCTGGCCTTTAGGAAGTTATTTAACCTTAAAACTGAAATAAATTCAACGCCTTTATTCTCAACAACTCCATCCAGATTAATATATTTCCATGCTATATCTGTAGTTATCATATCTTCATAACTTTGAACAAAGTAAGAACAATCTATAGAGAATACTCCATCAAAAAACTCCTGGTAAACACCTACATCATATACAAAACTGGTTTCAGGTTTTAAATCTTTGTTCCCGGAAAAGCTGTCATATAATTCATAAAGAGATGGTGACCTAAAAGCAGTACCCGCAGACGCCTTTAACCTGGTTTCTATGACAGGTAATATATAAGAAACTGAAGTATCCCATGCTGTGTTCTCTCCAAATAACTCATTATCCACCAATCTCGCGCCTAAATTAAGGAACAGCCTGTTCCAAACAGAAACAGAATCATGGATAAAAACACTATCAGTATCCAGGGACTTTTTCTCAAAAATACCCCAGTTTGAATTAGAACTTCCAGTTTCTTTGAAATGCTCATACCCTGCTATTAAAGTATTAAAATCGCCTATATTAAATTTATTAATAAAATCAAATCCCGTATTTGAACCATCATAGGTAAAAGTATTTCCATCGAATGCATCCGTTGGATCTATGGGATCAACATCCTCTTTCACATAGGACATATAGGATAATCCCCCTTTTATATTCCACCATGTGAAAGGTGAAAATTTCAAATCCCCCCTGGAGGTAAAAACTTTAGAGCTGTTTATATGATTTATATCATCCTCCGAAGCTCCATCATCGACTCCAAAATTTGAGTCTATATAATTCAAAGTATAATCTACAGCTATGTTATCGCTGATTTTGCTGCTCATCTTACCTGACATTGTAACATTCTCATATCCATCATTATCAAAGTCATTATTACCGGTTTGATCTTTAGCCTTTGATATTCCTTCTGATCTGTAGTGGGATCCGAAAAAGTTAAAAGAGCTGTTCTCAGTAGAATCACTTACTGATACCGATTCTCCAAAAGACTTATTTGATCCTGCCTCTCCTGTTAAAACCACACTTCTTTTTATTCCTTTCTTAGTTATAATATTAATAACTCCTCCGGAAGCCTCAGCGCCATACATACTGCTCATAGCACCGCGGACTACTTCAATTCTTTCAATATTATCTGTTCTGATGTTGGATATATCAAAAAGTTTACTCCCGACACCCATTGGATCGCTTATCTTGACTCCATCTATAAGGACCAGGACATTGCCGCTCTTTGATCCTCTTATATTAACTGTAGTTAATCCGCCATCTGTCCCGGACCGGTTGATGATGACCCCCGGTATACTCTCCAGTACATCCCCCAGTACCTTATTCCCTGAATCCTTAATCTCTTTTTCTGTTACTACAGTGATACTTTTCCCCTCTTTAGATATTGATGAGTCATAACGGGAAGCTGTAATAATTACCGGATCATTCTTGTAAACCGTTTCTGAAAATCCCATGACATAAAACATTACTAATACTGGCGTAAGTATTTTATAATTCATTCCTCTACTCCGTTTTAATATAAATTTGGTTATCCTATAATTCCTGTTAAAAAAATTCCCCCGCTGTTCTGCACTTTTACTTCTTTAAGAGAAAGAACGATAAATCCAAAAAAAGCTGAAACATAAACATCCATCCTCTTCATTAAAACTAACTCCTAAAAAAAAATCCCCGAAAGCTCAAGGCTTCGGAGATCCACATTTTCTCTTTACCGAATATGCCGGATTTACCCATCACCGTGGTAAATGGCTGTAGATTACAATCAGGTCTTCTGGCTTACGGATCATTCTAATAATCGCGCCTTCCCGCACTCGCGTGCAGTGGCATAATGCGATTTTCGTCTCCGTTTACAGCGGCGGGTCCGCTCCCGATTTTTACGGGATTCCCTTATCAAAGGATATTTCCATAACTGGAAAAATTGTAACCTCTATTCAATTCAAAGAACAAAGTCAGAACATCTTCACTTCAGAAATTACTCTGTTACTGCTTTGATCCGGAATCATTAAATACTGAAAATAGCTCTGCCTCTTTTCATAAATGAGCCAGGCTAAAACTTCATGAATACCGGCAATCAATATTCATTTTATAGCATTAATTCAAATGATAGTTCTTCCTGAAATTAATTCCGGAATTACTAAAAATTCTTTATGAGATTACTGAAATTCAGTAACAGGCTTCTATCAATAACTGTGTAATAAAACAGATTCAGAAGGGACTCATACGATTACTCATATTATTTTACTGCGGGGAGAAGTCTGGCATCATTAATAAATCTTTTCACCAGCCTCATTGAGTATACAATGGTTTTTGCTTAAATGCTTTTTTAAAAAGGATTCAGGTAATTCTAAAATTTAATTTGCAGTTCCGTATTAAAGGGATGTAAAAAAATTAAGCGGAATGTATGATCGGTTTCAGAATTTATCTCCTTTCTCTATCACAAAATTTTTTCATCTCAATCTTCGCTGTATCAGCAGGAAAGCCCTTCCCCGGAGGCTGAAGGGCTGATCCGCTTATTCGTGAGAGAGAAGGACTTCGTCGTTTGTCAATAATTCATGTTTAACGTTATAGAACTTTTTCACAAGCCCTTCCACTGTGAGGCTCTTTTTTTCCTCTCCGGAAATATCCAGTATTATTTCACCTTTGTGCATCATAAGTATTCTGTTGCCGAATTTAATTGCCTGGCTCATGTTATGTGTTATCATCATTGCGGTGAGTTTTCTCTCTCTAATAAACCGGTCTGTAAGTTCAAGTACCATTGCAGCGTTCTTCGGATCAAGTGCCGCCGTATGTTCATCAAGAAGAATAAGTGAAGGGTTTGACAGAACAGTCATAAGAAGCGTCAGAGCCTGTCTCTGCCCTCCGGAGAAAAGCTGAAGGTTATGCTCCATTCTGTCTTCCAGTCCCATTTGAAGAAGCTTAAGTTCGTTTCTGAATCTTTCTCTCATCCTGGAATTTAAACTGACCCTCAGTCCTTTGAATCCTTTTTTGTTACAGATCATCATGTTGTCTTCAAGACTCATATTAGATGCGGTACCGAGAAGCGGGTCCTGAAATATCCGCCCGATAAATTCGGCTCTCCGATATTCCGGCATCCTTGTAACATTCTCGTTATTAAAAAAAATCTGCCCGTTTGTAGGGGAAAACGATCCTGATATTGTATTGAAAAGCGTGGACTTCCCGGCACCGTTGCTCCCTACAATCGTAATGAAATCCCCTTCTTTTACTGTTAAGTTTATTTTTTTTAAAGCAGTGTTCTCATTAACAGTACCTTCGTGAAAAACTTTTTTTATATTTTCAAGCCTGATCATTTTTCCACCTTCTGAATATGTTATTACTGTTTTTGCCCTGTGCAATGATAAGACAGATTATGATCAAGAGGCCGGCAAGCAGCTTCAAGTCATTCGGTGTCAGCCCGATATGATAACCGTAGTATCTTCCCAGGTACATTATCGCCTTATAAATTATCGATCCTGCCAGAACCCTCAATGTCAGTATCCATATTTTGTTTGAAGTATATATAAACTCCCCGATCATTACCGAAGCGAGACCTACAACTACAATTCCTGTACCAAGGCCTACGTCTGCAAAACCCTGATACTGTGCGGCAAAGGCCCCGGATACAGCAACAAGTCCGTTAGATAGACCTACACCTATAGCTTTCATCAGATTGATATTCACACCCTGCGAAATAACCATCTGCTGGTTGTTGCCGAGCGCTCCAAGCGTAAGCCCCATGTCTGTTCGAAAAAAAATATCAAGGCCGATCTTAATCGCCATGGCTACAAGAAAAAAGAAAATCAATATAGAATATTCCCTGGGAATAAAACTCTCGGTTTTTGCGACTATATCCGTAATTATTGTATGATTCTGCAGAAGGGGAAGGTTTGCTCTATTCCCCATTACCCGGATATTAACTGACCAGAGCATTGTCATTGTGAGTATCCCCGCAAGAAGATTCGGCACTTTAAGCCTGTTATGAATAGTTGCTGTAACAACACCCGCCGCAACACCTCCTGCAAAAGCGGCAAAGAGAGCAAAAAAAATGTTATGTCCGCTGACAATCAAAGAAGCCATTATTGCGGCTCCAAGAGGGAACGATCCGTCTACAGTAAGATCGGGAAAATCAAGGATTCTGTAAGTTATAAAAACTCCCAGAACCATTATACCATATATAAGGCCTTCAACAAAAATTCCTTCTATCATAACCATTCATCCTTAAACTGTGTCTTGAAGGGAACCAGCCTCCCCTTATGGCCCCCAACCCCCCGGAGGGGGGCTTAAAGATAATTTTACCAAAATAACCGTAATTTATAAATCATTTATAGTAATAATATCTCTAAAGCCCCCCTCCGGGGGGTTGGGGGGCTTTTCAATATAATCAAGAGTTCTTTCATAAAGAAACATGTCAATAAAAAATATCTGTATTATTTGCCGGTAAATTCAAACTTGACTTTTATTATGCATGATGGCAGAATACAACAATTCAATACCTATTCCTGAATATTATTAAATTATATGCGCAGGGAATAACTATTGATAAGAATTATATTTAACTAGAGGTAATGATGGAGATTTTTGACGGTTTTATTTCAGCAATAGCAAGCGAATTCAAGATACCATTTCATAAGGATAAAAGCGGCAACTATATGGCTACCTTGGAATTTGATAACGGGAGAGTTCAGGATATTATTGTGTCCCTGAAAAAAGATGAATCAGGAGACAGGGTAATACATTATCACTCGGTTATAGCTTCGTTAAAACAGGACACATGGGATTTATACAAATCCGCCCTTCAGCAGAACCTGACATTTGACTACGGCGCTCTGGCTCTTGAGAAAGACAATCTTGTTATGCACCATGCTATCCTTCTTGAAAACTGCGAACCGAGAAGATTTATGAAATCTCTGGTTTATGTTGCTGCAAAAGCTGATGAAATTGAAGAGTTGCTTTCTAAAGAGGATACCAACTAAATCAGCAATTCCTGAATATTCTCTCCCCCCGGGTATTACATTTCATGGGGCATCCTTTGCATGCCCGTTCAGGATTAATCTCTTTAATAATCCCTTTTTCTAAAAGTTCAAAAAGAGCCTGATCAATCAGACCTTTATCCCCTTCAATCAGAATGTATATTTCAGAAAGGCAGATTTCACCTCTTGATTGTATCAGTGTTTTTACATCTCTAAGTATCATAAGCCTTCACAAATATTTATTGTAAACATGACAAGGGTTTGTACTCCTTGCCCTATGCATAATTTATCTGATCACCCAGAACTTTTTATAAATATAGTCAAGTTTGGAAATAATATTTCTATTGATGTGTCTCCCTTCAGGAGTATCTTTTTTCAATTTCCAGTCAGGACTCATTGCCTCAAGTTCATCACGGAGTTCCCAGGAATATTTAAAATTCCGTCCGTTAAGCTTTTTCAACGTCGCGGTCTGTTCAGGAGTAAACCAGCCCTGGGAAATTTCAAATTCAATTATATCCGTATTCACAATCAGGTATCTCAACTCTGAAAGTTCAACAACTCTGCTTAAGTCTGACTCATCAAGTTCAGTACCGCTGCTTATTAATGCTTTTTTAAATTCTATGGCATTCCTGAATTCTTTACCGGTAAACTGTTCCATCGCGGCGAAAGTAATCCCCTCTGACACAAGCCTTCTTTCTACGGCTGCCGACATACTAAACCTGACGGGTTTGTAAACCGCCTGATTAAAAACATTCTGAATAATAAAAAGAGAAACAAAACTTATAACGCATGCAAGAACCGGTGCTGTTACCCAGCCCGAAGCAATCTTTCCGAGAAGTTTTAAATTCATACTCCCGCCGCCCTGGTATAAACCGATACCTATTATCGCACCAACAACAGCCTGCGCGCTCGATATCGGGACAAGCGGAATTGTCGGAAGTCCGTGTGTTGCGAGAATACGTTCCAGATTCTGTGAGGAAAAAAGAAAAAGTACTGTCGACGATGAGAAGACTACAACAAGAGCAGTAACCGGAGTAAGCGGTATTATATTATTACCCACTGTCCGCATCAGCCTGGCAGAGTAGGTAAATACACCCACTGCCATTGCTATACCGCCCAGAATAAAAAGCTGTTCGCTTCCGGAAATTGTTCCAATATATGTGTTAATAGGCCTGAACGGGGCAACAGGAACAAATACTCCCATGACATTTGCGATATTGTTGGCACCCAATGAATATGCGCCGAATGCACCAATAACTATCAGACCAAACCTGTTATAAAAATCAAGGTAAAGGATATGAATTTTTATACGGTTGAGAAGACGTTTTACTAAAAAATATATAAAAACAGCAACTACACCTGATACTACCGGTGCAAACATCCAGCTTGAAACTATTTTCATTAATGAATCATAATCCGTTATTGATCCTGAGAAAAAATTCCATCCTATTAGCGACCCGACTATTGATTGAGATGTCGACACAGGAAGATTAAGCCTGCTCATCCAGAATACAGCAATAGCAGCTGCAAGAGCGACTATAAAAGAACCCCCTATTTCATTTACAGAACCAAGTCTCCCAAGAGTAAGGGTTGCTCCGCCCCCTGAAGTGAAACATCCCAAAACAATGAAAATACTGGCTACGACAGCAGCAACCTTAAACCTGACCATTTTTGAACCGACTGCAGTTCCAAAAACATTACCCATATCGTTTGCACCGACTGACCAGCCAAGGAAAAGACCGCTTGATAAAAAAATGAGTATGGACATCAGACTATCCTTTTCATAGCCGCTATTGAAAGCCTGTTTGAAATTTTCTCCGCGATATCTGAAATTGAATCAATCGACACAATAAAATTCTTAATATGAAGTTTTCTGCTGAGATCGATATCAAGATTAAAAATTTCTATCTTCGCCTTCTCCGCTATATGATCCGACTCATTTTCAAAAAATGTAACTTTATGAAGGTGATCCTTCACAGTATTGACATCATAGAAATAAGACCTGGTGGATTGGACCAGAGCCTGTGTGGAATCAACTGCGGTCTCGGCAAGTTTTTTTATCCTTTCATGAAGTACTGCCGGGATATCCGGTTTCTCCACAAAAAATTCAAACATTATTGACTTGGAAAAATCTATTATATCATCCATGCTTTCAAGAATTCCAAGAACATCCCCCCGCGATTCAGGAATCAGTGTCTGAACATAAAGCTGAGCCTCAATATCCTGTCTCAGATTATCAGCGCGCCCCTCAAGAATTTTAATAATATTAAGCCTCTCATTAAACTCATCCTCTTTCCCTGACAGATAGAGTTTTAGGCCCTCTTCAAAATGAAGAACAGCTTCACTGACAAGATCGATAAAGGAATCGATTTTCATTACCAGGTCTTTGGTCGCACTGAATATTGAATACATAAGAGCCTCCTGAGAAAAATTCTCTACGGCCCCCCAGCCCCCCGGAGGGGGGTATAAGACCGATTAACAATGAATTTAAATTTTATAAACATTCACTGTTTCACCGCCTTTAAGCCCACCTCCGGGGGGTTTGGGGGGCCGTATCTGAAGCTTAGGATTTTAAAATATAATTCCATGCTTCATGGCTATTTCTCTATGTAAAAAAAGCGACAAAAAATTGCCGCTTTTATTACTGAATATATAAAAAATAATTTTAATCCTTAACCATATAGCTCCCGGCATAACGTGAATCACTCTGCACCTCATTGAGAAGCTCATACGCTTTCTTCGAAGAAGAAACAGGCCCGATCCTGACCCTGAAATAATTTTTCCCGTTTACCGCACTTTTATCGATATATGCATCAAATCTTTTAGATTTAAGAAGAGACTTTTCATTTTCCGCTTTGGAGAGAGTGTCATAGGAAGCTACCTGGACAGCATAGGAATCGTAGCTTTTTTTCTCATTAACATCGCGGGACACTTCATAAATTCTGCTTTTTCCGTTTGATATTTCACGCTTATCATCACTTTTCTTCTTATCATGTGCAGCTATTTTTTTTGATGGCTGCTTCTCATTCTTTTTCTCATGCTTTGCAATTTTTTCTGTTTTTTTAGAAGATTTATTCTTGTCTCCGGCAGGAGGAATTATCTCCCTGATATTCTCGTTAGTAAGAACATCACCCTTATCATGTTTAATCTCTTCCTTCGCAGAAGCTATCTCATTACCCTGAGGCAGTTTAATATCATCCTTAATTGCAGTATTATCCTTATTTTCATCAATTGCTGCTATTTTATCCTCACCGGCACCCTCTTCGAGACCTCCGCCCGGAATAGGGGGAATATCGGCTCTGAGCATATCAGCTGTTTTATTATCATCAAAATTCATTCCGCTGACTGTGAGTTCTTTCGAACCGGGTTTATCATCCTTCATAAAACTCATCCCGAAAAGAAAAGCTGCAGTAATGATACCTATTATCACTGACGACAGAATAATTATTCTGGGTGTGTCAAGGTGAACTATATATAGGTTTTTTTCTTTTACTGCGTTCGGTTTTGGATCAAAATTTTCCATAAATCTACAACCTGCCTTTTAGTATCTTCAATAGTACCTGAATTATCTATGATATAATCGGCAAGTTTAACTTTTTCATTTAGCGGAATTTGATGTTTAAGCCTCTCTTTTATCTCTTCTTCAGAAATTTTATCCCTTTTACTCCCCCGTACCAGCACCTGGGTATCTCCCGCAGTTACTACAATATTATATTTCATAATTTTATCAAAACCGGATTCGAAGAGGAGAGGTGTATTAATCATATAAATTCCGTCTCCGGAACTTCTCGCAACAACTATTTTCTGTATGGCAGGATGTGTAATCGCATTAAGAATTTTTACTTTTTCATTATCTCCGAAAACAGAGTTTGCAAAACCTCTTCTGTCAAGAGTCCCGTCACTATTAATAAAGCCTGAACCGACCTCTTCGATAACCCGCTTCAATCCATCCTGCCCCGGCTCCATTATCTCTCTTGCAACAATGTCTGTATCTATAACTTCAGCACCAAGTTCCCTGAACATCTCACAGACAGTCCCCTTCCCTGATGCAAAAATTCCTGTAACTCCGATCCTCATAGTCCCCCTCTGTCGCGATGCGCCATCTCCCCCATGAGAAATGGTGGAGAAATTATAAAATACTCAATTTTATCTTTAAAACTATTATTACATTACAACAATCTTTAATCCTTCCCCATCTTTCATGGGGAAGGTGCTTAAATGGCTGATGGGAAATATCAATCCTCTTCCCCGTACAGCGGATCATCCTTAAACAGTTCGTTCAATTTCTTTAAGGATGAGATGAACGCCTTCTTTCCGTTGACTCCTTTTATCTGCCTGCCGCTTTTCATGTCAGTAAAACCTTCTATATCCTCAGACAAAAAATACCTGTAATCAACAGTGAGCTCATCACCCGATTTTAAACTTCTTGCCGCGAAACAGAGCCCGCAGTGATATATCATAGACGGATTAAATGAATGATTAACGAAATCACCTTCGCGGTTCCCGAAACTTGTATTATGCCTTGTATAAGCGTCATATATAAACCAGTTGTGGACATACCTCACGCTCGATTCTACTATATCCGGATTCGGTGAGTTCTCCATATCCCTGCATGCAGCATCGTGCTGGTCTTTGTGTATCAGTTCACTTATTCCGTATGTATAAATTATAAGAAGCTCACCTTTCTCAACATCCTGAGTTAGGAATACTCCCCGTCCCTCAATTTCAGAAGTCCGTACCTCTATGTCTGCAAGTATCATGTTTTCTCTCCCCATCCGCCCTTCGGGCACCTTCCCCATAAAAGATGGGGAAGGATAGTAATCTTAAACTGCCCTTCTTTTATTCAATCCCCTCTATCATCTCAGCAATCTTCTTTCTTTTTTCCGCAGGAACATCATCTCCCAGCGATTCTCTTATAATCTCATCAAAGACTCTTCCATCAAGCAGTCTCGACTTAACTTTTTTCATATCCGCCGGGAAAAATTTTTTATTCCATTTTATCCCGCCAAGATATTCAGCCTTATTCTCATTCACAGTTCCGGTCAGCTTCATAAATGAATCGAAATCTGTACTCCGCACATTAATTAAAGGAAGCCCTCTTCTGTTTATCATGAAAATATTTTTAAAACCTTTCTCATTAATCAGTGAGCTGAAAGAATTTCTGTAACCGATAAATGATCTTCTTGTATATCTGCCGTCTACAATAAGAGATCTGCTGGACTTAAAAATATAAGCAGCGTTAAAAGTCTCCGCTGTTTTAAACCTGTTGTTAAAATATAAAGCATACCTTTTCTGGTACGCAGTCTCTCTTGCATAAATAATATTCTGCGAGAAGGAGAAGTCAAAACCGGTCATGGCGATAAATTCAAATCCCGCCATAAACGCGAACATAAACGCATCTCCGGCAACAGAACCGGTAGCGGAATCTATCGAACCGTTCATGCAGGGATACATATCTTCAATAATCTGTGACACGGGATGACTGTTCATGGAAATAAATCCCCCGTATTTTTCAACCAGTTCCGGCGGGGAGACTATGGAAAAAACATGCAGTGTTTCACGGGATTCATGCCCGAGAAAATGTTCACCTATCCTCGCCTGGGGATCGATTGAAATTACAAAATCCGGCTTTATACCGTAACATCCGAGTACGGGGAGTGCTGAATCAACAGCTATGATATATAAATCCTTTTCATAAAATTTCAGCTTATCTATATTGTCTTCAACAGACGGAGCAGATGAAACAATAACAGCTTTTCTCCCTCTGAACCTGCCTTCGAGTAACGAGACCGGGAGACACTGGGTGAAGCTGCCGAGATTATTCAATGCGTTTCTTAAAAAAAGATTTCCGAAAGCCTTTATCGTCGCTTTATCACCGGCTTTTTTATCTATGACCTTTTTTATAAGGGTTTTAACCTCACCATAATACGCAGGGAAAATCCTTAACGACTGCGGATGTTCAATTACCTGCATCCCTTTGAGTTCCTGAAAATCTATTAAACCGGAAAGAACTCCTTCAAGTTCAGCCGTCTCCATTCCAGATAAAATCGTAATATTTTTCCCTTTCTGAAGAAAAGATGTATGAGGATTTTTTACAATTTCAGTTTCAATGCCATGCAGAATATCTATTATAACTATCTGCCTGAACTTTTCAGAAACCTCTTTAAGTTTAATAATACCATATCCGAGTCCGCAGCCGAGCACAAGAAGAAGATCGAATCTTCCTGGATCGAGTTCATAAACTGTCGCATCACTCTCTTTCAAGGGATTTATTCTGCTGTGAAGAGGAATTTCTTTACCGTTCTGATGAACAATAACAGATGAATTTCCGTCTTTTGCAGATTCAATTTTATAATGAATATTTTTTATCATTTACTTCTTAATACTTCGTCAGAGATAGAAGTCAAAAAGAATTTTTTTTAAACCCTATAAAATAATATAACTGTTCAAAACTTAATGGAGCCATATGTTGTGGAGTGCGTGAGCCGCTGCGTATGCCTTGTAAGTGGCCATCTCCCATTAAATCCAATAATTTTTCTAATCTGTATTCCTGGACCATACGTGGTTGAGAACTAAAAAAAAGTAAAAAAATATTAAATGATTCAATGTTAATTCCTTAACATATATTTTAGTGTAAAATAAACGATTATATCTCCCCGCCGCCGAAGGCGGCGGGGAGAATAGAGCATTTTCTATCATAAAAAATTCAGGAATTATTACTGTAAATGATTACAAAATCCAGTCCTCTAAAAAAAACATTCCGCCCTTTCTCAGTGAGAAAATTATTTGTATTTTTTTCTTATATCTTTATTATTGATTTACAATGATTTACCATCTTATAAATGGAGCTTTGAATGAATAAATCTGTCAGTTTAATCGTTTTATCTGTTCTGATCATTTCAGTTCTAGTCAGCTGCAAAGATAAGAAAGAATCCCCCATGGTGGATATGGATACTATAAAAACTGATGGTTCACATGATGACAGGTATATTTTCCAGAAAGAGATAGAAAAAGAGGAAATGCGCGGAAAAAAATATAAAAAAAATAATTTTTAAAAGGATATCAACATGAGGTTTGGAATTAAAAAAATATTTATTATTATACCGGTTCTGATAATCGTTATTGCGGCAGGTATTAATCATTTCTCATGCAGCAGGGATAATCCCGGTGTTCTATTCGGAAACTCCGGGGAATCCCCCATAAAAGCTGAAGCCGAATCGACCAAAGCATTTGAAATACAGAATATATTCAGAAAAATATTTAACCAGTATAAAGATTCAGTGGTTTTTATAACAACTGAACAGCTGGTAAAAGTCAGGAATCCGTTTTTTGATGATCCCATGATGAGAGAATTTTTCGGTAAAGGGGGAGGTTCAAAAATACAGAAACGTGCAGGACTCGGAACAGGGTTTATTCTCTCGGAGGACGGATATATCTGCACAAATTATCATGTGATTTATGGAGTAGATAAAGTAACAGTTAATATAAACGGAAAAAATTATGAAGCTAAAATAATAGGCTCTGACGAAAGAACAGATCTGGCACTCCTGAAGATAAATCCTAAAGTTAAACTCACCCCGGTTTATTTCGGAGATTCAGACAAAGTTCAGGTGGGCGACTGGGCCATCGCGATAGGTAATCCATTCGGGCTCGATAAGACATTTACAGTAGGAGTAGTAAGCGCCACAGGAAGACGCGATGTTGATGTTATGGGAGGATCACATATACAGACCGATGCATCCATTAACCCGGGAAATTCAGGCGGGCCTCTGATCAATATTTACGGTGAAGTTATCGGAATCAACAGGATGATATACTCCAAAAGCGGCGGTTATATGGGAATCGGATTTGCGATTCCGATGAACACTGCAAAATCAATACTTGCACAACTGCAGAAAAACAAAAAAGTAAAAAGGGGATATCTTGGAGTAAGTATTGTACCTATTTCCGATGAGGACGCGAAACAGATCGGGCTAGAAGAAAACAAAGGAGCCTTTGTCGGAGAAGTGGTTACCGGAAGCCCGGCGGAATCTGGAGGACTCAGGGTAGGAGATGTAATTGTTCAGATTAACAGTAAAAACATAGTGGATGTAAAAGATCTCTTTCAGTCTTTGGAGGAGGCGGCTATAGGTACAACTGTTGAAGTATCAATATGGCGTAACGGCGAGTTGAAAAAACTCTATATCAAAATCAAGGAAAGGCCTGATAATTAACAGAAACTCTATTTACATAGAGTCAGGGGGCTGACTTTTTTCATGAATCAGCAGGTGCCGTGATCGGCAAAGTTCAGGCGGTCATTGGGTCTGTAAAAGAGACAGCCCTTTCCGTAAAAACAGAGTTTTTACGGCTGATCATAAATGTTAATGTAAAAATTTGTTAAGATATTATATGGAGAATACCGTTAATATTATAGAATAAATATAACTCATCTTTAGGCATTTGTTATCTGTATTCAGACAAAGAAAGATGATAAAAAAATTCGTTTGATCATATGCAATAAAACAGAATATTAAAGGTAAAAAGCATGCATGAATATATCCCTGAAAATAACCTTGTAGTAATGTTTCTCCTTATAGCTCTTACTTTGGGAATCTACTATTTCTGGTGGTTAGCTCGAATCAGCAGAGTTTTTGGTGATGATCCGGTTATGAATATAATACTTTCAGTTTTCACTTTCGGTGTCTGGAGTATTTACTTAAATCTTAAATACATGCAGAAGTCAGAGATGATTAACGGCAGGGATATGAAATGGTTCATGATACTGTTTCTCCCTATTTCTCCGATAATTATTCAGCATAACGTAAATGAAAAATTTTTCCCGGGCAGATAACGTAACAGGAGCATGAAATGATTGTCAGGTGTAATAACTGTGTATCTGCATTTGCTGTAGATGACGATAAAGTGGCAAATAAAAAATTTGCTTTTACTTGTCCTAAATGCAGTACAGAAAATATTATTGATAACAGAGTTATCGAAAGCAAAGATGAAGAAAAAAATGTCAATCTTGAAGAATCGCTTTTTAATGATGATTTTTCAGTTGATACGGAATCTCCAGAACAGGAAAGAGAAAAAACTGCACCTGAATCAAATGAAGAGGATATCTTCTTTGATGATGCTCCTTCAGAAAAAGGAGAAAAGTATGACCCGCTTGAAGACGAACTGGCAAATGAATTCCCCGCTGATGATCTGTTAGCTGACACCGGCAAAAAAGAAAGAAAAATTAATCTCGAGATAGAAGAAACAACCGATCTCCCTGGATTTGATGAAGAGGATATTTTTTCAGAAAAGACTCCGTCCGTTAAAAAAGAAAAAGATGATGATTTATTCGCTGAAGTACCGGCATTCGAAGCTGAAGATGAATTCATATCCTTCGATGAAAAAGAACCGGCAAAAGCTTCCGCTGATGAATTTGAAATAGAACTGAAAGAAGATTCTGCAAAACCGGAAGACGAGGATATTTTCTTCGATGATTTTGACGAGACTCCGGAAAAACCTGAGAAAAAAGAAGTTCCTCTTAAAGATGAAACTGATTTTGATTTTGAAGATATAGAAACAGAATCAATACCTGAAGATACAAAAAGCGGAAGAGATAAAAAACTCAGTTCACAGGACGACATCGATGCTCTTTTCGCTGAAGAAGGAATTGAATTTGAAGAAAAACCAATCTCAAAACAGCGTGAAATTGATTTTGAAGATGAAATAACGGTAGACCTCGATCTTCTTGATATTGAACTGGAAGAAAGCGGAGAAGATAAACTTAAAAAAACAAAACCGGTCCCTGCTGAATCCGCTGCATCACCGGCAGTACCTTCCGAAGAAGATATAACTCTTGATATCGACAATCTCGATATCGATCTTGATGAATCTTCTCTCGGTGCTGACCTCTTCGAAGAACCTGTCATCGCTGAAAAACAGAAAACTAAACCAGCTCCTTCCGAAGAGGATATAACTCTCGACATCGACAATCTCGATATCGATCTTGATGAATCTTCTCTCGGTGCTGACCTCTTCGAAGAACCTGTCATCGCTGAAAAACAGAAAGCTAAACCAG
>Ga0116170_10002886_pt1 | contig 16315 bp, 10 predicted proteins | sample AD_JPNHW1_MetaG_FD_89797 | JGI IMG/M metagenome (GOLD analysis project Ga0116170, IMG submission 89797) | Active sludge microbial communities of municipal wastewater-treating anaerobic digesters from Japan - AD_JPNHW1_MetaG | ecosystem: Engineered > Bioreactor > Anaerobic > Digestate | place...
CGTTTTTAGAAATTGAACATGAATTCGCTACAGTCAGAGACTCTATGAATGATTCTGATGCTGAGATTTGAACCTCTAATAATTGTCTGTGATAAAGTCTGAACTCCATTAAAACTGCAAAAATTCTCTTTTTATTCGCTATTATTCTTAATTTTGATTATTATACATTTATAAAAGTATATTAACTTTTTAATATATAAACCCGGCAGACTAAATTGTTAAGAGGCCTCTGTGGATAATCAGGATAGATCCGGTTACCGTGAGAAATTTTTTTTAATACCTGCTTTCATTCTGATTACAATCGGGATCATTTCCCTGTGCACTTTATATCTGCTGAACTACAGAAATAATTTTAAAAATGAAACCGTAAAACAGCTGGAATCAATTGTCGATTTAAAGATGAGTGAAATTGTTCATTGGAGAACTGAACGTCTTGGCGACGCTTCAATATTTTTTAAAAACACGCATTTCACAGAAGAAGCAGTAAAATATTTTAATAATCCGGCTGATATTAATGCCCGCAATAAAGTATTAATATGGCTGGAAAAAGTTAATGAATCATATTATTACAGCAGACTGGATATTTATGATGCCCGCTTTCGTAAACGTCTTTTTTATCCCGCTAACGGGGAAAGCGAGTCTGTCTCTTTTTTTAATAAACATATAGAAGAACTGAAATCCGGGCATATAGTGTTTAATGACTTTTACCGTGATGAACATGATAAAAAAATCTACCTGATGATTCTTGTGCCTCTTTTTAATAATTATTCAGGAGGCAGGCTTTCAGGTATCCTTGTCATGCGTATTGATCCTGAAGTGCATCTGAATCCATTCATAAACCATTGGCCCATACCCAGCAGAACCGCAGAGACAGTGCTTGTCCGCAGAGAGGGTGAATATGCGGTTTACCTTAACGAGCTTCGTTTTAAAAAAGATTCTTCATTGAATTTCCGTATTCCTCTTACAAATACGGAAGTCCCGGCAGTGAGAGCGGTTTTAGGCTATGAGGGTGTGGTAGAAGGGATTGATTACAGGGGAGCAAACGTAATTGCCGCAGTCAAAAGTATCCCCGGTTCGCCATGGTTTCTTGTAGCCCGGATTGATAAATCGGAAGTGTATAAACCTTTTATTGAACGGCTGCTGATGATTATTTTTTTAGCAGTATTATGTATTATTGGTACCGGAATTTTACTGATTCTATACCGTAAGCAGCGTAACATAATTTTTTATCGTGAAAACCTTGAGGCTGTGGAACATCTCAGGCTGCTGGAAAAAGAGAGGATGATATTCAGCAATGCCCTGGAGCAATCGCTGAATGAAATATATATTTTTGATACAGAAACATTTAAATTTAAGACCGTAAACAGGGGAGCCCGGGAGAATACAGGTTATTCGATTGAAGAACTCAACGGAATGACGCCTGTTGATTTAAATACGGAATTTACATATGACCAGCTGATAAAAATAACAAAGCCGCTCCTGGATGGAGAGGAAGACATAGTTTCATTTTATACAAATTTTATGAGAAAGAATACTTCGACTTATCCTGTGGAGGTTCATCTCTCAATTAGCCGGGATGAAAAACTTTTTATTGCCACAGCAATTGATATCACCGGGAGTAAACAGATGGTTGAGATTCTGGAAGAGAACACGCATCTTTTCCGGACACTTATTGATTCGATACCTGACCTTGTATGGCTTAAAGATCCCGATGGAGTTTACCTTGTATGCAATCCCGTGTTTGAGCGTTTTTTCGGCAGTAAGGCGGCGGATATAATTGGTAAAACTGATTATGATTTTGTAGGTAAGGAGCTGGCTGATTTTTTTTCTGAAAAGGATAAAATGGCCATCGCCGCAGGTGAATCGAGTGTCAATGAAGAGTGGGTAACCTTCGCGGATGACGGCCATAATGCTCTCCTTGAAACAATCAAAACTCCCACGTTTGATAAAAAAGGAAACCTTATGGGCGTGCTGGGGATAGCACGAGACATCACTGAACGGCACCAGGCATCGGAAGCCCTGCAGAAAAGCGAGAAGAGGCTGAGGGAAGCCCAGGAGATGGCGCACCTTGGTTACTGGATCTGGGACGTTAAGAGCGGTGATGTGGAATGGTCGGAGGAGGTTTATAAAATATTCTGCCTTGATCGGGAGACATTCATTCCTAAAATAGATTCTATACTTGCTTTATCACCATGGCCTGATGAACACAAACGTAATGTAGAACTTATTAACAGGGCAAATGAAAACCACGGTCCCGGCAGTTATGAACAGAAATTTCTCCGTCCGGATAACAGTATCGGATACTACTATTCAACATTTCAGGGAATCTTCGATGAGAAAGGGGAGCTCGTTTCAATTATAGGAACAATACTGGATATCACGGCACGGAAACTGGCTGAAAACGCCCTTCTGGATAGTGAGGAGAGGTACCGCCTGATTTTTGAAAATATCAATGATGCTTTTTTTATGTCCAGGCCTGACGGGAGAGTGTTGACTGTGAACCCTGCCGGATGCCGGATGTTCGGTTATAGCGAGCAGGAGATTTACGCTATCGGAAGGGACGGTATTCTTGATAGTTCCGATCCGAGGCTTGCGCATGGGCTGGAAGTGCGTTCCAGGACGGGGTTTTTCGAAGGCGAGCTTACAGGGATAAAGTCTGACGGAGTGAAGTTTCCTGTAGCTGTAAGTTCTTTAATGTTTGTTGATTCAAAAGGGGAAACGGCAACATCGATAATCATCCGTGATATTACATTACAGAAGAAGTATGAAGAGGCGTTACTGCTCCGGAGTACGGCCATGGATAACGCCGCAAATGCTATTGTCGTCACTGATATCAACGGCAATATTCAGTATGTTAACCCGGCATTTGAAAAATTAACATTATATTCTTTATCCGAAGCAGTTTCCATGAATCCGCGTGACCTTATTAAATCCGGAGAACAGGAGGATTTTTTTTACAAGGATCTATGGGATACAATTTCTTCAGGCCAGATATGGAATGGGGAACTGGTTAATAAAAGGAAAGACGGGTCACTTTATACAGAAGAGATGACAATTGCACCGGTAAAAAACGATGCAGGTGTAATACAGAATTATGTTGCCATCAAGCAGGATATTACTGAAAGAAAATTTACGCTAGATCTGCTGAATACAAGGCTCTATCTCATAAATTACTCCGATAATCATTCGGTTGAGGAGCTGCTTGTAAAAACTCTCGATGAAGTAAAGGTGTTAACCGGAAGTAAAATCAGTTTTTTCCATTATTATGATGAGGACCAGGATAACTTATCCCTTCAGGACTGGTTAACCGGGACATCAGAAAAGTCCTGTAGAACTGAAAGTAAAGGAATGGAGTATAATTTATCAGATACAGGATTGTGGGCAGACTGTGTAAGAAAAAAAGGGCCTGTTATGCATAATGATTATCCTTCTCTTCCCGGCCGCAAGGGCCTTCCTGAAGGGCATACGGATGTTTTAAGAGAGCTGGTAATACCTATAAAGCGGGATGGCAAAATAAAAGCTATCTTTGGCGTAGGTAATAAAAGTACTGATTATACCGAGAGAGACATATCTATATCAAACTACATGGCTGATATAGTATGGGATATTATTGAGAAAAAAAGAGCTGAAGAGTATCTGAAACAGTTTAATGTTGAACTGGAGATCAGGGTTGCAAACCGCACGGCCGAACTCGAAAAAGCAAACAGGCAGCTGGATTCATTTTCATATAGCGTTTCGCACGACCTGAGGTCACCGCTACGTCATATTACAGGGTTTCTGGAGATGTTCCGAATGGAGGCGGGTGACCGGCTGAGTGAAAAAGCAAATCATTATATGGATGTAATAGACGAATCAGCTAAAAAAATGGGACAGCTGATAGAAGATCTGCTCTCCTTTTCACGCATGGGGCGCGCATCTATTTCCAGGCAGAATGTTGATATGGAAATGCTTGCAAGTGACGTCCTTGATGATTTTTCGGAAGAAATAAAAACAGGGGGTATATCCCTGATAAGGAATCCTCTTCCTTCAGTTAGAGGGGACAGGGCCATGTTACGTGTTGTTCTGGTTAACCTCATCTCAAACGCTGTAAAATTTACAGGGAAAACTGAAAATCCTGAAGTGGTGATAGGATGTGATATTATTGACGGGAGAGATACTTTTTATGTACGCGACAACGGGGCGGGATTTGATATGAACTATGCCGGTAAACTGTTCGGTGTATTTCAGCGCCTTCATCACGACCGGGATTTCAGCGGAACAGGTATAGGCCTTGCTATGGTTAAAAATATAATAGAACGCCATAACGGCAGGGTATGGGCTGAAAGTGAGCCGGGGAAGGGAGCGTGTTTTTACTTCGTATTGCCGGATAATGGAGAAATGTAATGGATAGAGAAAATGGAATTCCTTTTGAATCAATTCCGCTGCCTGCTGCTGAGGATTATGATAAAAACAGAAGCAGGCTTATTGCATATGTTGATGATGTTATGACGTCGAGAGATGATATTCTGTCACTCGTCGGTAAAAATGGCATAGATATGATGAAAATCAATCACATGAATCATGCTGCATTTATGACGATAATTTTTTTATTAAACAGGTTTTCATTGCTGGAGATAACACTTCCATGGGTATACCGTGCGTATCATAATCATGGATTCAGTTATGATTATTTTCCAATAGAACTGAATGCCTGGATTGATGCTGTTCATGGCAATCTCCAGCCGGTAAATGCTGAACCTGTTATAAATGTTTATAGGTGGATAATAAACCGTCATGAAAAAAATATAGAAACCTCACTCATGTGGACTTATCCTGTATACAGGATTGATAATGGATGGATTGAAACTTACGAACTATTTCTAGGAGCTTTAATCAAAAGTGATACTTACAAGTGCAGTGAAATAGCTTTTAATTCATGTAAATCTGAAACTGATATTAAGGCTTTCTATGTGAATGTCGCGCAGCCCGCACTATACCGCATAGGAGATTTATGGGAATCCGGAGATGTTACTGTCGCCATGGAACATCTTGCAACGGCAATCGTTTCAAGAACTATTTCCCAGCTTTCATTTTTATATAAACCGGTATTTAATCAGGGAAAGAGAGTAATGGTTTTATGTATTTCCGGTGAAAATCATCACCTGGGCGCCCTGATGGTGGCAAACTGTTTTGAGATGGATGACTGGAATGTTAATTTTATTGCGGAGAGTTTGCCGTTTAGCGACACCATGCAGCATCTTGCAGCTTTTAAACCGCATCTGCTCGCGATTTCTGTTACTATGCCGCACAACATATTTTCCATGATTGAGCTTATAAAAAAGATTAAATCAGGCGTATATCATGATGGAATGAAAATTCTTGCAGGAGGGCAGGCATTTAAACTTTTTCCCGACCTGCCGGAAATACTTGGCGCGGATGCGTATGCGAAAGATTGTTATGATGCGGTTATAACCGGCAGGAACCTTGCGGGTATAAATTTATAGGTTAGTTCCTGAAATTTGAGTATATATGAATATGACATAAAATTATTAGAAAATGGTCACATCCGATGGATAAAAATGATAAATTGAAAATTCTTTTTGTAGAAGATGTGGATGCAGATTATGAACTTGCAATGGGAGAACTATTGAGGAATGAGATATTTTTTGTTCCGGTAAGAGTTGAAAATGGTGATGATTTTAAAAAAGCACTGAATGAATTTAAACCGGATCTTGTGATTTCAGATTATTCTCTTCCGCAGTTCAACGGTATGCAGGCTTTGAAAATAGCCAAAGACCATGATATATCTTTACCATTTATTATAGTGACCGGAACCATGAATGAAGAGATAGCTGTTGAATGTATGAAGGCAGGTGCAACTGATTATGTAATCAAGGAGCATATCGGCAGGCTTTCGTTTGCGGCAAATGAAGCACTCCGGTACAGAGATGCCATGCTGGAAAAAGCAAAGGCAAAAAATGCACTCCTCGAAAGTGAATTGAGATACAGAAGCATGTTTGAAAATAATTATGCTGTCATGCTGCTGGTTGATCAGGAGGATGCCGCAATAGTTGATGCTAATCCTGCCGCATCTGACTATTACGGTTTCAGCCATAATGATATAATAAACAAAAATTTTTCTGAAATATGTTTTCTTGAAAAAAAGATATTGCTTGATATGCTCAATCTCTCAAAGACAGGAAATAAAAATCATTTTATATCAAAGCATAAAATAAAAAATAATACCGAGCGTGATGTTGAAGTTTTCCTCAGCCCTATAAATTATATGGGCAGGAAACTTGTGCACTGCATAATTCAGGATATCACTGAAAGGAATAAGGCTATAGCGGCATTGCAGACATCTATTAATGAAAAAAAGGAGCTTATTAAAGAGATTTACCATCGTACTAAAAACAACATGCAGGTTATAATATCAATGTTTACGCTTCAGTCAATATTAATCGGGGATGATAAACTGGAGAGCGTATTAAAGGATATGGAGAACAGGATCAGGGCAATGTCGCTCGTCCATGAAAAATTATATCAGTCGAAGGATCTGTCAAAACTTAATCTTAAAGATTACCTGGAAGATCTGATTCACAACATACTTTCGGCGTACGGCATTCCGCAGGATAAAATCATGATAGTTGATCAGATGAAATACACTGAAGTCCTGATTGATACGGCTGTACCCTGCGGGCTTGTAGTTAACGAGCTGATTTCAAATACTGCAAAACATGCGTTTCCGGGGGAAAAGAAAGGTGAACTGCTGATAAAACTTTCAACGGATAAAACCGGTGAAATAGAACTTGTTATTGCTGACAACGGGGTCGGAGCGGGGACGAATCCTGATATTAACGGTAAAGGTTCCATGGGCCTTCAGATAGTAAAAAATATAGTTGAGTACCAGCTTCAGGGGAGTGTTGAGGTTGATAATTCGGCTGGAATAAAATGGACCGTAAAATTCAGGGATAATATCTACGAGGAAAGAATTTGAAGACACAGGCCATCTCCGTGCTGATAGTTGAAGATGAAGCAATGACCGCCATGTTTATGGAAACAATGCTTCGGCGAAAAGGTTTTAATGTATTAAAATGCGTCTCTTCAGGAGAGGAGGCTGTGAATATATCTCTGGAATTGAATCCTGATTTTGTACTGATGGATATACGGCTTGCAGGAAAAATGGACGGCATTGAGGCAGTAACAAAAATTAAAGCTGTGTCTATGGCTGCTACAAAATTTATATTTACTACAGGTTATTCTGACCTTGAGTTAAAGGAGAAAATGATGGAACTTGAGCCTGAGGGTGTATTTATAAAACCTGTTAACGTTCCGGAGCTTGTGAATTTAATTAATTTCAGCATTAAAAGACAAGGTTAAATAGTAAAAGGTGAATAGATGATAAAAACAACCAGAAATCCGGAAAAAATAATAATTCTGCATCTTGAAGATTCGCCTGAAGATGCTGAACTGATTGAGAGTATACTCGTCAGGGGAGAACTGAATTTTTATATTCATCTGGTTTCAGACCGTACCGCCTTCAGAGAGGCTTTAAACAGTATGAAACCGGACATTATTCTTTCTGATTTTGATCTTCCAGGATTTGACGGATTTCAGGCCCTGACTTTATCAAAGGAGTCTGTACCGGATGCGCCTTTTATTTTTGTGACCGGTGCTGTCGGTGAGGAGATGGCAGTGACTTCTCTTAAATCCGGCGCGACAGACTTTATACTGAAGAGTAACCTGGGACGCCTTGTTCCGGCAGTAAAAAGAGCGGTTGATGAAAACAGAATAGTACGTGAGAGGAAAAAACTTTATAATACTCTTAAAATAAACGAAGAACGTTTCAGAACTCTCATGGAAAATCTTCCGGTAGGAGTTTTCCGTACCTCAATTTCAGAACCAGGACGTATCATTCAGGCCAATCCGGCGATGGCCAGCATCTTTGGTTTTGATTCAATTGACCAGATGTTTGAGATAACTGTTGAAGATTTATATTTTACTCCGGAAGACAGAAGAACATTCGTAATGGAAATGATAGAACATAAAAAAATCGGGAACAGACTGATACGGTATAAAAAAGTAACCGGTGAGGCTTTCTGGGGCTCAATTTCAGCAACATGTCATTTCTACGAGCCCGGTAATCCCGATTGGATAGATGGTGTAGTTGAGGATGTAACCGGGAAAATAGAAACACAGGAAAAACTCGGCAGCCATCTTCAATTTCTTGAAACGTTAATCAATACAATCCATAACCCTGTATATTATAAAGATATTAATGGTATATATCTGGGCTGTAATCACTCATTTGCTGAAATGATAATGGGCCTCCCCCGTGAAAAGATATTGAATAAAACGGCTTTTGACCTTAACGAAGCAATCCCTTACGATCTGGCACTGAAATTTTCATTAAAAGATAAAGAGCTGATTGATAATCCCGGGATTCAGATTTATGAATCACCGCTGCGGTGTACAGACGGGATAACGCGTGTTTTTCATTTTAATAAAACTACATATAATAACCCTGAAGGGGATGTCGCCGGTATAGTCGGAGTAATGGTTGATATTACAGAAAGGGTTGCAAACGAAAGAGAACTCAAGAGAATAAATGAAGAGCTGGATCTTCTTATTACATCTTTATCAAGTATTATTATCGGTGTATCTATAAAGGACCATGTTACACACTGGAATCCATTCGCGGAAAAAGTTTTTGGTATAAGCTCATCTGATATTATAGGTAAAGCATTTTATGATACCGGGATTAATTGGGATTGGGGCGTTATATACGAGGCCATATCGAACAGTATTATCGATGAAAAAAGTGTCCGTGTTGATGAACTGAAATATGAGAATAAAGAGGGGAGAGGCGGTATCCTGGGTTTAACAATTAATCCTTTAAAGAGGGGCATGGAAAAACTTGACGGTTTTATAATTCTTGGCAAAGATCTTACTGAACAGAAAATTCTTGAAGCACAGCTTCTCCAGTCGAATAAACTTGAAGCGTTAGGCCAACTCGCCGCAGGTGTTGCGCATGAGATAAACACTCCGCTGCAGTATGTCGGGGACAACCTTAAATTTATAAACAAATCTTTTATCGGCCTTATTAATATACTCGATATTTACGAAAGGGCCTATAAGAGTATTGGAAATGCGGCTGAATTTAAAAATATAATTATACAGGCTGAAGAACTGAGCAAAAAAATAAAGCTCCCGTTTCTTTTAGGGCAGATGCCTCAAGCGCTGGAGCAGTCTCTGGAAGGTGTTTCCAGAATGTCAGGTATAGTCCAGTCTATGAAAGCATTTTCTCATCCCGGCTCAGGCCAGAAAATGCCTGCAAATATAAACAAAGCTATTGAAAATACTGTTACAGTATCGCGTAATGAATGGAAATATGACTGCGAGCTTAACCTTGATCTTGATATGACTCTGCCTGAAATCCCCTGCCTGGAATCAGAACTCAGTCAGGTTATACTAAACCTTATTGTAAATGCCAGGGATGCGATACTGGAAGCTAAAGGGAATAAAAAAATTGAATCCGGGATTATCACTATATGTACAGCGAAAAATAATACTCATGCGATTATTAAGGTACAGGATAACGGTACTGGAATTCCGGAGAAGATCAAAGATAAAATATTTGACCCGTTTTTTACGACTAAAGATGTCGGCAAAGGCACAGGGCAGGGGCTGGCAATTTCGCATTCAATAATAGTTGAAAAACATAGCGGTTCACTGTATTTTGAAAGTATGCCGGGGAAGGGGACAACTTTTATAATAAAGCTTCCGCTTGAAGAAAAGGAGTAGGTAATGAACCTTTCAATATTATTTGTTGATGACGATAAAAATCTTACCGAAGGCCTTAGCCGTCTTCTTACCATTGACAGGAGTGATATTGATTTTGATACAGCATCATCAGGGGAGGATGCGTTAAAACTTCTCAAAACAAAAAAATATGATGTCATTGTTTCCGATCAGAAAATGGCGGGAATGACCGGGTTAACCCTGCTCAGTGTCGCAAGAACCGAATTTCCGGAAATGAAAAGAGTAATGCTCTCCGCGCAGGTGCATGAGAATATTTTTCAGGAAGCTGAATCCCTGGCCCATAAGTATATTTCAAAGCCCTGTGATTTTGAGACGATTATATCGGAAATTGAAGGGCTTTTTAAATGAATGCATATGTTATATCCGTGAAGGCAGGTATATGTAACTGCTGAAAAATGGATTCTAATCTTTGCGTGAATTACAGGTTTATTATTTGATATGTAATAAAAAATGCATTATCATTCCCGCCGCCGAAGGCGGCGGGAATATATAATTGTTTATTTTACACTAAAATATATGTTAAGGAATTATCATTGAATAAATATTACAAAGGAGTGCTGTAATGAACAAGATACTGTTTGTTGATGATGAAAAAAACATACTGGAAGCATATAAAAGAAATCTAAGTGACGAATTTGAAATAGCTGTAGCTGATTCTGGAGCCGAAGCCCTTGAAATAATAAGCAATGACAAATCCTTCCGGGTTATTGTGTCAGATTTTAAAATGCCTAAAATGAATGGAGTTGAACTTCTTGGGAAAGTACGACAAGTTGCTCCCGATACAATCCAGATAATGCTTACAGGACAGGCAGAGATGGATGCAATAATAAATCTTATAAATAAAGGTAAAATATTCAGATTCCTTACAAAACCGTGCTCACCGGAAGACCTTGTCAGTAATATAAAAGATGCTGTAAGGCAGTACGAACTTGTATCTGCAGAAAGAGAACTTCTCGGTAAAACGCTTGGAGGAAGCATCAAGGTGCTTACCGACCTGCTTGCACTGGCCAAACCTCTCACTTTTAACAAGACACAGAAAATAAGAACTCTTGCAAAACTTATATATAATGATCTGGACATGAGCAGTAAATGGCAGATTGAGATAGCTGCAACTTTATCGCAGATAGGATGTGTAACAATACCCGATGAGATATTAAAAAAAGTTTATAAAGGCCTGATCCTGTCTGAAGAAGAAAATAAAATGTTTTCCAGCCATCCCTCTATAGGAGCAGATATGATTGAAAGTATACCGCGCATGGATAAAGTCGCCGAGATTATCAGGTATCAGGAGAAGAGATATGACGGCTCCGGTTTTCCATCAGATAATATTAAAGAGGATAAAATCCCTGCCGGTTCCCGTATTTTAAAAATTGCATTGGATTATGATAAGGCCGTAACAGGCGGCCTTGAAAGCGAAAAAGCACTTGCCGAGATGAGCCGAAAACCAGGCAGGTATGATCCTTTTTTTCTTTCGATCGCGGAAAAAAAATTTTTTCAGATTGAGAAGCCGAAAAAGTTTTATGTGAACAAGGAAGTATCCGTAAAGAACCTTGAAGTGGGTATGATTTTAGATGAGGATTTAAACACTGCCGCAGGAGCTATGCTGAGTACGAAAAAACAGGTACTTACTCCGGCCCTTATCAGCGCAATCAGAAACTATGTAAAGAATGGCCAGCTTAAGGATACAATAAAAGTAGTAATTACTATGAAGTGAGCCGGGAATATGCGTACGCGGAAAGGCCTCCGGATCTTTCCAGTTTTTTATACGGGCCGTTATGCTCCGCTTTCCCGAAGATAAATGCTTTATTATCCTCGCCGCCGCAGGCCTCACTACTATCTGCATTTAAGTTAGTAATCAAATATTCGCACAAGGCCTTTAAGCCCCCGCACCCCCGGAAGGGGCAAAGAAAAGTATTGAAATTTATATTTTTTTATCAATTAATAATTGATTTATATTAGTATATTCTTATATATGAATATACTAATATAAAGGATTGAATTATGGAGCTTGCGTTAATTTTTAAAACTCTCGGTGATGATATTCGTCTCCGGATTCTCGGGCTGCTTCTGGGGGGAGAACTCTGCGTCTGTGATATTGAATCTGTTCTTGGAATATCGCAGGTAAATGTATCCAGGCACCTGGCCAGGATGAAGAGTGCCGGAATACTCACCTCCAGAAAAAACGCGCAATGGGTTTATTACTCAGTTAATAGAACATTTATGGAAACTCACCCGGTTTTACTGGATTCTCTCATCGTAGAATTTAAGAAATTACCCGGCAATAAAAGTGATATGAAAAAACTTGCAGTTGTAAAGAGAAATAAATCAGAAAACCAGTGCTGAAAAATGGATTGCAGATTTTAAATTTTTTACAAAATTCTTAAAAGGAATTTTGTAAACATTACAGGAGATTCTATTCATGGAACATTTAACTAAAAAATTATCCTTCCTCGACAGATATCTTACTCTGTGGATTTTTCTTGCTATGGCAGCAGGTGTGGGAACCGGTTATATTTATCCGTCTGCTGCCGGTTTCTGGAACAGGTTCCAGGTCGGGACTACGAATATTCCTATAGCAATCGGTCTTATACTGATGATGTATCCCCCGCTTGCCAAGGTTAAGTACGAGGAACTCGGGGACGTTTTTACCAACTGGAAAGTTCTTCTGCTCTCGCTGATACAGAACTGGCTTATCGGCCCGGTACTTATGTTCTTTCTTGCCATAACTTTTCTGTCAGGTTACCCGGAGTATATGGTCGGGCTCATTATGATCGGCCTGGCAAGATGTATCGCCATGGTAATTGTATGGAACGATCTTGCTAAAGGCGATACAGAGTATGCGGCAGGCCTTGTAGCTTTCAACAGTATATTTCAGGTTCTCTTCTACAGCGTTTTCGCATGGATATTTATCACAAAACTGCCGCCGTTATTCGGCCTTAAAGGTGCCGCAGTTGATATTACAATAAGCCAGATTGCTGAAAGCGTATTTATATATCTGGGGATACCATTCATTGCAGGTATGGCGACAAGATTTGTACTTATAAAAGTCCGCAATAAAGACTGGTACCAGGACAAATTTATTCCGAAGATCAGCCCCATAACACTGGTGTCTCTTTTATTCACGATATTTGTTATGTTCAGCCTTAAAGGGGAATATATTGTCAAAATTCCCATGGATGTAGTGAGGATCGCAATACCGCTTCTGATATATTTTGTTATAATGTTTCTTGGGACTTTTTATATGAGCAGAAAAAGCGGTGCAGGATACGAGATCTCTGCAACTCTTTCTTTCACTGCGGCAAGTAATAACTTTGAACTTGCGATAGCAGTTGCGGTTGCCGTATTCGGAATAAATTCAGGCGCGGCATTTGCGGCAGTTATCGGCCCGCTGGTTGAAGTACCGGTTTTAATAGGCCTGGTTAATGTGTCGTTGTATTTCAAAGATAAATATTTTTAAATATTACTAAAAGTTTATTATTAGAATACCTTCCCCGTCTCACCACGGAGAAGGTGCCCGAAGGGCGGATGGGGAGAGTCTGATCACTCTTCTGATTTAATTAAAAAAGGAAAAACCGTGAGAATAGTAATTATAGGTTCAGTAGCAGGCGGGACATCCGCCGCCGCAAAAGCCAGGAGAAACAGCGAAGAGCATGAGATAGTTATCTATGATATGGACAGCGATATATCATACGCAGGGTGCGGGCTTCCATATTATATAGGTGAAGATTATATTACAAGAGATGATCTGATTCCCCGCAACTCCGCATGGTTTAAGAAACGTTTTAATATAGATATATTTACCGGGCACGCGGTGACTGATGTTGATCCCGGGAGTAAAACTCTCACTGTAAAAAATTTTCAGACCGGTGAAATATTCAGCGATAAATACGATAAGCTTGTTATTGCAGCCGGTGCAGAATCATTTATACCGGCAATTCCCGGTATTAAAAACAGCAATGTATTCTCTGTCAGGAATGTAAGAAATGCTGACAGTATAAAGAAATATATTATGGAAAAAAATCCCGCGCAGGCTGTGATTATCGGCGGAGGATTTATCGGCCTCGAAATGGCAGAGAACCTGTCTCTTCGCAAAATGTCTGTAACATTAATAGAAGCTGCCGGACACTTGATGCCTTCAATGGATAAGGATATGGCTGTTTACATTGAGGAGCATTTAAAAAGTAAAGGTGTTAAACTCATTACAGGAGATTCTGTGAAGGAAATCCGGGAAAATGGTACGAGTGTCATTACTGAAAAAGGCAGGGTTATAGAAACAGGCCTGATAATCATTGCAACTGGAGTAAAGCCGCGTACTGAATTGTTTAAAAATAAAGGCATCACTCTTGGTGACTCGGGAGGGATACTGGTCAATGAAAAAATGGAGACTAATCTTGCTGACGTGTATGCTGTAGGGGACTGCTGCGAAGTCAGGTCTGCAATAATCGGTGAATATATATACAGACCGCTTGGTTCAACAGCGAATAAAATGGGACGTATTGCAGGGGATGTTATAACCGGCGGAACTCTCCGTTTCAGAGGTATACCCGGAACAGGGATATTTAAAACATTCGATCTCGCAGTTGCACAGACCGGGGTGACAGAGAAAGAAGCCCGGAAGCTGGGCTTTAACATTATCGTAAGCCACAATATTAAGGAGAATCAGAGTAAATATCTTAAAGAGAGCAGGGAACTTGTTATTAAGTGCATCAGTGACAGGGATACAGAACGGATTCTCGGTGTCCAGATTATCGGGGAACGGGGCGTTGATAAACGCATTGATGTTTTTGTAACTGCAATGGCCTTCGGAGCCAAAGTGACGGATCTGTTTCACCTTGATCTTGCTTACGCTCCGCCGTTTTCGACGACAAAAGATCCTGTAATGTACACCGGAATGATTCATGATAATGCCGCACACAGGGGGAGAAAACTTATAACTTCCACGGAACTGGCCGCTGACAGGAATTCTTATCTTGTTATAGATGTTAGGAGTAACTCTGATTACAGCAAAGGACACGTTGACCAAGCAATAAATATACCACATGAGGAATTGAAAACAGGTATAAGTGAACTTGATATGAATCAGAGAATAGTTGTCTACTGCAACAAAGGGACTACCGGTAATGCCGCACAGAATCTTCTGATCAATCTCGGTTTCAAAGAGGTTTATAATCTCTCCGGCGGATACAGCCAGTATAAGATGGAAATTAAAACTCTGATTAATCAATAAACATTTTTTACTCAGTGTAAAAGACCGGGCCGGAACGGACTGTAATAAAAGATAATATAAATTTCTTAACGTATATTTTATGGGAGGATAAACGATTTAATTAATATCTGCATTAATACTGAACCTTCTTTATAAAAAAAGCAATTTTATCACAAAAATCTACCTTTGTCACCCTTTATTTGTTATAGTATTATTTAAATAACTCTATAATTACAACTATATTAAAAAAGGGTAGAATTATGAAATTCAAAGACATTAAAATAAAAACAAAATTTTTTCTGGTATTTTCACTGATCATATTGATTACAATTTCTGCTGCTTTCTGGCAGGTGAAGAATATCAGGCATATTGGAGAAAGCGCGGCCTCTGTGTATAAGGTCAGGCTGCTCAGTATGAATTTTCTTCTTCAGGCGGATAGAGACGCATACCAGTCAAGTATTGCAGTTTCCCAGGCGCTTAATCTTTCAGCGGGAAAAGGGTCATCATCCGCGGAAATGGAGAAATATATAGCAGCAATTGATGAAAATTACGCTCAGATCGGGCAGAGGTTTAACAAATTTATGAAACTTCACCTTGATAATGATGGAGAAAATGTTCCTGAATTCAGACAGTTTACCGACAACTATAATCCGATGGGTGCGTATACCACTGCTTTGAAATCCATGATAAAAGAGGGCCGGACAGCTGAGGCATATAATCTTTATACTTCCAAATACGAAAAAACATTTTCGGAAGTAAGAGGCGCCATGGATAAGCTCACCCAGATTACAGAAAATGTTGCTGAAAATGAATATAATGAAATTGTTTCATACAACCGTTTCAGTATTATACTTTCGGTCTCGGTAGTAATATTAACAATTATAATACTTCTGGTAACAGGAATCGCGTCCACGGTCAGTTTTACATCTCCGATAAATTCAATGCTTGAGTTTGCCGCGAGAATTAAAAATCGGGATGTTACTGCAAGACTGAGTGATAAAAGGAAGGACGAATTCGGGATACTTATGGAGTCAATGAACCTTGCCATGGAAAGTGTTGACACTACTCTTTCATCTATTCTGGAAGTTTCGGATTCAGTATTTCTGGCTGTAAATCAGATCACGGACGGAAATATTGACCTCTCGCAAAGAACTTCCGAACAGGCTTCAGCACTGGAGGAGATCGCGTCAACTATTGAAGAGAGTACTGCAACAGTAAGCCGTACCTCGGACAATTCAAAGTCCGCAAAACTGCTGTCGGAAAAAGGGACACTTATTTCAGAAGAGGGAAGTGTCGTTGCAATAACAG
>Ga0116170_10002887_pt1 | contig 16304 bp, 11 predicted proteins | sample AD_JPNHW1_MetaG_FD_89797 | JGI IMG/M metagenome (GOLD analysis project Ga0116170, IMG submission 89797) | Active sludge microbial communities of municipal wastewater-treating anaerobic digesters from Japan - AD_JPNHW1_MetaG | ecosystem: Engineered > Bioreactor > Anaerobic > Digestate | place...
CGCGCTGGGCCTACGCCGGGCCGCGGCCCCCGGATAAAAAGCGGCGCTACATCCTGGCCCTGCCCAAGCGCGCCGCGGCGCGTACGAAGGAATTGTTCCCCGGCGGAGTGGTCTTGTCCCGGCCCCGTTTTCTCATGGAAACGTGGGAAGTCCTGGACCGCTGGAGCCGCTCCCGCGGCGCCTCCGTCTGCCTGGACGCGCCCTGAGGCGCCGGCGCGGGAGCCTGGCTGCGCAAAACGCGGCCGCGGGAGAAAAGGCGGGGGCTTTTAGCGGGCCGGAGATAATTTAGTGCGTTATCCTTATTAAATGTCCAGGATCCATTCTTTCAGGCCGGTGGCGGACGCGGATGCGGCGTTTCTGATCCTCGGGAGCATGCCCGGGGCGGCTTCGCTGGCCGCCGGACAATACTACGCGCATCCCCGCAACCTGTTCTGGCGCATTATGGGCGAAGTGTGCGGCGCGCGCGCGGCGCTGCCCTACCCGGAGCGGCTGCTTGCGCTGCGGGCCGCAGGCTTCGCCCTCTGGGACGTGCTGGGCTCCTGCGTCCGGCCCGGCAGCGCCGACGCCGACATAGAGCGGTCCTCCATTAAGCCCAATAACTTCGCCGCTTTCTTTCGGGAACATCCCGGCATAAAACAGGTGTTTTTCAACGGCGCCAAGGCGGAGGAGTGTTACCGGCGCTATGTCCTGCCTGCCCTGGGCCCGGCCTGCCGTCCCGGGTACCGCCGCCTGCCCTCGACCAGCCCGGCTTACGCCTCCGTTCCCTGCGAGCGGAAGCTCCGGGTCTGGAAGGCCGCTTTAGCCCCCTTGCTGAGAAAATGACGCAAAAAAGCGGGGCGGCTTTCCGGCCGCCCCGCTTTCAATACTGAACTTGCGCTTAAGGCTGGTTGATCCAGTTGATGAACTCGTCCCAGTTGGAATACTTAGCCCACTGCAGGTCCGCGTACCCGGAGCCCAGGGCGCCCGACGGGATGTAGGTGGCTATGCCCTTGGCGGGGGAATAATCCACCGGCCCGTTCCAGTAGCCGCCCGGGTCGTTGTTTGTGCGGTTATGCATCACCAGCTCGGAGGTGATGAAGGTCATCAGGGCCTGGCCTTTAGCCTTTACTTCGGCGTTGGTGGTGGCTGCCACCAGCAGGCGGGTGAAGTCGTAAAGGTCCTTGTTCTCGGGGATGGCGAATTGAACCGCGCCGTCCCTGGCGCTCTTTGCCGCCGCTTTATCTCCGGACTGCGTCACCGCGTAGGCGAACTCGTTGGTGAGGGTGAGCAGTTTGGGAATAGCCGCGGACTTGAGGTAGCTCTGCGTGGAGCCGGTGTCCTGCGCCTTGTAATGGTCGCTGTAGGCGTCCACGGCCACCTTGGCGAATTCCGGCGCGGTCATGGCGGGCTTCGCGGCCAGCGGCGCCAGCATGGTATTGTAAGTGTAGCCGTCTCCGGGCTCGGTCTCTTCTGAGCCCACGATATAATCCACCGAATCCTTGATTTCGTACACCACTTCCGACATCTGCATCAGGCAGGCGTCGGAGCCGTAAATGTCCAGTTTGCCGATCTCCCTGAGGGCCTGGCCGAGCTGCGGGGTATTGATGTGGTTGCCGGTCTCCTCGTCGTAGGAAATGCCCTTGGTGACGGGGCGGATGCCGCTCTTGGTCCAGCCTGAGCCGTGGTTCCAGACTACCAGCATATATTTCTTGGCGGGGTAGGCGGCCTTGGCCCACTTGCCGAAATCCACCAGGCTCCGGTAATCGCCCATGTCCACCTTGCCCATGTCCTGCAGCACCGCGGAGCTTACCTTGCCGGTGTCTTTGTCCTTGGCCATCAGGAAGCGGCGGGTGCCTTTCCAGTCGCCGTCGGATCCGTCGTAACCCTCTATGCGGCCGGCTTCCACCACTATATTGACCTTGGCGTTGGAACCGACCATTTCCATTTCATTGAGGTCCTTCAGGGCGAAGGGCTCCAGGTCGTTCTTGCCGTTCACGAAAACCATGACCGTCCACTCGGCCGGACCCTTGGCCGGCTTCTTGCCCAGCAGCCAGTCGAAGATCCCCTTATCCTGGGGAGCGGCCGGCGCCGGCGCGTTAATGGCGGCGAGCTCCTCTTTAATGTTAAAGCCGCCCTTATCGAAATTCACTTCGGCCGCCGCAACCGAAACCAGCATGGACGCGGCCATCGCCGACAGGGAGAGTTTGCGTATCATGGAGTCCTCCAGAATTTTGTAAGCGCTGCTGTTTATATATATATTCTAGCCGACCGGCGGTTTTTAACAAGGTTCTTAAGGCCCGGTCCTGCGGCACCCAAAGGGCCCAGGGATTAAAAATGCCGGAGCAGGTCCGCGCTGACCTGTGTAAAGTGTAATTAAGTAAAATATGGGGGACATGTCCTTTCTCCCGCCCCCGCGCCGCGAGGCATATCAGGTAGCTGCGCTGTTCGCGCTGGAACTCGCCTGTCTGCTTGTCCTGGCGGAAGCCGTGCTGGCTTTCTTCGACGTCGATACGCGCCTGCTGGGCAGACTGCTCTACTACCAGGGCGCGGATACCGCCGTGCACATGCTGTCCGAAGACCCGGCCCTGCACTACGAACTTAAGCCGGGCGCTTCCGCCGTCTACGAAAATAACAGGATAGTCGCTATAAATTCACTGGGTTTCCGCGACCCGCCCCGCAGCCGAGAAAAACCGCCAGGCACCATGCGCATAATCTGCCTGGGGAGTTCGAACCTGTACGGGGCGCTGGTACAGAACGACCAGACTTACCCGGCCATGCTGGAGAAGCTGCTCAATAGCCGCCTTGCCGGCAAATACGAAGTATGGAACGGCGGCGTTTCCGCCTATGTTATTCCCCAGAACCTGGCAGCGGCCGCTAAGGCCGTGCGGGAATATTCCCCGGACCTGCTTATCTTCCAGCTGCAGAACTGCGGCAGGAGGTCGTTCCTGTATGGCCAGCCCTTCAGCCGGTTCTTTTCCCTGGACCCCGGGCTCTATGCCGAAAATCTGAGGTTTTACGGAGAGCGGGCGCCTGCCCCGTTGCGCAGGCTGCGCCTTTTCCGGGCGGCTCTATACCTGGCTAACCTGCGCAGCGCGCGCCGGGATTATCCCGGGTACATGGACACGATCTGCAGGCGTACCAGGGACGCGCATTACCGTGAATTCATGGAATTTTACGCCGGGAACAGGGAGAAGGTGCGCTTCGCTTTTCTGTCGGGGCCGGAGGGCGCGAAGATAGATCCGGCTTTTGCGGATTTTTCAGCTACGGACATCCCCGTTCTGGACCTGCAGAAAAAACTTCCGCGCGGCCATGGGCCCGAGTACCTGGCCATCCATCCGCCGGCCCGGGTTTACCGCTGGTACGCTGAGGCGCTGTTTTCCTGCCTGGAGGAAGCCGGGCTGCTGCCGCGCGCCGCGGGCCGGAAAAATAGTTGATCGGAAAGCCCGCCTTTACTGCCAGGGAGGCCGCTTGCTCTGCACGCTTCTCAGGAAGGTCAGGTGCGCGAACCGGTCCGGGGAGTGGCCGGTTTCCATCGAAAGGTTCGTGAAGCCCTTGTCATGCAGGACCCGGGCGACGTCCTCGCCTTTGCCGCCGTCGCCGAGATCTGAATCAATGTAGATCGCGGTCGCGGGTGGCAGCTCTCCGCTGCCGGCCAGCAGCCCGGCGGCGGTATCGTAGATCTTCAGGTTCAGCCCTTTCTCCCTCGCCGCCATTTTCCACGTCATGTGCACCAGCCGGTCGTCGTCCAGCAGCACCGCGTCCGGGGGAGGCGCCGGCGCTTGCGCCGCGTCCCCGGAGGGCGCCCCGGCTTCCACTATCGCTATCGGGATAAGGCCCGACAGCCCTTTTGGCAGGAGCCGCACCTTGAGCCGGACGCATTCCTCCACGACGCCCGGTTCCTCGTAGTGGCTGGTGACCAGGATCACATGCGGGCACAGCGCCAGCTCTTCGGCCAGGCTCAGCCCCGTTTCTTTCCAGCCCAGGAGTTCGTAGTCGAAAAGACAAACCGCGGCGGCCGCCTTTGCCGGGTTGCCCTTCACCCAGGAGCGCAGCTCGTCCGGGGCGCTGAAATGGTATTCTTCGACGCCGCGGTCTTTTCCGCGCGCGGCTTCCAGCCTGCCGCGCCAGAGCTGGTGTATGCTGTCATCGTCGTCGAGAATCACCACGGGGGAGCGCTCGGGCAGCTCCAGCCGCGCTGTGAACCAGGCGGGCGGGAGCGCCGCCGGCAGGGTCACGGTTACTATGGCGCCTTTGCCCGGTTCCGAGGCTATCTTCAGCTCGCCGCCCCAGCCCTCAACTGCGCGCCTGGCGTGATAGAGGCCCAGGCCCGAGCCGCCGGTCTTGCCGTGGGTGTAGCCGGCTTCTCCCAGTTTCCGCAGGACCTCCGGCGGGATGCCTTTGCCGTCGTCGGCCACCGTGATTTCCAGCCCGGAGGCGCAGCGCGCCAGGCCTATGGCAACGGTGCCGCTGTCGCCCAGGGCCTCTGCGGCGTTGTTGACCAGGTTAGAGATGACGCGTTTGAATTCCGCCGGCTGCACTTTGGCGAACAGGCCGTAAGAGTCCGCGTCCGGCTCGCAGTTAATTGCGATGCCCGGCCTGGACCGGAACTGCAGGCGCTTTTCCGTGACGAGCGGGTCGATCAGGCAGGACAGCAGCCAGACGCCGGCCGGGTCGCCGGCGGCGCCAGGTTTGGCCCCGCGGTTCTTCTGCAGCAGGTCGTTGGCAATATCCCGGATGCGGGAGGCGGCGCTGCGGAGGATCACGCGCTGTTCCTCGGGAATGTGCGCCGAACTTTTTACCGCCATATCCAGCGCGGCCAGCGGCGAGCGGATGTCGTGGGCCACCTGGGCGGTCACCGCGGCCAGGGATTTCTTTACCTCCAGTTCCATCATCAGGCGGTAATCCCTGACCAGGCGGTTCTTCTCCTTGAGCACCAGCGGCAGCGAGCCCAGCAGGAAGCACAGCCAGGCCCCGGCGGCCCAGCCCGCGAAGGTCCAGCGGTTATAGTAAAAGTGCAGCCGCCCCGCGGGCGCGGTCATGCCTTCGTCGGAGAACAGCGGGACGGTTAGCCGGCCGTAGAGGAGCCCGTCGGGCTCGCCCAGGTCGCTGGGGATGGAGAACCTGCTGGCGCGCTGCGGCGGCTCCCAGGTAACTCCGGAGAAATACTTCAGGGCCGGGCCGGGCATTTCCATCACTATATACCTGTTGTCGCCCACGATCAGCGGCGTGCGGAAAGCGTCGGCGATATTGGCGGCCATCTCGCCTTTGAAATTCCTGACCGCCGCCATGGCCAGGGCTATAAGCACGGCCAGGACGGCCAGCTCAAGGAACAGGATCTTGCCCAGCAGTTTCTGTACCAGCGGTTTTATGTTCTTGTCTTCCATGTTGAAGGATCGTCCGTGTCAATCGCGGCTGATGCGCCAGACAGGGTTGCCGGCGAGGTGCCTGGGCAGGTGGAATTTCCAGGGCTTGCGGGCGATGGCCGTGTAGGGCGCGATGGCCAGCGGTACGACCACCGCCTGCTCGAGCGATTCATACTGCAGGGCGCGCATCAGTTCGAACCTGCGGGCCTTATCTTCCTCCCGGGTATAGATCCGCATCCAGTCTTCTTTTTTTACCTTGCGCGGCAGCAGGGTGCCGGTGTTCATGTGGTAGGCCACCAGCCCGATGTCGTCCTGCAGCCCGACGTTGTACCCCGCCACGTAGAGGTCCGGTTCCTCAAGTTTTTCTTTTTTGAAATCGGTGAAAACGGGGTTCTTTTTCATTTTCAGGACCTTCAGCCTGGGCAGGACGCGGCTGAAATCTTCCGCGTTATCGTACAGGATCCCGGTGCCGTCCCAGACCGTGAGGGATCTCGCGGGCAGGGAGCCGGGGTCCGGCCGGCCGAACTTCGCGGCGATGGCGCTTAGCGCGCTGTCGGAGAGCGTCCCTTCCAGGGTGAAGAGCTGGTCCGAGTTTTCATAGCCGGCCCTGGCCAGGGCGTGCCTGTTGAAGGTTTCTTTTATGGCCCGGCCCAGGTTCCAGCGTTCCCGCTCGTTAAGCCCCTTCATCCCTTTGGCGGTGAACGCCGCCAGGAACAGCTTGATCGGGTAGGTGCGGTGGAGGTTGGCCGTGCGGCCGTTATCGCGGACGAAGCCGATCATTACTTCGCAGGGCAGTTTGTCCAGCGTGGTGATCAGGTCTATTTCCCCGGCGCTGAACATGCGCAGCAGTTCCTCCGGCTTCGCGGGGTCATACGGCACCAGCTCGACTTCCTGCGGCATGGCGGGGCTGTAATGAAAGTGGCGGGGGTTCGCCCTGAGGACGAGCTTTCCCCGGGGGTCGTCCCTCTCCACGAAATAAGGCCCCGACGTGTTGCGGTAGTCGGTGATCGCGAGGGTTACGGGATCTATGGATGTTTTCGGGACGACGGCGAAATCGATGGTGGCGAGCGTGGTGAAGATATGCGGGCTGCGTTCCGCGAAACTTAAGACCAGGACGCGCCCGCCGTCCTGCACCTTTATCCCCGGGCAGGCGTCCCGCAGGCCGGCCAGGCGGCGGCCGCGGCAGAGCCGGGCTTCAAGGTCTCCGCGGGCGGCCCTGTCCAGGATGAACAGCCTTTTGAGGGAGGCCTCCGCGTCGTAAGCGTCCACCTCGTGGCCGCCGGCCGTATACAGGCCGCGCCGTATCGCGAAACGGGCGTCATTGCCCTGCCAGCCGAAGCTGTCGGCTGCGGCCGAGACGAGCTTGCCTTCCGGCGTATACTCGAGCAGCGGCGTGTAAATGTTCTCCAGGAAAAAATACTGCCCTACGGCGCGCTGAGTTTTGGCGGGGTCGTAATAGCCCGCGGGTTTGTCCAGCGGGATAGAGACCCGGAGCGGGCCGCTGTCCGCCCGCCGCAATTTCTTCGCATAGAAAAATGAAGCCGCTCCCAGGCACAGCAGGGAAAATATCAGCACAAGGTCGCGTCTCCGGTTTTTCATCGTACGTCGGCAGCTCCAGGGCGCCCGACTTTTAGTATTATAGCGGTAGCAGAGCCTCCGGGCAAATTCAGAACGCGGCGCGGCGCCGGTTCCCGCCGCGGGCTGGCGGCGACAGGGGAGAAATATGAAATAGAGAAAGGCGGTGGAGGGTAAGGAGGGGGCCGGCCCGGCATACAGGAGCATAAAGGCCGTTCTTGAGGGCGCTCATGTCATGGAGGGGGCCGGGGTCAGGCTGAAGCGCCTGTTCGGCTTCGGCGACACCGCGCTGACCGACCCGTTCCTGCTGCTGGATAATTTCGGCTCCGACGATCCGGACGACTACACCGCCGGGTTCCCGTGGCATCCGCACCGCGGCATCGAGACCATCACCTATATGCTGGAGGGCGTGGTGGAACATGGTGATTCGCTGGGGAATTCCGGCGTGATAAAGGACGGCCAGGTGCAGTGGATGACCGCCGGCTCCGGTATCATACACCAGGAAATGCCCAGGGCGTACAAAGGGACCATGCGCGGCTTCCAGCTGTGTGCGAACCTGCCGCGCAGCCACAAGATGATGCCGCCGCGCTACCGCGACCTGGGGGCGGGGGACATGCCCGTAGTGGCGGAAAAGGGGTTCAGCGTAAAGGTGATCTGCGGCGAATACGGCGGCGTGAAAGGGCCCGCCCGCGACATAGTCATCGATCCGTGGCTCTTTGACGTGAAGGTACAGCCCGGGGCCGAATGCGCCCTGGAGCTGAGGCCGGAGGATAATGTCCTGTGCATGTTCTTCGAGGGTTCGGCGGTACACGGCGGAAAAACGGAACTGCCGGCCGGCAGCCTCTGCGCGCTGGGCTCCGGAAACGCGCTGAAGTTTACGGCGGGGAGCGCCGGGGCCCGGTTCCTGCTGATAGCCGGCCGCCCGCTGAAAGAACCGGTGGCCTGGCGCGGCCCCATAGTGATGAACACGGAGGCCGAGCTGAGCGCCGCCTTCGAGGAATATAGCGGCGGCACTTTTATAAAGAAATAAAAGCGGAGGCCGGCTGGCAACGGGCCCGGTCAGGGGCGCGGCGTCCGCCGGGAAAAATATGAAAAAGAACGCCAGGATGCCGGCTTTATTCATAGGCCACGGTTCGCCGATGAACGCGGTGCTGGACAATGGCTTCACGCGCGCCATGGCCGCCCTGGGGAAAGAACTGCCCAGGCCCGCGGCGGTGCTCTGCATTTCAGCCCACTGGCTGACCGAAGGCGCGCTGCGGGTCAGCGGCTCGGAAAAATTACCCGCCATTTACGACTTTTATGGTTTCCCCGACGAGCTTTACAGGGTAAAATACGAGCCGCCGCCGGCCCCGGAACTGGCCCGCAAAGCCGCCGTCCTGGCCGGGGCCGAACCCCGCCCCGGGGCCCGCGGGCTGGACCACGGGGCGTGGACCGTGCTGCGCCTGCTCTATCCAGAAGCGGACGTGCCGGTCTGCCAGCTGAGCGTGGATTACGGCGCGCCGGGAAAAGCCCATTACGACCTGGGCCGCAGGCTGGCGCCGCTGCGCGAAGAGGCAACGCTTATCCTCGGCAGCGGAAATATCGCGCACAATCTTTCCCTGCTGCAGCCGGACATCGAAGCGGGCCCGCTGGGCTGGGCCGCGGAATTCGACGCCGCGGTAAAGGCGCGCATCGATTCCGGCCGCCGGGCGGAGCTGGCCGCTTACCAGGCGCTGCCGGGCGGCGCGCCGGCGGTTCCCACGCCGGACCATTATTGGCCTTTCCTGGCGGCGCTGGGGGCCGGCCTTGAGGATAAGGCTTCCTATCCGTACGAAGGTTTTCAGCACGGTTCGTTGTCCATGCGCGCCGTCCGCTTCGGGTAGGCCGCGGCGGCCCCGCCTTCCGGAAATATAAAACGCTGCCCCGACTTTAGTATTATTTAAGGAAAGCGCTTGCACAGGTTATGCATTTCTTATTGAACAGCTATGAAAAAAAAGGAATTTGAACGGCTGGAGAGCTGGTTCGGGGGCTATGTCGACACTTTCCGGGAGAGGGGCGTTCTGCCCGGGCCCCTGGAATTCAAGGTGGCGCACAGCGCGCGCGTGGCGGAGAACGCCGCCCTGATAGCCGCGGGGCTCGGCCTGGACGCCGCCGAGGCCGGGCTGGCCCGGGCCGCGGGACTGCTGCACGACACCGGGCGCTTCACGCAGTTCAGGCGCTTCGCATCTTTCCTGGACGCGAAAAGCCTGGACCACGGGGCGGAAGGGCGCCGCGTGCTGGAGGAAAAAGCGGCCCTGCTCTTCTCCTGCGCCGCAGCCCGGGACCGGCTGCTGTGCGCCGTGCAGTACCACAACCGCAAGGCGGAAGAACTGCCCGCCGGCCTGAGCCCTGCGGAGGACAGCCTGCTGCGCCTGGTGCGCGACGCCGACAAGCTCGACATCATGGGTGAGCTGGTCGGTTCCGTGGAAACGGACGGCTTCCGGGGGCTGCACGCCATGGTCCCCGACATTAAGCTGACGCTGGACCTGACGCCGGGGGTGCTGGAGTCGGCGGCGAGGGGGGAAACCCTTTCCATAAAAGATCTTTTTACGCTGGCCGATATCATGGTGATGGTGGCCGCCTGGTTCTATGACCTTAACTATTCCCCGGCCCGGCGCCTGGCGGCGGAGCGTGGTTTTCTCGAGCGGCTGCGGCGGCAGTTGCCGGCCAGCGCCCGGCTGGAAGTCTTTTTCGGCGGGCTTTCAAAGGCCGCGGCCAGCCCCGGCCTGGCTTACAGGGCTTCCTGACCGCTGCCGGGCATTCGGGAGTTTATGAAGATCCCGGGACTTTTTGTATTATTTGTAGCGCGGACCTCTAAAAGCGCGACAGCAAGGACACGTTGGTTTCACCGGTGAAATTATGACTAAAAATATATTTTTTTTAACTTTCCTGTTCCTGTCCGCCGCCCTGCCCGCGGGGCGGGCGGCCGCCCTGGAAAGGGCGGAAGTGCCTGAAAAGTACAAGTGGAACACCGCTGACCTTTTCCCGGATGACGCGGCATGGGATAAGAAAAAAGAAGAGCTGGCGGCCCGCATCCCGCGCCTGGCTGATTACCAGGGAAAGCTCGGTCTTTCCGGGCGGGACTTGTTCGCCGCGCTCGAGGCCGTGATGGCGCTGACGCAGGACCTGAGCCGGCTGCAGGTTTACGCGAGCATGCGCAGCGACGAGGACACGCGCGTCGGAAAAACCCGCCAGATGAACCTGGCCGCGGCCGACCTGGGCACGAAAGCCGCCGCCGCCACCGCTTTCCTCACCCCGGAACTGATAGCCGCCGGCAAAGAAAAGATCGACGGCTTTGTCGCGGCCGAGCCGGGGCTGGCCCCGTACAAGCCCTGGCTGGCCGACGTGCTGCGCTGGGCGCCCCATACGCTGAGCGCGCCGGAAGAGAAGATAGCGGCCCAGGCGGGGCTGCTGACCGGCGCCGCCGAAAGCGCCCACTCGGCCTTCACCAACGCCGATCTGCCCTATCCTACGGTTAAGCTGGCCGACGGCAAAGAAGTGCGCCTTGACGCCCAGGGCTACACGCAGTACCGGGCTGCGGCGGACCGGGGCGACCGTGAAAAAGTTTTTCACGCTTTCTGGTCGAAATACAAGGAATTTGAAACTACGCTCGGCTCCACGCTCAATTCGCTGGTCAATACGCACCTCTTCAACCGGGACGTGCATAAGTTCAACAGCAGCCTGGAGGCCGCGCTGTTCTCCTCCGACATCCCGGTGGCCGTTTACCGGCAGCTGTTGACGGATGTGAACGAGAACCTTCCTACGCTGCACCGCTACCTGAAGCTGCGCCAGCGCATACTCGGCCTGGAAAAGGTCGGGTACGAGGACCTGTATGCGCCGCTGGTGAAGGAAGCGGATCTTTCCTACACGCCTGAGCAGGCCCGGGAGCTGGTCCTGAAAGCCGTAGAGCCGCTGGGTCCGCAGTATTCCGCCGACCTGAAGACGAGCTACGACAGCCGCTGGGTGGATTTTATGCCCACCACCGGAAAAGCGTCCGGGGCCTACAGCACCGGCGTTTACGGCGTGCACCCTTACCAGCTGCAGAACTTCACCGGGATCTACGACGAGGTTTCCACATTGGCGCATGAGAGCGGCCATTCCATGCATTCGCTGCTGTCCGCGCGGCACCAGCCCTACATCACCAGCGACTATAAGATCTTCGTGGCCGAAGTGGCTTCCACGCTCAACGAGGACCTGCTGTTTCGCTATATGCTGGCCCGCGCCGAGAACAGGGACGTGAAGCTCTCCCTGCTCGGGAGCCGGCTGGACACGCTGCGCCTGAACCTGTTCCGCCAGACCTTGTTCGCGGAGTTCGAACTGCGCATGCATGAGACGGCGGAAGCCGGAGAGCCGCTGACAGGCGAGCGGCTGACGGCCCTGTACCGCGGCCTGCTGAAAAAGTATTACGGCGCCGCCGAGGGGGTTTGCGCCGTGGACGACCTGTACGGCATAGAATGGGCCTATATCCCTCACTTTTATTCCAACTTCTACGTTTATCAATACGCCACCAGCGTCATGGCTTCGGCCATGCTGGCGGACGGCATACTGGCGGAAAGCGCCGCCGGCCGCTCCACGGCCAAAAAGGACGCCTATCTTAAACTGCTCTCGGCCGGGTCCTCCAAAGAGCCGATCGAGCTGCTTAAGGACGCGGGCGTGGATATGACCACTTCAGCACCGTTCAAAGCCGCGATGCGGGAAATGAACGGCATCATGGACGAGATGGAAAAACTGCTGTAGCGGGCCGGGCCGGCTGGCCGCTCCGCCGGCCGCGCCCCCGGTAAGATCCGTGAGAAAAAAAATAATTTTCACAGCAGTTTCGGTCCCGCTATTGCTCCTGGCCGCGTTCGGGACGCTGGAATTCTTATTCCCGGTCTGCCTGGCCGCTAACCGCCTGCTGCGCGCCCCTTTCAGCCAGGCTCCGGGTACCTTCAACGTTTACGTGCTGGGGGAATCCACTTCCGCGGGCGATCCCTACCGCCCGAAGCTCTCCTTCCCGGGCATACTTTCCTATATGTATGGCGGCAGGCTGGGCGGCGGCAGGCTGGAAATAATAAACCTTTCTGTCCCTGGCGCCGACCTGGAGAGCCAGTACTGGCGTCTGCTCAGGGAACTTGTCCTGAGGCCGCCGCGCGCCGGCCTGCTGCTGGTCTACGCCGGCATCAACGAGCCCGCACCCGTGGGCGACGGGCCCGGATTCGGCTGGTGGAAATGCGCCCAGAGATCGGTAATTCTTTCGAAGCTCTTATCCTTTCACAATGACGGGGTTCCCGACGGCAATTTCGGGCAGTATTATTCTCCGGGCAGGTATGAATACCGCCTGGCAAAAACGCTGCGGCTGGCGAAGAAGAACGGATTGAAGGCGGTGGTTTCCACCTTGACCGGGAACTTCGCGGATTTCCCGCCGTATACCGAGCCCAGGTTCTCCGGCGGCGGCGAAAAAGCCGCTTATGCCGGCGCCAGGCGCAGCGAGGCCGCCGGCCGGTGGGCGGAGGCGGGGCGCAGTTACGCGGCGCTGCTGGCGAAAGACTCGGGGAACAAAACCATGCTGCATTACCGGCTCGGGCGCTGCCTGGCGCGGACCGGTGACTATAAGGGGGCAAAGGAGAATTTTTACCTTGCGGCCGACTTCGGGAACAGCCGCCGCCCCACCCGCGCGCAAAATCACGCGATAAGGCGCGCCGCGGCCGCCGAGGGCGCCGCGGTCGCCGAAACGGCGCGGCTTTATGAAAATTCTTCGCCGCATGGCGTGCCGGGCTATAACCTGTTCGTCGATCCGCACCATCCCAATATCCCCGGCTACCTGCTGCTGGCCGCCAGTTTTTCCGGGGAGATCTCTAAACTGTACGGGGAAGCGCCGCTGCGCCCTGCCCCGTCCGAAAAGGAAGTGAAGGCCCGCTTCGGTTTTAAAGACGAGGATAGTTATGAGGTTTATCTCTCGAGAGCGCACTGGTTCTGCGCGGAGGCGGCCGCGGCGGAAAGCAATACGGAACTGATCCGGATGGCGGAAGAGTATCTTTCAAAGGCGGAACAGGTCCTGGGGCGGATGAAAGCGAACCGCGAGCAGGCCTTGAAACTGTATTTCTGGCGCATGGTCGCCGCGGCGGTAAAGCGTGACGCCGCCGGTGTGGCGCGCTGGCTGGAAGCGGGGGATTTCGCGGGCAGGAATAACCGCTTCGTCAGGTCCGGGAATAAACAATTGGAAGCCTGGGTTTCCGGCCTGTTAAAAAATTCAGGGCTGCCGGAAGCCGGTTACAGGAAACTGTATGCCGCCGGCGAAGCCGCTCCGGACGCCGCCGGCGCGCCGCGCCGGCTTACCACCGCGGAGCCCGCCGCTCCCCGCCCGGAAAACCCGACGGCCGTTAAGCGTCCGGAAACCCTGGAAACGCGCCTGGAGTTGTGCCGCAATCCCGGGAAGATGGATAAGAACAAGGCGCTCCAGGTCTGTCAGGGCCTGGTATATTCGGCCTATGCCGGGACCGTTCCGGGCGAGAAAGCGGGGATAATAGGCAGCGCCGCGTCTTTTGAAAGTTACAAATTGCTGCTGGCGCTGGGCAGGCGCGAGGAAGCCGAGGAGATCCTGGTCTGGACGGTGAGCAACGCCCCTCCGGGTTGGGCCGGCCTGCCCGCCGCCGAGAACGCGCTCAATATGCTGAAAAACAAGTGAGCCGCTTTCAGCCGCGCGGCGCAGGCGGGCCCGGATAAACATTGGCCGCGGGCAGCGGGGGCAGATATTCCGGCTTGCCGGAAATCTTCCACAGACCGCGCAGGATGCGCGACGAAATAGCCGGCGGGAACGGTTCGGCCGCGGCTTTCATGCTCTCGATAAAGCCGGGATCCCCGGCCCGCAACTTTTGCATGAGCCCGACGGCGTAAGCGCTGTCCGGGTTCCTGATCATGGCGGAATTATTCATCCAGACGCCGTACGCAGCGGCGTAGGCCGGGCGGGCCGCCTTAAGATCTTCTTTCGCGAGCGCGTAAAACAGCGCATGCAGATTGTATTCCAGCCTGCGGTCCATGCGGAGCCAGTAGCCGGCGGGGGGACGCAAGCCTTTGGCGATTAGCGCGTTGAAATACGCGCTCTCAGTTTCAATGGAGGGCTCAAGCAGGAGCGCCCTGCCGAGGGCCAGTTCCGCTTCGGCCGCTTCCCCGCGGCGGAGGTGGAATTCTCCTTTTTTGCGCAGCACCGCCGCGCTGTCGGCGTTCCGTTCTGAGGCGAAAGAGAATTCCGTGCGGGCCCTGTACGGGAACATGACGGTCAGGGCGAGGGCGGCGATAAAAAGGGCGGCCTGCGGGACCGCGCTTACCAGCGCCGCGGCTTTTGAAATGAAGGCGCCGCCCGTTCGCTTGAGGCCAGGGACCGCGTAATCGAGCGAGCAGGCCGCGACGGGGATCAGCAGGGCGTAAAGCGGCATGAAGTACCGTTCCTCTACCGCCATAAGACAGTGTATTCCCGTGAAATACGCGCAGAGGAGCAGGAGCTCGGCGAAGGCGGGGTCTTTCCTGAAGCGGAAAAAAGCGAGCGCGGCAAGGAACACTATCAGCGGGCTGAGGCTGAGCGCGAACTTAAGCCTTTTCAGGACCGCGCCGGCGTAGCGTACGGGGTGGCGGACGATCTCTGCCGCCGCCCAGCGCGCTACGCTGTCGCGGCCGCTGGTTATCCCCGCCAGCTTAAAGGCGTCGCCTTCCATGGTTCCGGTCAGGCCCAGCGCGCCGGCGATCATGTTGGAGTCCGACCTGGCCCCCTCAAGCAGGACGAGGTCCCTTTCAAAATAATAAGTGTACGGCACTCTCATGGCCAGGATAGCCAGCGGCGTCAGCAGGAGCGCGAGGACGGGCGCTGAAAAAAAAGCCCTGAGCCGGGGGCCCGGCTGCCTGGCGGCGCGGAACAGCCCGAGGACGAGCGGGAAGAAGGCCAGCGCTGTCCTGATGTAAAGGCTCGCCCCGATCGCGGCCCCGGTGAGAATTGCCGCGAAAAGGGAACTCCTTCCCTTTGACAGGGCGAGCAGCCAGGCTACGCACAGCAGCGCGCCGGAAAAGATCACCTGCTCGGGGTCGGCTGAGACGCCGGCCAGGTTAAGCAGCTGGTTGCCGGGATCCCGCGTGAAAGCCGCCAGCACTGCGGCGCAGGCCGCCAGCCCGGCCGGCCAGGAGTGAAGTTCCGCGGCCAGCGCGAAGACCAGCAGCAGCAGCGAGGCCATGAAAACCGGGGAAACCCAGGAGCCGTGCTTCCCGGCGGCGAGCGAGTAGGCCAGCGGCACGGAGGGCATTACCAGGGCCTTGTTGGTCTGCCCGTCTCCGGGCATCACCATGGATTTGCCGGGTACGCCGTAAACCAGGAAATCGCCCTGAGCCACCTGGAAGTAATTTGTGTAGATCCCGCCGAGCCATTGCGCCCTGAAGAGGAGGGTGAAAAGTATAAGGGCCGCCGCCGCCGCGGCCGCGGCGGCGGCCTTTCCTGTCAAAAACATATTAAAGGCCGGCCGCGGCGCGGTTTTTCCTGTGAACATGCTTAATTATAGTAAACCGGCAGGGGTAAATCTAAACCGCACGCGAAGTGCGGCGCGGCAACGGCCGCTTCCGGAAATAATGGTCGTAAGCGGACCCGGACCTTTCCGGCCGGATACCGGCCCGGCGCGAATGAAAATGATAAAACGTGTGTTCGTCCGGTTTGCCCTGATAAAGTCCCGTCCTGGTTCCGCCATCGGCAATTATGTCCGTGAGAAAAGTCTCCTCCGCGGTAAAACACAATGCCGGGCAGGCGTATCCCGGATTTATGAAAAGCTCCCGACTTTTAGTATTATAAGTGAACCGGCGGCGGTTTCAGGCGCCGGGGCCCGGATACGATGACAGCCGATACGACAAAAAAACAGCACGCGCAGGACGGCCACGACGCCCAAACGCTTATTTTCCGGCGGCTGGAGCAGCTCAACGCCATAGGGAAGGCGCTGTCTAACGAGCGGGACATCGGCCGGCTGCTGGAGAAGATCCTGGTTGCGGCGAAAGAGATCACGCGCGCGGACGGCGGCACGCTCTACCGCGTGACCCCCGACGAAAAAAAACTGCGTTTCGAGATCCTCCACAACGATTCCCTGAAAGTGAAGCTGGGCGGCACGTCCGGCAACCCGGTCACCTACCCGGACCTGCCTTTGTACGGCGAGAACGGTGAACAGAACAATTCGCTGGTGGCGGCCTATGCCGCGCTGCACGCGGAGACCGTCAATATCGACGACGCCTATGCTACCGGGATATTCGATTTTTCCGGCACGCGCAAGTTCGACGAGCGTACCGGCTACCGCTCCCGCTCTTTCCTGACCGTCCCTATGAAGGATCACGAGAATACCGTGATCGGCGTGCTGCAGCTGATCAACG
>Ga0116170_10002892_pt1 | contig 16275 bp, 15 predicted proteins | sample AD_JPNHW1_MetaG_FD_89797 | JGI IMG/M metagenome (GOLD analysis project Ga0116170, IMG submission 89797) | Active sludge microbial communities of municipal wastewater-treating anaerobic digesters from Japan - AD_JPNHW1_MetaG | ecosystem: Engineered > Bioreactor > Anaerobic > Digestate | place...
AAAGCCGCCCCCATGAGGGGCGGCTTTTCTTTTCTCGATCCGGCGTCGCGGGAAAGGGGGCCGGCCGCCCTAGCCCAGGTACTCCGAATTCACGTTGGACATGGAGTCGAAGAGGTTGCGCTTGAGGAGGCTCGAGCCGCCTGTCAGTTCCGCGATCTTCCTCCTCGTCTCCCGCCGCTTGGAGTCCTCGCCGTAGGCGCAGCTGCAGGTCGTGGAAAGGAAGCCCTTCTCCGCCGCGAAGGCGATGACCTGCCTTTCCTCGCAGAGGGCGAGGGGGCGGATGATCTTCACGGGATACTTCGAGTAGGAGAGCACGGGCAGCATGCCGGAGATCTGGCCCTTGTGGAGCATGTTCATCAGGAGGGTCTCCACCATGTCGTCGAGGTGGTGTCCCAGGGCTATCTTGTTGAAGCCATTGGCCATCGCATAGCGCAGGAGCTCGGTCCTCCGCTGCGTCGAGCACCAGTAGCAGTTCATGGACCTGCCGGGCTTGAGGCGCCCGAGGACGGGGACGTCGATGGAGACGTAGTCGATGCCCCAGGAACGCATCATGCCTTCGAGATCGGGCATCGCGCCGGAGGAGGGGAAATCGGCGGCGATGTGGAGGGCCCTGAGCTCGAAGGGCAGGGACCACCACCTGCGCTTCATGGCCAGGTCGTAGGCCAGGGCCGTCGAGTCCTTGCCGCCCGATACCGCAAGGAGGATGCGGTCGCCCGCCTCGATCATCGAGTAGCGCCGCAGGGCTACCTCCACGAGCTTGGCAAGGGTTGTTTCTGCGTTCTTCACGAAGGAATCCTAGCTTTGGAGCCTGCGGCGCATCAACGGGGCCCTGCATCGGCCTTGCCGCCGGTCCAGGGCCCGGGGCTAGCGGCCCTTGGGCCCGGAACCTTCCTGGTCGGCGCCCTCCGCGGCGATGACCTGGGCCGGCTGTTCCTCAGATCCGGCGACCATCGCCCCGGCTGATTGCGCGCGTGGTGGCCCGAGCCTGGCCCAGGCAGGCAGTGCCGCCGCGAGGATGAGGGCGCCCGAGACCAGGAAGGGCAGGGCCGGGAAGAAGCCCTTCCAGAGGGCTCCGCCGATGGCCGGGGCGAAGAAGGAGAAGACGCCGAGGGAGGTGCCGAGGAAGCCATAGGCGAGGCCGCGAAGCTCCTGGGGCACCGCCTTGCTCGTCAGGGACTGCATTGCGGGCTGGAGCGCCGCCCCGGCCAGGCCCGAGATCGCAAAGGAGGCGACGTAGACCGCGAACGAACGGCCGAGCCAGAGGAGGAGTATCGAGACCGCCCAAAGGATGCACCCTCCGACGATGGGAAGCCTTTCGCCATGCCGGTCGGCTATCCCTCCGAGGGGAACCATGCAGACGGCCATCACGAGGGCGGAAAGGCCCTGCAAGATGCCGATGCTCGACTCCGATTGCGAGCCCGAGCTCTTCATGAAGAGGGGAAGGAGGTCGCCGGAAAGCTGGTTCGCGATGTCGAAGGCTCCATCTATGAGGAAGATCCAGGTGAAGAGGCCGCCTGCCAGGATGAGGGCGGCAATGGACTTCAGGGAGGGCCAGAGGCCCTGGCGCGCTCCGCCTGTCGCCTCCCTGGCCCTTGCTTTCTCCCTGTGCCCGACTTTCCGCGCCATGGCGATGCGGATGAGGGTGGCGCTCCAGTAGAGGAGGGCCGAGACCCAGGCGAGGGCTGCATAGCCGAAGCGCTCGACGACCAGGCCTCCGAGCGGCGGCCCCAGGATGCCCACGACGAGGAAGATGGACTGCACGACGCCGAAGACCTTGCCCCTGTCCTTCTCCTCCGATTGCTCGGCGATGAAGGCGTCATAGGAAGGCGACACGAGAGCGCTCGATATGGACCCCACCGCGTTGGAGACGAGGAACCAGGCCATGGGACTGGCCATCGATGGCGCGAGGATGATGCCTATCCACGACAGGGTGCCCGATACCGATCCGATGGCTATGCTCGCGAGCCTGCCTATCTTGTCGGACACCCATCCGCCGAAGATCTGGAAGACGAGGGGAAAGAGGGCCGATATCGTGAAGAAGACGCCGATGGTGTCCACGGCCAGGCCGAGCTTCGAGAGGTAGATCGAGAAGAAGGGGAAGAAGAGCGAGCCACCCAGGTTGGCCAGTATCATCGCGAAGAGGAAGAGGCTCATGAGGGGCGTCAGGATGCGCGACGTTCTTTCCATGGCTGGCGGCTTCTCCCGATGCGGGCATAAAAAAAGCCGGCTGGAGGACCAAGCCGGCTTTCAACCATTCTGGCGGTCTTACTTGGCGCCGAGGATGGCTTCCTTGCAGGCCTTGGAAACGGTGACCTTGACCGCGGTCTTGGCGGGGATCTTTATGGCCTCGCCGGTGGCGGGGTTGCGTCCCATGCGGGCCTTGCGCTTGTTGAGCTTGAGGATGCCGACGCCGGGGATGGTGAACTTCTTGTTCTTCTTGGTCTCTTTGTAAGCGAGATCGGCAAAGGAATCCAGGAAGGCGGCGACCTGCTTCTTCGTGAGTCCGTTCTTCTCCGCGAGCTGGGCAATGATCTGGGCCTTCGTGAGCGCCTTGGGGGCAGCAGCTGTTGCCATGTGCATCTCCTTTACGAGTTTTCTAGATAATACTGCCATATTTATGCAATCGCAAGTATTAAGAGCAGATTTAGCCCCGCAGGAGCCCGATTTCAGGCGGTTTTCAGGCGCTTCCCGGGCCTATCCGGTTTCGGGAGCCCGCGGTCGGCGCCTGTGGGGACGAGGTGCCTGCGAGGGCCGCCTCGAGCCTGGCCCTGTCCTCGAGCGTGTCGATTTCCCGCCAGTCGTTGTCGCCTATCCTGCTCGCCCCGATGTGGATCCTGTCGAGGTTGCGACGCGGGACCTCGTCCCAGAAGAGCCCTTCCGATGCCGGCATGACAGCGGTCTCGGCCATGAGCCCGGCCAGCAGCCTTCCGTCCTCGGGCAGCCAGAACGACATGCCGGTGAGTATCCAGCCCGAGCCGCTCGCCACCTCGATATCGACGACGCGGCCATCGGGGCCTTCATGGACGACCCATTCGTTCTCCATGCCGTCCCGATGTCCGACGAGCCAGGAGCTCCTCGGCAAGGGCCGCGAGGGAAGGACTCCCTCGCCGGGCCAGACGTCGCCTTCGAGGACGAGGCAGCCCTCGGGATCGCCATGGAGGCGATCCGCCACGAGGAGCATCGAGAAGAGGTTGTTGCGGTCATGGTAGTGGGCATTGAAGACGAATTCGAGGCCGGCCTGGCCCTGCCAGGGTCCGAAGGCCTCCGCATGGTAACCGGTGACCACGGTGATGTCCTCAACTCCTGCCGCATGCAGGAGCCTGAGCTGGCGCGAGAAGAAACTCTCGCCCGCCGTCACGACCAGGGCCTTGGGAAGCGCGTCGGTGAGGGGGCGAAGGCGGGTACCCATGCCCGCCGCGAGGATGATGGCGTTCATCTGGCTGTATGGCCTTGGCCGCGCCGGCCTCGGCCCTTCCTTTCCTGCTTGCCGCCCTCTTCCGGGCTGGCGAGGCCGAGGCGCCCTTCGATGGAGGGCAGTCTCGCGATCGCACGCGCATAGCGCATGGTCCCGTAGTTGCGGTAATAGCGGGCGCCCTCGGGACTATGGCTCGAGCCTTCCTGGAGAAGGGACCAGAGCGACCAGAGGTAATCCTGGAGCAGCTTGAAGGCGCTGATCCGCAGCTGCAGGTCCTGGCCGGTATCGCAGCTTGCCTGCCTTTTGTAGGCGGAAAGGAAGGCTTCCTCGTCACCGGGCCCGAAGCCCGATTCGATGAAGAAGGAGGCCAGGTCCCAGGCCGGATCGTTCATGCCCGAGTATTCCCAGTCTATGAGGGTGAGGCCCGATGCGGTGCGGAGGATGTTCTCCGGCACGAGGTCGTTATGGCAGGCCACGGGTGTCGCGCCGATCGAGGAGAGGGGCTCCTCGAGGGCCATGACGCGGGCCTTGACCTTGGCGAAATTCCTGTAGAACCGCCCAAGCCTTCCCGAGGCTATGCGTTCGTAGGTCCTTGCCATGGCAAAGCCGTCGAAGCGCTTCGCGAACACGAGGCCGCTCGAGTGGAAACGGCCGAGAAGGAGGGCCACCTCGTCCCTCCACTGCGGAAGCCGCGCATCCCTCGCGTCCAGGGCCTTGGCGTCGGGGAAGAAGCGGGTGATCTTCACTCCCGTCCTGTCGTTGAAGTAGATCGACTGTGGCGTGAAGCCCGCGAGGGCCGCGGCTTCCTGGTTGGCCCTTTCCGAGCTCCTGTCGATGAAACGGGCCGTCCCCCAGCCGGGCAGCCGGAGGACGACGGCATTGCCGCCGCGGTTGAGCTTGTAGTTGCGGTTGGTGAGCCCGCCCATCCTCTCGTAGTCCTCGACCTTGAGTCCCTGTTTCCTGAGGGAGGAGGGGATGGCCGCTTCTATGCGCTTGCCGGTGAGGATGCGACGGATCTCGTCCGCCAGGAGGGGAGGGCCAGCCGTTTCTGCGGCATCGGGAAGAGGGACGGGCAGGGTGCCGGCCTCGGGACCATGGTCGCTCATGGCTTGACCTCGCCCTTTGCCATGTCGAGTCGGGCTCCCTCGTCGAGCGGGCCCCAAAGCCCCATGCCGAGCACCTTCCTGATGCGGCCAAGCATCGCCGAGAACTGGCGGGCAAGGCCAAGGACAGACCAGGCCATGCCGGCGATGGCGACGGCGAGCGGCAGCCACGCTGGCAGGCCGGGGAGGAGGGACGCGAGGAGGAGGAGGTCCATGACGACGATGTCGATGATGAGGGGGCGGTAACGGAGCCCCACAAGGCGTTCCCTGAGGAGCTCGCCGATGAAACGGGAACCGGAAAGACCTTGGAGTATCGCGCCGGTGATGAGGGCCGGGAAGCCAAGCGCGGGAAAGGCAAGGGCAGTCCAGAGCGAGATGGGCAGGAGGGAGGCCAGCATGAGGGTGAAAGGACGGAAGGCTTCCCTGTCCGTGAGGCTCTTCAGCAGGATGATGGCGATTCCCGCGATTCCCGCGATGTAGACCCAGAAGATGACCGAATGCCCCAGGATGATGGGATTGTTCCAGGCGTCATAGCCGAAGATCCAGACCGCGAGGCAAAAAAGCTGGACGATGACCTGTCCTTCCTCGGTCGATACGGGAGGAAAGACCATGGTGTCGGTCTTCCTGACTGCCCGAAGGAGCGTCCAGTCGGTCACCGAAAGCAGGAGGGTCAGGACGACGAGGACGATGTAGGGAACAGACGGGAAGGCCAGGCCGAAACCGAGGGGGATCAGGAAGGCGTTGAAGGAATCGAACCAATGGTCGACGAACTCGCCCAAGGGTCCGGAGGTACCCGTCCGCCTGGCCTGGATTCCATCGAGGGCATCGAGGGTCTGGTAGAAGAAGAGGCTGAAGGCCACGACCCCGAAGATCCAGGGGTGGCTCCGTCCGAAGATGGACATGGGCCCCAGGAGGAGGCCCGAAAGGATGAGGAAGGCAGAGGCCACGCCCAGGTTTCCGAGCATGCTGACCGCGTTGGCGGGGGCGCCGGCCGGCACGAGCTTGATCGCGACAGGCCACCAGTGCCTGAGGATATAGCGGTCGACCAAGGAGTTGTTGACGCTCCTGTATACATAGCTTCTGGGCCGGTCGGGATCGAGGTATTCATCCATGGCGTATTGACGATTCCCTGAGTTTGGAGTGGAAAAAAGTATAACCCATTTCGCGGTGCAGGTATAGTTCCAATGAGAGGCGGGCTTGAGGGAAGGGCGGCAGGAGGGATATAATCCAGCCCCGGCGAGAAGCCGTACATGACATCCTGGGGGTAAAGCATGAACGCCGCACTCGAGACGCTGAAGGAACGGGGCTTCCTGCAGCAATGCACGGACCTTGAAGGGCTCTCGAAGCTCATGGACGAGAAGCCCGTCACCTTCTACGTCGGATGCGACCCCACGGGCCCCTCCCTCCACATAGGCCACATGGTGCCCTTCTTCGCCCTGAGGCACCTCCGCAAGGCCGGCCACCATGGCATAGCCCTCATAGGCGGAGGCACGGCGCGCATCGGCGACCCCTCGGGCAAGACCGAGATGCGAAGGATGCTCTCCTACGAGCAGCTCGACGCGAACGCGGCCTCCATCAAGGCCCAGCTCGACCGCTTCATCGGTTTCGACGGGACTACGGCCTACAGCGAGAACAACAAGGACTGGCTCGCCGAGCTCAACTACATCGATTTCCTCCGGGACATCGGAAGGCATTTCTCGGTCAACCGCATGCTCTCCTTCGAGGCCTACCGCATGCGCATGGAGACAGGCCTCTCCTTCATCGAGTTCAACTACCAGCTCCTCCAGAGCTACGACTTCCTCCAGCTTTACAAGCGCCGCGGCTGCCGTCTCCAGATCGGCGGCGACGACCAGTGGGGCAACATCGTCGCGGGCATCGAGCTCATCCGCCGCACCGAAGGAGCCGAATGCTACGGCCTGACCTTCCCCCTCGTCACCACGAGCGACGGCAAGAAGATGGGCAAGACCGAGAAGGGCGCGCTTTTCCTCGACCCCGCCATCACGAGCCCCTACGATTTCTTCCAGTACTGGCGCAACATCGCCGACGCCGACGTGGAGCGCTTCCTCCTCATGTTCACCTTCCTCCCAGCGGAGGAGTGCAGGGCCCTCGGCGCCCAGAGGGACGCAGGCATCAACAAGTCGAAGGAACGCCTCGCCTGGGAGGTCACCGCCCTCATCCACGGCAAGGAAGAGGCCGACAAGGCCCTGGCCGCGGCCAAGGCGGCCTTCGGCGGCGGCGCAGGCGCCGACATCGGCGAGGTGCCGTCCAAGGGCATTCCGCGAGCCGACCTCGAGAAGGGCATCGCAGTCCTCGACCTCTTCGTCCTCTCGGGCCTTTGCCCCTCGAAGAGCGAGGCCCGCAGGCTCGTCCAGCAGGGCGGCGCCATAGTCAACGACGTGAAGATCGCGGACGAGAAGGCCGTCATCGACGCGTCGCGCCTGGACGAAAAAGGCGCCCTCATGCTCAGGGCCGGCAAGAAGCGCGTCTTCCGCCTGGTCGCGGAGTAGGCAGGACGGAACATCCCGGCCGGCCTTGAAAGCCCGGGCCGGGAGCGCTAGCCTTACGGATATGGATATCGCTTCACTTTCCGTCCAGCTTTCCCAGGATCGTCTCGCGGGGGAGGTCGGCACGCGGCTCCTTGCCATGTCCCTCCATGCCGCCGAAGGCGAAGGCGCTTCCCTCGTCAAGCTCCTTGGAGGCGCGGAGACAGTGTCCGATCCGGCCCTCGGGAAACTGCTCGACACGAGCGCATGAACTTCCCGGAGGAAGGACGAAGGCCGCCATCGCTGGCGGCTTTTTTATTGGCCCTGGAACGATGCGGAACATGGCGGGCCGCCCCCTCGCGGCGCCCTTTCCCGGCCGTCCCGGCCCGGTTCGGAAGCGGCCCGCTTGCACGGCCCCTCCCGGCATAGTAGCTTGGAAATACCGCATATCGCGAAAGGAGCGTACTGTGCTCAGTCTTGAGAACGTCATCAAGAGCTATGAGACGGTGCGGGCGGTGGACGGGCTGTCCTTCGAGGCCCGGCCCGGCGAGATCTTCGGGCTCATCGGGCCGAATGGCGCCGGAAAATCGACCACCATCCGCATGATCATGAACGTTATCGCGCCCGACTCCGGGTCGATACGTTTCGACGGCGAGCCCTTCTCGGAGGCGCTCAAGGACAGGATCGGCTACCTCCCCGAGGAGAGGGGCCTCTACCGCAAGGTGAAGGTCGAGGACATGCTCCTCTACCTCGCCGCCCTCAAGGGCATGGATCGCGAGGCCGCCAGGGCCTCCGCCAGGGTCTGGCTCGAGCGCTTCGACCTGGCGGACTGGAAGGGACGCAAGATCGAGGAGCTCTCCAAGGGCATGGCCCAGAAGCTCCAGTTCATCGGCTCGGTCATCCATGATCCCGACCTCGTCCTCTTCGACGAGCCCTTCTCCGGCCTCGATCCCATCTCCCAGGACCTCCTCCTCGAGGCCGTCCTCGAGCTCAAGAAGAGGGGCAAGACCGTCCTTTTCTCGACCCATGTCATGGAGCACGCCGAGAAGCTCTGCGACCGCATCCTCCTCATCCGCAAGGGAAGGGAGCTCGTGTCGGGAAGCCTCGCCGAGGTGAAGGCCGGCCATGGGCAGGACGCCATCCAGGTCGAGTTCGACGGCGACGCCTCCTTCATCGGGGGCCTTCCCTTCGTCGCTGCCGCCAGGACCTACCCCCGCTGGCTCGAGGTCGAGCTCCGCGAGGGCACCGAGGCCGACGAGCTCTTCAGGGCCCTGGCGGGCCGCGTCCATGTCCGGCGCTTCGAGGTGATGTCGCCCTCCCTCCACTCGGTCTTCGTGCGCCTCGTGGGGGACGCGGCCCAGGTGGACGGCGACGCGCAAGGCGGCGTCGCGAACGGCGGCAAGGAGGCTTCCCGTGACTAAGCTCGGCACCATCATCAGGCAGGAATTCAAGGTCGCCGCCGCCAACAAGACCTTCATAATACTTACCATAATCGGCCCATTCCTCATCCTCGCCATCACCGTCCTTCCGGGGCTGCTCTCCATGAACCCGAAGGTCTCTTCCGGAGGCGGTCCCGTCGCGGTCTCAGGCGGAGACGCGGCGGTCCAATCGGCCCTCGAGGCCGCGATCGGCACGCAGGGCCGGAAGCTCGTCCGCCTCGGAGAGGACGATGCGTCGAGGACCCAGGCCAAGCTGGATGTCGGGAAGGGCGGACTCGATGCCCTCGTGGTCCTCGACGGCGACTGGATGGACCAGGGAGGGACGATCTACACGAAGACGGGCACCGACGCCATCCTCTTCTCCCTCGTGGAGCAGAGCCTCGGGGCAGTGGCCAGGGAGGCGCGCATCGCGAAAAGCGGCATCGATCCGGCGCTCGCGCGGGAACTCGCGCGCGAGGTGAAGCTTTCCATCGTCGGGGTCGGCAAGGACGCCAGCGAGAAGAAGGGCATCGAGGACGCCTTCATGACGACCCTCTTCACCGCGATGGGCTTCGTCATGCTCATCTACATGACGACCATCCTCTATGGCCAGCTCATCGGGAGGTCGGTGGTCCAGGAAAAGGTGTCGAAGACGGTGGAGGTCATGCTCTCGAGCGTGTCCTCGAGGGAGCTCATGATCGGCAAGATCCTGGGCCTCGGCCTCGCAGGCCTCCTCCAGTACGGAGTCTGGGCGGGCATGGCCCTCGTCCTCTCGAAGCTCCTCGCGCCAGCCCTGGGCATCGCCGCGCCCGCCGCCGTGTCCCTCGGGAACATAGCCTGGCTCGTCGTGTTCTTCGTGCTCGCCTTCTTCCTCTATGCGGCGGGCTACGCCGCCATCGGGGCGGCGGCCGAGGACGAGAGCCACCTGGGCCAGCTCGCCTGGCCCCTCCTCATCTTCCTCATCATCCCCCTCGTGATGATCTCGTCCTTCGTGATGAACCCGAACTCGACCCTCTCGGTGCTCCTCTCTCTCTTCCCCATGACGAGCCCCATCGTCATGCTCATCAGGGTCCTCGTGTCGCCGCCCCCACTCTGGCAGCTCGCCCTCTGTCTCGGCCTCCTCGTCGCGACGATCTACGCGATGATGGCCGCGGCGGCGAAGATCTTCCGCGTGGGCATCCTCATGACAGGGAAGCGGACAACGCTCAAGGAAATGATGAGGTGGATCAGCGCCGCGTGAGAGAGGCAACGCAGAGGGCGGCCCGGGCCGCCTGAAGCCCTTTCGGAAAACGGGGGCCTCAAGGGGAGCGGAACTCCGTCCCCTTGAGGCCCCCTCGTTTCATGGGACTCGGCCTACGGTATCGGACATCGCCGTCTCGTGCCGCAGCCATCACGGGCCCGGAGCCCTAGTTCGCGTCGGCCGCGTAGAGGAAGCGCTTGATCTTGTTGGTGGGAGTCTTCTCGAACTCCTCGAGCCTGAGACCTATCCGGGCAAGCCTCGAATATTCGGGTAGCTCGTTGTTCACCTTGCGGCGATGCTCCTCCATGAGCTCGGCAAGGCCTTTCTCGCCAAGGCCCTTCTTCTCGGCTTCGGCGAGGTCGGGGAAGACGAGGGCCGAGAGCCTGCCTCCCTCGTCGCGGACCAGGGACTCGGCGACGAGGGGAAGGACGTTGAGCTTGGCCTCGATCTCCTCGGGATAGATGTTCTGGCCGGAGGAGTTGAGGATCATCGTCTTGCAGCGGCCACGGATGAAGATGTTGCCGTCATCGTCCATGGAGCCGAGGTCTCCGGTGCGGAACCAGCCGTCGGGGCCCATTGCCGCGGCGGTCTCTTCGGGATTGCGGTAGTAGCCCGACATGAGGTTCTCGCCGCGGATGTAGATCTCGCCTTGGGCCGATTCGGCGAGTGGGACGATCTTCATCTCCATGCCGTCCACGAGGTGTCCGACCGAGGCCTGCCGGTGTTCCTTCCAGCCGACATAGGTGATGAGGGGACCGCACTCCGTCATGCCATAGCCGATCGTGTAGCGGAAATGGACGAGCTTGAGGAAACGCTCGACCTCGGCGTTGAAGGAGGCCCCTCCGATGATGACCTGGATCACGTTGCCGCCGAAGAAGCCGAGGAGCTTGTCCCTGATCTTGCTGTAGATGATGGAGCGCAGGCCCGGGACCTTGAGCAGGGCCCGCATGCGCGGAGTCGAGAGTAGGGGCTCAAGCTGCTTGTAGTAGATCTTCTCGATGACGAGGGGGACAGTGAGGACGAGGCGGGGCTTCACGGTGGCGAAGGCCTCGATGAGGAGGCTCGTCGACGGGATGCGGCCGAGGAAGGTGATGTGGCAGCCGCGCGAGAAGGGGAAGATGAACTCGAAGGCGCAGCCGAACATGTGGGCGAGGGGCAGGAAGGAGAGGATGGTGTCCCCGGGGAAGAGGAAGACGTTCTTCTGCGAGTAAACGAGGTTCGAGATGAAGACGTTGTGCGTCAGCATCACGCCCTTGGAGAAGCCCGTGGTCCCTGAGGTGTAGACGATGGCCGCGAGAGCCTCGTTCGGCACCGGGCCGAAACCGAAGGCCTCCGGCGCGAGGCGGCCTCGGTAGGCGGCCTCGAAACGGGCGGCGGCCTTGTCCGCCATCCCCGCCATGTCGGCCGGACCGGCAAGCAGGCCCGTCCCCTCGAGCGAGAAGATGCCCCTGAGGCCAGGCATCTTGCCCTGGTTCAGTTTCGAGAGGAAGGCCCCGGTCGTGAAGAAGAGCCGCGACTCCGAGTGGTCGACGATCGTCTCGACGTCATGCGGATGGAAGTCCGGGAGGATGGGGACGATGACCGCGCCGTAGGTCACGACGGCGAGGTAACAGGTGGCCCAACTCGAGGAGTTCCGGCCGAGGAGGGAAACCTTGTCCCCGGCCTTGAGGCCGCAGGCCTCGAAGAGGGCATGGAGACGGTAGATCCTTTCCCCGACCTCGCCGTAGCTCAGGCTGTCGGCTCCCCAATCCGAGAAGGCCGTCAGCTTCCAGTTGTCCCTGATGCTTCCTTCGAGGTACCGGACGAAATTCTCCCCCATCATGATCGCCGCTCCTTGTTCTTCCCTGTCGATGCTGGCGCGAAGCCGCCGGCCCCGGTCGCCCTGGGCAGGCCCTTCCTTGCATTTCACTTTTAGGCAGGACCTCGCGCCGAAAGGTTGCAAAAAAAAAGCGCCGTCTCCCTGGAAGGTGGCGGCGCGGCGGAGGCTGCGCAGCGGATGCGGCCGGAACCGGCTAGGGGCGGTATTCGACGAGCTCCGGAAGCGGCTCCCTGATCTTCTCCCGCGGCGGCTCTGCCGCGCGGCCGAAGACCGCGACGATGCCCACGCGCCATTCAGCCGGAGCCGCGCCGAAGGCCGCGAGGACGTCGGCTTCCCGGTAGCCTTCTATGGCGCAGGAATCGATGCCTGCCGCGGCGGCTCCTGTCATCATGTTGGCGCAGGCGATGTAGGCTTGGGCCCGGGCCCACTCCTCGATCCTGCCCTCGGAGGCGAGGAATTCGTAATAGCCCTTGTAGTCGTCGCGGAAGACCGGGTGGCCTCCCGGGAAGCGTTCCGAACGCTGGCGCGCGAAGGCTGAATCGGGCTCGTAGTCCGCAGCCCGGTGCACGAGGATGGCCACGACCATGCCCGCCGTCTTCACGGCGTCCTGGGCGAAGCAGGCATCGTAGAGGGCATCGCGAACGGACGAGCCATTCGCACCTGAGCCGCCGGCCAAGCCGGCGCCGCCAGCCTCGCTGGCACGGTTAACTAAGAACTTCCAGTGCTCGAGGCCGAAGGAGGAGGGCGAGAGCCTCCCGCAGTCGAGGACGTAGTCCTCGATCTCGCGCGGAAGGGCCCTGCCGTCATAGAGCTTGCAGGCGAAGCGGCGCTTCATGGCCTCGAGGAAGGTCGAGGCTTCGGGAGGAAGGCCCATGGTCAGGCGAGGTCGAGGGCCACCTCGAACATGGAGGTGAGGGCCGTCTGCCTTTCGGCGGGGCTCATCTCCTTCCTAGAGATGTTCGAGTCGGAGCAGGTGAACATGGCCAGGGCCTTCTTGCCGAGCCAGGCAGCGTTGCAGTAGAGGGCGTAGCACTCCATGTCGGTCGCGGCGCAGCCCATGCGGGCCCAGCGCTTCCAGCCCTCGTCCTCGGGAAGGGCGCTGTAGAGCGAGAAGACGTCGGAAGAGAGAATGCCGCCCACCCAGTGCGGCACCTTGCGGGCGCGCGCCGCGTTGACTGCCGCCTCGAGGAGGCCGAAATCGGCGCAGGGGCTGAAGGTCCCGTTGAGCTTGTACTGGTGCGCGTAGTTCGAGTCCGTGCTGGCCGTCATGGCCATGACGAGGTCGCCCACGTCGACCGCGGCGGTGAGGCCGCCGCAGGTGCCTATCCTCACGATGCGCTCGACGCCGTAGAAGGCGAAGAGCTCGTAGGAGTAGAGGCCCATGGAGGGGCCGCCCATGCCCGAGCCCATGACGGAGACAGGCTTGCCCTTCCAGGCGCCGGTGAAGCCGAACATGTTGCGGACGGTATTGAACTGGCGCGGGGACTCGAGGAAGTTCTCCGCGATGAACTTGGCGCGAAGCGGATCGCCCGGCATGAGGACCAGGGGAGCGATGTCCCCTTCCTTGGCCGCGTTGTGCGGCGTACCGTTTTTATAATGCGCAAGGCTTGGATCGTGGTGCATGAAAAACTCCTGACAAATTAGTGGAAATGAACCACAGAGTCACAGAGCCACGGAGGGAAGAGGGGGAGAGAGTCGGAGAAAATAGAGGATATGGAATTTCTCCCTATCCCATTTCCTTCTTCCTCTTCTCTGTGCCTCTGTGCCTCCGTGGTTCAATTATTACGTTTTCACTCAGCTCCCGCCCTTCTCGTAGGGGATGCCCACGGCCTTCGGAGCGTAGTCCTTCCCCGAGAAGATGACGAGGGTAATGAGGGTGATGATGTAGGGCATGACGCTGAAGAACTCAGGCGGCAGGCTCCGCATCGAGGGGATGTTGACCATGTAGATGGCGAGGGCCACCGCCGTGCCGAAGAGGAGGCTCGCACCGCCCACGCCCTTGGGCGTCCAGCGACCGAAGGAGACCGCGGCCAGGGCGATGAAGCCCGCGCCGTTGATGGTCATGTTCGTGTACTGGATGGTCTGGGTGAGGACGAGGCAGCCGCCCGCGAGGCCCGCGAGGGCTCCCGAGGCGAGGACGGCGAGGTAGCGGTACTTCTTGACGTCGATGCCCGCCGAAGCCGCGGCCGCAGGGTGCTCGCCGCAGGCCCTCAGGCGAAGGCCGACGGGCCTCCGGTACAGCAGGTACCAGCTCGCGACGAGGACGACGACGGCGATGTAGGCCGTGGGATAGACTCCGCCGGGCCCCGGCATCATGCCGAGCTTGTAGGGCTCAGTCCTCTCCTGCTTGAAGATGATCTGGCAGAGGAAGACCGTGATGCCGATGGCGAGGAGGTTGATGCCCGTGCCGGATACGGTCTGGTCGGCCTTTAGGCTGATGGCCGCATAGGCATGGATGAGGGAGAAGAGGGCGCCGATCAGCATGGCGGCGACGAGGGCGAACCACACCGAGCCCGGCAGGGTCGGCTCGAGGAGGGTATGGAAGGCGGCCGCCCCGAAGGCGCCGAAGCCCATGAGGCCCTCGAGGCCGATGTTCGTCACGCCGGAGCGCTCGGCGATCATGCCGCCGATGGCGGCGATGAGGATGGGCGCCACCATCATGAGGATGGAGGGCAGGAGGCCGAAGATGCTATTCATCGCGTTCACCTCGCCTTTCGCGGGCAATGCGCTTGGCGCGCCATTCAATGATCATCTTGAAGCCGGCCCTCAGGGAGATGAAGACGACCACGAGGCCCGAGATGATCTGGGTGATCTCCTTCGGGATCATCCTCGACTGCATGAGGGGCTGGGCCGACTGGAGCATGCCGAAGAGGAGGCCGGAGAGGAGGGTTCCGCCCGCCGTGTTGTTGCCGACGAGGGCTACGGCGATGCCGGTGAAGCCATAGCCGTCCTGGCCCGCGAGGACCCGTCCGTAGCTGAAGGAGCCCAGGGCCACCACGACGCCGGCGAGGCCGGCGAAGGCTCCCGCGATGGCCATGGAGAGGGTGATGCTCCGCGTGACGCGTATGCCGGAGCAACGCGCCGCTTCCTTGTTGAAGCCCGTGGCCCTGAGCTCGAAGCCGAGCTTTGTCCTCTCGATGATGAACCAGTAGATGAGGCAGCAGGCGAGGGCCACGTAGAGTCCTATGCTGAGCCGCGAACCGTTGGTCAGCTGCGAGAGGAAGGGATCCGAGAGGAGGGCCGTCTTCGGGAAGCTCTGCGTCTTGTAGGTGTTGGCCTCGGGGATGAGGCGGGTGAGGTAGCGCGAGAGGAAGTAGGCCACGTAGTTGAGCATGATGGTGGCCACGACCTCGGAGACGGAGTACTTCGCCTTGAGCCAGCCGACGATTCCGCCCCAGAGGGCTCCCGCCAGGGCGCCCGCGAGGAGGGCCAGGGCCCAGTGGAGGCCCGGGACCTGGGGGCCGTAGAGGGCCACGAACTGGGCGGCGGTGAGGCCGACTATGTACTGGCCTTCCGAGCCGATGTTGAAGAGGCCGGTCCTCGCGGCGAAGCCCATGGAGAGGCCGCAGAGGATGAGGGGCAGCGAGGCGGTGAACCACTCTCCGATGTACCTCGCGTTCCAGACCCCCCGGGTGATGTCGTAGCCCGAGAGGGTCTGGAGGAGGGCGGCGTACATGTTGCCCGGGTTCCTGCCCACCGCGAGGATGAGGACGGTGCCGCAGAGGAAACCGAGGAGGACGACGAAGACCGAGATAGCCCCGTCGGAGGAGATGAAGGCGTCAAGGAAGCCGGCCTTGAGTCCGCCCTTCCTGTCCTTGTCGCTGGCAGCGGCGCTCATTTCTGTCCTCCCTGGGCTTCCTCGTTGACCTCGATATCGTGTTCCTTCCGCGGCGAGCGCACGCCGGCCATCATGGCGCCGATGGCCCGCTCCTCGGCCTTGTCGCCCTCGACGATGCCGACTATCTCGCCCTTGGAGATGGCGGCGATGCGGTCGCAGAGGTTCATGATCTCGTCGAGCTCGAAGGAGACGAGGAGGACGGCGCGGCCCTTGTCGCGCTCCCCGATGATGCGCTTGTGGATGTACTCGATGGCGCCCACGTCGAGGCCGCGCGTGGGCTGGGCGACGACGAGGAGGCGGGGAGAGAGGTCGATCTCTCGCGCGATGATGACCTTCTGCTGGTTGCCGCCCGACATGTTCTTGGCCTTGGTGGCCGGGCCCTGTCCCGCCCTGATGTCGAATTCCTCGATGAGCTCCTTCCCCTTCTTCGCGATCGAGGGGAAGTTGAGTATGCCCCGCTTCGAGGAGAAGGGCCGTCGCTCGTAGGTCTTGAGGACGATGTTCTCGTCGACCCTGAATTCGAGGACGAGGCCGTGGCGCTGCCTGTCCTCGGGAACGTGGCCTATCCCTGAGTTCACGCGCTCGCGGATACTCGCCTTCGTGATGTCCTTGCCATCGAGGAGGATGCGTCCCGAGTGGACGGGCATTAGGCCGGTGATGGCCTGCACGAGCTCGGACTGGCCGTTCCCGTCGACGCCGGCAAGGCCCACCACTTCGCCCGCCCGCACGTCGAGCGACAGGTTCTTGACCGCGGGGTAGCCCTTGGCGTTGTAGACGGTCAGGCCCTCGATGGAAAGGACGACATCGCCCGAGCGGGCCGCCTCCTTGTCGATCTTGAACCTGACCGCGCGGCCCACCATCATCTCCGCCATCTCCTCCTCGGAGGTGTCGGCGACCTGGACCGTCCCGATATATCGGCCCCTGCGCAGGACCGTGCAGCGTTCGGCTGCTTCCTTGAT
>Ga0116170_10002893_pt1 | contig 16266 bp, 13 predicted proteins | sample AD_JPNHW1_MetaG_FD_89797 | JGI IMG/M metagenome (GOLD analysis project Ga0116170, IMG submission 89797) | Active sludge microbial communities of municipal wastewater-treating anaerobic digesters from Japan - AD_JPNHW1_MetaG | ecosystem: Engineered > Bioreactor > Anaerobic > Digestate | place...
CGACGTGCGCATCATGTTCCCGATGATCTCCTCGCCCGACGAGCTCACCCGCGCCTTCTCCCTCATCGGCCAGGCCCGGGCCGAGTGCAGGCGCCGAGGCCAGAGCGTGCCGGACAACGTGCGGGCCGGCATCATGATCGAGGTGCCGGCCGCGGCCCTCGCGAGCGACATCATGGCGCGTACGAGCGATTTCTTCTCGATCGGCACCAACGACCTCATCCAGTACACGATGGCGGTCGACCGCGGCAACGAACGGGTCGGCTACCTCTACGAGCCCTTCAATCCAGCCGTCCTCCGCCTCATCAAGATGACCATCGAGAACGGCCGGGCCGCCGGCATCCCGGTGGGCATGTGCGGCGAGATGGCTTCGGATCCCGCGGCCGCCTTCCTCCTCCTCGGCCTCGGCCTCGAGGAGTTCTCCATGTCGAGCGCCTCCCTCCTCCAGGTGAAGCGCATCGTGCGCTCGGTGTCGATGGCCGACGCGCGCGAGGCCGCCGAGGCGGCCATGTCCATGAGCTCCTCGGGCGAGGTCGCCGCCTACCTGGCGGAACGCGTTTCGGCCTTCGTCCCTGAGAAAAAAGCCCAGTAACCGCCCCCCAAGGCGGGCAGGAAGCAGCGGGCCCGGCTCGCCTTCCGCGCGCCGACAGCCACCGCCTGCAGGGCAGGCAACGGAGACCGCACGATATGAACTCCAGCAGGAAAGACGAGAGCCCCAAGGGCAGGAAGTCCGCAGCGTCCGGGCGCTCGTCCGAGGCCGGACCGAAGCCGCGCAAGGCGCCGGCATCCAGGGCCGGCGCCCAGTCCGGCAAGAAGCAGAACGCCCCCGCCCGCTCCAAGGCCAAGTCCGAGGCCGCCGACCGCTCCAAGGTCAAGGCCAAGGCCAGGGCCAAGGCCCGCGCCAAGGCCGTGACCGACTCGACCGCCAAGAAGCCCTGGCGCCAGACCCGGGCTCCGATCTCCGAAGTCGCCCCGCGGGTCGACAAGGCGGAAGGGACGACCCGGCGCAGGCGCCTCGCCGCGCCGAAGAAGCTCGGAGAGGAAAGGGCGGCGGCGGCTTCCGCCGAAGCGGCGGATGCCGCCGCGGGCGACGAGGGGGGGGCCCCCGAGTCCCTCCGCGCCGAGCGCTCGCCGCGCTACACGGGGCTCCCCGTGGTCGTGATAGCCGGCAGGCCCAACGTGGGCAAGTCCACCCTCTACAACCGCCTCCTCCGCAAGAGGAGGACCATCACCGACCCGACCCCCGGCGTCACGCGCGACCCCGTGGAGTCGGTCTGCCTCCTCCGCGACACCGGGAAGCCCGTCCTCCTCATCGACACGGGCGGCTTCAAGCTCGAGCGCGAGGGCCTCGACTCCCTCGTCGTGGAGAAGAGCCTCCAGTCCCTGGAGCGCGCCGACCTCATTCTCTTCCTCGTGGACGCCGTGGAGATCACCCCGGAGGACGAGGAGTTCGCCTCCCTCCTCAGGCGCTGGGGCTCCAAGATCCTCCTCGTCGTCAACAAGGCCGACAGCCCCGAACGCGATCCCCTCGTCTGGGGGCACGCGAAGTGGGGCTTCGATCCCGTCCTCTTCGTCTCCGCTGAGCACGGGCGCAACATGGCCGAGCTCGAGGAGGCCATCGTCGCCCGCCTCGACTTCTCGCGCGTGCAGAAGCACGAGCCCGACAGCCGCGAGATCCGCGTGGCCATCATGGGCAAGCCGAACACCGGGAAGTCCACCCTCCTCAATCGCCTCCTCGGCGAGGAGAAATCCATCGTCAGCGAGATAGCCGGCACCACGCGCGACGTCGTGGAGGGAAGCTTCGAGTGGAAGGGGCGGCGCATCGTCGTCCTCGACACGGCCGGCATCAGGCGCAAGGCCAAGGTCACGGAGGCGGTCGAGTACTACTCGGTGAACCGCGCCATCCGCACCGTGAACGACTGCGACGTGGTCGTCCTCATGATCGACGCGCAGGAAGGCCTCACCGAGCAGGACAAGAAGATCACCGCCTTCGCCGCCGAGAAGGGCAGGGGCGTCATCTTCGTCCTCAACAAGTGGGACACGATGCCCGACATCAAGAACGGCTTCGAGGCCGCGCGCGACAGGCTGCGCTATTTCTTCGGGCAGATGTCCTACGCGCCGGTCCTGCCGCTCTCCGCGAAGGAGGGCACCGGCGTGGACAAGCTCCTCAACTCCGTCCTGAACGTGCATGCCCAGCTCACGAAGGAGATCGAGACGAGCCGCCTCAACAAGAGCGTCTCCGCCTGGATCGAGGAGACGCCCCCTCCCGTCGGCCCGAGGACGCACTTCAAGCTGCGTTATGCGACCCAGACCAGCGCCAATCCGCTGCGCTTCGTCTTCTTCGTCACCCGGCCCGACGCCGTGAAGGACTCCTACATCTCCTTCCTCAGGAACAAGATCAGGGACGAGCTTGGCTTCGACAAGGTGCCGCTCTTCGTGGAGCTCCGCGCCTCGAGGTCCCGCTAGGGCCGGGGAGGGGGCGGACGGTGGCGTCCTATTCCATCGGGGAGGTCGAGCGCTTCCTCGGGCTTCCCGCCTCGACCCTGAGGCACTGGGAGAAGGCCTTCCCCCTCCTCTCGCCCCGCAAGGACAGCTTCGGGCGCCGCGTCTATTCGGAGTCGGACCTGCGCGTCCTCCTCAGGCTCCGCTACCTCGCCCTCGACCGGGGCCTCGGCATCACGGGAGCCGGCGAGGCCTTCCTCTCCGATATGGCCGCGGCCACGGACACTTCGGAGGCCGAGCTCCATGCCCTCCTCCAGGAGGTCAGGGGCGAGCTCATAGGCAGGTGGTTCGAGAGCCGCGAGAGCCTCAAGTCCCTCGAGGAGGCCTCGGCGCCGGGCCGCGGGACTCCCGCCGGTCCCGCCACGGATGGCCATATCGGGGAGGATGGAGCTCCATGAGGAAGGGCTGCTTCTCCTGGTTCGGGCATGTCCTGCCCCTCGCGGAGCGCTTTTCCCTGATCCGCGCCCATGGCTTCGAGACGAGCTCGATCTGGTTCGGGGAGGAGGAGGAGCTCTTCGCGGAGGGCCGCGAGGACGACATGGCCTCCCTCGCGCGCGACGCCGGCCTCGGGCTCGACTACGTCCACGCCCGCTATTCGGGCTGCAGCGAGATCTGGACCAACCCCGATCCCCTCCACTCCGAGATCTTCGGCCGCTACCGCCGCGCCCTGGACTACTGCCGCCGGCATGGCATCCCCAATGCGGTGTTTCACATAACGCGCTCGAACCGGAGGCCGGAGCGCCTCGACCGGGGCATGGAGTTCCTGTCCTGCCTCCTCCGCGAGGCGGAGGACTCAGGCGTCGTGGCGGCCATCGAGAACACCCGCCACAACGATGTCCTCGACGCGGTCTTCGGGAACTTCGAGTCTCCCTTCCTCGGTCTCTGCTACGACAGCTCGCACGACGGCCTCGCCCGCGGCAGCTTCGGCCGCCTCCTGGCCGACTGGGGCCCCCTCCTCCGGGTGACCCACCTCTCCGACAACCGCGGGCTCGCGGACGACCACCTCCTGCCCTTCTCGGGCACCCTCGACTGGAACGCGTTGCGCGACAGCATGGACTGGGGGTCCTACTCCGGCTGCCTCTCCCTCGAGGTCGTACCCGAGGAACGGGGCGAGCCCGGCGACTTCCTCGGCCGCTGCCGCGAAAGCCTCGACCGTCTCGCCCTCCTCTTCGGCCTCGACTGAAGCCCGGGCCGGGAGCCGCGGCGCGCCCGCCCAGGGCCCCTTACGCCGCCCGGGCTTTCGGCTATACTGCCCCCCGGAGGTACACCATGAACAGCGCCCTCATCAAGCGCTTCTGCGATTTCACCGACGCTTCGCCCACGGCCTACCATGCCGTCGACAATATCGCCGCCGCCCTCGAGGCCCGCGGCGCCCTCCGCCTCGACGAGAGGGCGGCGTGGCGGCTCGAGCCCGGCCGGGCCTACTACGTCGTGCGCTCCGGTTCGGCCCTGATCGCCTTCAGGCCAGGCCTGAGGCCCCCCGCCGAGGAAGGCTTCGTCCTCGAAGGAGCCCACACAGACAGCCCCAGCCTCAAGGCGAGGCTCGAGAAGGGCCTGCCTGGCAAGGGCATGGAAAGGGCCCCCGTGGAGATCTACGGCGGCCCCATCGTTTCCACCTGGCTCGACAGGCCCCTTTCCCTGGCCGGCCGGGTGGCCGTGAAGGGCCAGGACGGCAAGGTCGAGAGCCGCCTCGTCAACTTCGCGCGGCCCGTGGGCCTCGTGCCCAACCTCGCCGTCCACCTGAACCGCGAGATCAACAAGGGCTTCGAGTACAACGCCCAGAACCACCTCCCCGTCCTCCTTTCCTCCGCAGGCAAGGAAGCGGAGAAGACCGACGGCGAGGCCAGCGCCCCCGCCCTCGCGCGCCTCGTCGCGGCGGAGCTCGGGCTCGAGCCCGAAGCCATCCTCGGCGCCGACCTCTACTTCGTCGACGCGCAGAAGCTCGCCGTCCTCGGTCCCGCGGGCGAGCTCCTCAACGGCTACCGCCTCGACGACCTCCTCGGCTGCCACGCCGTGCTCGAGGCCTTCCTCGGCGCCCCGCCCGCGCCCCACGGCCAGGTAGCCTGCTTCCTCGACAACGAGGAGGTGGGCTCGCGCTCCATCCAGGGCGCCGACTCCTCCTTCCTCCGCGACGTCCTCGGCCGCGTCTCGGCCCTCCAGGGCTGCACGACCGAGGGCTTCTACCGGGCCCTCTCGTCCTCCTTCTCGATCTCGGTGGACGTGGCCCAGGCCTTCCACGGCTCCTACGCGGAGAAGTACGACGAGCGCTTCGCGCCCCTCGTGAACGGCGGCCCGGCGGTCAAGGTAAACGCCAACCTGCGTTATGCGACGGACGCCGAGGCCGAGGGCCGCTTCCGCCTCTTCTGCGAACAGGCCGGCGTGCCCTGCCAGAAATTCATGAGCCGCGCCGACATGGCCCCGGGCTCCACCATCGGCCCCCTCTCCTCCTCCCTCACCGGGATCAGGACCGTGGACGTGGGAGCGCCCCTCCTCTCGATGCACTCGATCCGCGAGACCGGCGGCGCCCTCGACCACGAGATGATGACCGCGGCCCTCGGCGTGGCCTTCGCGACGAAGCCCTAGGCCGGCGTCAAGGCGGCCTTCGACCGCAGGGACTTCCGCCTCGCGCGGAGCCTCGCCAACGGACTCGAGGAGCTCCATCGCGACATAGAGCGGCTTTGCTGGCTCTCGACCTGAAGAGAAGGCAGGGCCAGGGATCGGGCACCGACCCGGGGCGGATCATGGCCCCGGGCGCTTCCGTCCCGGTTCGGCCCGGGGAAAAAAAGAGCGGAGCGGGCCTCTCAAGGCCGCTCCGCTCCCTCCCTGTCCCGCGACGCCTCGGGCGTCCCGGTCCCGTTATTTCCGCGGCAGGGGCGTGTAGGTCTTCGAGGGGTCCCAGGCCCCGGCGCGGGTCTCGCCCGCGATGGAGGGGATCACGAGGACCTGACCCGGGAAGATGAGGTTGGGATTGGAAGGATCCCTGAAGGTCTTCTTGTTCGCCTCGTAGATGACGGGCCACTTGAGCGGGTTGTTGTAGATGAAGGAGTACTCCGCGATGCGCCAGAGGCAGTCCCGGCGCTCCGGGATGAGCCTCACGGTGTAGGTCGCGGGCAGGGGCAGGGTTTCGGTGACCGAGGCGAGGACGGAAAGGACTCCGTTCGCGTGGTCGAGGGCGCCCTTGAAGTCCTCCTTGTCGTAGGAGGCGAGGGCCGCGGAAAGCTCGCCCTGCGCTGTCCCGTATTCCTTGGGCCAGTTTGCCGGGGCCTTGGCCGATTCGGCCCAGGCCATCCTGTCCTTTGCCTGGCGGATGGCCTTGTCGGCCGCGCTCATGGCCAGCATCTTCTCGACGTACTGGTCGGAGAGGCTCGAGTATTCCTGGGCCTGCGCCGCGTAGTCCGCCGCGGCATCGTAGTCGCCATTGGAGAAGGCGCTGTCCGCGAGCGCCCTGAGCTCCTGGCTCTTCGTGTAGTAGGAATTGTCCGCGAGGCTCTGGGCCGAGAGGATCCCGAAGCCAGCGGCGACGGCGAGGGCAATGATTATAATTGAACGCTTCATTCCGGCTCCTCCTTGCCTACTTGGTCTGGTCGCCCATGGCGCTGTCCGCGTCCTGGGCCTTCCTGAGGCTTTCGGCCGCGGCCTCCTCGGCCGCCTTCATGGCCGCCTCCGCCTTGGCCCGTTTCTCCGACGCCAGGGCATAGGCCTTCTCGAAGGCTGCCGCCGCCTCGTCGAACCTGGCCGCCGCATCCTCGTACTCGCCCGCCGCCATGGCGTACTGGGCTTCCTTGTAGAGGGCGAGGGCCGCGTCGTACTCGGCCTTGACGGCCACCTGGGCCTTGATCTCCTCGGACTGGAGCTTGACGGCGTCCGCCTTGTCCTTGCGCGCCGTGGCCCCGCCCTCCCGGCCCTTCTGGATGACGAGGTTGTAGCGCAGGACGGCCTCGTCGAGGGCGTCGATGCCCTGAGAAAGGGCCTTGGGGTCGGTGGCGGGCGAGGCGGCCTGGTCTCCGAGGGACGCGAAGAGGGCTTCCTCTGCCGCATATCGCTCCTCGGCCTTCGCGTAGTTGCCCTGGTCCCAGGCCGCGTAGTCCGAGGTCTCGATCCTTTCCCGCAGGCCCCTGGCGACGCTGCGCTTGTAGGCGAGCTCGTAGAGGGCGCGTGCCCTCTCGTAGGAGGCGATGGCGGCCTCGTAGTCCTTCGCGTCCGAGGCCGTGGCCGCCGCCGCAAGGGCCGCGTCTCCCGGCGCGAGCCTGTCGGCCGCGGCCGTCTCGGCGCCGGCCGCGACCGCGCTCTTCCGCATATCGTCGGCGTTCTTCTTCCTGATCGAGGTGAGTTCGACGAGGCCCTTCTCGTTGAGGTCGGTGAAGAGCCTGACCGCCGTGGTGAGCTTGTCCTTCGCGGCGGGACCGTCCTTGGCGTCGTAGGCCTCCTTGCCGCCTGCGAGGGCCGCGTTGGCTGCCGCATAGTCGTCGGGAAGCACGTCGGCGAGCCCCCGGTCGAAGGCCTGCTTCTTGAGGCCCTGGGCCTTCGCGAGCAGGGTGTCCAGTTCCTCCTGGGAAACCGACGGCGCCGCGGGTTGCAGCGCAGGCTGGACTGTGGGCTCGGGCTGCGCGGGCTCCTGCGGCGTAACCTTCGGTTTCGTTGCGCAGGACGTTGCCAACAAGGCGACGATGGCCGCGACAAGGGCGAGCGACGATATGGACCGTTTCATTATGGCTCCTCCCATGGAACGCTGGCGCTCCGGAGCCGGCATCCGCCGGACATCCGTCCTTTCCAATGTAACACATCGGTCGGCCGGGCAACAGGCCCCGACGGAAAATAAAGGCGGGGAATTGCGCAGCGCTCGATGCGCCGCCCTCGTGTTGCCCCGTCCCGCAGGGTCTGATATAGTAGCGGGACCATGTCGCAGCGTTTCGTCCACCAGAATCAGGGGACCTGCTCGTCCTCGGTCGAATTCATCATCGATGAAGGCAGGATACGTTCGGTCTCCTTCCGCGGAGGCTGCAACGGCAATCTCCAGGGCATCTCGCGCCTCGTCGAGGGTCTCGAGATCGGGGAGGCGGTTAAGCGCCTGTCCGGCATCCGCTGCGGCGACAATCCGACATCCTGTCCGGACCAGCTCGCGCGGGCCCTCGTGGAAGCCGGCTCGCCTGACCGGCGCGACTAGCTCGGCCCGGCGCGCCGGGCGTCCCAAGGTCCTCCGGATCATGCGCTTCCGGAATCCCTTTCCCGAAACCTCAAGGAGGCAATCGCCATGAACATCCTTAGCTCTACCCGCGCCAAGGCGGCCTGCCTTGCAGTCGCCGTCGCACTCGTCTTCTCGTCCTGCAGCGGGGCGGGAGTCAGGGGCTCAAGCCTCAAGTCCTTCGCCGAGCGCACGGGCACGGGAGGGAATATCACCCTCAACCTGAGTCGCGACGAGGAAGCCATCCTCGGTTCCTGGGAAGATCCGGCCCTTGGGAGGAGCGGCATCGTCGAGGGCGAGATGAAGGACAACGGCGCCTTCACGCTGAACATCTTCAGCGTCGATACCCGGGATGTCGTCGGCCGCCTCGCCGGCGCCTACTCCAGGGGTGAAACCCTCATCACCGGCACCATACAGTTCGGCAACGATCCCGCCCGGCCCATTGCCCTCGAGTCCAGGTCCGGGCCCGTCGCCGGCCTCCAGGTCAGGAGCGTCCGCGCGACGAGCGACAAGTACCTCGCCAAGTCCGCGAAGGACCCGACGAAGTTCTACTATTTCGCCTTCGAGCCGACGAGTCCGGCCGACTTCCGCGACTGGTACAGGAAGAACTTCCAGGGCGGCAAGAGCCTGTCCTCCATCCTCGAGCAGGAAAGGAAGGCCTTCATCGAGGACTTCGAGAACACGACGAAGGACAGGGCGGCCCAGATCAAGCAGGCCGAGCTCCTCCCTGCCTGGTTCTACGACGGCCGCCAGTTCCTCGCCTTCCGCGGCAAGGGCCTCCTCGTCATGGGCCTCCGCAGGTCCGTCTACACCGGCGACAAGGACGTGAGCTCGAGCCTCCGCTACGTGGTCATCGACGAGGCCGGGAAGGCGGTCCTCGGTCCCGATGCCTTCCTCAAGGACGGCTGGGACATAACCATGCCGTCCATCCTCGGCGCGAGCGTGCGCGAGGAGCTCGGCCTCGCCGAGGGCGAGTCCCTCATCGAGAACGGCTTCGTGACCGAGACCGTGGAGCCGGGCAAGGACTTCATCGTCTACTCGAGGGGCATCGCTTTCCATTACGGCCCCGGCGAGCTCGCTCCAGCCTCGGCGGGCGAGTTCTTCGTCTACGTGCCCTTCGACAGGCTCGGCGGCCTCCTCCGGGAGGGCGTCCTCGAGAAGTACGGCCTCGGCCTGCCTGCCGCGGCCCCCGTTTCCCAGTAGGCCCGGAAGGGCGGAGGCAGGGCGTGACCGAAAGCCTCGAGATGTACCTGGAGACCATCAGCGTCCTCCACGAGAAGAACCGAGTGGCGAGGGTGACGGACATCGCCCGGGCCCTCGGCGTCTCCAAGCCCTCGGTCCATGTGGCCCTCCACGAGCTCGAGCGCCGGGGCCTCGTGGAGCACGAGAACTACGGCGAGGTCTTCATGACGGCCGAAGGCAAGGAAGCCTCGGCCGCCATCCGCTCGCGGCACGAGACCCTCACCGCCTTCCTCCGCGACGAGCTCGGCGTCTCTCCCGAGGTGGCCGAGCAGGACGCCTGCCGCATGGAGCATATAATCTCCGAGGAGACCCTCGCGGCCATCACCCGGATCTGCAAGTCCCATGCCAAGCCCCGAAATTGACCTTTAGGTCCTCCCGTATATAGTTCTAGCTAGCGGGCTCGGTTTCCCGCCAGCAGCGGGCTCCGGGGAGCGCTTCCCGGGCCTTGGAGCCGCCGGCAAGGAGGGGGAGGATGCAGGTGCAGTACGGGGGCAAGAGTTCCTACGATCCTGCGCGCCAGGCCGTCTGCTTCGAGGCCTTGGTCGATGGCAGGGTCATGGCCTTCGAGATAGGACGAGGTCCCCTCCTCAAGCTCTGCGACGACACCGATGACCCCCTTCAGGCCTTCCAGTCCGCGCGCCAGGTCATACTCCACTGCATCGTCGAAAAGCTCGAGGGCTGCGCCGGGGGGACGAGCGACTGGCTCGTGATCCGGGACCTCCAGGCCGCTCCCCAGCGCAATGCCGCCCTGGCCGACCTGGTCCTCTTTTCCGAGGCTTCGGTGCCCCTCCCGGATGTCCAGGACCTCGATTCCCGCAAGAAACTGGCCTAGGCGGCCGTCCTTGCCTTTGGCGGCATGCCGCGGGTCACGAGGAAGTTGAGGGCCGCCACGGCCGCCCCGCCCAGGAAGACCCAGCGATAGCCCGAATTCCCGGCGCTTCTCCAGGCGAGGCCCCCGAGCATGGGGAGGAACATGGCCACGAGGTGGTCGATGCTCACGCCGAGCGACAGGGTGGGCGAGAGGTCCTCGGGCCGTTTAACCATCCGTTTGGCGTACACTGCCCTCGACATGGACACCGCGCTCGAGGCTTGGTCCACGACGTAGCAGGACATGACGACGATGGCCGCTATCCCACCCGGCAGGAGTTCGGGGGCGAAGGCGTAGAGGGCGCAGAGCCCTATCGTGAGGAGGGCCTCGCCGCCGAGCACGGCCCTCGGTCCGAACCTGTCCGTGAGCTTGCCGATGGCCGGCCCCACGGCTATCCCGAGTATGCTGATGATGAAGAAGAGGAGGGTCATCACCTCGACCTTGACGCCGAAGAGGTCGACGAGCATCCAGGGACCAAAGGTGAGGAAGAGCTGCTTGCGCGCCCCGAGAAGGACCGAGAGCAGGTAGAAGCGCCCGTATTCCTTCCTGACCACGAAGCGCGGGGGCCGCGCGTCGTCCCGCCTCGGGGTCATGGCAAGGAAGGCGAGGGCGGCCCCGAGATAGCAGATGGAGCCTGCGGTGAAGGCGGCGCGATAGGAAAGCTTCGCGAGGGGGAAGAGGACGAGGAGGAGGCCCGAGCCCGCGACCACAGCCGCCGTGCTCGCCGACTGGACCTTGCCCAGGACCGAGCCTTCGCGGCCCTGGGCAGCGAAGCCCATGCCTATCGTGTTGGCGAGGGGCATGTAGACGTGCTGGCCCGAGCTGTAGACGAAGGTCGCGGTCACCATGAGGGTGAAGGAAGAGGGAATCCAGCCGAGGGCCAACATGCCCGCCGCCGCCGCGAGGTTCGCGACCATGGCGATGCGGAGCTCCCCGAGGAGGGCGAGGCCCGCAACGAAGAGACTCACGAGGAAGCCGGGGAGTTCCCGCGGGAACTCCAGGAAGGTCCTCTGGCCCATGCCCAGGTTGAAGACGTCCTTGAGGTAGTTGTTGAAGACCGAGGAGTTGACGCAGGCTCCCAGTCCGAGGAGGACCGAGGCCGCGAGGAAGAGGCGGTAGTCCCTTTCCGGGCGGCCAGTTCTGTTTCCATTCATCTCGTGCCCTTTCTCATTTCACCTTGAGGAGGCGGCGCAGCTGGAAGGGCAGGCCCCTCGAATAGCCGCCTGAGGGAGGATCCCCGAGAAAGCGCGCCATGGAGACGAGCCCCGTGCCCTGGTCGCCTCCGCATACGATGATACCCCGGAGGAATTCCGTCGGATCGCTGCCCGGAAGGGGCTTTTTTTCGGGGACGCTCACGACTATGGCCAGCATGAGGGGGTTGTCCGCGTCCTGTTCGGAAGCGCCATAGCGGAGCACGAGGTCGCCCGGCCTGAGGACTCCCAGCGCGGGAAGGGTGAAGGTGAGGGGCTCGAGATCGAAGCGCCTGAGCCGCGTATAGGAGGAGCCCTTCGCGCCCAGCTCCTGTCCATCCGCGTCGCGTATCCGCGATCGGAACGAGGAGGAGAGGATGGCCGCCGAGAGGAAGCCCAGGGCGTTTCGCATGCCCCTGCCGGAGAAGGCGGGAGGCGCCTTGGAAGGGTTGGCTGCCGCGGCGGCCGCTATCCTGGCGAGCTCGGCCCCTTCGTCCTCGCTGATGGATATGTACGGCGTGTTCGCGTAATAATCATGGTCGCTCTCGATCTCCGTCATGAAGAGGGGAGCCTCGAAGCGGAACCAGTAGGCCACGTAGCTCGTCACGTAGGGTATCCGGTTGCGGCCATAGAGACCCTCGAACCAGCCCGGGCCGTCCATGCCCGGGGAGACGAGCTCCCAGGCTTCGCGGTCCCAGGGTGTCATCATGGTGTTGAGGAAGTTCGTAAGGAGCTTGCGCTGCTGCCATTGCAGGTCCGGATCGTCCCTGAAAATGCTCCAGTCCGCCTCGCTCATGGATATGCCGGGAAAGTCGGCCAGCGCCGACTCGCGGTAGGCGGTCCTCGACTTGGGGTCGTCGTCGAAGGTCGAGGACATCAGGGCGAGGGCTTTCTTGACGTACGGCTGGGTCTTGTACGTCGGCCTGGACGCGAAGAAATCCGCTTCTCCCTCGAAGTATTCGGCTGTCGTCGCGACGAGGAGGCAATCGGCGGCATCGGGAGCCTGGCGGTGGAGGAGCACGAGAAGCTCTATCGGACCCGAGTCGCCCAGGACGAGAGGGCTCGGCAGGGCGAGGTCCACATGGTCGGCCGAGGTCTCCAGCCTGCGGGCCGGCGCCGACTTCATGGCCAAGGACGAGTAGCAGAAGTCCAGGGCCGTGTAGCCCATGAAATAGCAGCCCTCCTTGGAAATCACGTCGAGGGGCCGTGCCCGCGAGTCGGGGGCGTCCGTACGGGATCGCGCCCTGTCGGCGGCAGCCTTGAGCTCGCTTGCCACGGCCGCGGGAGCCTCCTCGAGCCGACCCGTCGCGTTGACGAGCCGGGGACCCGACCCTCCGCCCAGGACGGCCAGGGTGACGCCATCGTAGGTCCTGCCCTCGGGGAAGGCCAGGCGCCAGGAGTACGAGGCTCCGTCCATGACCGTGTCCAGGAACCAGGCCATGCCGTCCCTGCGCGGGTCGATATGGAGCTTCGCCTGGGCCTCCGAACCCGGCACCTCCCTTTCCTCGGCCGCGGCCGGAAGGAGGAGGGCCGCGCAGAGCGCCACGCCGGCCAGGCCGCGGGCGAAGCCGCCCGAAAGTCCCGAATGCCTCATGGTGCCTTCCTTTCGTCGAGGAAGGCCGAGAAGACCCATCCCTCGATGCCTGCGGCCGTGCGGATCCTGTACCAGGCCGCGGTGACGCCGCCTATCGTGTCCTTGCGGCTGCCGCGCTCGAGGATGAGGACCATCTCTCCCCTGTCGAGCTTGCCGAGGATGGCTCCCGAGGTTCCCGCCTCGGTCCTGATCCGGACATCGGAGTCATTGAGGAGGGCCACCTCCCCGTCGTTGCCGCTGCCCTCATGGGAGAGGGGAAGGCTTTCGAAGACCAGGGGCGGGATCTCCGCCCTTTCGCGTCCATACAGCTCCTCCTCCGACTTCTCGTCCTCGAAGGCGACCTCGACACAGGTCACGGGCTGGGACACCGATGTGAAATCCACCCAGGGCCTGTCTACGAGTTCAGGCGGCCTCCTCTCCCGGAGGGGGGAGGCGAGGCCGGGCATGCGGTATTCGACGCTCTCGCCAGGAAGCCTCAGGATGCCGCTTCCGTTCCGGTCCTGGGCCACGAAGCCCGCGACGAGGTCGTAGCCCCCCTTGCGCGGAAGGACCCACCAGCTGTCCCAGGAGGTGAAGGGAAAGAGGGGATTGTCGAAGGACCAGGCGGCCTTGATGCCTCCTCCCATGGGATCGGGAAGGCCCTCGGCATCCAGGGAGAAGCTCACAAGGGTCGTCCTCCCGAGATGGAAGTAGTCGTCTCCCGAGTCGTGGCGGTTTTTCGCGATGAGCGCCGCTCCTTCGCGATCCAGGAGGAGCCTGGGGCGGGAGTCCGGGGGGAGGGCGGAGGCGCTTTCCCAGGGGAATGGGAGGAGGCGGGACGAGAGCTGCAGCGAGGGTCCGAGCTCGACGACGCGGATCGCCGGGAGAAAAAGTTCCCGCGAACCCCTCATGACGGACCTGTAGGCTGTCGTGAGGATTAGGCTGCCGTCCGGTTTTTCCCAGGCGCAGCGTCCCTCGAGGCTGTTCTCCTCGTCTTCTCCCTCGTCCATGACGATGCCCGTCACGTAGCTGCCATCCAGCCTGAAGATCTCGAAGCCCGAGAGCTCCGATTCTCCGTCTCCTTCGCGGAAGCCTTCGGCCCAGAGCACGATGAAGTGCGGCGTCACCGCCACGGGCATCATGTTCGAGGGATAGATCTCGGATTCCCTGGCCGTGAAGAGCCGCGCCGAGTGGGTCTGGCGGCTATAGGCCACGAAGCCTCCGGTGTTGAGCTGGTACTCCGTATGCGAGGCCATGAAGGAGCCGTCGTAGGCCGTGGGGACGAAGCCGCCGCCGTAGTCCTCCCCGGGGAACTTCCAGGCAAGGGCCTTCGAGAGGTCCGCGGACAGCTCGACGACCACGCTTTCCTCGTTCCACGACGAGTCTATGAAGGAGATCGAGCCGTCGTCGTTGATGACGGTCAGGTAGCCGTAGGAAGACGAACCCAGGCTGCCGAGGTCCAGGACCCTGTCCGCGACCGTCTTCCCGCCTTCGTCCTCGACGCGGATGCGGACGAAGCCATCGCAGTCCGATGGACGGCCTGTCCCGTTGTCATAGCTGGAGCCGATACCCCGGCCAAGCACGGTCACGGTTTTCCCTCCCACCTTCCTGATCGCGACGAGGGTCCAGCTGCCCGTGGCCGCTATCGCCGGGCTGTCCGGGAGAGCCGCCTTGCCCTGGTCCAAGGCAGGGACACGGCCCTCCCTGGCTGCCTGATCGCTGCTCGACTCTTCAAGGCGGCCTCCCTTGGAGAAGGGTTGGGCCTGGGGGGCCGGCTTGAGCCTGGCGAGGGCTGCCTTGGCGGCCTCGAGGACGGAGCGGCGGGGCAGGAAGGCCGCGAGGTCGAAGGCTTCGGCACGGAGGAGGGCCCCCGTCTCGCCGTCGAAGGCTATAAAGACCTGGCCCCTCTCATGACCGTCCCCGTCCTGGTCTGTCAGCCTGAAGATCACCCTGGACTTGCCGAGGGCGCGGATGCCCCCCTTCGAGTCCCAGTCTGTCGCCCCTCCCTCGACGTTGAGCCCATGATCCGCGGGGAGATACATGAGCCGGAGCCGGAGCTCCGGAAGCGATAGAAGGTAGGATCCCCTGAACGAGTCGTAGAAATCGCTCTCGCAGACCCTGAACGCCAAGGCGTCGCCCTTCGGCGAAAAGCCCCAGTCCGTGACCGAGCTGTGGAGCTCATAGCGCTTTCTTGAAGCGAGGTCGAGGAGGAAGGCCGCCGGCTTCGGGGCACTTTCGTCCTTGGATTCGACCGGGACCGGGACCGCGAGGAGCCAGCGGCCGTCGGGCGAGAACTCCAGGACGGGCGAGGCCTGGATGGGCTTGCCGACGCCCGAATCGTAGGTCGCAGAGAGGAAGCCCTCCTTCGCGACGACTTCCCCCGTGGCGGCGCGGAGCACGTAGACCGTGCCGTCGGCCGTTCCGAGGGCCACGAGGGTCGCGTCCGCCGAGGCGGCCGCATGCTCCACTCTCGCTCCGCCCGAAGGCAGGTACAGGCTTTCCTGGAAGGCGGCCTCCCTGGTGCGGGGGGGGAAGGTCGCGGATACGGCGGGGCAGGAGAGGATGGGCAGGGCCCCGATGAGGGGCCGGCTGGGATGGCCGATGGCCGAGAACCAGGCGGGGCCCTCGGCGGCGGCCCTGGCGGGCGTCGCCGAGAGTCCGGCGAGGCAGCAGAGGGCCGCAAGGCAGGAGTGACGCAGGCCCGCCGCGGCGGTTCGATGTCGTCGCACGCACGGCTCCTTTCATGAAAGCGGGTGTCGCGCCACCCGGAAAACCGGAGCTGCGCAGGTGTCTCAGGATACACCAGGATCCGCGCGTAAGGAAGGCAGGGCCGGGAGAAAAGCGGGGCCCCGGTGCCGCTCATCGCGGTCCGGGACCCCGCCGGTCTTGTCTGCGCCTTGCGGCTGCCTGCCTTCAGGCCCTGGCGATTGAGGCCTTCCAGGCCTTCTCGCCCGCCTCTATGTCGGTCCAGGCCACGGGCTCCTTCGCGGGCGCCTTGATGGAACCGCCGAGGTCCGGCAGGGCCGAGGGCGCCGACCAGACGACCGTGGTCGCGAGGGTCTCGCCGGAGACGAAGTCGCGGAAGGACTCGAGGGCCGCCCTGAGGTCGGCGTCGCCGTCCACGTGAAGCGTTATGCGATCCGTTACCTCGAGGCCCGACTCCTTCCTGAGGGACTGGACGCCGCGCACGAGGTCGCGGACCCAGCCTTCCTCGAGGAGGGCGCGGTCGATCTCGGCGTCGAGGGCCACGGTGAGGCTGCCCTCGTTGAGGATGCGGAGGCCCGCCCGTTCGCTGCGCTTCACCTCGACCTTGGACGCGTCGAGGGCGACCTTCCTGCCGGCCACCTCGATCTCGACGCTGCCGCCGGCCACGATGCGCGCTATGTCCGCTCCGGGGAGCTTCTCGATGGCCTCGGCGGCGAGCTTCATGTCCTTGCCGAGCTCCTTGCCGAGGACGCGGAAGTTGGCCTTGGCGCCGTACTCGACGAGTTCCTCCTCGTCCGCGCGGAAGACGACTTCCTTGACGTTGAGCTCCTCGCGGAGGAGGTCGGCCATCTCGCCGAGGACGGCGCGTTCGGAGGCGTCCTTCGTGACGAGGTGGACGGCCTTGAGGGGCTGCCGGTTCTTGAGGTCGTACTGGACGCGCAAGGCGCGGCCCATGGACACCGCGTGGCGGGCGTAGGCCATCTTGCGCTCGAGGGCCTCGTCGCGA